>QFCS01002084.1_pt1 | contig 22777 bp, 23 predicted proteins | sample 3576561 | NCBI WGS metagenome assembly QFCS01 | reverse complement strand
CCTGCAAGCGGCTGATCATGTCGGACACGTTCTATTCGGCGATGCAGAAACCCAGTGTCGCGCTGGTGACCGACGGCATCGACCGGATCGAGGCGGGTGGCGTGCGGACCAAGGACGGTGTCCTGCATGAGCTGGACGTGCTCGTGCTGGCGACCGGCTTCGACGGACATGCCTTCCTGCGGCCGATGGATGTGGTGGGCGAGAGTGGTCGGCGCCTCGCCGACGCCTGGGCGCAGGCCAATGAGGCCTACCGCTCGGTGGCGGTGCCAGGCTTCCCCAACTTCTTTATGCTGGTCGGTCCCAACAGCCCGATCGGCAATTTCTCGGTAGTCCTGATCTCCGAGATTCAGCTGGCCTATATACTGCAGCTCGCCGATTTGGTGCTTGGCGGGAAATGCCGCTCGGTGGCACCGAAGGAGGAAGCGACCCGCCGCTTCAACGTCGCTCTGCGCGAGGCCATGAAGAACACGGTCTGGGTGACCGGCTGCCGGAGCTGGTACCTCGACCGCAATGGCAATCCCGCGCTGTGGCCCTGGGGCTTCGACCGCTTCCGCGAGGAGATGAACTCGCCCGACCTCGCGGACTTCGATTTCGCCGCCTGAATTCAACCATTTGCTCGAAGTAGCCCAGGCGCAGAAGGCGCGCCGATCCGCACCCAAACCTCTCAAGAAGGCCAGCGATGGATGATCTGACAGCATTGATGTCGTTCCTTCGCAAGCAACCGTCAATGTCTAGCGCGACAGTGGCGGAACGGCGCGCGGCCTACGACCGCGCCGAACGAGCCTTTACCCTGCCGGCTGGCGCGACGGTTCGACTCTGGGAACGCAATGGATTGATCGGAGAGCTGGTCGACCCGGAGCACCCAGTCGACGGTCGCACAGTCCTATATCTACACGGCGGCGGATATGTGATCGGATCTCCTCGATCGCATAGACATCTGGCCGCCGCGATTGCGATTGCGGCAAGTGCCAATGTACTGTTGCTCGATTATCGCCTCGCCCCGGAGCATCCGTTCCCCGCCGCAGTCGACGACGCCGTCGCCACGTATCGCCTACTTCTCCAGGATACCGGATCTCAGCGATTGGCCGTTGTGGGCGACTCGGCCGGAGGCGGCCTCACTGTGGCGACATTAGTCGCCGCCCTTAGTGCCGGTGATGCCATGCCTGCGGCCGCGGTCTGTTTATCTCCTTGGGTCGATTTGACGTGCGACACCACTGCACCGCCCCCCGCTACAATTGACGATCCACTCGTAAAGACTGAAGACATCTTAGCCTACGCTTCGTCCTATCTTGGAGCCATTCCGGCAACCCATCCCTTGGCATCACCACGGTTCGCGGATCTTCGCGGCCTGCCTCCAATGTTGATACACGCAAGCACTTCCGAAATGCTGGCGCCTGACTCGATGCGGTTGGCCGAAGCAGCGCGAGTCGCAGGCGTAGACGTCACTTTGGAAATGTTTGAGGGTGTCCCTCACGTTTGGCATTGGTTCTGGCCACGCCTTGAAACGGCAAAAGTTGCTATTGCAAAGGTCGGCACGTTTCTCGACGACCATTTGGATGGAGGCAATAGGCAGCAACGCAAACTGAAATAAGAGGAGGACGTCATAACGATGCCGGCGGAGACCGACACAACAAGTCCGAAATATCTGCGCGACAAGTACGCCATCGTTGGCGTCGGCGAGACGACCTACATGCGCGGCTCGGGCATGACGACGCGCGCGCTGGGCACCTGGGCGGTGCGCAACGCCGTCGAGGACGCCGGGCTCAAGCCGTCCGACGTCGACGGCATGCTGTCATACCAGTCGGGCGATTCGACCTTCTCGAACTTCATCGCCGGCGACCTCGGCATCCGGCCCAACTTCTACATGGACGTGTTCGGCGGCGGCTCCTCGACCGAGGCGCTGGTCGGCATGGCGATGGGCCTGATCGAAGCCGGCATGTGCAAGGTGGTCGTGATCTTCCGCGCCATGAACGGCTTCTCGCAGGTGCGCATCGGCGGCACCGGCGCGCGGGCGGTGGCGCCTGTTTCGGGCGACGCCCTGCACGGGCGCGCCTATGGCTGGCAGAGCGCCGGCCAGATGTTCGCGCCCACCTTCATGCGCCACATGTACGACTACGGCACGCGACCCGAGCAGGTGGCCACCGTCAAGGCAATCCACAGCGAGCATGCCTCGAACAATCCCAAGGCCTTCTACAAGGAGCGCGTCACCGTCACAGACGTGCTCGCGAGCCGCATCATCTGCAAGCCGCTGCACTTGCTGGATTGTTGCGTCGAGACCGACAACGGCACGGCGCTCGTCGTGACCAGTGCGGAGCGGGCGCGCGACTGCCGCCATCCGCGCGCGCTGATCCGCGGCGTCGTCGGCCGCTGCAGCAAGCCGCGCCTCGACATGCACTACCAGCACGGACCCATCTCGACGGTCGCCGGCCGCTATGCCCGCGAGATCCTGTGGCCCAACGCCGGAGTCGGACCGGAGGACGTCGACGTCACCGGCTCCTACGACGCCTTCACCTTCACCACCATGCTGCAGCTCGAGGATTACGGCTTCTGCAAGAAGGGCGAGGGCGGCGCCTATGTCAGCGACGGCACGATCCGCCTCGGTGGGCGGCGGCCCAACAACACCAGCGGCGGCCATCTGTGCGAGGGCTACACGCACGGGCTCAACATGGTGATCGAGAATGTGCGCCAGCTGCGCCACGATGCCGACGATTCGTGTCCGGTGGGGCCCGACGGCAAGCGCCAGCATACCTACGACTACCGCGAGGGCGGTTGCCGGCAGGTCAAGAAGTGCGAAGTGACGGCCAATATGGGCTGGGCGAACCCCGGCACCGGCTCGGCCATGGTCATGCGGCGTGACTGAGGAAGGAACGGACCATGGCACTGCAAGCGACCTATCTCGGCATGCCGCTCGACGTGAACGATCTCGACGTCGAGAACCTGGTGTATTTCAAGCATTGCGCGGCGCACAACTTTCATCTGCAGAAGTGCGCGGCCTGCGGCCTGCTGCGCTATCCGCCGACTACCGCCTGTCCGTGGTGCGCCGGCCCCAAGTCGGAATGGGTGCCGGTCGATGCGCGCGGCGCCGCCCACTCCTACACCGAGGTCCATCACGCCATTCAGCCGGCCTTCAAGGCGCACACGCCCTATCTCATCCTGCTGGTCGACCTCGATACGCAGAACGGCAATCCCAGCGGGCACGAGGCGCTGCGCGTCGTCGGCAACCTCGCGACGCCGGACGGCACGCTGGCGCCGCCAGAGATGGTGCGCCGCGTCGGCATCGGCACGCGTGTTCGTATGGTCTTTACCGACGTCGCACCGGGGTTCGCCCTGCCGCAATGGACCATCGACGAGGGCGCACCCCAGCCTGCCCAGCCGTGGCGTTATCCGCAGGAGTGACGATAGGCAGAAATGGGACAGGAAGTTATGGTCTGCCATCGCTGGGGTGATCTGGAGGTCTTGGAGGTCGAGGATCTACTCGAGCCGCTTTTGCCGTCGGGGCACGTACGGATCGCCGTCCGCGCCGCTGGCATCGCCTTCCAGGACACGTGGCAGATCGGGGGCAAGTACCAGACGAAACCACCGTTTTCGATCTGCCCGACAGCAAAATCTGCGGCATTGTTGCCGAGGTTGGCCAAGGCGACACGGATCTCAGGTCTGGCGAAAAGGTCATCGCGCTGCTGCGCTACGGTGGCTACGCCGAGCAAGCGGAGGTCCCGCAGGGGCAGCCACAGAGTGCCGACCGACACCAACGAGCACGACGACGCCGTCCTCGGTATGGCCAACGACACGGCCTACCAAGGGCTCGTCGATCGAGCCGGACTGAAGCCCGGCGAGATCGTCCTGGTGCGCGCGCAGGAGGCGGCGTGAGGGTCGCTGCCGTTCAACTCGCGGCAACTCTGAGGGCGACCGTGGCAGCCGCCTGCACGCCTAAGGTTCCTGTTCCCATCTGACATGCACCAGATTTTTCAGAACTTCATTGACAGTCTTGCGGAGAGTTCCGATGAACAAGCGCTCCGCCTCACCATGGAAGTGGCTGCTGCGGCCCTCGACTTGGCGTGTTTTGCCTATCTGGCACTGCCGCGCGCAGCGGGCGGCGGCGCGCGGCTCATTTCGAATTATCCGACACAATGGACAACGCACTACCTCCAAAGCCACTACGAGCGCCTAGACCCGGTCGTTGCTCAAGCGCTTGGTGATTCTGAGCCGTTCGAGTGGGGGCCAGGGATGAGCCCGTCGACCTTGTCTCCTCAGCAATTTGAGCTTCTCGAGGACGCGGCCTTCTTCGGGATCCGTTACGGGTTTACGATTCCCATCCATGACGGCCGCGGGCCGATAGCCGCCGTCACCTACGCATCCGAAGAGAGGGGCCCCGTGTTTCAGCGGTGCATCGAGCGGAACGGACGCGTCCTCCAGCTCATGGCTCTCTACTTCCACGCGCATGCGCGCCGAAAAATTGTCACCGATCGGTTGGTGAACGGCGTCGCCCTTTCGCCACGAGAGCTCGAGTGCTTGGAATGGGCGGCGCGCGGCAAGAGCACTTGGGACATCGGCCAAATCCTCGGCATCACCCGCCGCACTGCCGCTTTTCATCTAGATAATGCCAAGGCAAAGCTGGGCGTTCATTCGATCTGCCAAGCTGTCGCGCAGCTGGCCATGTCCCGGCCGCACGTGGAGTAAGAGACGAGGTATAGTCAACCTGTGCACTCGCACAGGATGTATCGTGGTCAATTCCCGCCTCTACTCGATGGCATTCCGCATCGGACGGAGGCGACACATGATACAGCTGATAACGTTCGATCAATACGGCGAATTCTTGGACCAGCTTGCCGACATGCACCGGCTGCGCTACCGCGTGTTCAAGAAACGGCTCGACTGGGACGTCCAGGCCAGCGGCGACATGGAAGTCGACGAGTTCGACGCGCTGGGTCCCTGCTACCTGTTGCAGCGGAGCGCCGACGGCACTGTCACCGGTTGCGTCCGCTTGCTGCCGACCACCGGTCCCACCATGCTGCGCGACACGTTCGCCGCGCTGCTGGACGGCGGCGCAGCACCCGCCAGCCCGCTCATCTGGGAAAGCAGCCGATTCGGCGTCGATCCCGATCATGCGGGCCCGCTGGCGAGCCAGGGGATCGCCAAGGCGACCTACGAGCTGTTCGCCGGCATGATCGAGTTCGGCCTGTCACGAGGTTTGACAGATATCGTCACCGTCACCGACGTGCGCATGGAGCGCATCCTGCGCCGCGCCTCGTGGCCGTTGCGCCGGCTGGGCCAGCCCAAGGCGTTCGGCCGCTCGCTCGCCGTGGCGGGCTACCTGGCCGTCTCGGCCGACAGTCTCGGCCGGGTCCGCGCCGCAGGTGATCTCAAGGGGCCCGCGCTCTGGACTCCGGTGGTCCCGCTGGCGGCGTAGCACCCGGTATCCAGTCATACGCCCAGTGCCCCGCCGCCGGCCGAAGAGGCCGACGGCGGCGGGCGAGCGTCACGAAGTCGCTCCACGGAGCTCATCCGATGACCATCGGGCCGGGGCCTCTCCGCACCGTCATCGCGGCGGCCGAGCACGGAAGCTTCAGGCGAGCGGCGGCCGCCCTTGAAGTCAAGCAATCGACGCTCAGCCGCCGGGTCCGCCGGCTCGAAGAGTACTTCGGCGTCAAGCTGTTCGAACGCTCCAGCGGCGGCGTGCACGTCACGGCGGCCGGTGGCGATGTCGTGCGCACGGCCCGGCGCCTGCTCGGGCAGATGGATCGCATGGTCTCCATCGCGCGCTTAGCCGGCCGCGGCAAAGCCGGGAACATCACGATCGGCATTTGCACGTCGCTGTCGGCCAGCAAGCTGCGCTTGATCCTTGCGGGCTACATCCAGGCGTCTCCGCACATCGAGATCAACATCGTCGAGCGTTCTCGTGCCCGGCTGTTCGACGGGCTTCGAGCCGGAGACGTCGACATCGTCATCATCGTGGGCGAAGCCAGGGACCATGGCGGACCGTCGATGCTGCTTTGGTCCGAAAGGATCATCGCTGCGCTACCCGCTGGGCATCGTTTGACAAGCAGCGACATGATTTATTGGACCGACCTCAAAGGCGAGGTCTTCTTGCTGAGCCGGCGAGATCCGGGACCGGATCTGCACAACATCATCGTGCAGAAGCTATCGGCACCGGGCGACGCGCCCGACGTCGTGGGCTGGGACGTCAGCAGCGAAAGCATCCTGGCCATGCTAGAGGCCGGCGACAGGATCAGCATCCATTGCGAGTCGTGGATGGGATTAGCTTATCCCGGCGTCGTCTATCGCGAGGTGCGTGACGCGTCTGGTCCCAGCTACATCCCTTTCACCGCGTGCTGGGATGACGCCAACAACAACCCCGCGCTGGCGCGCTTCATCGACCTGCTGCGGAAGCATCACTACCCGACCTTGGTCACTTAGCTTCTCGGCCCGGGCCGGCCGAACCAGCACCGCCAGCGGCTTTGCGTGCCTTGGCAAAGGCCCGATCCGTCGCCATGAAGCGTCCCAGCATGGGCGCCACGAGCTTTGCCGGATCGATCGCCTGTCCGGTTTCGCGACCAAGCACCTCGGCATAAGCGAGGAGATCGCGATGGACCGACGCCGGCAGGTCGACGGTCAGCTTCACCGGCTTCTCGTCCAGGATGGCGCCCAGTCTCAGCTTGGACATCGCCCGCCTCCTATCCGCGATAAGGCTGAAGCACAAGATCGCGGGTCACGATCACCCGCACGGGATAACCGGGACGGATGGTCAGCGTGGGCTGGATGTTGAGATTGCGCCGCACGATCTGCTGTCCGGCCTGGTTTACGGTGTCGCCGGTTCCGCGGCGCAAAGCGCGAATAATGTCGCTATCGTTCTGGTCGGACCCGAGTTCGGTGCCGACCGCCAGGATGGTCGAAAGCAGCGCCGCCTTGAACAACGCGCCCCAGTGATGGTCAACGCCATCCTCCAGCCCGGCCTGCCCGGCGGCATCGGCTCCGGGCTGGCGCTCGAGCACGATCGAATGGCCATTCGGCAGGATAAGCCGCGTCCACACCAGCAGAAGACGTGACTGCCCGAACGAAACCTGACTGTCGTAGACCCCGATCAGCCGGGCGCCCTGGGGAATCAGCAGCGATCCGCCGGTGGGCGTGTCGTAGACGTTCTCCGTCACCTGCGCCGTGATCTGGCCGGGAAGATCGGACCGCAGGCCGGTGATGAGGGCCGCCGGAATGACGGTGCCCGCCTGCAGGATATAGGGCGATGCGGCGCGCGCCAGGCGATCGGGACTCGTCGTACGCCGATCGACGGGCGCGTTCATGAAGGCGAGTTTTCGATCCTGCCCGTTCTGGATCGATGCCTCATCGGCCGATGCCAAGCCCCCGGATATCGATCCCTGAGAAGGAGTCGGACCTGCACTCACCGGCTGTTGCTGGCGATTGCCTGGAGCAAACAGGCGGCTGACGCGAGCTGCTTCCGTCTCCTGCGCCCGGCGCTGCTGTTCCGCATCGGGTGCGGACAGACCGGACTGGGCCTGGGCTGCCACGATCGGCCGGCCGAGATCGCCGGGCAGCGGCGGCCCGAGCGGCGGGACGTCGCGAGGGACTCCGGCGTAATCGCGCGGCAACGCGGCAAGGCCATCGGCCATGCGCGGCCGATCGGTGGTGTAGAGCTCCTGGGGCGCGGACCCGCGCAGCCGATCGCTCTGCAAGGCCCACAGCACGGCGCCACAGATCAGGATCGAGGCCAATGCCGTGCCGCCGACCAGGACATTGCGCGAAAGACGCATCACGCGTGGCCCCTCCGACCGCAGCCTGAAGGGACGTGCGACGCTGGCGTTTGGGGACTCGGACAGCGACTGATCCGTCATCGCTGCGGCCTGCCGTCTGCGCGGACGATCCGAACCTTCTGCTGATTCTCACCACCCAACCGCAGCTCGGCCGCGGCGAACAGCCGATCGACGATCAGCACGTTTCCGTAAGTACGGTAGTTGACGATCTCCGGCTTACCGTCCGGACCGACAATGAAGAGCGGCGGCATCTCGCCCTGCACGATGCCCGGCGAGAACTCGATGTAGACCTTGCGCCCATCGTCATAGGCGTTGACGGGTCGCCAGGGCGGACCGTCGCCATCGATCGCGTACCGGTAGCGACGCTGTGCCACCTCGGGCAGGACCGGCGCCGATGGCGCCGCGCGAACGCTTTTGCCTCGGCTTCCGGGATAGAACCAGGCGACCGACGGCATGTAGAGCCGCTCGTGGGCGCGCAGCTCGATCAGATAGGTGCGCCGGTCGGTGTTGACCACGAGGTTGGTCTCGATGGCAGGCCGGGTCGGCTTGACCAGGATGTGAACGCGACGCGTATCGCCGTTGCCGCTTTCGGTGTCGCCGATGATCCAGCGCACGGTATCGCCGGCCGCCACTGGCCCGGACCCGGTCAGTTGCTCGCCCGGCTCGAGGGCGATGTCGGTGACCTGTCCCGGTGCGACGTAGATCTGATAAAGCGCGCCCGGGCTGTAGGGGAACACCTGCACGGCGTTGAAATACCCATCGCGGCGCGGCTCGATACGCGCGGCACCGTTGGCGGCTTCGACCCGGGCGATCGGCTCCTTCGCTTCCACTATGCTGCCGCCGCGCGCCGGCGTCCAAGACGGCGGAACGTGCAACGACCGCGGCCGATCGTCGATGGGAACCGGCGACACAGGGAGCGGCGGCACGCTCTCGTCGTAGCTGATTTGCGGTGGCTTGGTCGACGCGCACCCCGCAATCGAGATCAGGGAGATCAGCATGACGGGCCGCGCGGCACTCCGGCAGGCTGCGAGTACAGACGTCCTCGGGACCGGCGCAGTGCCTCTTTGCTGCATCATTGTGCGAGCTCCTTTGACCAGTTGATGGCGTTTACGAAGACACCCAGCGGGTTCTTGCGCAGGCGATCGGCATCGCGCGGCGTCTCGATCACGATGGTGAGGATGGCGGTCCAACGCTCGGTAGCGGCGAGCTGGCCGCTCTCATACCGGCGTTCGGTCCAGGCCACGCGGAAACTGTCCGGGGATGCTCGAATGACGCTCGAGACCTCGACGGAGATCTGCATCTTCCCGAGCCTGGCGAAGGGATGGTTGCGGCGGGCGTAGTCGTTCAGCGCCGCGGCGCCGCGATCGGTCGTGAACTCGTAGGCGCGCAGCCAGCCTTGGCGCAGCACGACGGCGTCGGCCGGCAGGCCGCGCACGTCCTCGATGAAGCGCGCCAGGTGGAAAGCGATCTGCGGGTCGGTGGGCCGGTAGGAGGCATCGGCCGGCGCAACGGCCTGCGCCTGGCCGAGCCTGTCGACCTGGACGACCCAGGGCGTGATGGTGCCGCGGGCCGCCTGCCAGACGAGACCGCCGGCCAAACCGGCCGCTAGGACCAGGCAGCCGAAGGCCATCAAGCGCCAGTTCCTCGCCTGCACCCGCGCCGAGCCGATGCGGTCATCCCAGACCTGCGCGGCCTTCTGATAAGGCGTCTCCGCTACCGGCGTATGGCCGTAGCGCACGGAAGAACGATTGAACATCAACGGTTCCCTTCGGAGAGATCGACAGACGATCCGCCGCCGCCATGATCGCCGGAGCGGACGGCATGAATGGCGGCCGAGGCGCCATGACTCGCGGCCTGGCTTCGCCGCATGCGCCGCGCCCAGTCAGGCGGCGCGTCCCGTGGTGCAGGCGCCTCGCCCGCCTCTGCTCCACCGCCGACAGCGGCGCGACCGCCCGCGTCGAAGCTGGTCGCAAGACTCGACCCAGCCCGGCGGAGCGGACTGACCGCGCCGGACATTCCCGACACGGTCACGCCGGACAAGCCGCCGCCGCGGTAGGCGGCCGCCGCCCCGCCGGCGAGCGCCGCGGAGCCGCGCGCCGCCCCGGCTACGGCGCTCGCGCCGCCTGCGGCAATGGCGCCTGCCGCGACGCCGAGGCCGCCGGCAGCCAGGCCGGTCCCCACCGCCGCGCCGGCCCCGAGTTGGGGGCCGCCCGAGACGATGCCGTTGGCGATGCCGGGCCCGAAGATGCCCAGCCCCAGCAGCGCCAGCGAGGCGAGCACCAGCGCCATGGCATCCTCGATGGAGGGCTGAGCGCCGCCCGATCCCGAGGTGAACTGCGAGAACAGGGTCGAGCCGATGCCGACGATGACGGCCAGCACCAGGATCTTCACGCCGGAGGAGACGACGTTGCCCAGCACGCGCTCGGCCAGAAACGCGGTCTTGCTGAAGAGCCCGAAGGGGATGAGCACAAAGCCCGCCAAGGTCGTCAGCTTGAACTCGATCAGGGTGATGAAGAGCTGGACGGCCAGGATGAAGAAAGCCAGCAGCACCACCACCCAAGCGAACAGCAGCACCGCGATCTGGATGAAGTTCTCGAAGAAGCTGACATAGCCCATCAACCCGGAGATCGAGTCGAGAATCGGTCGGCCGGCATCGAGACCGACCTGGGCGACGCGCCCCGGGCGCAGAAAGTCGGCCGGCGACAGGCCGGTGCCGGAGGCCTTCAGGCCCAGGCCCGCAAAGCTGTCGAAGACGATGCGGGCGAGACTGTTCCAGTTGCCGATGAGGTAGGCGAAGATGCCGACGAATATCGTCTTCTTGACGAGGCGCGCGACGACATCCTCGTCCCTGCCCCAGGCCCAGAACAGCGCAGCCAGTGTCAAATCGATCGCGGCCAGCGTGGCCGCCAGGAATCCGACCTCGCTGCCCAGAAGCCCGAAGCCACTGTCGATATAGCTGGTGAAGACTTCGAGGAACCGGTCGATGACGCCTGTGCCGCCCATCGTCTTTCACTCCGTGGATCGTGCCTACGTGGCGGCGCGCTCACTCATGGAACATCCGGACGGTCGAGGGCTGATAACCCTGATTGGGCGTGAGGAAGCGCCGGAGCTGCTCCCTCGCCTGATCCTGCGCAGCAACCCGCGCGGCCGCTTCGAGGCTCTGGGCCCGGCCCTGCGCGGCAACGGCCGCCGTCAGGTCGGCGAGCTGCTGTGCCTGAAGCGCGAGGAGCTGGTTGCCGGCCTGTGCGGCCTCGAGCGCGCCTGCTGCGCCCTGGCTCGCCCCCACGAGAGCGGACATCTCCGTGCGATTGGTGTCGAGGTTGCCAACCACCGTCGCCTGGATGCGCAGTGCGTCCTGCAAGCCCGCCACCGAGTTCTGCCAGCGCGCCTGCGCGTTGGAGATCAGCGCGTAATCCGACAGGTTCGCCGACGCCGGCGCATAGGTCGTCGAGAACGCCTGATCGATCTGCTGGACGTCATAGGCGATGTTCTGCGCCTGACCGAGCAATTGCCGGGTCCGGCCGATGGACTGCTGCAGTTGCTGCAGCGAGGAGTACGGCAGGCTCGTGAGGTGACGCGCCTGGTTGATCAGCATCTGTGCTTCGTTCTGCAGCGACAGGATCTGGTTGTTGACCTGCTGCAAGGTGCGCGCGGCCGTCAGGAGGTTTTGCGAATAGTTGCTGGGATCGAATACGGTCATCTGAGCGGAAGCCGGCAACGCGCTGCCCGCAATGACGAGGGCAACCGCTACGCCGACACGACGGATCGACATCATGACGATTCTCCTGTGTTGAGGTCCGGGATGAGGTCGGCGGCCCAGGCCACGCCGCGGGCTGGAAGCCAGCCGGCGAGGAAGCCCTTGCGACCGTGCTCGGCGAGGATGCGTTCGATCAGCGCCTGGTCGGACTTCGACGAGGCCGCCGTCAGGGCAAGCGCCACCTCGCCGAGGCCGAGTTCGAACAGGCGGTTGCCGCGGCGGGACTGACAGTAGTAGTCGCGCTTTGGCGTTGCCCGCGCGAGGATCTCGATCTGGCGGTCGTTGAGACCAAAGCGGCGATAGATGGCGGTGATCTGCGGCTCGATCGCCCGCTCGTTCGGCAGGAAGAGACGAGTCGGACAGCTCTCGATGATGGCCGGCGCGATGGCGGAGCCGTCAATGTCGGAGAGCGACTGCGTGGCAAAGACAACCGAGGCGTTCTTCTTGCGCAAGGTCTTCAGCCATTCGCGGAGCTGGCCCGCGAAGCCCTCGTCATCGAGGGCCAGCCAGCCTTCGTCGACGATGAGCAGAGTCGGCCGCCCGTCGAGCCGGGCCTCGATGCGGTGGAAGAGATAGGCAAGGACTGCGGACGCCGCCCCAGTGCCGATCAGGCCTTCGGTCTCGAATACCTGGACCGCGCCGTCGCCCAGCCGCTCGGCCTCGGCATCGAGCAGGCGTCCGAAGGAACCGCCCAGGCAGTAAGGTTGGAGGGCCCGCTTGATCGCCGTCGACTGCAGCAGCACCGACAGGCCTGTGAGCGTGCGCTCACCGAGCGGAGCCGAAGCCAGCGAACCCAGTGCCGACCATAGATGATCCTTCACCTCCGGTGTGATCGCGATCTTCTCACGCGCCAGGAGGCCCGAGATCCACTGCGCTGCCCAGCCGCGTTCGGCGATGTCGTCGATGAGCGCGAGCGGCTGGAGAGCGACAGGTGCGTCAGCATCTTCGGTGAGTGCGCCACCCAGATCGTGCCAATCGCCGCCCATGGCGAGAGCGGTGGCGCGGATCGAGCCGCCGAAGTCGAAAGCGAAGACCTGTGCCTTGTCGTAGCGCCGAAACTGCAACGCCATCAGGGCCAGCAGCACGGATTTGCCGGCGCCGGTCGGGCCGACCACGAGCGTGTGGCCGACATCGCCCACATGAAGGGAGAAGCGGAACGGCGTCGCGCCCTCGGTCCTGCCGAAGAAGAGCGACGGGGCGTCCAGATGATCGTCCCGCGCCGGCCCCGCCCAGACCGCGGAGAGCGGAATCATGTGCGCCAGATTGAGCGTGGAGACCGGCGGCTGACGAACATTTGCGTAGGCGTGTCCCGGCAGGGAACCGAACCAGGCATCGACGGCATTGACGGTTTCCGCCATGCACGTGAAATCCCGCCCCTGGATCACCTTCTCGACGAGGCGCAGCCTCTCATTGGCGATGCGTGGGTCGTCGTCCCATACCGTGACCGTCACCGTGCAGTAGGCCGCGCCGACCACGTCGGAGCCGAGCTCCTGCAGGGCGGCATCGGCATCGATCGCCTTGTTATGGGCGTCCGTATCGAGGAGCGTCGATGCCTCGTTGGTCATCACCTCCTTGAGGATCGCGGCGATCGACTTCCTCTTGGCGAACCACTGCCGGCGAATCCGGGTCAGGAGCCTGGTGGCGTCGGTCTTGTCGAGCATGATCGCCCGGGTGGACCAGCGATAGGCAAAGGCCAGCCGATTGAGCTCATCCAGAATCCCCGGTGTGGTCGCTGCCGGGAAGCCCACGATGGTGAGCACGCGCAGATGCGTGTCACCGAGCTTCGGCTCCAGACCGCCCGTCAGTGGCTGATCGGCCAGCAGCGCATCGAGATACATCGGCACTTCCGGTGCGCGCACGCGCTGGCGCCGGGTCGAGATGCAGGAATGGAGATAGGTCAGCGTCTCGCCATCGTCGAGCCAGCGGCTTTCAGGCATGAAGCCTTCGAGAAGTTTTAGGACACGATCCGTCCGATCGATAAAACCCGCCAGGATCTCGTGTGCGTCGGCACCCTCGGCGCGGGCGCGACCCTCGTAGAGAAAGCGCTCGGCTCCGGCAGACTCCCACGCCGGCGGCAGGTAGAGAAAGGTCAAGAGATAGGCCGATTCGTAGTGAGCGCCCTCCTCTTCGAAAGCGGCCTTCCGCTCGGCATCGACCAGAGCGGAAGCTGCATCCGAGAAGCTGCTCTCCGGATAGGTGCTGGACGGCTGCCGCTGTGCCTCGACAAAGATCGCCCAGCCGGAGCCTAGGCGACGTAGCGCGTTGTTGAGGCGCCCGGCGACGCCGACGAGCTCGGCCGGCACGGCCGAGTCGAGATCGGGTCCCCGGAAATGCGCCGTGCGCTGGAAGGACCCATCCTTGTTGAGGACAACGCCTGAAGCAACGAGTCCCGCCCACGGCAGAAAGTCCGCGAGGCGGGTGGCCGAGCTACGGTATTCGCTGAGGTTCATCATGCCATGGTCCTCACACACTCAGCCGACCGGGGATGCGCAGGTGGCGGCGCACTACGTCGACGAACAGTGGGTCGCGTCTGGCTGCCCAGACCGCCAGGCCATGACCGATCAGCCAGAGCAGGAGGCCGGCGATCCACAGGCGCAGGCCAAGGCCGACCGCGGCGGCCAGCGTGCCATTGAGGATCGCGACCGACCGCGGCGCGCCGCCCAGCAGGATCGGCTCGGTCAGGGCGCGGTGAAGCGGCACCACGAGGCCGGGGACGGGTTCGGTCATCAGACCAGGACCCCACCGCCGAAGGAGAAGAACGACAGGAAGAAGCTCGAGGCGGCAAAGGCGATCGAGATGCCGAACACGATCTGGATCAGGCGCCTAAAACCGCCGGAGGTGTCGCCGAAGGCCAAGGTGAGGCCGGTGACGATGATGATGATCACGGCAACGATCTTGGCCACGGGACCTTCGACCGATTGCAGGACCTGCTGCAATGGCTGCTCCCACGGCATGCTGGAACCCGCCGCGTAGGCCGCCGACGAGAGGGCCAGCAGTATCGATGACAGAATGGCGGTGGCCGTGACGGCGCGCCGTATCGCGAAGTACATCATTGCCGTTCTCCTGCGGGTGAGAGTGCATAGTCCGAGTCGTCGCCGAGACCATTTACGCCGGCGAGCTCGGTCAACCGGCGAGCCACACCGCGGCCCGACAGCACGGCGATCAGGTCGATCGTCTCGGCGATGAGGGCCCGCGGCACGGTGACGACGGCTTCCTGGATGAGCTGTTCTAAGCGCCGCAGCGCACCGATGGCCGTGCCGGCGTGGATGGTACCGATGCCGCCAGGATGACCAGTGCCCCAGGCCTTCAGGAGATCGAGGGCTTCGGCACCGCGCACTTCGCCGATCGGGATGCGGTCGGGCCGCAGCCGGAGCGATGAGCGCACCAGATCGGACAGCGACGCCACGCCATCCTTGGTCCGCAATGCCACCAGGTTGGCGGCGCGGCATTGCAGCTCGCGGGTATCCTCGATCAGCACTACCCGGTCGGAAGTCTTGGCCACCTCGGCCAGGAGCGCATTGGCGAGGGTCGTCTTGCCCGTCGAGGTGCCGCCGGCGACGAGGATGTTTCGACGGTCCACAACGGCCTGCCGGAGTACGTCGGCCTGGCCGGCCGTCATGATGCCAGCCGCGGCGTAGTCCTCGAGGGTGAAGACGGCGACCGCAGGCTTGCGGATTGCGAAGGATGGCGCTGCGACGACAGGAGGGAGGAGCCCTTCGAAGCGCTCTCCCGTCTCGGGCAGCTCCGCCGACACGCGCGGGCTGCCAGGATGGACCTCGGTGCCGACATGATGGGCGACCAACCGCACGATGCGCTCGCCCTCGGCGGGCGCGAGCCGCTCTTGGGTCGCGACCAGGCCGCTCGAAAGCCGGTCGACCCAGAGCCGCCCATCGGGGTTCAGCATCACCTCGACAACGGAGGAATCTTCGAGCCAGGCGGCGATAGCCGGACCCAAGGCGGTACGCAGCATGCGGGCGCCGCGGGAGATCACCTCAGCCTGGAAGGAATGGACCGTCACCGTCACCCCGATTGCAGGACCGTCCGAGGAGCGGTCGTGGAATGGGATCGATTAGAAGGAGGAGGAAATGGGTCGGCGCAACAAGGCCGAAGGGGGCGTAGTGTCCTGGCGTGCAAAGGCAGGCGGACGGCGGTCCGGCCTCAGGTCGTATCGCCGCGCTCGTCTGTTGCTGGCTCTCTCGGCTCGATGTCCTGGGAGATCTCGTCGGCCAAGGTTCGACCTTTTGCCAAACGTCGCCCGAGTGCCTCGACGTAACCTTCGTAACGCTCCCGGCCCTTGGCCTGCGCGCCCGGCTGCGCTGTATCCGGCAGAGGTGGAGTCGCCGTCAGCCAGAAGCGTACGAAGAGCGCCAACGCTTCATTGGAGATGGTGACATGGCGCTCCAGCCGTTCGACCTGCCGGATGAGCCGGTCCAGTCGGCGACCGAGCGCCCCTTCCAGCCTTTCGGAACCGTCCGGTGACAGGAAGGATGCGAGGGCGGTTTCCACGATGAGCGCCTGCGGCACGCGCTTGCGCTGTGCATAGTCGGCGAGCTTGATCGCCAGATCGGGCGGCAGGCGGAACGTATGCTTGGTCCGCATCCGGCGGCTCAGAGGTCGATACCGTCGCCGGGATCCAATACGGCCTGGCGGGCGAGACCTCGGGCGGCGGCGCGCAACGCTCGAGCGCGCACGGCGTCCTCGTCGGGCTCATCCTCGCCAAACGCGAACTCCGGTGAGGGCGTAGGAGGCTCGGGTGCGATGTCTTCATGCTCGGCAAGCTCCGGCTCTCGGCGGATTCCGCCGTTGGCGGGATCATCGACGGGATGCACCGCACGCGGCCCCGTCGCTCCCTTTTCGCCTTCCGGACTCGCCGGAATAGACGCACCGCTCCAGTCATCCGCCGCCGTGCTGGCAACCCTCGGCCTTTCCGGCTTCGGTGCAGGAAACAGACGCTCCGTCAGGCGCGGATCCTCGTAATACCGTGCCTTCCTGGCCCGAATGGGTGGACAGCCTGAGACCAGCACCAGTTCGTCGGTGGCCGGCAACTGCATCACCTCGCCGGGCGTCAACAGCGGTCGCGCCGTCTCCTGCCGCGAAACCATGAGGTGACCGAGCCAGGGACTGAGCCTATGGCCGGCATAGTTCCTCGCATCGCGAATCTCGGTGGCGGTGCCGAGCGCATCCGAAACGCGCTTGGCAGTCCGCTCGTCGTTGGTGGCGAAGGAGACGCGCACATGGCAGTTGTCGAGAATGGCATTGTTCGGGCCGTACGCCTTCTCGATCTGGTTGAGCGACTGGGCGATGAGAAAGCTCTTCAGCCCGTATCCGGCCATGAAGGCGAGCGCGGATTCGAAGAAGTCGAGGCGACCCAATGCGGGGAACTCATCGAGCATGAGCAGCAGCCTGTGCCGCCGGCCCTTGGCATGGAGCTCTTCGGTCAGCCGACGGCCGATCTGGTTCAACACGAGCCGCACCAGCGGCTTGGTCCGGCTGATGTCGGATGGCGGCACGACGAGATAAAGGCTTGTCGGCCGCTCATTCTCGACAAGATCGCGGATACGCCAGTCGCAGCGGCAGGTCACCTGGGCCACCACGGGATCCCGGTACAGGCCGAGGAAGGACATGGCAGTCGAGAGCACGCCGGAGCGCTCGTTCTCGCTCTTGTTCAGCAGTTCCCGGGCGGCCGAGGCGATCACCGGATGGGTCCCGGCTTCTCCGAGATGTGGCGTCGTCATCATCGCCCGGAGCGTCGTCTCGATCGGCTGCTTCGGATCGGACAGGAAGGCCGCGACGCCGGCCAGCGTCTTGTCCTGCCCCGCATAAAGGACATGCAGGATCGCGCCGACCAGCAGGGCGTGGCTGGTCTTTTCCCAATGGTTCCGGCGCTCCAGCGCCCCCTCGGGGTCGACAAGGACGTCGGCAATGTTCTGGACGTCGCGGACCTCCCATTCTCCCCGACGGACCTCGAGCAGCGGGTTGTAGGCAGCCGACTCCGCATTGGTCGGGTCGAACAGCAGCACGCGGCCATGCCGTGACCGGAAGCCCGAGGTCAGCTCCCAGTTCTCGCCCTTGATGTCGTGCACGATCGAGCTGCCCGGCCAGGTCAGCAGGGTCGGCACAACCAGGCCGACACCCTTCCCGCTACGCGTCGGCGCAAAGCAGAGGACATGCTCTGGTCCGTCATGACGCAGGTAGTCGGCACCGAGCTTTCCAAGCACGACCCCGTCCGGGCCGATCAGCCCGGCGATGCGTGCCTCGCGCGCTGTCGCCCAGCGCGCCGAGCCATAGGTGGCCACGTTCTTGGCTTCGCGTGCGCGCCAGACCGACATGCCGATCGCGACAGCAATCGAGATAAACCCGCCCGAGGCCGCGATGCAGGCGCCTTCGACGAAAATGGAAGGTGCATAGGCGTCATAGGCGTACCACCACCAGAAGAAGGCCGGTGGGAGGTAGACCGGAACGCCGGCGAGTTCGAACCAGGGCGGCCCGAGCTGGAGCTGATAGCCCAGCCGCCAGGCCGTCCATTGCGTTGCTCCCCACAGGGTGACGAGCACGATGGCGAAAACGAGGGTCACCTGCCCCCAGAGGATCTTGGTCGCGGACATAGCGACGCAAGATCAGGCCGTCACTCGTCGTCAGTACAAGAGCAGGATCACGCGGAGCGCCCACGCGGCGGCCCTGGCGTGCAATTCGGAAACTGGATCAGACCGCTTGAACGCCACTGTGGATGACGAAATGAAGAGCCGCTGTCGAGCCGGGAGACGGTCTTCACGCCTTCGCTCGCTCACTGGTTAGAGCCCCAGCCCTCGGCTCCGTTTGAAGGACCAGTTCACGTCGCCGCCGGGCAACGCGACTCCCGAGACGACACGGCCGACGTGTTGCTCGAGCGCCGGCCGCCAGGGCACCAGGCTGAAACCCAGCCCATCATCGATCATGGCGAACCGGCCGCTGGCAAGCTGCGCAGAACCGACCAATTGACCGCTGACTTGGTTGCCGGCAATGGCGGGCTGCCATTCCCGGCCCCGCTCGGCGGCGAGCGCCCTGCCCTCGCGCTCGATGTCACGAGCCTCCAGCCGCAGCACCAAATCTCTTGACGCACGGACTCGGCCGTCGCCAAGGTCAGCGGCGTAGCCCTTGTCGGCCAGCCAACGCCGACGCCTGGCCAACGCCGCCATCACGTCCCGGCCGAAGCCGTCATCCGCTAAGACCGTGCGCTGATGGGACACCAGCTCGCGATCGAGCCAGGTCGCACCGTCATGGCCGATCTGCTGCCCAAGGCCCGTGGGCGAGAGAACCCTTATCCGGCCGGTCGTCCGGTCCCGCGCGAGATCGTAGGACTGCCCGCGCTCGGGCAAGTCGGCTGGAACGCGCCACTGGTCGGCGTCGATCCGCTCGACATGGCCCGCCCGGCGCAGCGCCTCCAGGCGCCGCACATGGGATCGGACGTAGGCCGCGGGATCGCCACCCAGACGCTCGACAGTGCCGACGGCCTGCTCCAGATGCCTGGTCGGCCGATAGATGCCCTCCTTGCCGGCAATCGCCAGGATGTTGCGGTCCGAGGCGCGCGGTCCGGCTTGGGCGGAACCCATCGCCACGATCATACCGCGCTGCACCTCCTCGGCACGGGCTGGATCGATCTCGAGGTGATGGACACGCCCGTCCACGCCGTCGATCACCAGCCGCACCCGCTCGTCCATTTCGTCGCTGGCCAGCCCCTTGTCGAGCACACGGCCGACAATCGGCTCGGCCACCTTCTGCCGGTGCAGGACATAGCCCGCGATAGACCGGGCGTCGGCCAGCCCTTCCCGCTCCAATGCCCGGTGCATGGTCTTGATGATGTCGCCGCGCTCGCCCAATTCCCGCAAGACGGGTTCGGCCCTGGGCGACACGGTCCAGCGCCCCGGTTCCACCTCGCTGGCCAAGCCCATGCGCTCCAGCTTGCGCGCCCGCTGGATCAGCAGTGCCCGGTTTTGTCGCAGGCTTTCGAGGGTGTCCCGGTCCGGCCGCAGGTCGGCGAACTCGTTGCGGCTCCGCTGCTCGGCGATCAGCAGGCTGTCGAGGCGGGTAAAGCGGTCGGCATTGACCTCCCGCTCCAAGCTCCGGGACACCTCCTGCTCCGTCTGACGGCCGAGTTCCCGGGTCACCACCTCGCTCGCCCGCTCCCGGATCCCATAGGCGATGTAGTCGCCGGCGATGTTGAGGGTCTTGCGGTCATCGGTCACACCCCGGACGATGATGTGGGTGTGGGGATGGCCGGTGTTGTGGTGATCGACCGCGATCCAGTCGAGCCGGGTGCCAAGGTCGGCTTCCATCTGCTTCATCAGATCGCGCGTGGTGGCGCGGAGATCGGAGAGCTCGACGCCGTCCTCGGCCGACACGATGAAGCGAAACTGGTGGCGGTCCGCGCGGCCGCGTTCGACAAACGCAGGACCGTCCTCGACATCCCTGCTGGCCGAATAGACTCGGCCCCTCTCTCTGTCCTTCGTGACGCCGTCTCGCTGGAGATAGCGCAGGTGGGCGTCGACCGCCTTGGCACTGACGAATTGCCGTCCCCGGGCGCCGCCGCGCTGCGGATTGAGCTTCACGACGCGAACCTTGACCGCGACCCGCCGCGACCGGGTTCGGGTTCCGCCGTCCCGACTCCAGGCACTCCGATTCTTCAGCGCCGCCGCCACCGCCGCCCCGCGCCCCCGCGCATTGAACCGGCCGCTTCCCTTTCCGGTCCCGTTCAACCGGGAAGGATCGCCGCCGGCGCGCCGGATGGCCTGCTGAATCTGTCCGGTGAAGCTGGTCGGCCGGCCGCGCACGCCGCCGGCGCGGCGTGCGCCGATGCGCGCACTGCCCCGATCCCGGATCTTGCCGGGCCGGAGTCGAAAGTCGTCGTCATCGCGTGCCATGGCATGACGATTGGAAGCCGCGCCAAGGCCCACAAGGGGCCGATTGCGCGCATCGTGGCGTGGCGTAGAAAAGGTCGTTCCGGCGTAGCGGCAGGAGGCCGTGCCTTCGAGCGACGGCGCTCGGAGCGTTGAATGCAAACGATAAATCGATTCAAGAGCCACCCGAGCGCCGCAACAAGCTGCCGCGAGCTGCTCAAGAAACAACGTGCAGACAGTCTATTAGGCGCGTGGCGCCGGCAGCGGGGCAACCCGCTTTATCTTGCCGTCCATGATCCAGTGACTCCCGACCGATAAACCTCCTGAGCACCTTCGCCGGAATGATCGAAAGCATACGATTGCCGGTGCTTCGCATCACGGCAGCCGCATTGCGTTTCCACCAGGCACAAACAGTCCGTCAGCTTGCGGGGCCAGTGCAGATGCGCCAACAACGGAACGGCTGGCCGACGTTCGGTCTGATGACGTTCGGAATGATGACGACGTGGCTGCGGGACTGCCCTGATCACGCGCAGCAAACAGCGGCGAGTCCTTCCACGACAAGGCGCGGCGGTTGACGGTGACCATGCCATTGGCCTGCCCTTCTCCGATCAACGGTGCGAGCCTGGCGACGTAGAGCTGGGTCTCGGCCGGCAGCTCGCGGCCCGTCGCCAGGCATTCGTCGTAGCGCGTAGGCCCTGCATTGTAGGCAGCCAGAAAGCCTGGCGATCCGTAGCGATCGTGCATCTCCCGTAAGTATGCCGCGCCGGCAAGAATGTTGTCGCGCGGCTCATACGGGTCGGCACCGAGCCCATGACGGACACGCAAACCGGCCCAGGTGTCGGGCATGATCTGCATCAACCCCATGGCGCCTTGTGGCGAGAGCGCCAGCACGTCGCCGCCACTTTCCATCGCCATCACGGCGCTGATCCAGGAAACGGGCACGCCGAACCGATGTGCAGCTTCAATAACGAAACGCGCGAAAGGATCGGCGGTAGATGCGCCTTGGGACTGCGCAACGACAGCGGATTGGGCATGTGCCCGCCCAGCAAACTCGGTCGCGCACGACGTCAGCAGGATCACGATCATCGGCACGGCCGACCGGACAACCTCTCGCCGGAGCTTGGCCGGAAAGGAGAAAGGGCCGCGGCGCCGCGCGAACAAGGAAGCGGCTGCTTGAACGCGAGAGCGTTGCATGGTCAATCCTCCTTCTCGATCCAGACGGGGTGCGCGCGGCCGATGACGGCGGACGCCGGAAGCGGCCCGAAGTACCGCCCGTCCAGTGAGTCCGCCGACTGCCCGTTCATCAGGAAGAGCTCACCCGCGGCGATGACGTGGCATCCCTGCCAGACGGGAAGCAGCCGGCCCCGTCCGTCGCGTTCGCGCGCTACACCGATGGCGATCGCATCGACCAGGACCGTTAGACCTTCTCTGCAGACGGTCTGCCCTGGAAGCGCTAGGACCCGCTTCAGTATGGGAACGCCGCGCGGCAGGTAGCCGCCGTCTGCGAGGAAGATAGCGAGAGGCTCTGGAGGCAGGACGACGACAAGTTCGGTGATGTACCGCTCGCCAGTGGCCTGCAGCCGGTAGAGACCCACAGGCACACTTGCCGAGGCGTTCCACACGTAGAGCGGAAGCGCCCCCCTACCGAAGGTCAACGCCAGGGCGCCAACACCGGCGAGCGTGGCCACGAGCACGTGCGCTCGGCCGGTCACGGGTCAATCCGCTGCCGAAGAAGCCAGGCTTTGTGGCGCGCCAAGGTGTAGGGTCTCAGCGCTTCGCCGACCGACAGACGATTGTGAACGTGACGCCAATAGTCCGGTGCTGCATCGGCGGCATCGATGCCAAGCGACTCGACGATGTCGATCATCTGCAGCACGTGCTTGACCTTCGGCCAGCCGGACGCTCGCAGCAGGATGTCAGCGCCAGGGCGTACAAACGGAACCGTTGCGCAGGCTTCGCTGGATCGAACGGCACGCAGGATGTCGATACGCGACGCCACCGTACCGTAGTCGTTGGCCGCCCAGCGCACGAAGGCGAAAATGCTGCCAGGCGCAAACGACAGGACGCGCCGACGACGATCGAGGATCTGCTCCGCTGCGACCCGGCCGAAGCGGATCCAATGCTCGGTCTGCTTCTCGAGCCACAGGAGCTCGACATGCGTGAGGTCGCTCAAGCGGCACCTCCAGCCCGGGCGGGAGGCACGCGTTTGAACAGTTCCCTTACCGGGTAGCCTGTTATCCCCGACGGTTGTCGGTGTTCGAGGTTTCGTGAATCGGCAGGCGAGCGAACGCGAGTCCGCACAAGGATTTGCGTGCATAGATATAGTTCCATGTTTGTGAACTGACCCCAAAATGTGCGATGATTGCGTACTGAGTCGTTTTCCAAAT
>QFCS01003778.1_pt1 | contig 22787 bp, 11 predicted proteins | sample 3576561 | NCBI WGS metagenome assembly QFCS01 | reverse complement strand
GCACAACGAGCTGTACCGCAAGCTCATCAAGGGCTACATGGTGCGGCACAAGGTCAAGCCGGGCATCACAGGCTGGGCGCAGGTCAACGGCTACCGGGGCGAGACGGACACGCTGGAGAAGATGGAAGGCCGCATCGCGCTGGACCTGGACTACCTGCGCAACTGGTCGCTCAAGCTCGATCTGCTGATCATCCTCAAGACGATCAGGCTGGTCTTCAAGGACCAGCAGGCGTATTGATGGCACACCCCCGCCGCGCTGCGCGCGACCCCCTCGAGGGGGCGAGACCGACCGACCGGCAAAGCCGGATCGGTGGTCTCTCTTGGCTGGGCATTGGCGCTTGTGCCGCCCTGGCGTGCCTCGCCGCGCCGCTGGCGCTCGCACAGGACGACGGCCTCAGCCTCTCCGCCGCTTACCGCGTGCAGCGCGACAGCAACCTCTTTCGCCTGGCCGATGGCGTGAACCCGCTGTTCGCGCTCGGTCGGCCGAGCGCGGCGGAGACCGTGCATGTCCGCTCCGTGGGCCTGCGCTACGCGCGCGACTTCAGCCTGCAGCGCCTGGAAGCCGACATCGGCCTGGTGGACTACGCCTACGACACCTACGACCAGCTCGACCTGCTGGCGCGCAACCACGACCTGCGATGGCGCTGGGCCATCACGCCCGACCTCACCGGCACGGTGAGAACGCAGCGCGACGAAAGCGTCAACAGCTTCGAGGACACCAGCGTGCTCACCCAGCGCAACCGGCGCCTGCGCCGCTTCCAGAGCGTGGACGCCAACTGGCGCCTGGACGGCGCCTGGACGCTGATCGCCGAGGCCCAGGAAGCGCGCAATGAAAACCAGCAACCCCTGGTGGGCGAAGACAGCCAGATCCTGCGCACCACGGGCCTTGGCGTGCGGCGCGAGACACCCAAGGGCAGCTCGCTCGCGCTGCGATGGCGCAGCGGCGAGGGCGAGACCATCGACCCCAACCGCCCGCCGGCCCCGCTGCGCGACAACGACTTCCGGCAGGACGAGTGGGCCCTGGACGCGCGCTGGCCCGTCACCGACAAGACGCGCCTGGAGGCCAACCTCGCCTGGATCGACCGCGTGCACGAACGGGTGGCCGCGCGCGACTACGACGCGCTCAACTGGCGCGTTTCGGCGAACTGGACGCCCAGCGCCAAGACCCTGCTTCGCCTGAGTGCCAGCGAAGACTTCAGCAGCTACCAGACCAGCAACGCCAGCGTGACGCGCACCCGCCGCTGGACGCTCAATGGCACCTGGGTGCTCACCAGCAAGTTGAGCCTGCAAGGCAGCTGGGGCAGCGCCGACCGCGATTTCCAGCGTCCGCCGCCCGGCACCCTGCCCGACATCCGCAAGGACCGCACGCGCGAGCGCCTGCTGAGCCTGCGCTGGGCCTTCGCGCGCCAGGCCTCGCTGGACCTGACCTGGCAGGACAGCCGCCGCCAGAGCAACGTGCCGAGCTGGCGCTACCGCAGCGATCTGTTGCGGGTCGGGATCAGCGGGCGGTTCTGATCAGGGGTGCTTGGGCCGCGCCACCTGCGTCGGCAAGCCCACCGGCCGCAGCACCACGGGCCCGAACCACGCTTCCACCGACTCGCCCGTGTTGTTCGAGTCCGTCATCAGCCCCAGGCCGGTGAGGCGTCCAGGGGCTTCGCCGAACGCAGCCTGGAAATCGGCTGCCACGTCGCGCTCCAGGTCGTTCCAGCGGCCCACGCCCTCCTCGCCCGACTGCACCACCAGCATGCGGATGCGGTCGGTGTGCGGGTTGGGGACCACGGTGCCCACCGGGTAGCGGTGGTCCCACACGTACATCAACGTGGCGTAGGGCATGGGCTCGCCGGTGATCAGTTGCACGATCTCCGATAGCCAGCGGTCGCGCGGGCGGAACACGTCGCGGTCGCCATCGAAGGTGAGGATCACGCGCACCACCGCGTCGTCGATCTCGGCGTCGCGCAGGTCGGCCTTGTCATTGAGCTGCGGCACCAGCCAGGAAAACGCCAGCCGCAGCGAGGCGTCCACCGGTTCGCCCAGCGGCAGGCGCAGGGTGCTGTTGCCCGCGCGGCTGTTGGCGTGCACCGCGGGCCGGCCCTCGCGCTCGCCCACGCCGTAGCGCGTGGGGCGCGCCGAGCCGTAGCGCTGGTGGCGCCAGCCCGGTGTAACGCCCAACAAGCCCCAGTCGGACGCGCGCGCCCAGTCGGAATCGGCCAGAGCTTGTTCCACGGTGGACGGGTCCTCATCCGCAGGCAGCGCGGCGCAGCCCACCAGGGCGCACACCACGGCCAGCCAGGCGATGGAACGGATCAGGAGGCGTTGGCGCGTCGGATCGAGCATGTCCTTCTCAGGGTGCCTTCGGGGGCGGAGGCTTGTGCTCGTCGAGTTTGTCGCGGTAAGTTTGCAGAATGTTTTCAAGTCCAACGCGGCCCAGCCCGGTGAAGGCTTCCAGGCGGCTCGCCTTCACGTCGGCCTGGTAAGCGCGGCAGTCGTCGATGAGCGCGCGGCCCACCTGATACAGGCCCTCTCCGCGCGTGCTGCAGGCGGCGAGCTCGCCACTCAACACCTTGCCCTGCGCATCCAGCGCACGGCCCCGGTCGTTGGCCACCGTCAGGTCGCGTTCCAGCTTGGCCACGCGCTCCTGCAGCGTCTTCACCTGCGCTTCCAGCGCCGCCTTGTCGGTGCGCAGCGCGTCGCGCTCGGTCGTGGCGGCGGACAGTTCACGCGACAGCCGCTGACCGCGCACGGCCTCGCTGCGCGTCTGCTGCTGCAGAGCCTCGGCGTCGGCGGCCAGGCGTTGGCGCTCCTGCTCGGCCGTGCCGAGCTGCTGCTGCAGGGTGCTCACTTCCTGGGCGGCGCGCTGCGCCTGCTGTTGCGCGCGGCGCAGGGCCTCACGCTCGCGGTTGGCGCGCTTGTCGTCCTGCGCCAGGGCGCCGGTGCTCAGGCTGGCCAGGGCCAGCAGCAGCACGGCGGCGCGTTGCCAGTTCCCGTGGTTCATCAGAAATCCTCCGTGCGGTAAGGCCCGCTGGCGCGCAAGCTGCGCTGCTGCTCGCTGGCGCGCGCGCCCGCCGCCTGCAGGCGCTGCACCATGGCCGCTCGCTCCTCGCGCTCGGCCCAGTACAAGGGGCTCAGACCGCTGGCGTCGATCGCGTTGGGATCGGCACCGTGCGCGAGCAAGGCGTCCAGCAGCGCGGGCTGGTTGGTGTGGATGGCGATCACCAGCAGGCTGTCGCCCGAACGGTCACGGGCGTCCGGGCGGGCGCCGGCCTCTAGCAGGGCGCGCGCCACGCCCAGGTGGCGCATGTGGGCCGCCTGCACCAGCGGCACCGTCTCGCCATCGGCCGCGGCGTCGGGGCGCGCCCCGGCCTTGAGCAGCAGGCGCACCATGCGCTCGTGCCCGCGCACCGCAGCGGCCGACAGCGGCGTGGCACCCCGGTGGCCGCGCCCGTCGGGCTCGGCACCGGCGCGCAGCAGCGCGCGCGCGCACTCCAGGTCGCCACTGCGCGCGGCCAGCATCAGCGGCGTGCGGCCCAGCGCATCCACGGCGTTGGCCTGGGCGCCCTGCTTCAAGGCCTCGCGCACGCGCGCGGCGTCGGCAGCCTCGGCGGCCGCCAGCAGCTCGGCGTCCAGCGGCGTGGCCAGGCGCGGCGCGATCTCGCGCGCGGCGCGTTGCGCCTCGGCGTTGTCCAGCGGCGACGTGAAGAAGCGCGGCGTGTCCTCCGGCGCCAGCCCGCCCTGCTCGATGCGGTCGCGCAGCGCCAGCCGCTCGGCGTCGGGCGCGGCGCAGCCGGCCAGCAGCGCGGCCAGAACAGCGAAGCCGGCGGCTTCAGAAGCGCGCATGGAAGTTGACCTGGAAGGTGTTGATGGACAGTGGCAAGCCGGTGATCTCGCGGCTGGAGAGCCAGCGTGCGCTCAGCCAGGTGTTGCGGCTCAGCCCGTACTGCCCGCCCACGACGAAGCCCTTGCTGTTGGTGCCACCCAGGTGGAAGTCGGAGTCGGTGAACGCGTCGAGCACGGCGTCGGCTTCCAGGTAGTGGTAAGCCAGCGAGAGCTGCCAATCGCCCTTGAGCAGCATGGTGGGCATGCCCACCGCCACGCGCACCATGTAGCCCGTGTCCTCCTTCTCCAGGTTCAGGCCCGATCGCGCCAGCACGCGCGCCTGGTCGAAGCCCATGTTGCGCACATAGTCCGCGCTCACGATCAGGTGCACCGGGTTGAAGAGGTTGTAGTCCACCGCGGCCGTGAGGTTGAGCAGGCGGTAGTCGGCGGCCAGGCCGAAGGGGCCACCGAAGTTCGTCGGGTTCGACAGGTTGAACAGCGAGTTGCCCTTCTGGCGGAACGCGGGCTGGGTGGCGTCCTGCGTATTGCTGTCGAAGCTGTTGCGAACGCCGCTGATGTTGCGGTAGTCGTACAGCGCCACGCCCAGCTTGGCGCGAAGGTCGTTGCTGGGCACCCATTCAACGCCCGCCTGCGCCGCCAGCAGCGACTTGCTGCGCGCTTCGCTGAGCGAGGAGCGCTCCAGGTTCTGCAACGGGAACCAGCCCACCACGCCGAAGGGCCGCCACACGCGCGCGTTCGCCGCCGGGTCGTCGAACTGCAGGGCCACGCCGTCGAAGTTGAGGTCGTCGTCCCACACCAGGTCGGTGCTGAAGAAGGGGTTGGGGATGCGCCCGGCCGTGGTGGTGACCCAGGGCATGAAGTCGGGCGAACGCGCGCGCAGGTAGGCGCGGTCGAGTGCAAAGTTGTACTTGCTGCCGTAGCTGCCCAGGGTCTGGTTGGTGGACACCGGGTCGTCGCTGCTGCCGGTGGTCAGGCGCAGCGCGGCGGTGATGTCCTGCGTCACGCGCGCCGTCAGGCCCAGGCGGGCGCGCAGGCGCTCGCGGTTGCGGTCGATCAGGGTGTTGCTGATGTTCTGGCCGCCCGCCAGGAAGAACAGCTCGGATGCGTTGGCCTCGTCGAACATGTCGCGCTGATAGCCCACGCGGATCTCGCCGTCGAATCGGAAGCGGTCCACCCATTCGGGCACCGCGTTCACGTCGCCCCAGCGCTCGGCCTTGGCCTGGGCCACCACCTCTTCACGCACCTCGTTGGCGATCTGCTGGCGCACCGATTCGGGCACGTACTGGATGCGCACGGTGTTCTGCTCGGTCTTCTTCTGCTCGGCCACGGCCGCGCGCGCCTTGGCCTCGGCCTGGGCGATCAGGGCCTGCGCCTTGTCGGCGGGCAGCACGCCCTGCTGCACCAGGGCCTCGATGAGCTGCAACGTGGTCTGGCGCAGCACCTCCAGGCTTTCGCGTTCGCTGGTCTGGGCCTGGGCGGTGCCGGTGGCCAGGGCGGCGGCCAGGGCGGTGGCGCGCAGGACAAAGGCGAAGGTTGGGGTCATGTCCGTCTCGTAGAAGGATGGTTGGGGTCGTTTCGGGGATGTGGGCGCACGGGCTTGGTTGGCGCGTCAGGGGCGGGCACAGGGCCGTGGCGGCTTCACTGCGGTAGTCCTCGCTGCGCGAGGACTGCCCTGCGATGCTCGCGCGGGCGGCCAGGCGGCATAACTCACTGCGCTGGCTTCGCCAGCTCCGTTCAAACAGATGCCGCCAGTCAGTTCACGAAGCGCGCTGCGCGCGCTGGCCGCCCGCGCTGCGCTTCTCGGCTCCGCACAGGCGCCGCCACGGCCCTGTGCCCGCACCTGACGAGTGACTCCCGGGCTCGCCAACAGAAGACAGGCTGCGGTTTCCATGCGTTCTCACGATCGCGCGGACACGCGCAGGCGGATGGGTTGCGGCATGTCGCCGGGCGGGCCTTCGCGCACCGGTGCCAGGTTGCGCAGCGCGGCGCGCAGGGCATCGTCGAGCTCGGGCGAGCTGGCCGCACCCACCAGTTCCACGCGCGTGACGCGCCCGCTGGTGTCGACCCAGACGTTGACCACGCGCAGGTAGTCCTGCGCCTTGCGCAGCTTCTCGTCGCGCGTGATGGCGTCGGTGATGCGTTCGCGAACGAGCGCGCCGTACCACGCGAAGCGGTCGCCGGTTCCGCTGCTCGCCTTCCCGATCAGCGTGCTTCCATCGCCCGCCTGCATGCCGAAGGAATCGCCCGGACCACTGCCCGACAAGGGCGTGGTCAGCCCGGGCGGCGGCGCATCCGCAGGCGGCGCCGGCGTGGGAGCAGCCTGCGGCTTGGGCACGTCGATCTTCTCCTGTTGCTGCTGAGGTGGCGGCGGCGGGGGCGGCGTCTTGGGCGGTGGCGGCGGTGGCGGGGGCTTCAACAGCTCGATCTGCTGCACCGCCCGCTTCTTCGCCCCCTCGGCAGGCGAAGAAAACAGCTGGTACAGCCAGACCGCCAGCGAGATCAGCAGCGCCGCCAGCAGCGCGACGAGCGCCACACGGGCGATCAGCGCGTAGCGCCTGGGTCCTTCGGACATCGCTTGCTCGCTCAGGGGTTCGAGCGCTGGGTGACGAGGCCGATCTGGTTGAGATCGATCCGGCCCAGCAAGTCCAGCACCTGCACGACCTTTTCGTACTGCACGGCCGAATCGCCTTTCACGACCACCGGAAACTCGGGCGTGTTGGCCTTGAACTGCAGCAGCCTGGCTTCCAGGTCGGCCAGCGTGGCCATGGGGTAGGCGTCCAGGTAGAGCGCGCCGGTCTCGGTGATGGTGATGGCGCGCGTGGCCGGCTTGGCCAGGCTGGGCGTGTTGCTCGCGCGCGGCAGGTTCACCTTGATGCCCTGCACCGAGGCGGTCGTCATCAGGATGAAGATCACCAGCAGCACGTACGCCAGATCCAGCATCGGGGTGATGTTGATGTCGTCGTAGACCGCGCCGTCGTCCTGAACCTTGGCCATCTCAGTCTCCGTAGGTCTCGGCCATGCGCGTGACGAACTCGTCGACAAAGACGGTCATGTCGTTCGACAGCGTCTTGATCTTCGTCTGCAGGTAGTTGTAGCCAAACAGCGCGGGGATGGCGACGCCCAGGCCGGCCACCGTGGCCACCAGCGCGGCCGCGATGCCGGGTGCGATGGCGTTCACGTTCACGTCGCCGGCCGCGGCAATGGCCGCGAAGGTGATCATCACGCCCACCACCGTGCCCAGCAGGCCCAGGAACGGGCCGCCCGAGATGGCGATGGTCAGCAGCACCATGCCGCTGTCCAGGCGCGCGCGCTCGCGCGTCATCTGCGCGTCCAGCGCGGCGCGCACGGCCAGCATGGCGCGCTCGCTCACCGACGGCGCGACCACGCCGTCGTGCTGCACGGTGGCGGTGTTCGCCTCGCCCAGGTGAAAGCGCGACTTGAGTTCCTTCGCGCCCACTTCGTAGATGCGCATGAGCGGCGAGTGGCGGTACTGCGGCGCCTGCGCGGCAAGGCCGTCGAGCCGGCTGGCGTGTTCCTTCGCGCTGGCGTTGAGCGAGCGCAGTTGCGCGCTGAGCTGCTGGAACGCCTCGTTGAAACGCGGGTTGCTCTTCTCCACGCGCGACAGCAGCATGGCCTTGGCCCACATCACGTAGATGGCCACGAACAGCATGAGCACGCAGATGATGGTCACCACCCAGCCGTCCACCGTCAGGTTGTTCATGGTGGCCATGAAGTAACCCGTCTCGGCACCGCCTTCGGTGCTCTCCTCCTCGCCCTGGCGCACGAGCTTCGTGGCCATGCCCTGGTTGTCCACGAGCGCGGCCACCCAGGCGGCGGGGCGAGCGACGGTGGACACCTGCACCTCGTCGATCTCGCCCACCAGGCCAGCGCCGAGCGTGAGCGCCGGTGCGGCGGCGAAAGGCGCGGCGGCCGTGGCCACCGGCTGGCCGTTCACGTACAGCGTGAGCGCGGCGGCGTCCCAGCTCAACGCAATGTGGTGCCAGGCGTTGAGCGACAGCGGCGTGGGCGCGGCGGCGCGCGCGCTGCCCACGGTGACCACGGGCGTGCCTTGCGCGAGCGCGAGCGTGAGGCCGCCATAGGCCAGCAACTGGCCATCGATCTGTTCGGGCTTGATCCACGCCGACAGCGTGAAACCATTGCCCGCGGCCAGCGTGGGCGCGCCGGCCTGCAGGCCGCCGTCACCGGCCAGGCGCGCCGAGCCACCGATGAGACCGGCGGGCACGAAGCTCACGGTGCCACCACTCACGTGGTTGCCGGCGCTCGCGCTGTCCTTCGGCAGCCCGGTCTCTTCGGCCATGGACCACACCGCCCATTGCGACTCGGCGTTCACGGGCATGGCCTGCGGCGTCGGCGCCGCGTCGTTGCCGTAGTACAGCCACACGTGCTGGGCCGCATTGCCAGCGGCCACGCGCGGCACGCGCACCCACACGAAGGCCAGTTCGTTGAGCGAGTCGAAACGCTCGATGCGGTGCGCGAGCACCGTCTTGTCGTCCTCGGCGACGAAGCGCAGGTCGCTTCCGTCTTCCTTGGCGCTGAGGAAATCGAAGCCGGCGGTGGACAGGCGCACGAGCACGGGCAGATCCGTCAACTCGGCGTTGATACCGGCGGCCTGGGTGTCCAGCGTGATCTTTTTGCGCACGGTCCAGTCCTCGTTCCACCAGGCGTGGGCGGACAGGGGGAGCAGCATCGCGAGCGCGAACAGGGCGAAAAGGCGTTTCATGGTCGTGCGAAACAGAGCCGCCGTGCGGCGGAAAAACGAAGAAGGTACGAAGGGATGGCGGCGGGCTTGTGTCAGAACGAAGGCATCACCCGATCGGACTATTCAGATGGGGGGCTCCTTCTCGGGTGGCTCCGGTCGGCGGTGATCGGGTGTCCGGCTCCGCGACTGTCCCCCGGAGCGGATCGCTGGCGCGCTCCGCTCCTCCTCCTTTATGTCGCTGCGCCGGACACCCGATCACCGCCGACCTCGTTGGCACTCGTCTGTTGGCGCGCCACCGCTTCTTTGGCTCGCGGACGCTGGGTGCCTTGTGTAGCGAAATAAAGGAGGAGGACGGCGCAGCCGTCCGGGGGACATTCGCGGAACAAGGCACCCAGCGTCCGCGAGCCCGCGAGGTGCAACGCACCAAACTTGCGAAGCGCCACCCGATGGCAAGCGTCCGTTCACTCTCCAAACCCCAGCACCTCGACGCGAACAACGGAAGGCCGCAGCGAGCTGGCGAGCTCTTGCGCGGCCCTGGCCGATTCGGCAGCGGCCTGATTGAGCGACTCCACCACGTCCGCGGCGTCGTTGCCACCACTGGTGGCGCCGGACGAGGCCGCCGTGACGGCGCTCGTGTCGGCCACCGGCGTGCCGGTGCTGGTGCCGCTCACCGAGATGTTGTCGGCCCCCAGCACCACCTGCGCGGCGATGTTGAGGTTGCCCGCGCGGATGCCCGCGTCGCCCGCGTTCACCGTGCCCTTGGGCGCGATCAGGTCGACGTCGCCGGCCTCGACTCCGGGGCTCTCGAGCGCGCCGATGCCCGAGCCCGAGGCGGCGCCCACCAGCTCCTGCGTCACCGTCCCCGTGCTCGGATCGACCTTGACGATCGGCGGCGGCACGGCCGAAGCCGTCTTCGCGCCCCGACCCGCGTCGATGTCGCCCTCGCTCGACCACAGCAGCACGTCGCCACCGCCCACGGTGAGCACGCGCGACTGGTTCACCAGCACGTCCTCGCGCGCCATGGCGCGCACATCGCCCTCGGCCGCGGCGACGATGCCCAGCACGTTGTTGCCCACGTTGACGAGATTGGCCGGCGTGTTGGCCAGGCCCACCACGATGCCGCCGCCCGGCACCATGATGTCGATGTCGCCGCCGCGCTCGGTCTTGATGCGGCTGGCGAACAGGTTCAGGTCGCCCTGGTAGGAGCCGTCGGTGCCGATGCCGGGGAACACCAGCTCGAGCGCGGCGTAGCCGCGCTCGAAGTCGCCGGCGAAGCCGCTGCTGTCGTCGTTGGCGTCGCGACCGGTGGTGCGCAGCGCGGTGAACACGAATTCGCGCACGCGGTCGTGGCGCTCGTGATCCGGCAGCGCGGCCACGGCTCCCACGGCGGCGGCGGCGTTGCCGCCCGCCAGCGAAGCGTCCCCCGTCAGCCAGCGCGCCAGCGCCAGATCGGTCTCGCTCGGCGCACCCGAGGCCAGGCGCTGCTGCAAGCGCTCCAGCGCGCCGTCCACGTCGAAGCCCTTGGGCCCCAGGCCGGCGAAGACCTCCAGATCGGCGCCGGTGGACGGCAGGTTGGCGTTGTCCAGGTCGCCGCGGCTCAGGATGCCGCCCGAGGTGCCCAGGCTGATGTTGCGGCCGGCGGCCACGGTCATGCGGCCCTGGCCGGCAACGCGAAGGCCATCTGCGTCGGAGCGAAGACCGCCATCGGCGTAGCGGATGTCGCGGCCGGCCTCCACCACGCTGCGGTCGCTGGTGTTGGCATGCTGCACCGCCAGGTTCAGGTTGACCACGTCGCGGCCCGCACGTACCTCGGCAGACTTGGCCAGGTCCAGTGAAATGTTCTGTCCGTCGGACTGCGACACGCCGCGCACGTCGCCCTGCACCGCATAGACCTTGGCCGTGCTGCTGTCGCCGGTGTGCACGGGCGTGTTGGCATGGCGCTGGCCCACCGTGGGCGACAGCACCGTCCCCGGCAGGTTCGTCGGCCGCCATGCACTGGCCACCTGCGAGGGATCGTTGTCGCTCATGACGAGGTTCACGTTGACGAGCACCGAATCCTGCGCCATCAGCTCAAGTTGCCCGGTGGTCGACGGCATCATCGTGCGCTCGCTGCTCACCGCAGTCCTGGACAGCACCACGTCGCCATTGAACGCGGTCATGCTCATCGACGGCGGCAGGTAGCCCAGCAGGTTGCGATAGGCCTCGCGGTCGGTGATCTGCACCGTATCGCCATAGAGCGAGTAGGCCCGATACAGGGCGGAGACACCGTCGGTCGAACTGCCGGCGAGGTCGTGCAGCACGGTGTCGCCGTTGAGGCTGCTCACGCGCACGGCGCTGTCGCTGCCATAGGTGGAGAAGACCGATTCCCGCTGCGCGCCCTGGGCGTTGGAACGCACGTTGAAGTTGTCGTTGGCGCCATAAGACTGGATGACGAGCTGCGGGTTGATCACGCCGTGAAGGTTCACATCGCCCGTGGCGCGCACCTCGGCCGATGCATTGCCCAGCGCGATCACCGGATAGACCTTGCCGGTCAGCACGGTCTGGCCGCTGTCGATCGCGCCACCGGCGACCACGCGCACGGAGCCCTCGTCGGCCATGTACTGGCCACCCAGCACGTCGCCACCGGCCTCCACCGTCACATGGCCGCCGCCGGTCTTCACCAGCGCGGCCGCGTCGGGCGTGCCGGACGCCATGCGACCCTGCGTGGGCGCGCTGGCGGACACGTTGTTCACATTGCCCCCGGCGCGCAGGGACACGTCGCCACCGCCCAGCGCGCCCACGCCCTGCGCGAACTGATCGAAGCGCACCCACCACGCCGGGGTTCCCTGCTGGCCGGTGAGGTAGCCGCTGCCATCCGCGTTCAGCCGGCCCTGGCGGAACAGCCACTCCGAGTAGAGCTGCGACGAGGCCACGCCGGTGATGTCGCGCCCCGCCTGCAAGGACACATCGCCGCCGCCTTGCGTGAAGTAGGCGCGCTGCAAGGTGATCGGTGGGGTGAAACCATCCAGCGCGGGCGAGAGCCTGCCCGCGGTGTAGATCGCCGAGGTGTTCGAGGCCAGCTTGATGTCGCGGCCCGCCGCCACGTCGATGTGGCCCGTGCCGGTGCGCACCACCTTGCCCGCCGCCACCGTCACGTCGCCCACGCCCGCGCGCGTCGACAGGGGATCGGCCGCGCTGGCGTCGGCCCCGGCCACCAGGCGGTAGGACCAGGAACGCCCGCCGCGCACGGTGTCGGGCAGCAGCGTGGACGGCGTGGTGCCGGTGATGGGCGCCGCGTTGGTGAAGCCGTCGGACAGGTGGCCATTGACCTGCAGGTTGCCCTGCGCGCGCAGCGTGAGCACGCCTGGCTCATCGCCGGCCGTGGCGCTGGCCAGGTTCCAGTCGTTGGCCACCGTCAGGTCGCCGCTGGAACGCACCTCGGTGCCCGACACGATGTGCACGGCCGGGTTGCCGTCCAGCCCCAGGCGGGTCTTGATCGCGCCGTGGTTCGCGGCGTAGGCCGTATTGTCGGCGTTGATGGACGTCAGGCTCAGGGTGCTGCCGCTGCTGCCGCCCGTGCCGTTCAGCGTGGTGATGCCCTCGTAGACGCGCACGGCTTCGATGTCGACCGTGCCCGCGCCCAGGATGGCGCTGTCCAGCGCGGTGACGGCCACGTCGTTGCCCGTGCGCATGGCGCGCAGGTTCACGCGGCCCACCTCGCCACCCACGCCAGCGCGCACGTCGATCGTCGCCCCCGCCGCGAGGTCCAGTGCGCCGCCGCTGCCGGCGCCCAGCTCCACGCGCCCGCCGTCGCCGCCGGCCTGCGTGGCCGAGGCTTCCAGGCGCGCGCCGCCGCGCAGCGTGAGCGAGTCGCCCGCATAGGCGCTGATGTGGCCGCCGTCCACGCCGTTCGCGTTCAGCGTGCCGAGGATGTCGATGGAGCCCGCGTCGGCCGACAGCGCGATGCGCTCGGCGCGCATGGTCTGGCCGGCGCCGATGCTCAGGTCGCCAGTGCGCGCGCGCAGCGAGCGTTCGCCCGTGAAGCCGTTGCCCAGGGCGGTGTTGATCGCGTCCGCGTTGGCCAGGGTGTGTGCATCAATACGCGCCACCGCCCCCTTGCCGGTCTTGCCTTGCGCGTCGGCCACGGTCTCGCCACGCAGCGTGCGGGTGGGCAGGCTCACCGTGCCGTTCGCGGCGGACACGTTCAGCGTGCCGCCGTCGGCGCCCGCCGCGCCCGATACATCGATGCGGGACGCCGCGTCCAGGGCCACGTTGCCGTTGTCGCTGCGCAGCGTGACCTGGCCACCCCAGGTGCCACGCTTCTCGTCGAAGAAGGCCACCTCGCGGCCGGCCACGTTCACGTCGGCGCGATCGCCCAGTTGCACGTCGCCAGTGCGCGCGTGCAGCTCCAGCGAGCCGCTGGCCAGTTGCGCGCGTGTGTCGAAATCGATCGCGTCGGCGCGCAGCGTCCAGCCCGCGCCCAGGCCACCGGCCGCACCGGTGGGCGCGGCAGCGCCGCCGTCGCTCAGCGCCAGCGTGCCCAGACCGGCCGCCAGTTCGAGCGTCTGCTTCGCACCGGCCTCGCCCGTCAGGCGCGCGGTGGTCACTGTCGTGGCGATGTCCAGGCGTGTGGTGCCCGCGCCCGAGGCGTTCAGGGTGTTGGCGTCGATGGCCACGCCCGAGAAGCCGCCAATGGTCTTGTCGCCCACGCCCAGAGTCAGCGTGTCCGCCTGCAGCGTGAGCGTGCCCGTGCCCGCCGCAGTGCCGGGGTTGTAGGCCGCGCCGGCCTGATTGCTCAGACTCAGTTCGCGCGCGGCCAGACGCACCTGGTCGCCCGCGCCGCCCGCGCCCGCGATGCCACCGCCCTGCAGGCTCAAGCGCTGCAGCGTGGGCTCACCGTTCGGATCGCGACCGCCCACGTCCACGCTGCCGTAGACGTCGAAGGTGGTGTAGCTGGACAGCGTGAGGCTGCGCAGGCCCAACAGGTCGTCGAGGTCGTCCTGCGAGAACGTGATGCCTTCCACGGCGCCGACGGGCGAGCCCAGGTTCACGCGCGCCGCGCCCACCGCGAGCTCGCCGGCCACCGCCTGGCCCTTGCGCGAAAAGCGCGTTTCGCCCGCGAATGCGTTGTCGCGCGTGGCGTCGAGGTTGATCGAGCGCGCCGCCTGCGCGACCGCGCTTTGTGCGGCGTCGAGGGTGCCCTGGCTGCGGTCCGGCGAGCCGGTGCGAGAGAAGGTGGCCGCGCTCGACGCGGCGCGCACGAAGGCGCCGTTGCCCGCGGTGGTGTAGTGGCCCGCGTCGCCATCGGCGCCCTGCGCGTCGATCGCGCTGCCGTCGGCCAGCGTGAGCGTGTCGCGCGCCGCCAGCATCACTTCGGGCCCGCGCAGCGCGGACGCGCCACCATTGGCCAGCGTCAGGTCCTCACTGTGCACGGTCAGCGTGGTGGTGTTGCCGCCGCGTTCGCGCGTGGCGCCCAGCAGCAGGCTCTCGGCACCCAGGGCATTGAGGTCGTCCACGTTCAGGCGCGTGGCGGTGGGATCGATGCCGGTCGCGTTGGCCCCGGCGATCACCAGGTTCGGCGCGGCGATGTCCACCGCCGCGCCTCGGCCACCGGCGGCCGGCGAGCCGATCAGGCGGCCGTCGAGTTCGAGCTGACCCTGCGTGAGCATGGACAGGCGCCCGGCGTCCTGCGGCCGCAGCGTGTCGGTGCCAAAGAAGCCGGAGGCGCGCGCGAGCGTGAACTCCGAGCGCGCGCGCACCTGGTCCTGTGTGAGCACGTCGATGGCGCGCCAGCCGCCTTCGCGCGTGGCGCCCGCGCGGCTGTCGGTGAGGTAGCCCGAGGTGACCTGGATGCCGTCCTGGCGCGTGAAGGCCTCGGGGCGCACGGCCACGCTCTCGCCCAGGCGAACCGCCATGGCGCCCGGCAGCAGCGCGTAGTGGGCGGGCAGCAGGGTGTAGGTGCCCGCGGGCAGGCCGGGCACGCCCGACAGGTAGACCGTGGTGCCCACGGCCCGGTTCATGCCTTCCTGCGGATCGCCCGGCGCGAAGCCGCCCGCGTAACCCGGCACGATGGCGTAGGTGTTCGCAGCACCGAGGATGTCGCGCGAGCCGCCCGGGCCGACGGAGAACTCATAGGCCTGCACGTCGCCGCCGCCGGCCACGTTGATCGTCGCCCCCTCCTTCACCTGCACCGATCCACCGGACAGATTGACCGCCTTCTCGGGCAGCGCGTCCAGTTCCATCTGACCGCCCGGCACGTCGGCCGGGTTGAGGTTGACCACCCACTGCGTGCCGTTCTGGATCTGACCCAGCGGCAGCACCTGGCCCGCGTCCGCCGCGACCGAGGTGAGGCTGCCCGCTTCGAGCTTGAGCTCGTTCTGCGCCACCAGGTCGATGCTGCCCAGCGGCGCGATGACGCGGCCGGCCTGCGTGATGTTCTGCGCCTCCACGCGCAGGCTGCCGGCGGCCGACCACACCGGCGCCGCCACGCCGGTGCTCTCGAAGCGCACGTCGCGGCCGGTGGCCTGGATCCTCACATCGGCGAAGCTGGTGGGCGAGACCGAACCGCCGCGCAGGGTGAGATCGCCGGTGGTGGCGATGGTGGCGCTGTGTTCATAGGCGCCAGCGGCGTCCAGGCGCGTCACGCCCGCCAGTTGCACGCGCTCGCTGCCGGTGAGCTCGCTGCGCTGCATGCCGCGCAGGCGGACGTTGCCCGCCAGCTCCAGCAGGCGCGCGTCGGCGCGCAGCACGCCGTTGTTCGCGCTGCTGCCTTCGGTACCCACGCGGCCGCGGTTGCTCGCGTCCCAATTGCCCAGTCGCACCGCGTCGGCCACCAGGTGGGCGTCGCCGCGCGTCTCGATGCGCGCTGCGTCGAGCTGGATCTCGCGCAGCGGCACCGCGCGGCCATCGCCCAGCGCCAGGCCCTGCTCGAGCACGATGCCGTCGCGGCTGGAAAAGCGCAGTTGCTCGAAGCCCGCGGCCTCCAGCGCATCGGTGCCGAGGCTGGCGCGCACCTCGCCCGTGAGCGGCACGGAATCGCCGAAGTCGAGGCCCGCCGTCTGCGGCGCCACGGTGTTGGACAGGACCATGGCGCGCGCCAGGCTGTCGTAGCCGGTCTGCCCCTCCACGCGCGCGTTCTTCGACAGCGTCACCGACAGGGCGCCGCCCTGGTAGTCGGGCGCACCGCCGCGCGCGGCCAGCGTGGCATCGAACAGCAGGCCCTCCTCGGCGAACAGGTTCACCTGGCCCGCGCCGCTGCCCACGGATTCGACGTGCACGCCACGCGCGTCGCGCGACACGTAGGCCACGGGCGCGCTGCCCGACACGTCGATCGTGGCACCCTGCTCGGCCACCAGGTAGCCGGTGCGTGCATCGAGCTTGACCGTACCGCCGGCCAGCACCTCACCCTGCGTGAGGCCCTGGTCGTTGGTGGTGATGCGGGGCGTGCCACTGGCGTCCAGGCGCGCGTTGGCGCCCAACCAGAGGGTGTTGGTCTCGAGCGAGCCCGAGGAGAACCCCGAACTCCGGTCCAGGGTGAGGTCGATGGTGCCACCGCGCGCCACCAGCGCCCCCTCGACCTCGATGCTGTTGCGCGCCTCCAGTTCGATGAGGCCCCCCGGGTCCACATTGACCCGCGCGCCCTCTCCGATGCGCAGCTCGCCGGTGCCCGCGCCCGAATCCCCGGCGCTCAAGGCGATCGAGGCCGCCGGCCGCTCCCAGGCATCGCGCGTGACTGGCGTGCCGACAGACGCCAGCGCGCTGCCCGTGGGCCGCGTGAGCGCGTCCGTGTCCGGATCGATCTGCTGCACACGCACGTCCACCTGCGCGCCGTCGACCACGTCCAGGCGCTGCAGGCCGCGGATGTCGTACTGCGCGAAGCCGCCGCGCTGGAAGGCGTCCGCCCCCAACACCAGCAGGCCATCGCCCTGCCCCGAGCCACCGATCTGCACGCGCTCGCTGGTGAGCGCCAGAGAACCACCCTGCTCGATGCCGTGCGCCTGCAGCGTGGCGCCGTCCAGGCCCTGCACATGGTTGCCGCCGATGGTGATGCCGCCACCACGCCCTGCGTGCAGTTTGCCGCCCTGGTCCACGCGGCCGCCACCATCGGCATCGATGCGCACGCCCTCTCCCAGCTCCACGGTGCCGCGCGAGAACACGATGCCGCCGGAAGCCGAACCGTCGGCCACCAGCGACACGCGGCCACCATCGATGAGCGGTGCCGCGCCGCTACCGCCGGAGACGCCACGGCGCTGGTTCACCCAGGCGCCCTGCACCTGCAGCGCAACGCCGTCGGCCACGCTCAGGCGGGTGTCGCTGGCTGCGGCTCCGCTATTGCTGCGCGCGGCGATGTCGATGTGCCCCCCCCGCGCCGTGATGTCGGCGTTCACGTTCACTCTGGGGGCAATGATCTTGACCCCGCCACCCTGGGGGGTGCGCAGCGCGTCGCGCACCTCGGCGGCCCGGTTGGTGAAGACCTCGAGCTGCGCCACGCGGTCTTCGCCTACCAGTGCAGCGTCCAGCGTGAGCGTGCCCTTCAAGGGATTGACCAGTTCCTCGTGGCGCGCGAACTGTCCCGGCAGCGGGCCACCATTGGCGATCACCACGTTCTGGTTGAGCTTGTAGTCCTTCACGGCGTCGCCCACTGCCTCGGTGCCGAACGTGAGCGTGGCGCCGCGGGGCAAATGGCCGGAGAGCTGCTGGCGTTCGCCGGCCACGGTGCGGCCCTCGACGCTGCCGCCGAAGTACGCCGCACCCATGCTCTGCACGTTCATGCGCCCGGCGTCCTGGCCTTGCGTGTAGCCCTGAACCACGCGCTGGGCGCTGGGCAGTTCGATCACCTCCTGCTCGTTCCATTTGTCGTAGTTCACGACATAGCGGCTCACGATCGCGTCGTAGCGTGTGCTGGCGCGGGCGTCCGCCAGGTCGGTGAGCTTGCCCCGGCTGGAGAGCACCGTGGTCTTGGCCACGTCCTGGGTGTACTTCACGCTGCCGCCCGAGAGGTCGAAGCTGGCGCCCTGCTCGACGATGGTCTGGCCTTCGGAGCGAAGGCTGATGGTGCCGCCCTGCGTGGAGCGCTCGGCGATGCCGCGCTCCAGGCGCGCGCGGTAGGCCAGCAGGCTGTCGCGTGCGATCAGCGTGTCCTTGCCGGCGTCCGAATTGGCCAGGGCCTGCTCGATGTCCACCCAGGCCTTCTGTCCGCGCAGCGGGCCGTTCTGGTTGACCGGAGAGTCCTTCAACTCGTCGCCGCGCAGTTCCACTTCCACCGTGTTGCGCGCGGCCGAGACCTCCACGTCACGCAAACCCGACACGTCGATGCGCGCGCCCTGGGCGATGTGGATGCTGGCCTGAGTCGAGGGCGCGCTACCCGAGCCGTTGAGCGAACCGCCGGTGACCAGCGTCGTGGGGTTGTCCACCGCCGTGAATGCCACGTCGCCAGCGTTCGCCACGATGGCCGCGCCGGCGTCCATGTAAATCTTCTGTCCCAGCACCCGCACCTGCGATTTGTCGGCCAGGCCCGTGCCGGTGTCGCCATCCTGCACGGTGGTCCTGTCGCTCAGGTCGGGCAGCACGTCGGTCACGCTGCCCGCGCCCAGCACCACCTCGCCACCACGGCTGGACGAACGCGACCCACCGACAGAGACGCTGGTGTCCTTGGCCATCAAATAGACCGAGCCGTTCGCCAGCACGGAGCTGGTGGCCGTGGCGCGGCCCATCTGATTCACCGCGTAGCCCACCATGGTGACGTTGCCGCGCTCGGCCGTGAGCTGGCCGAAGTTGCTGGCCACGCTGCCACCGCCGGCCGGGCTGTCCACTTCCACCAGCAGGCCGCGAAGGTTGAGGTCGGCGCTGTCGTCGGCGCGCAGGAACACGCGCGAGCCGGCCGCCAGAATCACCTGGCCGTCGGGCGCGCTGATGCTGCCGCGGTTCTCCACCCGCGGTGCGATCAGCATGACGCGGCCCTGGCTGGTGGCGCTGATCTTCGCGCCCTCCATCACCTGGATCGCGCCGCGCCCCTCGCCGCCGTCCAGTCCACGCTCGAACTGCGGCGCGTTGAGATCGCCCAGCAGCCCATTGATGATGTACTTGTCCGCGATGTTGAGCGTGCTCGCGGTGAAGCTGTTGAGGTTCACCTGCGAACCGCCCAGGAAGGCGATGCCGTTGGTGTTGACCAGGATGATGTTGGCCTTCTGACCGTCTGCCTGCGAAATGGCGCCCGCGATCACGCTGGGGTTGACGTCCCAGATGCGGTTGAGCGTGGTGAAGTTGGCGCCCTGCACCAGCTGGTTGGTGTTCAGGTCCTGCACCTGGCGGAACTGCACGCCGTGGCCCGCGCCCACGTTGAAGCTCTGCCAGTTGAGGATGGCCTTGTTGCCCACCTGGTTCACGAAGGCCTGGTGGCCCGTGACCTGGTAAGCCGCCTGCCCTGCCGTCACGAAGTTGGGGATGCCCCCTGCGGCGCTGGGCACTGGCAGGTTCTGCGCCCAGCCCGGTGCGGCGAACAGCAGCGCACCGGCCAGCGCCACCGCGCCGCGCGCGCCGCTGGCGGCCTTGCCCTGCGCCCGCGCGCACTCGGCCACGGCCACGAGCGCGCCGAGGTGCCGGCTGAAGACGATTCGATAGCGTTGGCGGTTCATGGTCGGGTTCTCCTGCTCACCACTCGTAGGCGAGGCTGAAATGCAATCGGTGGTCGCCGCGCGCGGTGTTGCCCAAGGCCTTGAGCGGGTAGGCCCACCACAGCGCGGCCTGCAGGCCGTTGTTGCCCTTGGCGCGCAGGCCCAGGCCCACGCTGGACAGCCCGTACTTGCTCGTCTCGGTGATGGGGTCGATCACACGCACATGGCCCGCGTCGACGAAGGCGAGCGCGCGCAGTTCGTTGAAGGCCTCGGCCACCGAACCCAGGCGGCTGTGCAAGCTCGGCGTGAGGGCCTCCAGGCTCAATGCGTAGCCCTCCTCGCCCAGCGCAGCCGATTCGAGGTAGCCGCGCACCGTGTCCGCGCCGCCGATGGCGAACTGCTCGTTGGAGATCAGCGGGCCACCCGAGAGCTGCCAGCTGCCGCGCCAGTTCAGGCCCCAGCCGTTCTCGAAGCTGCGCTCCTGCGAGGCGTTGCCGCGCAGGTACACGTAGGACGGTTTTCCCTTGAAGCGCTTGTCGGCGAACTCCTGTTCGCTGGCGCCCAGGCCACTGGTGTGGAAATTGAAGGAGACGCCCGCGCGCGTGGTTCGCTGCTCGGCGAGCCAGGTGCCGTCCCAGCCAATGGTGAACGGCGTGTAGGCGATGGGCGTGTTGAAGCCGCCGCTGCCGATGAGGTTGACGGACTGGTCGAAGTCCTTGTGGTCGATGCCGAAGCTGGCGCTGTGAAAGAAGCTGTCGCCGCCGGGCAGCGGGCGGATGTAGCGCGCGCCCACGATGGTGCCTCGACCCAGCACGTTGAGCGTGCCCACCGCCGAGACGTCCGAATCGGAGCGGATGCCGTACAGGGCCAGAAAGCCTCCACCAGAAAGCGGCCAGGTGTAGTTGAGCGAGAACACCTGGCTTTCGTCGGGTTCCTCCGGCGCGGTCTGCACGGTCAGGCCGATGCTGTGCTGGCGGCCCCAGAGGTTGTCCCAGCGCAGGCTGGCACTGGCGCGTGTCCGCGACGTGTCAGGGCTGTAACGGTCGTTCAGCTCGACGCTGCCGTGGAACGGGAAGCGGTCCTGCACCTTCAGGTCCACCTCCACCGTGCCAGGCGTCTTGCCAGGGCGCAGCACGGGCGTGATGCGCCGGTCGGGGCTGCGGTTGAGCGCGGTGAGCTCGCCCTGCATGTCCTGGAAGTTGGGCACCTCGCCTTCGGCCAGCGATGGCGCGGCGGCCTTGATGTCCTCGGGGCTGAAGAAGCGCGACTCGGTGATCCGCAGCCGGTCCACCGGCGCCTCGGTCACCTGCAGGCGCACCACGCCCTCGTCCACGCGCTGCTGCGGAATGCTCACCAGCACCGTGAGGTAGCCGGCGCCGTGGTAGGCCTTCTCCAGCGCCTCGCGCGCCTGCTCCACGTCGGCCAGGGTTTTCTGCTCGCCCATGTGGGCGTACACCGCGCGCTCAATGGTTTGCGCGGGCAGCAGGGTGGCGCCTTCGACACGGAATTCGAGCACGTCGAAGCGCGCGTCCTGCGCGCGAGCCATGCCGCAGAGCGCGGCCAATCCCAGGGCCCAGGCCAGCCACCGGTGTTTGCTGTTCCTCGTCATCGTTGTTCTCGTCACCGGATGGGTTCACACAACACTGCGAAACAAAAACAGGCAAAACGCGGTCGCCCGCGTTTTGCCTTTGAACACCCCTCAGCCTCGCGGCCGAGAGGGAACAGCCATCACTTCAGGTTCAGCGGCGCGCACTGGTCGTTGCCGACGTAGGCCACGCGCTGGACTTGACCGGTGCTGGTCGGGTCAGGCGTGCCGTTGATGCCGGCGGCCACCCAGCGCAGACCGGACTGGGCGTTCAGCACCGCGGGCGAACGGGCGGCGGCGATGAAGTTGGCGGCCAGCGCGGCCTTGTTGCCGGTGGTGGAGCTGGGCAGGTTGAAGGAGATCCAGCCCTGCATGTCCCAGGTGCCGTCGATCAGGTTGGCCAGCGTGGGGTGCTTGCCGGTGCCGCTCACCACGGGCGGGGTGGCGATGGCGCCGGTCCAGGTGATCTCGCCAGCGCCGTCCAGCGAGCGGAAGCTCCAGTTGCTGGTGGTGGTCGAGCTGCTCAGGCTGTCCATCGACAGAACGCCCACGGCCTTGTGCGGGCGGCCGTCACGGAACAGCACGCGCACGGTGTTGCCGGCGCGGTCGGCCGTGTTGTAGGCGGTGTAGCCCACTTCCGTGGCCGGGTTGGCGGCGGCGTTGAACGGCTTGCCTGCGGACACGGCGGCGGTGTCCAGGCAGGTGCGCACGTTGCCCGAGGACGAGTTCTCGACCACGTTCAGGGCGCCCGTGTCGCCTTCGACGACGAACTTGTTCACGAAGTCCCAGGCGGCGCCGGCTTCGCGGTCGGCCGGCACGTTCAGGCGGGTGCCCGTGTCGCAGGGGTAGTTGCCGTAGTACATGTTGGCCACGGCCTGGGTGCCCGAGCCGTTCACGCGGCGGCAGACCAGGATGTCGTCGGCGGGCAGCGCAGCGTCGATCTGGTTCCAGGTGCCGACGTTGCCGGTCATGATCGCGGCGACCTTGGCCTTGTTGAACGACACCGTGGTGGGCACGTTCCTGGTCACGGGCAGGCCGAAGGCCAGGGCGTACAGCGGCGAAGCGGTCAGCGTGGCCAGCTCGGACGGGCTCAGCGCGGGCTCGGCGGGTTCGCCTTCGGTGTTGAAGGCGCCATCGAACAGGAAGGGCGCCACGTCGGACACACCGGCGTCAGGCTTCTGCGTGGTCAGGGTGTCGCAGGTGAAGGGCGCGGCGGAGGTGCCGGAGCCGCCCGAGCAGGAAGCGGAGGTCACGGCCAGGGTCTCGATGACTTCGGCGCGCGCCACGGGGTTCACGCCCCAGACCGAGCCACCGCGGGCGCGGTTGACGATGATCACGTTGGTGCCAGCGGCCCAGGTGCCGGCGGCGGTGGTCAGCTTGCCGGCGTAGGCGCGGTAGTCGCTGTTGCTGCGGCCGGTGGCGGCGGACGGAATGAAGAAGTAGTTGGTGCCAGTGAACAGCGAGCTGGCGATCTGGCCCAGGCCGCCTTGCACGGCGGAGGCGCCAGAGATGTACATCACGCGGCCGTTGGCCACGGCGTCGTCCACGATGGCCTTGGCGGCGGCGTTGGCGGGGTCGTTCAGGCCGACGGCCTGGGCGGAAACGGCGGCGCAGGCCACGGCGCAGGCAAGGCTCAGGTGCTTGAGTTTCATGGAAATCTCCAGGGGTAAGGGAAAAATGCGGAGGCGATCGCACCCCACCGAAGGCCCGCGTCGTGGCCTTCGGGGGGATACGAGGAGGGAGGGGCTCAGCCCTGCTGCTGGCGGCGGCGGCGGGCGATGGCGCCCATCAGGCCCAGGCCGGCGAGCAGCATGGCGTAGGTCTCGGGCTCGGGCACGGCGGCGACGGCGGCGATGTGCAGGGTGTAGTCGGGGCCGATGTAAACGCGCACCGGGCTCAGGGCGCCAGACAGGGGCGAGTAGATCGAGTTGGCGGTGCCGGTGGCCAGGAAGGCCATGCTCACGAGGCCCAGGCCCGACTCGAAGCTGTTGTTCGCCAGCGAGCCGCTGTTGTTGAAGTTCAGCAGGCCACCGTTGTTGGGACCGAAGGGGTTCTG
>QFCS01000350.1_pt1 | contig 22794 bp, 19 predicted proteins | sample 3576561 | NCBI WGS metagenome assembly QFCS01 | reverse complement strand
TCCGCGACAGGCTCGTCGCCAGGGGCAAGCCAAAGATCGTCGCTATCGTCGCTGTCGCCCATAAGCTCCTGCTCATCCTCAACGCCATCGTCCGGGATCAAAAACCGTGGCAAAACGCTTGACCAACAAGACAGTCGCTCTTCCCGTAAGAACGGGGAGAGGAGGCGCCGGCGTCGCGGCCAGCGCTCTTCTCCCCGTTCTTCACGGGGAGAAGATGCCGGCAGGCAGATGAGCGGCGGCACTGAAGCTTCAAGGGCATCGAGGAGTGCCAGGCGCAGGCTTCCCTGCATGCCCGCCTGTCGCAGCTTCGCAGCGTTTGTTGGACCAGCGACGCTTTTTGTATTGGGTGGCTTGGCGAAAGCCCTCCCCTCCTTTATACGCATTCTTCCCGCGAACTCCGCCGGGAGGGTACGAATGACAGAAATTGGCATCATCATGCGAGGCCGCGAGGCTTAGGTCCTCGGCGCTTTCCCGGCGAGCCGCCGTGCTTGCCGGAGATACAAGCGTTTCGGGGCCGGCTTCCGCCCGGCTCGGCCGCCGCCCGCTTCGAGGCGGCACTCCATTCGCATCGACCCGCACGTGTTGATGGCGGCCTTGCCGCCGGCGGGCGTTTCCCTTTTCGAATTTTGGGACCGGGCGCGACCAGCGTCCGCATGAGATCATGGTTCGTTTTTGTCTCGACCTGCGCGGCGGCGCATTCCGCAGCGTTTTTGCCTTCACCGCCAGCCACTGGCGGCATCAGCCGCTACGGCTCGCCGTCATCGTCGCGGCGGTGCTCCTGTCGACGCTCGCCGACGTGCTGACGCCGCTCTATTCCGGCCGGCTGGTCGATGCGGTCGCCAGGGGCGCGGCGGCCGACGTCGTCGCCTGGAACGCGGCGATCGCCGCGTTCTCCATGCTGCTGGCGCTGGCGCTCGGCGCCATCCTGTTCCGCCACGTCGCCTTCATGGGCGTCATCGACCTGACGCTGAAGATGATGTCGGACATCGCGGCGGGCGCCTTCCACCGCGTGCAGCGGCTATCGACCGACTGGCATGCCAACAGCTTCGCCGGCTCGACGGTGCGCAAGGTGACGCGCGGCATGTGGGCGCTCGACCTCCTGAACGACACCATCCTGGTGGCGCTGCTGCCGTCGCTTGTCATGCTGGTCGGCACCACCCTGCTGCTCGGCTGGTACTGGCCGCTGATGGGCGTCATCATCGCGCTGGGTTCGATCGTCTACATCGCTGTCACCGTTTCGCTGACGCTCGGCTACGTCGCGCCGGCGGCAAGCCTCGCCAACCGCTGGGACACAAAGCTCGGCGGCGCGCTGGCCGACGCCGTCAGCTGCAACGCCGTGGTCAAGGGTTTCGGCGCCGAGGAGCGCGAGGACCGGCGGCTCGCCGGCGTCGTCGACAAGTGGCGCCACCGTACCCGCCGCACCTGGGTGCGCGGCACCTGGAGCGGCACGGCGCAAGGCTCGACGCTGCTTCTGCTGCGCGCCGCGGTGGTCGGCTTCGCGCTCTATCTATGGACGGGCGGACAGGCGAGCGCCGGCGACATCGCCTTCGTGCTCACCGCCTTCTTCGTGCTGCAGGGCTACCTGCGCGACGTCGGCATGCATGTGCGCAACGTGCAGCGTTCGGTCAACGACATGGAGGAGCTGGTCGAGATCCAGAACGAGCCGCTCGGCATCGCCGACCGGCCCGGCGCCCTGCCGATCCGGATCGGCGAAGGCCGCATCGACTTCGATCGCGTCACCTTCCACTACGGTAGCCACCGGCTGCCGCTGTATCGGGACTTTTCGGTGACGATCGCGGCCGGCGAGCGGGTCGGTCTGGTCGGCCATTCCGGCTCCGGCAAGACGACTTTCGTCAAGCTGATCCAGCGGCTCTACGACCTCAATGCCGGGAGCATCCTGATCGACGGCCAGGACATCGCCGGGGTCACGCAAGCCTCGCTCAGGCAGCAGATCGCCATCGTGCAGCAGGAGCCGATCCTGTTCCACCGCTCGCTGGCCGAGAACATCGCCTACGCAAGGCCGGAGGCGACGCAGGCCGAGATCGAGGAAGCCGCCAGGCTGGCGAGCGCCCACGACTTCATCGACCGCCTGCCGAAGGGCTACGCCACGCTGGTCGGCGAGCGCGGCGTCAAGCTGTCGGGCGGCGAACGCCAGCGTGTGGCGATCGCCCGCGCCTTCCTCGCAGACGCTCCAATCCTGATCCTCGACGAGGCGACGTCCAGCCTCGATTCGGAATCGGAGGTGCTGATCCAGAAGGCGATGGAGCGGCTGATGGTCGGCCGCACCACGCTGGTGATCGCGCACCGGCTGTCGACGGTGCGGGCGCTCGACCGGCTCCTGGTGTTCGACAACGGCCGCATCGCCGAGGAAGGCAGCCATGAGACGCTGATCCGCCGCGACGGCGGCATCTACCGCCGGCTGTTCGAACGGCAGGCGCTGGAGCTCACCCGCGGGCTGGTCTGAAAAAGCGAAGGACGCGCCACGGCACGTGGCGCGTCCTTCCAAAATGGGAAAGTTGTCGGCGTCCCGCCCCTACCCGCGCAGGATGCTGGTGCCCGCGTAGCGCGCCTGCTTGCCCAGCTCTTCCTCGATGCGGATCAGCTGGTTGTATTTGGCGAGCCGGTCGGAACGGGCGAGCGAGCCGGTCTTGATCTGCCCGCAATTGGTGGCCACCGCGAGGTCGGCGATGGTGGAATCCTCGGTCTCGCCCGAGCGGTGCGACATGACGGCCGTGTAGCGCGCCTTGTGCGCGGTCTCGACCGCATCGAGCGTCTCGGTCAGCGAGCCGATCTGGTTGACCTTGACCAGGATCGAGTTGGCGACGCCCATCTTGATGCCGTCGCGCAGCCGCGCCGTGTTGGTCACGAACAGGTCGTCTCCGACCAGCTGTACCTTGTCGCCGGCGATGTCCGTCAGCGTCTTCCAGCCTTCCCAATCGTCCTCGGCCATGCCGTCCTCGATCGAGATGATCGGGTAGTCGGCGGCGAGTTTCGCCAGATATTTGGCCTGGGTCTTGGGGTCTCGCGTCTTGCGCTCGCCTTCATAAACGTAAGCGCCGTCCTTGTAGAACTCGGTGGCCGCGCAGTCGAGCGCCAGCGCCACCTCGTCGCCCGGCTTGAACCCGGCCTTCTCGATCGAGGCCATGATGAAGTCGAGTGCGGCCTGCGCGCTCTTCAGGTTCGGTGCGAAACCGCCCTCGTCGCCGACATTGGTGTTGTGGCCGGCTTCCTTGAGGCGCTTCTTCAGCGTGTGGAAAATCTCCGAGCCCCAGCGCACGGCGTCGCGCAGGCTCGGCGCGCCGACCGGCATGACCATGAACTCCTGGAAGTCGATCGGGTTGTCGGCATGCGCGCCGCCGTTGATGATGTTCATCATCGGCACCGGCAGCACATGGGCGTTGGGGCCGCCGACATAGCGGTAGAGCGGCAGGCCGGAAGCTTCCGCCGCCGCACGCGCCACCGCCAGCGACACGCCCAGAATGGCGTTGGCGCCGAGCCGCGCCTTGTTCTGCGTGCCGTCGAGTTCGATCATCGTCCGGTCGATGGCGATCTGGCTTTCGGCCTCCATTCCGCCGATCGCCTCGAAGATCTCGCCGTTGACCGCCTCGACGGCGCGCTCGACGCCCTTGCCGAGGTAACGCGAACCGCCGTCGCGCAGTTCGACCGCCTCATGCGCGCCGGTGGAGGCGCCCGACGGCACGGCCGCGCGGCCCATCGAGCCGTCTTCCAGCACCACGTCGACCTCGACGGTCGGGTTGCCGCGGCTGTCCAGAATCTCGCGGCCGATGATATCGACGATTGCCGTCATGAAGTCCTCCGGGGGGATCAGGGTCGGGAAATTGCCGCGCCGTCTTAGCCCAAGCACCGCAAAAGGCAATGTCGGGTGCCGCAAGCGATCCACTTTCTTTCGTACGAAGCGGCGACCCCTACCAAGCGTTTTCCTCGGCGGTCGGCTCCGATTGACGGCCGGGAAATCTGCTTCCATATTGCGCTAAATAGAAACATCGTTCCGGGGAAACGCAGTGGAGGCTCGTGTCGACGGCAAGGTGGCGCTGGTCACCGGTGCGACGCAAGGCGTCGGCCGTGCCGTCGCCGAAGCGCTGGCCGGATCCGGCGCGGCCGGACTGCTGCTGACCGGGCGGGATGCCGCGCGCGGCCAGGGCGTTGCCGACACATTGTCCGCGACAGGTGTACCCACCGCCTTCGTCGCCGCCGAGCTTTCGGACGCCGCCGCACCGGCCCGGCTCGTCGCCGAGTGCCTTGACCGTTTCGGCCGCATCGACGCGCTGGTCAACGCAGCCGGCCTCACCGACCGCGCTTCGCTGCTCGACGCCAGCTTCGACGACTGGGCAAAGCTGTTCGACGTCAACGCCCGCGCGCCGTTCTTCCTGATGCAGGAGACGGTGCGGGCGATGCGCCAGCGCGGACAAGGCGGCGCGATCGTCAACATCCTGTCGATCAACGCGCATTGCGGCACGCCGGAACTCGCCGTCTATTCGGCCACCAAGGCCGCGCTGGCGCTGCTCACCCGCAACGCGGCAGAAGCCCACCGTTTCGACCGCATCCGCGTCAACGGCATCAACATGGGCTGGACGGCGACGCCGGGCGAGATCGCCATGCAGGGAAACACGCTCGGCCGCGGCGCGAAATGGCTGGAGGAGGCGAGCGCATCGCAGCCGTTCGGCCGGCTGTTCGCCCCCGACGAAATCGCCAACCTCGCCGTGTTCCTGCTCAGCGACGCCGCCGGCCCGATGACCGGCGCGCTGATCGACCAGGAGCAGTGGGTCATCGGAGCGAACCGATGAGCGTTGCAGCCGGCCGGCAGACGCTCGGCCGGTCGTGGCTCGGCCATTTGCCGGCTGCCGTGCGAGCGCCCGGCTACGACCGCGGCGCGCTCGCCGCCGGCATGGCGCATATCGGCGTCGGCGCCTTCCACCGCTGCCACCAGGCCGAATATACCGACGACCTGCTGGAGCGGGATTTCGGCCGCTGGGGTGTCGTCGGCATCAATCTGCGCCCTCCCCGCCTCGCCGACAGCCTCGGCCGTCAGGACGGCTTCTATACAAGGCTGCTGCGCGAGGACGGCCGCGTCGAGGCGCGCGTGATCGGCAGCATCGTCTCGGTGGTCGACGCCGAAAGCGATATCGGCGCGGCGCTGGCCGTGCTCGCCTCGCCCGACATCGAGGTAGCGACGATGACGGTCACCGAGAAGGGTTATTGCCACAAGCCGGCGACCGGCGCGCTGATCGAGGATCATCCCGACATCGTCCACGACCTCGCCCATCCCGAGACGCCGCGCAGCCTGCCCGGCCTGCTGGTGCGGGCGCTGGAACTGCGCCGGGCGAGCCACGGCCGCCCGCTGACGCTTATCAGCTGCGACAACATCCCAGCCAACGGCGTCATCCTCGGCAATGTGGTGCGCGCGCTGGCCGTGCGGCGCGACCCGGCGCTGGCCGACTGGATCGACGCCAACGCCAGCTTCCCGTCCAGCATGGTCGACCGCATCGTGCCGGCGACGACGACGGCCGACCGCGACTCGGTCGAGGAGCGCTACGGTTACCGCGACGAGGCCGTGGTGGTGGGCGAGCCGTTCCGCCAGTGGGTCATCGAGAACCGTTTTGCCGGCCGGGTGCCACGCTGGGACAGGGTCGGCGTGAGTTTCGTCGACGACGTCACACCCTATGAGCACATGAAGATGCGGCTGCTCAACGGGGCGCAGTCGACGCTGTGTTACCTCGGCCTGTTCACCGGCCACGAGCATACGTTCGAGGCGGTCGCCGACCCACTGCTCTCCGGTTTCGTCAGGCGCATGCTGATCGAGGAAAGCCTGCAGACGCTGCATCCCGTGCCGGGCATCAGCTTCGTCGACTATGTCGAGCAGAGCCTCGGCCGCTTGCGCAACACGGCGATCCGCCACCGCAACCACCAGATCGCCACCGACGGCTCGCAGAAGATCGTGCAGCGGCTGCTCGCCCCGGCGTTGGAGCGGCTGGGCCGCGGCCAGCCCGTCACCTTGCTGCCGGTCGCCGTCGCCGGCTGGATGGCCTATCTCGTCGGCGCTTCAGCGCGTTTCGGCCGGCGCTGGACGGTGGAGGACCCTTACGCCCGGCGTGTCGCCGACATCGCCGACCGCGTCGGCAACGACGCTACGGCGCTGGCGGCGGAAATTCTTGCGATCGACACGATCTTCGACCCGGCGCTGGCCGCCCACCCGGAATTCCGCGCCAGCGTGGCGGACGGGCTTGCCGGGCTGCTTTCGGCCGAGCCGCGCGTTTATCTCGACAACATTTGCAGACAGGCCGCTACAATCGGTTGAATGCGTCCCGTCGAGACGCAATAGTATGGGCCAAGGGGAGGACCATGAAACTAGGACTGCTCACCGCGCCGTTTCCGGACACGCCGCTCGCCGACGTCGCCGATTGGGCCGCGTCGGAAGGGTTTTCGGCGCTGGAGATCGCCTGCTGGCCGAAATCGACCGGCCCCAGCCGCCGTTATGCCGGCACCGCCCATATCGACGTCGCCGCGCTGTCGGCGTCGGAAGCCAGGGACACCACCGCCTGGCTCGCCGACAAGGGCGTCGCCGTCTCGGCGCTCGGCTATTATCCCAACCCGCTGCACCCCGACCCGGCGCATCGCGAGGCCGTCATCACCCACTTGAAGCAGGTGATCGTCGCCGCCGGCCGCATGGGCGTAAAGCTGGTCAACACCTTCTGCGGCGGCGACGCCGGCAAGACCGTCGACGCCAACTGGCAGGAAGCGCTCACCGTCTGGCCCGGCATCGTCGCGCATGCACGCGACCACGGCGTCCGGCTGGCGTTCGAGAACTGCCCGATGATCTTCAGCTATGACGAATGGCCGGGTGGCCACAACATCGCCTATTCGCCTTATGTCTGGCGGCGCATCCTGGAAGCCTGGGGCGACGACGTCGGCATGAACTACGACCCCTCGCACCTGGTCTGGCAGATGATCGACCAGGCGCGCTTCATCCGCGAGTTCGGGCCGCACATGCTGCATGTGCACGCCAAGGACCTGATGATCGACCGCGACGGCCTCTACGAGCGCGGCATAATGTCGGCCGGCATCGGCTGGCAGGTGCCGCGCATGCCGGGCCTCGGCGAGGTCGACTGGGGTTTGACCTTCTCGGGCCTTTACCGGGCGGGATATGACGGGCCGGTCATCATCGAGCATGAGGACCGGCGGTTCGAGGGAAGCGACGAGCTGGTGAAGCGTGGCTTCCTGCTCGCCCGCGACGTGCTCCGCCCATACGTCAAATGACGGGCGGAACCGGGAACGACTATCAAGACCAAATGTGGAGGAAGGAAAGTTCCATGAAGAAATATCTGTCCATGCTGCCCCTGCTTGCCGGCGCGGCGGTGATCGCCTCGGCGGTGTCGGCGACGGCGCAAGGCACCTACACCATCGGCGTGTCCAACACCGTGCAGGGCAATGGCTGGCGCGAGGAAATGATCTGCGCCATCAAGGCCGAGGCGCTGGCGTCGGGCAAGGTCGCCAAGCTCAACATCGCCCACCGCAACACCGACGCCGCCGGCCAGCTGGAGGACCTGCGCAACCTGATCAGCGCCAAGGTCGACGCCATCGTCGTCAACCCGGCCGATCCGGCCGGCATCAAGGCGGCCCTCGAGGAGGCCACGAAGGCCGGCATCGTCGTGGTCGCCGTCGACCAGGCGGTCACCGAGCCGTCCGCCTACATCATCTCCAACAACCAGGAGGAGTACGCCTATCTCGGCGCCAAGTGGCTGTTCCAGGCGATCGGCGGCAAGGGCGACGTCGTCTACATGCGCGGCGCCGCCGGCGCCTCGGCCGACAGCGACCGCGACAAGGGTTTCAAGCGCGCGCTCGCCGAGTTCCCGGACGTCAAGGTGGCGCATGAGGTGTTCACCGGCTGGCAGCAGGACCAGGGCAAGCAGCAGATCCTCGACTTCATCGCCACCGGCACGCCGTTCGCCGGCATCTGGACCTCCGGCATCGACAACGTGATCGTCGACGCGCTGGTGGAATCGCAGACGCCGCTGGTGCCGGTCGTCGGCGCCGACAACGCCGGCTTCGTCGGCCAGCTCAACTCGGTCGAGGGCCTGAAGGGCGCGGCGGTCACCAACCCGGGCTCGATCGGCGGCGCCGGCGTGACGCTCGCCCTGCAGATCCTGGAAGGCAAGAAGCCTGCCGAGCAGACCGTGCTGGTGCAGCCGCAGCTCTGGGAAAACGTCACTGACGACGGCAAGGCCAAGCTGAAGGGCGCGGCCGACCCGTCGCTGTCGCCGGAATGGCCGGTGTCGATCTCCATCCCCGACTGGACCACCTACAGCAAGGACCAGATCGTCGCCTGCAAAGGCCCGGGCGAGTAAGGACCTCGGACACGGGCGCCAAGCCGCCCCTCACCCCAACCCTCTCCCCCGTGAAGAGAACAGGGAGAGGGAGGTGACAACGTCCGCCCCAAGCCCTCTTCTCCCCGTCCTTCACGGGGAGAAGAGGGCGGCAGGCAGATGAGGGGCAGCGCCTTCGCTCCCTGGAACTGAAATACCAACCGATACAGCGGCTCCCTTGAACGCACCGTCCGCACCCCTCCTCGACACATCCGGCGTCGCCAAGAACTACGGCGCAGTGGCGGCGCTGCGCGATGCGTCGCTGTCGGTGCTGCCGGGCGAGGTGCACGCGCTGATGGGCGCCAACGGCGCCGGCAAGTCGACGCTGGTCAAAATCCTCACCGGAGCGGTTCATGCCGATGCCGGCCGCATCCTCATCCGCGGCGAGGCGCGCAGCATGCATTCGCCGGCGCAGGCCCGCCGCGCCGGGCTGGTCTCGGTCTACCAGGAGCCGGCGCTCATCCCCGATCTCGACGTCATCGCCAATCTGCGCCTCACCCAAACGCCGATCGAGCCGTTCCGCGCCTGGGTGCGCGAGCTCGGCGTGCCCGACCTCGACCTGCGCGAGGCCGCCCGCGACATCCCCCTCGCCATCCTGCGCGTGCTCGACCTCGCCCGGGCGCTGGCGATCGAACCCGACGTGCTGTTGCTCGACGAGATGACCGCCGCCCTGCCGGCGAACCTCGCCGAACGCGTGCTCGACGTGGTGCGCCGGCAGAGCCGGACCGGCCGCTCGGTGATCTTCATCTCGCACCGCTTCGTCGAGATTTCCGCCCTGTGCGACCGCGCCACCGTGCTGCGCGACGGCCGCACCGTCGGCGTCGTCGACATCGGCCCCGGCGTCGAGGAACACATCGTCGAGCTGATGCTCGGCACCCGCATCGAAAAGCAGCGCGCCGCCGCCCGCGCCGCGGCCGGGGCAACCGCCCAGCCGAGCGGCCCGCCGCGGCTCACGGTGCGCAACCTCAGGGTCGGAACCAAGCTGCAGGACGTGTCGTTCGAGCTCTGCAATGGCGAGGTCGCCGGCGTCGTCGCGCTCGAAGGCCAGGGCCAGGACGAGCTGTTCGGCGTGCTGTCCGGCTCGATAAGACCGTCGGGCGGCAGCGTCGAGGTCGACGGCCGGCCGGTACAGTTCGGCCATCCCGCCGACGCCATCCAACACGGTATCGCCTACGTCCCCGGCGACCGCAGCGAGGCGCTGCTGAAGCAGTGCTCGGTGCGCGAGAACATCGCGCTGCCCTTCAGCGCCCGCATGCGCAACTGGGGTCCGATCGACATGCGTCGCGAGCGCACCGACGTGCTCAGCGCCATCCAGCGCCTGCAGATCGACACGCGCGCCCAGCGCGAGGTGCAGCGGCTTTCCGGCGGCAACCAGCAGAAGGTCACGATCGCCCGCTGGATCGCCGCCGACGCCCGCACCATCCTTTGCTTCGACCCGACGCGCGGCATCGACGTCGGCACCAAGCAGGAGATCTACAAGCTGCTGCGGGCGCTCGCCGGACAAGGCAAGTCGGTGCTGTTCTACACGTCGGAACTGGAGGAGGTGCAGCTGGTCTGCGACCGCGCCATCGTCATCTTCGGCGGCCGCGTCGTCGACGTGCTGCCGGTCGACATCGCCGACGAGGCGGCCCTGACGCGCGCCGCCTACGGCCTGCCGCGCGATGCCAGGCAGGATGTCGGCATCCTCGCCGACCTGCCCTCCGACCAGGCGGGTGCCCCGTGAGCCGTTTCCTCCGCCAGCAGGGCTGGGTGGCGGGGCTGATCGCCCTGTTCGTCGCGCTGCTCATCATCACGAAACTGATCCAGCCGAACTACGGCGCCGGCGATTTCGGCTCGCTTGCGCGCGCCGTGCTGCCCTACGCCTTCGCCGTCGCCGCCCAGACCGTCGTGGTGCTGGCCGGCGGCATCGACCTCTCCGTCGCCGCGATGATGGCGCTGACCAGCGTCACCGCCGCGTCGCTGATGGCCGGCGCCAGCGAGGAGTTCGCGCTGCTGGTGGTGCCGTTCGTGCTGGCCATGGGCTTTTGCCTCGGGGCGCTGAACGGCATCCTCATCGTCGTCTCGCGCGTGCCCGACATCGTCGTCACGCTCGCCATGCTGTTTGTATTTCAGGGCGCAGCGCTGCTGGTGCTCGACGCCCCCGGCGGCGGCGCCGCCGAATGGCTGAAAAGCCTGATTGTCGGCACCTTGCCCATTCCCGGCATCCCGGAAAGCATCACCGCCTTCCTGCCCAAGGCGCTGATCGTTCTCATCGTCTGCCTGTGCATCGTGTGGATACCGCTCAGCCGCTCGCGGCTCGGCCTGTCCATCTACGCCATCGGCTCGAGCGAGCTCGCCGCCTTCCGCAGCGGCGTGCCGGTGGCGCGCACGAAAATCCTCGCTTATGCGCTGGCCGGCCTGTTCGCCGCCATGGGCGGTCTGGCGCTGACCATGAGCACAGGCATCGGCGCGCCCATCCCCGGGCCGTATCTGCTCGCCAGCGTCGCCGCCGTGGTCTTGGGCGGCGTCGTGCTCGGCGGCGGCCGCGGCGGGCTGCTCGGCCCGATCGTCGCGGTGTTCGTGCTGCGCCTGGTGCGCACCGATCTCACGCTTCTTGCCGTCGACCCCAATGTCACCACGATCATCGAAGGCGTGATCATGGTGGCGGTGGTGATGTTCGGCGCCTTCATCGCCATGCGGGGCCGTTCGTCATGACCGTCGCAGCAACAACCGACAGCGTTCCCCTCGGCCGTCGCATCAAGCGGTTCATGAGCGACTACCCGCTGGTGCCGCTGCTCATCCTCCTGGTCGTGCTGGTCATCATCCTGCAGTTCCTGCGCCCCGGCATCGTCAACGAGCGCTGGATCGCCAACACTGTGAAATTCGCCATCCCGCTGGCGATCCTCGCCGGCTGCCAGACCATGACCATGCTGACCGGCGGCATCGACCTTTCCGTCGGCACGGTGGCGACGATGAGCGCCTTCATCATGGTGACGCAGGCCGTTGCCCACGACCCCGCCGTGGCGATCCTGATCGCCCTGGTGCCGGCCGTGCTGATCGGCCTCGTCAACGGCGTCGGCGTCGGTGTCTTCCGCGTGCACCCGCTGATCATGACGCTCGGCACCAGCCTGATCGGCACCGGCTGCCTGCTCGTCTACCAGCGCACGGTGATCGCCTCGGGCGCCAAGGTGCCGGAGGCGCTGGCCTGGCTCGGCACCGGCGTCACCTGGGGTTTTCCCAACGCGTTGCTCCTGTTCATCCCGGTCGCCGCCTTCATCATCTGCACCTTGCGCTGGACCGGCTTCGGCCGGCTGCTCTACGCGGTCGGCGACAACGAGAAGGCGACGCGGCTGTCCGGCGTGCTCTACTGGCAGGTCATCACCGCGCTCTATGTCCTTTCGGGCGTGCTCGCCGGCATCACCGGCCTGCTCTACATCGGCCTGATCAAGTCGCCGTCGCTGTCGCTGGCCGAGCCGCTGGTGCTGCCCTCCGTCGCCGCGGCGGTCATCGGCGGCACCTCGATCTTCGGCGGCCGCGGCGGCTATACCGGCACCATCGTCGGCGCGCTCATCCTCACCGTGCTGACGACGCTGCTCACCATCCTGCAGATGCCGGAAGGCGCCCGCCGCATGCTGTTCGGTGCCATCGTGCTGCTGGTCACCGCCGCTTACCTTCGCATCGTCGACGACCGCTGAACGCTGACAGCCAAGCTTCGCCCTTGTCCCCTTGCGGGAGAAGCTGGCATCGCGACGTGAGGTCGGGTGTCGGCCAGAACGCGGCGCAGGCCGACAATTTTCGCGGGATAGCAATCCGCGGGCAGCTTAAGCCGCCCGTCACACCAGCGAATCGACCCAGCGCACGATCTCGGCGCCGGCCTCGCCGAACGCGGCGTCCAATGCCCGCACGTATGCGTCGTTGCCACTCCCCGACAGTGCCGCGGTCGCACGGAAGTTGCGCGACGCACGCACGACGCCGTTGCGGTCGTTGAGGAGCCGCACGAAAATTTCAACCTCGGCCCGGCGCGCGCCGTCGACCTGCACCTCGAAGGTACGGATTTCGGCGACGACCTGATAGTCGATGGCGAGCCCCTCGCCCGGTGTGCCGACACCGGTGAAACCGCCGGAGGCCTGGAACGACTGCGCCAGCTTGCTCTGCACCACCAGCGGCAGCCGGTCGGCCCATTGCGCGCCCTTGAGGTACTGGATGGTGCCGGGGCCGCTGCGGATGACGATGTTCTGGCCGTCGAGTGCCTTCAGCGCGCCGGGTTCGGCGATCAGCAGCTGCGCGCGGCTGCGCCCGCCGGACGCCGGTGCATCGGGAGCGCTGAGGTCAAATGTGTCGAGCGGCGCCGGTGCGCTGCCCAGCAATGCACAGCCGCTGAGTGAAACCGTCAGCAAAAGGGCCACGGACCGCAGAGCCAGAAACTTCACCGCAAACGCCACCCGCTTGATGGAAACACGCAGTCTTCAGCGGGCTCCGCCTCTCCAGACGTTCTCTCCGCCGCCCCTATAGCTTTCATGCGGTGCCAAGCCGGCCCTGTCAACGCCGCGCGCGCCCGTCATACTGCCGGACGGTACCATCTCCACCGGTAATCAGCCGCTGCGGGTTGCGCTCCAGGTCGGTGATGGCACGCTCGATGCGGTTGATCGAACGACGGCCGTCCTGGATAAGGGCCTCGGCATCGCGCAAGCCCTGGCCGGAGAACCGCGCCAGCCCGTCGGTGATGGTCCCCAGCCGCGCGTTCAGCGTGTCCGCCACCTGCTTGAAACCCTTCAGCGTCGCGTTGGCGTTGGCGACCAGCCCTTGCGCGTCGCCTGAGCCGAGCAGGCTGTCGACCTTCGCGAGCACGCCGTCCACACGCACCGACGCCTGGTTGAGCCGGCGCATCAGTTCCGACGCGTCGGCGACCATCTGGTCGATGTCCTCGGCCCGGTTGCCGACTTTTTCGGTGACCTTCGAAACGTCGGCGACGACGGCGTTCGCGGTGCGGCTCGCCTGCTCGATGTTGGCGATGGCGCTGCGCAGCTTGGCCGGATCGACCCCGTCGAGAATGCCGTCGACCTTGCCGAGCGTCGTCTGCGTCTGCTTGGCGAATTCGTTGACCGAAGCGACCGTTTCGCGCACCTCGCGCACCGTGTCGTCGAACTGGGAACTGGTCTCAGCCAGATCCTTCATGAACTTGTCGGCGTTGTCGACCACCGTCTCGACCTTCTTCGGGTCGACGGCCTTGAGGATATCTTCCGCCGCCTTCAGCGTGCCGTCCAGCTTGCCGGACACGCCCGCAAGCTCGTCGGACAAGCTGGCGACGCTTGCGAGGAACTTGTCGATGCCGTCGGAATTGCGCGCCAGCGCCTCGGAGAATTTCTGCGCGTTCTGCACGGTCTGCGTCAGCGGCGAACGCACGTCCTTGGTAAAGCCTTCAAGTTCGGTCAGCACCGTGTCGGCACGGGTGAAAATGTCCTGCGCCTTCTGCAGCAGGTTGGTCACCGCGGACGGGTCGGCGGTGATTTCGGCGACCGTGCCGTTCACCTCGGCTTCCTCGAGCAGGTTCGGTTCCTGGACGTCCGAACCCTTGATCTCGATATTGGCCTGTCCGGTCAGGCCGGCGATGCCGATCACCGCCGTAGTGGACCGCGTTATCGGCGTCAGCCGGTCGATCATGGTATCGGCGATGGCGACGGTCGGGTTGGTGACGTCGATATAGACACGCTGCACGTCGCCGACCTTGACGCCGTTGAAAAGCACCGCGCTGCCGCGCCCGAGGCCGGAGGCCGAGCCCGGGATGCGCACCCTCAGCAACGACGTCTCGCCGCGGTCGCCGATTGCGGCGGTCCAGTAGATGAAGGCGAAAGCGGCAAGTATGGCCACCAGCGTGAAAATGCCGACGACGATGTAATTGGCTCTGGTTTCCATCGACGACCGTAATTCTATTTCCTTGCGGCAAGATCAAGTTGTCTTGCACGTTTTCCGCGAAAATACGACTTCACCCACGGCTCCTCGCTGGCCAGCATGTCGGCGATCGTTCCTTCGACCAGCACTTTTTTGTTACCGAGCACCGCGACGCGATCACATACCGAAAACAGGCTGTCGAGGTCGTGGGTCACCATGTAGACGGTGAGCCCCATGGTGTCGCGCAGCTTGGCCACCAGCTCGTCGAACTCGGCAGCACCGATCGGGTCCAGGCCCGATGTCGGCTCGTCGAGGAAGACGAGGTCCGGGTCGAGCGCCAGCGCACGTGCCAGCGCGGCACGCTTGATCATGCCGCCGGAGAGCTCGGACGGGAATTTCGGCGCCGCGTCGGCCGGCAGGCCGACCAGTTCGATCTTCAGGTACGAAAGCTCGTCCATCAGCGACTTCGGCAGATCCAGATATTCGCGCATCGGCACCTGGATATTCTCCAGCACCGTCAGCGACGAGAACAGCGCGCCCTGCTGGAACAGCACGCCCATGCGCATGTCGATGCGCAGCCGATCTTCCTCGCTCGCCTCGTCGACGTCGATGTCGAACAGCTTGATCGTGCCGGCGCGTTTTTTGTTGAGGCCGAGCACGGTGCGCAGCAGCACCGACTTGCCGGCGCCCGAAGCGCCGACGAACCCGAGAATCTCGCCGCGCCTGATGTCGAGGTCGAGGTTGTCGAGTACGATCTTGTCGCCGAAGCCGACGGTGACGCCGCGCGCCGACAGGATGACATCGGCGGGCGCGTGCGGCTTCTCGGCGGCGTCGGTGGCTGTGTCTGTCTGCATTTCAGAAATTGATCTGCGCAAAGAAGATCGCGAACATGCCGTCGAGGATGACGACGACGAAGATCGACTTCACCACCGAGGCGGTGACGTGCAGGCCGAGCGATTCGGCGCTGCCGCCGACCTTCAGCCCCTCCAGCGAGGCGATGATGCCGATGATCATCGCCATGAACGGCGCCTTGATCAGGCCGGCGAAGATGGTGCCGACGTCGATCGCCGAGCGCAGCCGGTCGATGAAGGCGGCCGGCGCGATATCCGAATAGGCCCAGGTTATGCCGATCGCGCCGCCGATCGCGGCGAAATTGGCGATGATGGTGAGGCACGGCAGCGCGATCACCAGCGCGACGAGCCGCGGAAACACCAGCACGCCGACCGGGTTGAGGCCGATCACCTTGAGCGCGTCGACCTCCTCGCGCATCTTCATCGAGCCGATCTCGGCGGTGATGGCGCTGCCGGAGCGGCCGGCGATCATGATCGCCGTCATCAGCACGCCGAGCTCGCGCAGCACCAGGATGCCGACGAGGTCGACCACGAAGATGTCGGCGCCGAAGTAGCGGAGCTGGAACGCGCCCTGCTGGGCGACGATGGCGCCGACGATCGTCGACATCAGCAGGATGACCGGGATGGCGCCGACGCCCATGCGGTCGATCTGGCTGAAGATCGCGGCGAGGTTGACGCCGTGGCCGCGGCCGATCTTCATCTGGCCGCCGCGGATGGTGGCGCCGAGGATGTTCATTGCGCCAAAAAAATCGTCGCGGGCGCTGTAGACGGCGCGGCCGATCGCTTCCAGCCCGCGCAGCACGATGTTCCGCGGTTTCGGCGGGGCCGGGCGCTCGGCGCCGCTGGCCTCGCGGACGGCCTCCAGCAGCACGTCCATCGACGCGGTCTGGCCCTGCCGGGTCACCTCCGTGCCCGCCGCATGCAGATGCCCGATCAGCCAGTCGATAAGCCAGGCGCCGGCGGTGTCGAGGCGTTCGATCTGCGACAGGTCGAGCACGACCGGCCGGCCGCCCTGCCCGGCGATCTTGCGCACGGTGGCCTCGACGGTCGCGATGTTGCGCGTCGTCCAGCGGCCGGAAAGCCGCAGCAGCAGCCGGCCGCCTTCTTCGACCGGCTCGATCGCCGGCCGCGTCGCAGGCCCCATCCGGCCTTTTTCTCTGGACTTATCGCTCAACATTCAGCCCAACTCTTAGCCGCGGAATCGATAGCTGTCACTTTGCGGCCTCCCCGGCCGTACCGGTCCGGAGCAGAAAAACATGGCGCGTGTCCTTTTGGTCGAGGCAGAGCGTTTCCCGATCGCCGGCACATTCACCATCTCGCGCGGCTCCAAGACCGAGGCCGAGGTGATCTGCTGCACGCTTCGCCAGGACGGTTTCGCCGGCCGCGGCGAATGCGTGCCCTACCGCCGCTACGGCGAGACCATCGACAGCGTGCTCGCGGCGATCGAAGCGGCGCGCGCGCGCGTCGAGGCGGGCATCGACAGGGCCGGCCTGCTCGCCGCGATGCCGGCGGGTGCTGCGCGCAACGCGCTGGACTGCGCCCTGTGGGACCTCGAGGCCAAGATCACCGGCCGCTCAGCGGCGGCCACCGGCGGCATCGCCACACCGAAACCGGTCGTGACCGCCTACACCCTGTCGCTGGACACGCCGGAAAACATGGCCGCGCAGGCGCGCCTCAACGCGTCGCGGCCGCTGCTGAAGGTGAAGATCGGCGGCGACGGCGACCGCGAGCGCATCCGCGCCGTCGTCGAGGCGGCACCTGCGAGCCGCATCATCCTCGACGCCAACGAGGGCTGGACCGAGGCCGACGTCGCCGACAACCTCGCCTTCGCCGCCGGCCTCGGCATCGCGCTGGTCGAGCAGCCGCTGCCGGCCGGCAGGGACGCGGCGCTGGCCGGCCTGGCGCGGCCGCTGCCGGTGTGCGCCGACGAGAGCGTGCACACGGCCGAGGACCTGCCGGCGCTGCTCGGCCGTTACGACGCCGTCAACATCAAGCTCGACAAGGCAGGCGGCCTCACCGCCGCGCTGGCGCTGCGTGACCGCGCCCGCGCGCTCGGCTTCCAGGTCATGGTCGGCTGCATGGTGGGCACGTCGCTCGGCATGGCGCCGGCCATGCTGCTTGCGCAGGACGCCGACTTCGTCGACCTCGACGGCCCGCTGCTGCTGGCGCGCGACCGCGAGCCCGGCCTCGTCTATTCCGGCTCGCTGGTTTCGCCGCCGCGGCGGGATCTGTGGGGATAGCGTGGTCGGTCGGGACACGGCGGCCGCTCCCGTCGACGGCAGTATCGGAAGGTGGCCGAGGCAAGGCACCACTCCCGCTTCCCCTTGCTTGCGGGAGAAGATGCCGCGCGAAGCGCGGTCGGATGAAGGGCGCTGGCCGGCGCGCGGCGCGCGCCTTACCACAAGCGAATCAAACGGACGCCGAACGGCCCGACCGCACTCAGTGCGACGACGGCAACGTCCCGATGTCGGGATGAATCTCCGCCGCCATCAGGCCCTTCTCGCCGCGGCCGAAGCGCACCAGCACCACCTGTCCTGGCCGCAGCTCGGTCAACCCGTAACGGCGCAGCGTTTCCATGTGGACAAAGATGTCCTCGGTGCCCTCGCCGCGCGTCAGGAAGCCGAAACCCTTGGTGCGGTTGAACCATTTTACCAGCGCGCGCTCCAGCCCGCTCTCGGCCACCACCGTCACGTGGGTGCGCTGCTCCGGCATCTCGGCCGGGTGCAGCGCGGTCGAATTGTCCATGGTGATCACACGGAAGGCCTGCAGCCCGCGCTCGCCGCGCTTGGCGAGGCAAACCACGCGCGCACCCTCATGCGCGGTCTGGAAACCGTCGCGGCGCAGGCAGGTGACGTGGAGGAGAACGTCGCCGGGCCCCTCGTCAGGCAGGATGAAGCCGTACCCCTTGGCCACATCGAACCACTTGATCGCGCCCGAGACCTCGACCACACCCGCGACGTCGTCGTCGTGGTTCAGCGTGTCGAGGACCCCCGAGCCTCGCCCCACCAAAGAGGCTTTGTCCCCCATCCGAACGCACCTTTCCTGACGAGACTCGCTCCTGATTCTTGGTGTCAGGATAACACTTTGCGTTCGGTCCAGTGCAAGACCTGACACGCCTTTTTTCACCGGTTGGGGCGCTGCTGCCGCGACGGCATCGCGCGACGGCAGGTTCGACGCCAACAAGCCGGTTGCGGCAAGGCCGCGCCTCGTCCTAACGTCGGTCCCGACATCCCCTCGGAGAACACATATGCGTTATCTGCACACCATGGTCCGCGTCACCGACATCGAGGCATCGCTCGATTTCTACTGCAACAAGCTAGGCCTGGAGGAGACCCGCCGCCACGACAACGAGAAGGGCCGCTTCACCCTGATCTTCCTCGCCGCGCCGCAGGACAAGGCGAGCGCCGTCGCCAAACGCGCGCCCGAACTGGAGCTCACCTACAACTGGGACCCGGAGGCCTACACCGGCGGCCGCAACTTCGGCCACCTCGCCTACAAGGTCGCCAACATCTACGAGACCTGCCGGAAGCTGATGGACGCCGGCGTCGTCATCAACCGGCCGCCGCGCGACGGCAACATGGCCTTCGTGCGTTCGCCCGACAACATCTCGATCGAGCTGCTGCAGGAAGGCGACCCGCTGCCGCCTCAGGAGCCGTGGGCCTCGATGCCGAACACCGGCGTCTGGTAAGCCGACGCCGATGGCCGCCGACACCGCCGTTCGCAGCCGGCTCGTCCGCACGTCCGCGCTCGACATCGCCTGCGAGGAGCGCGGCCCGGCGGACGGCGAGGCCGTCGTGCTGCTGCACGGCTTCCCCTACGATCCGCGCGGCTACGACCGCATGGCCGCATCGCTCGCGGCCGACGGCTACCGCGCCGTCGTGCCATACCTGCGCGGCTACGGCAAAACCCGCTTCCACGATGCGCACACGATGCGTTCCGGGCAGCAGGCGGCGCTGGCACACGACCTCGTCGAGCTGCTCGACGCCCTGTCGATCCGCAGTGCCGCGCTGGTCGGCTACGACTGGGGCGGCCGTGCCGCCTGCATCGCCGCCGCGCTGTGGCCCGAGCGCGTGCGCTGCCTGGTCACCGGCTGCGGCTACAACATCCAGGACATCGCCGCCGCGGTTACGCCGCTGCCGCCGGAGCAGGAACATCGCTTCTGGTACCAGTATTATTTCCACGGGCGGCGTGGCCGCGATGGCCTCACCGCCAACCGCCACGCGCTCGGCCGGCTGCTGTGGTCGCTGTGGTCGCCGACATGGCGCTTCGACGAAAAAACCTACGCCGCCACCGCTGCGTCCTTCGACAATCCGGACTATGTCGACATCGTCGTCCATTCCTATCGCCACCGCTTCGGCTATGCGCCGGGCGACCCGGCCTTCGACGACACCGAGCGCCGGCTTGCCGCCCAGCCGGCCATCGACGTCCCCGCCATCGCGCTGTGGGGCGCCGACGACGGCGTCGACCCGCCGCCGCCGGACGACACCGATGCGGAAAAATTCCGCGGGGGCTACGAGCGCCGCGTGCTGTCCGGCGTCGGCCACAACATCCCCCAGGAAGCGCCCGACGCGACGCTCGCCGCCTTGCGCGATCTGCTAGCAGGCGGACGCTCGGCTTGAGCTTTCAGTCACCACCGCTGCCGTCATCGTCATCCCGGCCGACCGGAGGTAGAGCCGGGACCCATTCCGAAACCGCTGCGGTTTCGTGCCGCCAATGTTACGGAATGGGTCCCGCATAGCCTCCGCTTCGCTCCGGCTTCCGGGACGACACAGTCGCGGGGTAGCCATGCCCCTGCTTGCGCTCGCAAACGGCGCTGGCTAATGGCGTATCTGTCGCCACGCCCGGCGCCGGGGAGATTTTTCGATGAAGAACGTCCTTGAGGAACTCGCCCGCCGCCGCGACATCGCCCGCATGGGCGGCGGCCAGGAGCGCATCGACGCCCAGCACAGGCGCGGCAAGCTGACGGCACGCGAACGCATCGAGGTTTTCCTCGACGAGGGCTCGTTCGAGGAGTTCGACATGTATGTCGAGCACCGCTCCACCGATTTCGGCATGGAGAAGTCGAAGATCGCCGGCGACGGCGTCGTGACCGGCTGGGGCACGGTCAACGGCCGCCCGGTCTACCTGTTCGCCAAGGATTTTACGGTCTTCGGCGGCTCGCTGTCGGAGGCGCACGCCGAAAAGGTCATGAAGGTGCAGGACATGGCGCTGCGCAACCGCGCACCCATCATCGGCCTCTACGACGCCGGCGGCGCCCGCATCCAGGAAGGCGTCGCCGCGCTCGGCGGCTACGCCGAAATCTTCCAGCGCAACGTGCTCGCCTCCGGCGTCATCCCGCAGATCTCGGTGATCATGGGCCCGTGCGCCGGCGGCGACGTCTATTCGCCGGCCATGACCGACTTCATCTTCATGGTGCGCGACACCTCCTACATGTTCGTCACCGGGCCGGACGTGGTCAAGACCGTCACCAACGAGACGGTGACGGCCGAACAGCTCGGCGGCGCTTCCGTGCACACCACCAAATCGTCGATCGCCGACGGTGCCTACGACAACGACGTCGAGGCGTTGCTGCAGATGCGCCGCCTCGTCGACTACCTGCCGGCATCCAACACGGCGGAAATCCCGGAAATCGAATGTTACCAGTCCGTCGGCGAGCACGATTTTTCGCTCGACCGTCTGGTGCCGGACAACGCCAACAAACCCTACGACATCAAGGAACTGATCCTGAAGACCGCCGACGAGGGCGATTTCTTCGAGATCCAGCCGAGTTTTGCAAAAAACATCGTCACCGGCTTCGGCCGTGTCGAGGGTCGCACCGTCGGTTTCGTCGCCAACCAGCCGATGGTTCTGGCCGGCGTGCTCGACAGCGACGCCAGCCGCAAGGCGGCGCGCTTCGTTCGCTTCTGCGACTGCTTCGGCATTCCGCTGGTCACCTTCGTCGACGTTCCCGGCTTTCTCCCCGGCACCGCCCAGGAATATGGCGGGCTGATCAAGCACGGCGCCAAACTGCTGTTCGCCTATGCGGAAGCAACCGTGCCGAAAGTGACGGTCATCACCCGCAAGGCCTATGGCGGCGCCTATGACGTGATGGCGTCGAAACATCTGCGCGGCGACATGAACTACGCCTGGCCGACCGCGCAGATCGCGGTGATGGGGGCAAAGGGCGCTGTGGAGATCATCTACCGAAAGGATATAGGCGACGCCGAAAAGATCGCCGCCCACACCAAGGCCTACGAGGACCGCTTCCTGTCGCCCTTCGTGGCGGCCGAACGCGGTTACGTCGACGAGGTGATCATGCCCCACTCCACCCGCCGCCGCGTCGCCCGGGCGCTGCGCATGCTGCGCAACAAGGATCTGCAGAATCCCTGGAAGAAGCACGACAACATTCCCCTTTAGCTGGAAATCGCCACGCAAAGACCGGCGAGACCAAAGCCGCCGGCCGATATCCCCATCGTGGAGGAGATGTCGGGCAGGACAGAGAGAGGCAACGTAGAGCGCGGCCGACCGCAGCTACACCGCCGGAGCCCGCCCCTCCTCCAAGCACCTGTTGTCAGCATTTGTCAGGATTATTTTCCTTTCTTTTTCCCCCTCCCGCCAATCGGAGCGACAATGCAACGCCGTGATGGAGGCGGTGGCGATGGACTGGAATGCGGCGATCGACAAGAACCGCGAGGCGCTGAAGCGTATCCTCGCCACGCTCGTCGCCATGGCCGAGGTGGGGCTGGGGGAACCGTTTGCTTTCCTCCGGCAGAAAGGCGGCGGCGGTTCGGACGTTGCGCGAACCGAAAGAAATAAACTGTCCCCGGCGCTCACCTTGCCCCGCCAGCTCCACCGCTTCGTGCTCCGGCTGCTGCGCCCCGCCGAAGCGGCGGCCCGGCGGCTCATCATCGTGGCGGCGCGTGGACTGGTCCTGCCGCCGCCGCGCCCACGCCCACCCGCGATCCCCGGCAAGGCCGGCCGCGCCTGCACGCCGCCGCAAAACCCGAGCCCGCCTGCCCTGCCCATGCTCGACCGGCTATCGCCCTGGCGCGTCCGCGCGGTGCGGCCGGTGTCCGGCAGGTGCGTGCCGCGCATTTCCGTTCCCGGCTTCAGCGACCCTTTCCCCATCGTGGTTCGCCGTCCCGACGATTCCGTCGACGCGACGCGTCTCGCCTTGCGCCTGCAGGCGCTGGCCGCCGCCCTCGACGACCTGCCGGGCCAGGCAAAACGCTTCGCCCGCTGGCGGGCGCGGTCGATGCGTGCTCCAGCGCCGCCGCAAAGTCCCCCTCCCCCTTGTGGGGAGGGGCCATGGGTGAGGGTACGCCCCCGCCGAACCTCGCGCCCTGTGTCGTCGACCCGGTCCCGCCGCCTCTGGCCGCTGCGTCCCGGCCGCCCGCCGGGCTGGCGCCGAAAACCCACCCATGAGGTGCACGAGGTCCTGGACGTCGTCCACGGGCTCGCCTTCTGGGTACTGGAATCGCCCGACACGTCGTGACCACTGGTCGCCGGGCAGCACGCGAGAGAATCGAAGCCACGACGATTTTTTACGCCGTGGCGGCGACGCCGTGCTGTCGCCAGGGCGCTGAACTCGGGTTAACGCTGGGCTATCATTGAAAGCGTGAGTCGGATTCAAGGATTGGCAGCTTCAGGAGGCTTCCATGGACCTTGGGGATCGGCCGCGGCTTCGCGTGCTTCTGGATCATTTTGCGGATTTG
>QFCS01002083.1_pt1 | contig 23015 bp, 25 predicted proteins | sample 3576561 | NCBI WGS metagenome assembly QFCS01 | reverse complement strand
TGGCGGTGCGCGAGATCGTCTTCTTCGGCGACGAGACGTGACAGTCGCGGCTTGACGGCGACCGGCCCAGATGGATATTGAATGACTGTTCAATCAATAACGACGGAGAAACTGGCGGACATGATCGATCTTTCGTTTGCCGGTTCCGTCGCGACGGTCGTGATGTCCCGGCCGCCGGTGAACGCGATCGACGAGGCTTTCCTCGATGCGTTCGGCCACACGGTCGACGCGCTGGAGCGGCGGCCGGAGGTCGGCGCGGTCATGATCCGCAGCAGCCAGAAAACCTTCAGCGCGGGCGCCGACCTCGCCGTCATCGCATCGCACTTCGCGGCCGAGGACGGGCCGCGCGACATGGTGCGCTACGTGGCGCGCTTCCACGCGCTGTTCGACCGCCTCGAGCGGCTGCCGGCCGTCACCCTTGCCGCGATCAACGGCGCGGCGCTGGGCGGCGGGCTCGAGCTGGCGCTGAGCTGCGACCTGCGCATGGCCGCGCGTTCGGCCACGCTCGGCCTGCCCGAGGCGCGCGTCGGCATGATCCCCGGCGCCGGCGGGACACAGCGCCTGACCCGGCTGTGCGGCATCGGCGTCGCCTCGCGCCTGATCCTGACCGGCGAGACGGTCGACGGGGAGGAGGCGGCCCGCCTCGGGCTGGTCCAGTGGTCGGTTCCCGACGGCGAGCTCGAGGCGCGGGCGCAGGCGGTGCTCGATCGTGTCGCTGCGCTGGCGCGGCCTGCGGTGCAGGCGGCCAAGGACTGCCTGCTCGCCTATTTCGATCCAGCCGTCGACGGCTTCGCGCGCGAGCTCGAGAAACCGCTGACGCTCATGAAGACGCCGGAGGCGCGCCGTCGCATCGGGGACTTCCTGTCCCGGCGCGGCCGCTGAACGGCAATCGGAGGAAGAAGGTCATGCGTTTCGACGACAAGATCGTCCTGGTGACGGGCGGTGCGTCCGGCATCGGGCTGGCGACCTGCGGGGAATTCGCCGCGGCCGGGGCCAGCGTGGTGGTCACCGACATCGATGCCGCGCGCGGCGAAGCGGCGGCGCGGGCCATCGCCGAGCGGGGCGGCCGCGCGTCGTTCTCGCGGATGGACGTCACCAGCGGCGAATCGGTGTCGCAGGTCTTCGCCGGCATCGAGAGCACGCACGGCCGGCTCGACGTGCTGGTCAACGCGGCGGGCTGGGACATCATCCAGCCGTTCATGGAGAACACGCGCGACTACTGGGACAAGATACTCGCGCTCAACTTCATGGGGCCGGTGCAGGTCACGCGGGCGGCGCTGCCGTTGCTGATCCAGGCCAAGGGCGGGCGCGTGGTCAATGTCGGAAGCGACGCCGGCCGTGTCGGCAGCTTCGGCGAGACGGTCTATGCCGGCGCGAAGGGCGGCATCATCGCCTTCACCAAGTCGCTCGCCCGCGAGGTCGTGCGCCGCCAGGTGACGGTCAACTGCGTCTGCCCCGGGCCGACCGACACCCCGCTGTTCGCCAGCCAGCCCGAGAAGCTGCGCACCGCCCTCATCAATGCCATTCCGATGAAGCGCCTGGCGCAGCCGAAGGAGATCGCCGACGCGATCCTGTTCTTCGCCAGCGACCGGGCGACCTACGTCACGGGCCAGGTGCTGAGCGTGAGCGGCGGCCTCACGATGGTGGACTGAGCGATGGACGAGATCTTCGTTGACGACGACACCGCGCGCATCCGCGACACCGTCGCGCGCCTGGTCGCCCAGCACGTGGCGCCGATCGCCGAGGCCTGCGACGAGGAGGACCGCTTTCCCGTCGAGCTGAAGCAGGTGCTGTTCGACGCCGGGCTGCTCACGATGGCCATTCCGGAGGAGCACGGCGGGACTGCGGCCACCACCCAGGCGCTGTCGGTCGTCCTGGAGGAGATCAGCCGCGGCTTCGCCACGCTGGGGCCGGTCCTGCTCTCGACCTTCTCGCCGATCAAGATCGTCGCCGCCGCCGGCAAGCCGCATCAGCAGCGGGCCTTCTTCTCGGCCATGGCGGCGAGACCGTCGATCGCCGCCTTCTGCCTCTCCGAGCCCCATTGCGGCTCCGACGCGCGGGCGATGCGGACCCGCGCGGTCCGCCGCGACGGACGCTGGGTGATCAACGGGCAGAAGCGCTGGATCACCAACGGGTCGGTGGCCGACCAGTACCTGCTGTTCTGCCGCACTGGCGACGGACGGGAGGACATCGGCGTGTTCGTCGTCCCGGCCGGCGCCGCCGGCCTGTCGTTCGGCAAGAAGGAACGCAAGATGGGCCTGCGCGGCGGCCCGATGTGCGACGTCATCCTCGAGGATGTCGAGGTCGGCGAGGAGTGCCTGATCGGCGACGTTGGCGATGGCTGGCGGATCCTGGAGCGCATCGCCAACACGATGCGCTGCTGGGGCGCGGGCTCGATCTGCCTCGGCATCGCCGGGGCTGCGCTCGACGTGGCGGCGCGCTATGCCAACCAGCGCACTGCCTTCGGGCGGCCGATCGGCAAGTTCCAGGGCATCAGCTTCAAGCTGGCGGACATGGCGACCGCGCTGCGCACGGCGCAGCTTCTGGTGCGCGACACCAACTGGCGGGTCGACCGCGAGTTCCCGGACGTCTCGCCCGCGACCCTGGCACAGGTGTCGATGGCGAAGTGCTGGGCCGCCGACGTCGGCATGAAGGTGACGACCGAGGCCGTGCAGGTGCTGGGCGGCTACGGCTATGTCCGCGAGTACCACGTGGAACGCATGATGCGCGACGCCAAGGTGTTCCAGATCCTGGACGGCTCGAACGAGGTCCAGCGCATCATCCTGGGACGACATGTGCTTGCCGCCGCCGGCGGCGCGTGAACGGCAAAGGCTGCGATGGGAGATCTCATGGACTACACCGATGTCCTCTACGAAGCCGGCGACTCCGTCGCCACGATCACGATCAACCGGGCCGACCGGCTGAACACGTTCCGCGGCCGCACCATCGAGGAGCTGATCCACGCCTTCAAGCGCGCTTGGGCCGATCGCAGCGTCGCCTGCGTCATCCTCACGGGGGCGGGGCAGAAGGCCTTCTGCGTCGGCGGCGACCAGAAGGAGATGCAGGAGAAGGGTACCTACGGTACCAGCCGCAACGGGCTGTGGGAGATCGACGACCTGCACAACGTCATCCGCGACATCCCAAAGCCGGTGATCGCCGCAGTCAACGGCTTCGCCATTGGCGGAGGGCACGTGCTGCACGTGCTGTGCGACGTCACGGTCGCCGCCGAGCATGCGCGGTTCGGCCAAGCCGGCCCGCGCGTGGGCTCGTTTGACGCCGGCTGGGGCTCGGCCTACCTGGCGCGCATCGTCGGCGAGAAGCGGGCTCGCGAGATCTGGTTCTTCTGCCAGCAGTACACGGCGCAGACCGCGCTGGAATGGGGGCTGGTCAACCGCGTCGTGCCGGCCGACCGCCTGCTCGAGGAGGCGCGGCTGCTCGCCCGGCAGGCCGCGGCGCTCAGCCCCACCGCGCTCAAATTCCTCAAGCACGCCTTCAACGCCGACTCTGCCCACATCTTCGGCCAGGCGAAGATGGCAGCTGACGGACTGGCGGCATTCGTCAACAGCGAGGAGGCCGTCGAGGCGCGCACCGCGTTCCTCGAGAAGCGGGCCGCCGACTTCTCGCGCTTCCGCTGACAGGCGGGGACCGACAGGGTAGGAAGGGATGTCATGACGTCGTTCGCGGAACTTGCCGGGCAATGGCGCCCGGTCAGAGACAAGGTCGAGGGCTTCATCGAGGAGCGCGTCTATCCGCTCGAAGCAGAACTCGACGACATCGACAACGACCGGTACTTCGCGCTGATGCGTCCACTCATGGCGGAAGCCAAGGCGCACGGTATCTGGGCGCTCGGCCATCCGCGCGAGATCGGTGGCCAGGGGCTGCCCTTTGCGGCCTATGTCCTGATCAATGAGGTGATCGGCCGCTCCGAGCACGCCATCGTGGCTCTGGGCACCCATACGCTGCAGGACGCCCTCATGCTGCATCGGTTCGCCGGCGCCGCCTGGAAGGAGCGCTATCTGCGCCGGCTGGTCGACGGTGACTTCTTCCCGTCGGTGTCGATGACCGAGCCGGCGGTGGCATCGTCCGATCCGACCCAGCTCCAGACTACGGCGGTGCTGGAGGGCGACGAGTGGCGCATCAGTGGCCGCAAGTGGTTCACCACCTGGGCGAATCGCGCGGCCTTCTCAACGGTGTTTGCCCGCACCGAGCCCGATGACGTCCCGGCGCACCGGGCATTCTCGATGATCGTGGTGCCGACCGATGCAAGGGGCTACCGCATCGTCCGCGAGGTTCCGGTGCTGGGGATGCGCGGGTGCCACTGCGAGGTCGCACTGGAGGACGTGCGCGTGCCGGCTGCCAACCTGGTGGGCGGCCGCGGCGAAGGCTTCACGATCGCCCAGAAGCGGCTCGGTCCGGGGCGCATCTATCACTGCATGCGTTGGTTGGGACAGGCCCAGCGAGCATTCGACTTGATGTGCCGGCGCGCCAACGAGCGTGTCGCTTTCGGCAGCCCGCTCGCCTCCAAGCAGCTTGTCCAGAAGATGGTCTTCGACAGCGCCGCGGAAATCCAGGCGTGCCGCCTGCTGACGCTAGACGCCGCGCGCAAGCTCGACGCCGGCGAGGACGCCCGCACCGAGATCGCCGTCATCAAGGTGGTTGGCGCGCAGATGGTGCACAACGTCGTCGATCGCGCGATCCAGGTCCATGGTGCCCTCGGCGTCACGATCGACACACCGCTCGAACGCATGTATCGCCATGCGCGGTTCGCGCGGATCTATGACGGGCCGGACGAGGTCCATGTCGAATCGGTCGCCAAGCGCATCCTCCGCAGTTTCGCGCGCGGTGACGGCTGGGATTTCGCCGAGCGTGACAGCGTCGGTTCCTCCCCACCTCGGGCGGCTGCGTGATCCCATCGGCCGGCCTGCGCGGGCAGACGGCGCTGGTAACCGGCGCGTCCTCGGGCATCGGCCGCTTCGCCGCCGGCCTGCTGGCGCGGTACGGCGCGCGGGTGGCGCTCGTCGCCCGGCGGCCGGAGCCGCTTTGCGCCGCGGTCCGGGACATCGAACGCGCGGGCGGCACGGCCCGCAGCTACCCGCTCGACCTCTCCTCTTCCAGTGAGGTGGACGGAGTGGTCGACCGTATCTGGAACGAGCTGGGGCCGATCTCCATCCTGATCAACAACGCGGGCATCTACCTCCTGAAGGATGCCCTGTCGGCGACCGCCGAAGATCTCGACCGGCTGCATGCGGTCAATGTGCGCGGCTCGTTCCTGATGGCGCAGGCCGTGGGTCGGCGCATGATCGAGGCCGGCGTGGCTGGTCGCATCATCAATCTCGGCTCGATTGCCGGGCTGCGGCCGATGCCCCTGCTCGGCGTCTATGGCATAACGAAGGCTGCGGTCATCCATATGACCAAGGTGCTGGCCCGCGAATGGGGGCGGCACGGCATCAATGTGTGCGCGCTCAGCCCCGGCTACATCCACACCGAGATGACCGATGCCGATCTGCAGGGTGCGGGCGGCCGCAAGCTGACGGAATGGTTGCCGCGGCGTCGGATCGGCCGGGTCGAGGACCTGGAGGCGGCGCTGCTGTTGCTGGTCGACCCTGCAGCCCGTCTGATCAACGGCGCCATCCTTCCGGTCGACGACGGCCTGAGCGTCGGCTGAAGCGCGGGAAAGGCAAGAACATGCATCGGGGACCCGAAGGCAGCTTGAACATGCGATACGAGGCACATTTCGGCGATCGTGTCGTCAGGTGCTTCGGCGAGCGCGACGCCGACACCTACGGCGTGTTCGAGCGGACGGCCGCGCGACGCCCGGACGCCGAGGCCGTGGTCGAGAGCGGGTTGCGGCTGACCTATCGCGAGCTTCAGGCGGCCGTGGAGCGCGTCGCGGGGGGCCTCCATCGGCTCGGTCTCGGCGCTGGCGAGCGCGTCGGCGTGCTGCTGGGCAACAGGCCCGAGTTTGTGGTCGCCGTTCTCGCGGCGCTTCGTCTCGGCGCCGTTGCGGTTCCCATCGGCACGCGCCTTGCTGCCGACGAGGTTAGATATATTCTCGAGCACTGCGAGGCGCGGCTCCTGATGTTCGACGACGAGGCGGTGGGAGCGGTGACCGGGCTCCAGAGCCTGCAGAGCCTGCGGGCGGTCATCCGCTGCCGCAGCGTACAGGGCGCCCTCTCTTTCGGCGATCTTCCCGTCGACGGTCCACCGGCGCCCGGCCGGCCGGCGCCCGGCGAAGAGGAAACGGCGTTTCTGCTCTATACGTCCGGGACGACCGGGCTGCCGAAGGGTGCGATGCTGACGCACTTCAACGTGTGGCACTCGCTCCACCATTTCGCCTTGGCGCATCAGCTCGGCGACAACGAGCGCTCGCTGCTGGCCGTTCCTGCGACCCACGTCACCGGGCTGATCGCCATCGTGCTTTCCATGATCAATGTCGGCGGCGCGGTCGTCATGCTGCCCGCGTTTAAGGCGCGGGCATTCCTTGAGGTCGCCGCGCGCGAGCGCATTACGCACACGGTACTGGTCCCGGCGATGTACAATCTCCTGCTGCGCGATCCTGAGCGTGCGGCCTTCGACCTGTCGGCCTGGCGCCTGGGCAGCTATGGCGGTGCGCCGATGCCAGAGGCGGCGATCGTCGCCCTGGGTGAGTGGCTGCCGCGGCTGGCGCTGGTGAACGGCTATGGTGCGACCGAGACCGCCTCGCCGACCAGCCTGACGCCGATCGGCGAGGGCCTGGTGCGCCGAGAGACGGTGGGCAAGCCGGTGCCGTGTGCGGACGTTCTGGTGGTCGATGACGAGGGTCGCGAGGTGCCGCGCGGCACAGCGGGAGAGATCTGGATCCGCGGTCCGATGGTGGTGCCGGGCTACTGGCGGGATGCGGCGGCCACCGCCGCCTCCTTCACGGCGGGATACTGGCATTCGGGCGACATCGGCTCGATCGATCGCGAGGGGTACCTGCGCCTGATTGATCGCAAGAAAGACATGATCAACCGCGGTGGCTACAAGATCTACAGCGTCGAGGTCGAGAACGTGCTCGTCCAGCATCCCTCGGTGTTCGAATGCGCTGTCGTGGCGCGCAGCTGCCCCGTCCTGGGCGAGCGTGTGCACGCCTATGTCAGCAGGCTAAGCCCTGACCTGTCGACCGGACAGATCGTCGAGTTCTGTGCCGGCAGGCTGGCCGACTACAAGGTGCCGGAGACCTTCACCTTGACGGACGAGCCGCTGCCGCGCAGCAACGCCGGCAAGGTTCTCAAGCGCACGCTTCGCGACCAACTCAGGGAGGCGCAGACATGACGCGGATCGCAGGCCCGCTCGCGCCTTCGCGCATCCGCATCGCCAGCCAGACCGACGATGCCGAGCTCATCGAGCGGCGGCGTGCCCAACTCGTCGCCGCCGCCGCCAAGTGCTTCGGTACCAACGGCTACCACCGCACGACCATCAAGGAGATCGCCGAGGTCGCGGGTTTCAGCCCGGGCCTCGTCTACACCTACGTCAAGGAGAAGGAAGACGTTCTCTTCCTGGTGATCGTCTCGCTGTTGGAAACCTACGCGCGCGAAATCCCCGGCACGCTGGAGGGCGTGCACGATCCGCTGAACCGCTTCCGCGCCGCCGTCGAGGCGTACTGCCACGCCGTTGGCCGCAATGTCGACGCGACGGTGCTCGCCTACCGAGAGACCAAGTCGCTGTCGCCAGCCCGCCAGAAGGTGCTGATGCAGCTTGAGCTCAACACCAACGGCATGATCTCCGATTGCCTCGAGGCCTGTATCGCGGAAGGGTACTTTCGGCCGGTCAACCTCGACCTCGTGACCTATCGCATCGTCCTGCTTGCCCATGGTTGGGCGCTCAAGGCCTGGCACTTCAAGCGGACCACGACTCTCGATGAGTACATCCGCGAAGGGCTGGATCTCTTCCTGCACGGCTTGTTGACCAAGAAAGGCTGGCAACACTGGCAGGCGCTGATCGCGGCACCGGCGCAAACCGAGTCCAAGCCACGGCAGAGCAGGAAAGCGCCACGTTCACGCCCCTCGAAGGAACGATGACGAGATGAGCCTGCTGTTCTCGCCTCTGAAACTGCGCGACCTCGTTGTGCCCAATCGCGTCGTGATGTCGCCGATGTGCCAGTACGCGGCAGCGGACGGGCTCGCCCAGCCGTGGCACCTGGTGCATCTTGGCGCCCGTGCCATCGGCGGCGCTGGCATTGTCATGGCGGAGGCGACAGCGATCACACCCGAGGGACGGCTCAGTCCGGAAGATCTCGGCCTCTGGTCGGACCGCCACGTCGAGGCACTGCGCCCGATCACTGACTTCATCCGCAGCCGGGGCGCGGTGTCCGGTATCCAGCTGGCGCATGGCGGGCGCAAGAGCGCGCGACACCGGCCCTGGGAGGGCAACGGCCCACTCGAGGACGGGCGCGGCTGGCCCCTTCTGGCGCCGAGCGCTGCGGCCTTCGACGATGGCTGGCAGGTTCCGGTCGAGATGGGAGAGGCCGACATCGCTCGTACCGTCGAGGACTTCCGTGTCGCGGCGCGGCGGGCGCGCGATGCCGGATTCGATATTGTCGAGGGCCATTTCGCGCACGGCTACCTGCTCCATTCCTTCCTCTCGCCCCTCAGCAACAAGCGTACAGACAAGTACGGCGGCACGCTGGAGAATCGCGCGCGGTTCCCGCTTATGGTGGCGCAAGCATTGCGCGAGTCGTGGCCCTCGCAGCTTCCGCTGTTCGTCCGGATCTCGGCGGTCGACTGGCAGGAAGGCGGCATAACGCTCGACGAGTCCGTGCGCGTTGCCAGATGGCTGCGCGACTGCGGCGTGGACTTAGTCGATTGCTCAAGCGGCGCGGCCGTGCCGCGCGAGAAAATTCCGGTCGCGCCTGGCTATCAGGTGCCGTTCTCCGCCCGTATTCGCCGTGAAGCTGGAGTCGCGACCGGGGCGGTGGGCGTGATCACCGAGCCGGAGGAGGCCGAGCGCATACTGGCCGACGTCGATGCCGACCTGATCTTTCTGGGGCGGGCGCTGCTGCGGGATCCCTACTGGCCTCAACGCGCCTCCGAGCGGCTGGACGCCCGGTCGCGCTGGCCGATCGAGTATGCCCGTGCGGTGGCGCAGCGGCATCCGACCAAGGCTTGGTAAGAGCCGCAGTGCACTTGCAGCATGGAAATAGCCGAATGAGGAGTACGAGCCGAGAGGGTTGAGCCCGATCGCTCGGCGGTGGCGCCCCGCAGCATCAGGGACACGCCTCAGGCAACTCCATCTTGTTCAGGAACTCGAGCGCATGCCCTGTCAGGCACGCACGATCGCCGACCCTACCCGTACCACCCGGAAGGGGCGGGCCACGCCGTCATGCTCGGTTACCGTCACGTATTCGCCTTCCACAAAAAAGTGCCGATCGAACTTGAAGATCGGTTCGTCGTCGTCATCGCCTGGCGCGTATGAAAAGGCCCAGCTTCCGTTCCTGCGATGGATCAGCGCCCCATGTTCGTCGGGTTCGCCGCGCCAGAATCGGCGCACCGTGCAGGCTCCCTTCGACGTCGGCCACTCCGCCGAATCGAGATGTCCCTTGGCGTCGAGCGGTGCGACGAATTCGTAGCCGTGCTGGTCGCTGCCGTTCGGAAAGTCCGGGGTCCGTGCCAGTTCCAGGCGGATACGCTTGAGGGGCATGGCTGTTCCTCCTTCATGATGGGGTCCATTCAATAAATGTAGTCTGTTGAAGAGACCGATGAAGGGCCTTGATTCATCTCAATCCAATCAGGATGAGTGGTCGCGCTCGGCCTCGTCATAGGCCATCTTGATCATCCACCAGCAGAACAGCACGCCGAACAGTGCGAGGCCGAGGCCGAAGCCCAGGATGCCGCCGTCGCGGGCAGCCGCTGCCATGAACAAGCCGGCCAGGCCCAGCAGGCCGGCGAAGATTCCCATCACCCAATGCGAAGTCATTGTTTCCCTCATCACTCGTCGTCGAACAGGATGCGGCCGGCTGATCCTTCCGGATCGTCGAACTGGCCGTTGCGCAGCGCCCACAGGAATGCTGAGAGCGCGATCAGGCCGAGCAGCAACGCCACGGGCACCAGGACGAGCAGGCTGTCCATCACGCACCTCCGGACCTGGGCATGACACCCAGGCGCAGCGCATTGCCGATCACCAGCAGCGACGAGGAGGACATCGCCACGGCCGCGACCAGCGGCGTGACGCTGCCCACGATCGCCAGCGGCACGGCAGCAAGATTGTAGAGCAGGGCCAGCGCGAGGTTCTGGCGCACCAGCCGGTCGGCGCGCCGGGCGACGTCGAGGATCTCGACCACGGGAGCGAGCGTGTCGCCCTGGAATACGGCATCGGCGGCGTTCTGTGTCGCCTCTGCCGCGGTCGCCGGCGAGATCGAGGCGTGCGCTGCCGCAAGCGCCGGGGCATCGTTGAGCCCGTCGCCCACCATCAGTACGCGCTTGCCTTCGGCGGCCAGGGCAGCAAGCCGCTCTGCCTTGGCGGCCGGTGTCGTCTCGGCGCGCCACCTGTCGATGCCGGCCTCGGCCGCGGCTCGGGCCACCGCCGCCTGGCGATCACCCGACAGCAGCTCCACAACGATGCCACGCCCGCGCAGGGCGGCGATGGCCTGCACGGCGTCCGGCCGCAGGCGGTCGGCGAAGCCGAAGCGTGACGGCGGCAGGCCGGGCCGCGAGAGCCACAGCTCCGACAGCCCGTCGTCGATGGCGTGGCTGATGCCGCAGAACCGTGCCGAGCCGAGGCGCATGCCGTTCCATTCGAGACCTTGCCCGGGATGCTCGACGACCCCCGTGATTGGGGCGCTGCCGTCCGCGGCGCGCACCAGCGCCTGCGCGAGCGGATGGCGCGAATTGCCGGCAATAGCCGCCGCGGCCTCAAGCGAGCTGCGGTCGGCGCCGCCTTCGACAAGCTCGGGTCGACCGAGCGTGAGCGTGCCGGTCTTGTCGAGAACCACGTGGTCCGTGCGCGCGATCCGCTCGAGGGCGGTCGGCGAGAGCAGCAACACGCCGCGCCGCAGCAACCGCGTGCTGGCCACGACCTGGACGACAGGCACGGCCAGGGCGAGCGCGCAGGGGCAGGTGATGATGAGCACGGCAGCAGCGATGAGGAGCGCCCTGTCCCAAGGCAGGCCGCCGAGCAGGAACCATCCCAGGAACGTCAGTAGCGCCGTGACGTGGACGACCGGCGCATAGGCACGCGCCACGCGGTCTACCAAGGCGACGAAGCGCGAGCGGCCGCGCTCGGCGGACTCGACGAGCCGGACGATCTCGGAAAGCAGCGTATGCTCGCCAGCCGCCGTGACGCGCACGCGGATCGGTGCGCCGAGATTGATCATGCCGGCGAAGACGCGACTGCCGGGTTCTATGGGCTGCGGAAGGCTCTCGCCGCTCACCAGCGCCGCGTCCATGGACGACCGGCCGTCGGTCACGGCGCCGTCGGCACCGAGCCGTTCGCCCGTGGCGACCAGCAGCATGTCACCCGGCTTGAGCTGATCGACGCGGCACAGTGCCGTCGAGCCGTCGGCGGCGATGATCGTCGCGCTGCGGCTGGCCAGCGCCAACAGGGCCCGCACGGCGTGGCGTGCCTTGCCACGGGCACGGCGGTCGAGGTAGCGCCCGATCAGCAGGAAGAAGAGCAGCGTGACCGCGGAATCGAAATAGGCGTGCTGCTGGCCTGCCCAGGCTTCATGCAGGCTGACGATACAGGCCAGCGTGACGCCGATCGAGATCGGCACGTCCATGTTGGTGCGGCCGGCCTTCAGCGCGGTCCAGGCTGACCGGAAGAAGGGGCGGCCCGCATAGGCCACCGCCGGCAGGGCGATGGCCGCGGACAGCCAGTGGAACAGGGTGCGCGTCGCCTCGCCCATCGAGCCGTCATGGCCCGACCATACCGCGACCGACAGCAGCATGACGTTCGCGGCGGCGAAGCCGGCGACGGCAAGGCAGCGCAGCAGATCACGTGCCTCGGCATCATCCTTGTCAGTGACTGCGACGATATCATAGGGCGCGGGTCGGAAGCCCAGAGCCGCCACGAGGCCGACATGGTCGTTGGCGTCGGCCGGTGTGCCCTGCCAGCGCAGAGACAGGCGCCGTGTCGAAAGATGGGCGCGGACGCGCAGCATGGCCGGGTTGCGCGAGAGCAGGCTTTCCAGCAGCCACACGCACGCGGCGCAGTCGAGCCCGTCGATCAGCAGGTCGAGTTCGGCCTGGCCTACTCCGGCGGTGCGGGCGTGCGCCGTGAAGTCGGCCTCCAGCGGAACGGGCCGCTTGGCGTGCCTGTCCTCCAGCCGCCGATAGAACGCGGCGAGACCGGCGGCGTCGATGATGGCATGAGCGCTGGCGCAACCGGCGCAGCAGTACTCTCCATCGCCGCGCACCGGCTCGCCGCAATGTGCGCAATGTGTCCCGTCCCGCGCCATTGCCGGAACAGCGATGAGCGCGGGCAATGTCATTTCAGGAACATCCGCTTCGTGAGAGCGTAGTGTTCGCCGCCACGTTCGATGACGATATCGGCGTCCCAGTTGCCGCGCGCCGGCAGCCCGACGGTGCCGGCATGGAGGCCGAGGTCGACTGCCGACATGGCCACGGCGATCGGCGCCCGCTTCTCGACGGGCCGGACCAGCTCCACGGTAACACGTGCGCCCGTGAGCGGGTGACCTGCACTATCCCGCACCATGACCTCGAGACGGTTGTCGGCAGCGCGCCAGGACGTCTGGACCTTCCAGCCAAGGATGTCGCGCGCCTGTTGCTCGGCGACGACCTCGTTGAAATGCAGCCCACGTTCGCGCGGCTTGACGGTGTAGAGGCCGGAGAACGAACTGACCGCGAACCAGACCATCACGGCATTCACGGTGATGACGATGCCGAAGCCGCCGACGAACAGCCACGGAATGTGCCGGCTGCGAGGCTGGGCAAGAGTTGTCACGCGCTTCTCCTACTTGCCGGGGCCGACGAAGACGGCGTCATGTGTGGTGCGGCCGCCCTCGGGATCGCGAACCGCGAAGACCACCGGCCTGGATCCGGAAGGCGCAGCATCCGGCGGCACGGTCACGAAGACACGGAAGGTGCCGACGGCGTCGGGATGAACCAGAAGACGCGTGGTGCTCCCACTGCTTTGGATTTCGGCGCCGACGAAGCCCAGCGTTGCCTTCGGCAGGCCTTCGAGCGCGATTTCGAAGCGCTGTTCACTCTGGCGCTTGTTCAGGATCTTGACCGTGTAGGAGTTGCGGATGTCGCCGTTCGACAACCTCACGAAGTTCGGGCTGCGATCGCGCTGCACGGTCAGCTCCGTGCTGGTCCGCAGCAGGAATGCGCCGGTCATGACCGCGGCCACGACGAGGAGGAGCACCGCGTAGAGCACCGTGCGCGGGCGTATGGGCCGCCACGGCGCTCCGGCGGCTCCACGCTCCTTGGCCTGCTGATCGGCGAGCGTGTCCCAGCGGATCAGGTCGGTCGGACGGCCTACCCGCGCCATCGTGCGGCTGCAGGCGTCGATGCACAGACCGCAGCCTATGCATTCGATCTGTTGGCCGTCACGGATGTCGATGCCGGTCGGGCATACGGCAACGCAGAGGCGGCAGTCGATGCAATCGCCGCGCCCCTCCCAGCTGTCGCCAGCCTTATGCTTGCCGCGTCGTTCGCCACGCCACTTCTGATAGGTGACGATGACGCTCTGTTCGTCGAGCATGGCGGACTGGAAGCGCGGCCATGGGCACATGTAGGTGCAGACCTGCTCGCGCGCCCAGCCTGCCAGCGTGTAGGTCGTCGCGGTGAACAGGCCAATGAAGAAGTAGACTTCGAGCGACGCCTCGCCACGCAATATCCTGACGAGGGTGGATGGTGCGTCGACGAAGTAGAAGACCCAGGCGCCGCCGGTTGCGGCCGCGATGGCGAGCCATGCGGCATGCTTGAGACCCTTGCGCGTCGCCTTGGCTGCCGACATCGGAGCACGGTCGAGCCGAATGCGCTCGTTGCGGTCGCCCTCGATCAGCCGCTCGACCAGCATGAACAGGTCGGTCCACACGGTCTGCGGGCAGGTGAAGCCGCACCATACCCGGCCGAACAGCGAGGTCGCGAAGAACAGGCCGAAGGCGCCGAGAATGAGGAAACCGGTGACGAAGTAGACTTCCTGCGGCCAGATCACGATATCGAAAAACCAGCCACGGCGGCCGTCGAGATCGATCAGAATGGCCTGGCTCGGCGCCCCCGGACCGCGGTCCCAACGGATCCACGGCACGATATAGTAGAGGCCCAGCAACGCGACGAGGACGGCCCACTTGACCCGCCGCCACAGGCCGGAGACGGCCTGTGGATAGACCTTGATGCGGGTGGCGTAGAGCGGCGACTCGGCCTTGCGTTCCTTGACCGAGGTCGGCTCGTCCCTATGGAAGCTGCCGTCCATCTTCATCACCGCGACTAGCGGCCTCCCCCAAGAGAATGCACGTAGATCGCCAGCATCTTCATCGTGGCCTCGTCCAGGCGGCCCTGCCATGCCGGCATGCTGCCGTTGCGGGCGTAGTAGATGGAGCGGTAGACGGAGTCGCGATCGCCGCCGTAGAGCCAGATGCCGTCGGTCAGGTTGGGGGCTCCCAGCTCCTGGTTGCCCTTGCCGTCGGCCTGATGGCAGGCAACGCACTGCTCCTGCCAGATCTTTGCCCCCTCCGGCGTTGCCTTGGCGTGTCCGGAGAGGCTCAACACATAATCGGTGACCGCGGCGACCTGAGCGCCCGTGAGCAGCCCGTCGGCGCCGAAGCGCGGCATCATGGATTGCCGGGATTTGTCGTCGGCATTGCGGATGCCGTGCTGGATGGTCGTATAGATCTGGTCGAGGCTGCCACCCCAGATCCAGTCGTCGTCCACCAGGGCCGGGAAGCCGGTGCTGCCGGCGCCGCCGGCACCATGGCACTGCATGCAGTTCGTCTGGAAGGCGGAGCGTCCGCCGGCCATTGCGAAATTGAACAGCTCGGGATCCTTGGCGATGTCAGCAAGCGGCGTGGCGCGGATGCGGTCGACGAACACAGCCCGCCCCTTGGCCTGAGCATCCAGCGCCTGCGTGAGTTCCGCGCGGCTGGAGTAGCCCAGCACGCCGCTCGTGTGGGTGTTGAGCCACGGCCACGCGGGATAGAGGATGCAATAGACGACGGCAAAGGCGATCGTCGCGTAGAAAGTGTAGACCCACCAGGTTGGCAGGGGAGTGTTCAGTTCCTTGACGCCGTCCCACTCGTGGCCGGTCGTATCCTGCCCCGAAAGCGCGTCCTTCTCGATCTTGGTCGGCATGACGATCCTCAGCCTTCGTCGTTGAGGGGAATGCGGGCGTCCTTCTCGAAGCGCTGGCGGTTGGCGGGACGCCAGGCCCAACGCACGATTCCCGTGAACACCAGCACGGCCCATACGGTCCAGAGGGACCCCAGGACCTCACCCAAGTCGTGCAGAGACATGACGAGACCTCCTATTGCCGCAGCCGCTCGGGAGGCAGGTCGCCGAAGCGCACCAGCGTGCCGAGCATCTGCAGGTAGGCCACCAGCGCATCCATTTCGGTGATTGCCGTGGTCCGAGTGTTGAACTTGCCGGTGACGGCGCGCGGGTAGCGCTTCTCGAGGCCGGTCGTGTCGGCATCGGGATCGACCTGCGCGAGCAGGTCGGCACGGGCATTGGCGATCATCTCGTCGGTGTAGGGAGTGCCCACATCGCGCATCGCCTTGAGATGGTCGGTGATGTCACCGAAGTTCAGCGGTCGCTGGGCGAGGAACGGGTAGGCCGGCATGATGCTCTCCGGCACCACCGAGCGTGGCGCCGCCAGATGGGCGACGTGCCAGTCGTTGGAGTAGCGGCCGCCGACGCGCGCCAGGTCGGGGCCGGTGCGCTTCGATCCCCACTGGAACGGCTTGTCGTACATGCTTTCGGCGGCGAGGCTGTAGTGGCCATAGCGCTCGACCTCGTCCTTGAAGGGGCGGATCTGCTGGCTGTGGCAGACGTAGCAGCCTTCACGGATGTAGATGTTGCGTCCCATGACCTCGAGGGGGGTGTAGGGCCGGACGCCGTCGACACGCTCGATGGTGCTCTCGATCGTGAACAGCGGGATGATCTGGACGATGCCGCCGATCGAGACGGTGATCAGTGTCAGGATCACCATCAGGATGGCATTCTTCTCGATCGTCTCGTGACGAAGGAACATGGACGCGACTCCTAGGCTGCGACGGCGCGGGGTTGGGCGGCCGGGACGGCTTCGGGCGCGGAGCGGATCGTGCGCCAGACGTTGTAGGCCATGAGCAGGCCGCCGGTGAGGAAGAACAGGCCACCCAGCAGGCGGATCAGGTAGAACGGCCGCATCGCTGCGACGGTCTCGATGAACGAGTACTGGAGGAAGCCCAGCTCGTCATAGGCGCGCCACATCAGGCCCTGCATGATGCCGCTCACCCACATCGCGGTGATGTAGAGGACGATGCCGATGGTGGCGATCCAGTAGTGCCAGCCGATCAGGCGTGTCGACCACATGGCCGGCCGGTTCCACATCTTGGGAATGAGGTAGTACATCGTGCCGAACACGATGAACGCGACCCAGCCCAGCGCGCCGGAGTGGACATGACCGATGGTCCAGTCTGTGTAGTGGCTGAGCGAGTTCACGGCCTTGATCGACATGACGGGGCCTTCGAACGTCGACATTCCGTAGAAGCCGACGGCCGTGACCGAGAAACGCAAGCCAGGATCGGTGCGCAGCTTCTCCCAGGCGCCGCTGAGCGTCATGAGGCCGTTGATCATGCCGCCCCAGCTCGGCATCCACAGCATGACCGAGAACACCATGCCGAGCGTCTGCGCCCAGTCGGGCAGCGACGTGTAGTGAAGATGATGCGGCCCGGCCCAGATGTAGAGGAACACCAGCGACCAGAAGTGCACGATCGACAGGCGGTAAGAGTAGATCGGGCGGTTCGCGGCCTTGGGGATGTAGTAGTACATCATGCCGAGGAAGGCTGCGGTGAGAAAGAAGCCCACCGCGTTGTGGCCGTACCACCACTGGATCATCGCATCCTGCACGCCCGACCATGCGCCGTAGCTCTTGCTACCCGTGATGGAGACGGGCATCGCGAGGTTGTTCGTGATGTGCAGCATCGCGATGGTGATGATGAAAGCGAGATAGAACCAGTTCGCCACGTAGATGTGCGGTTCCTCGCGCTTGAGCACGGTGCCGAGATAGGCGATCAGGTAGGCGACCCAGACGATCGTCAGCCATAGGTCGACGAACCATTCTGGCTCGGCGTATTCCTTGCTCTGCGTGATGCCGAGCAGATAGCCCGCGGCGGCCGTGACGATGAAGAACTGGTAGCCGAGCAGCACAAACCAGGCGAGCGGCTCTCCGCCGAACAGGCGCGCCCGGCAGGTGCGCTGCACGACGTGAAAGGCCGTGCCGATCAGTGCGGTGCCGCCGAAGGCAAAGATGGCGGCCGAGGTATGCAGCGGCCGCAGACGCCCGAAGGTCAGGTTCTCGCTGTCGAACGAAAGGCCCGGCCAGACGAGCTGGGCCGCAATCACGACGCCGACGAGAAAGGCGACGATCCCCCAGAAGACGGTGAGGAGCGCGGCGGCGCGTATGACGTCTTCCACGTAACGCGGGGCAGGACGAGGTATGGCGGTGGCAATTGCTTCGGTGGACATCCCTACTCCGGCGATGTTGACATTGCCGACTTAGAAGCCGCGGCCCTCCCTCTCCTTGATTTGGGTCAAGGCCGCGGCATCGTGTCCGCGCTCAATTCGCGCGCAACAGGAGAGGAAACATGAGCGACACGATTGCCGTCTTCCCGGCGCCGCGGCCGCGCATCCGCCAAGTCCCGGTAGACCGTCCCTGGATATGGCTGGCGGCAGGCTGGCGCGACCTGTGGGCGGCGCATGTCTGCAGCTTCGCCATCGGCGCCAGCGTCGTCGCGGCCGGTTGGCTGGCGATCGCCCTGCTGCTCTGGATCGACCTGCCGTATCTCGTGCTGCCGCTGAGCGCCGGCTTCTTCTTCGTGGGCCCGTTCATGGCGGTCGGCCTCTACGAGATCAGTCGGCGCCTCGAGGGCGGCCTCGCCGTCGACATCGAGACGACGTTGCTCGCCTGGCGGCGTAACCCGGACCAGATCGCGCTGATGGGCGCGTTGCTGCTGCTGCTGCATCTCGCCTGGATGCGCGTGGCGCAGCTGCTGTTCGCGCTGTTCCAGTGGCAGTTCGTGCCGTCGTGGGAGAAGTTCCTGGATCTCGCATGGTATTCGGCGCGCAGCCTGCCGTTCCTCGTGACAGGCGTCCTCACGGGGGCCGCGATGGCAGCGCTTGCCTTCGCCGTCGGGGCCTTTGCGATGCCCTACCTGCTCGACCGTCGCACTGCCAACCTGTTCGAGGCGATCGCCACGTCGGTGGCTGCCGTGCGGCTGAACTGGCGGCCCATGCTGCTGTGGGCCGGCCTCATCGTCTTCCTGGTTGCCCTGGCGATGATCCCCGGACTCCTGGGGTTGGTGATTGTGCTGCCGGTGGTCGGGCATGCGAGCTGGCACGCCTATCGCGACATCGTCCGCTTCGAGTCACCGTCGACTTGAGGGGGCGGACAGTCCACCAAAGCCGCCGCTGGGTCAAAGCCGCTGGCTGGCGAGGGCAAGCATCGCCGCCCCGTTGATGACCAGCAGCGGCGCCGCGAACCAGCGGACGACGCCCCGAAGCCGCCGCCGAAGGATCAAGCCTATCCAGCCGACACCGATCAGTGTGGGCGTTGTGCCTGCGGCGAAGGCAGCCATGGCCAGCGCCCCTTGCGCGAGGCTGCCTGTCCCGCCGGCCGCGGCCAACGCGCCGTAGAGCAGGCCGCACGGCAGGAATCCGAGAACCACGCCCAAGCCGTAGCGGGCCATTGGCCGGGACGATAGGGTCAGCGGCGCTGCAAGGCGGGCCACGACGCCGGAAAGGGGTGACGTCGTCGAGAAAGCGAGCCCCGCCGCCTGCAGGATCATGAGAAGCGCCCCAAGCACCAGCAGGGCCGTCGAGAGCCAGGCGAACCCGGTGGTCGCGGCAAAGATCGCGGTTGCGCCGCCAGCAGCGGCGCCCAGCAGGCTGTAGGTGGTGAACCTGCCCAGGTGGTAAGGCGCCAAGGCCGCGCCGGCGAGCCGTCGCCATTCGCCATAACCGCCACGACCCTGTTCGCTGTCGGCGACAACCTGGCTCAGCACGAAGGGCCCGCACATGCCGGCACAATGCGTCACGCCACCAGCGAGTCCGGCGACGAACAGCGTCAGCAGCAGCCCCGACGGCGAGGCGACGAACCCGTGCAGCCCCTGCCGGCAGAGCGCCGTCAGCTCCATTATCAGATCCATGATCATGCCTACACTGCGCGTGGCCGCAGCGTACTTGACCTGCGTCAAGGACGGGCTTTGATGCCCACGTCATGTTCTTCAACATTGATGTGAGGAGACGACGATGAGCTACAAGACCATTATCGTGCACTGCGATGCGAGCCCGAAGGCCGTCCACAGGCTGGGTGTCGCGGTCGAGCTGGCGCAGCGCCATGGCGCGCACCTCGTCGGCGCCTTCGTCCAGGAACCTTTCAATTCGCCCGCCTTCATCGAAGGGGGGATCGCGATGGATACGCTGTTTTCCGCCTACGACAAGGCGGCCACGGCCGATCGCGAGACCGCCGCCGCCGCCTTCGAGAAGGCCGTCAAGGGCATGCATCTGTCGACGGAATGGCGCAAGACCGACGGCTATGTCGAGGAGGATCTGGCGGTCCAGGCCCGGTATGCCGATCTCGTCGTCGTCGGCCAGGCCGATCCTGAGGCGCAGATACCCGCGCCGACGGACCTCCCTGAGTCCGTGGTGCTGTCGTCCGGACGGCCGGTACTGGTGGTGCCGCATATCGGGGCGCCGGCCCAGTTCGGTAAGACAGTCATGCTGTGCTGGAACGCCAGCCGCGAAAGTGCTCGCGCGGCGGCGGACGCCTTGCCGTTGCTTCGGGCGGCGCAGAAGGTCATCGTGCTGGTGATCGACCCGCACACGTCCACCGAAGGTCACGGCGCCGAGCCGGGCGCCGACGTTGCCACCTGGCTGGCCCGGCATGGCGTTAAGGTCACGGTGCAGCGTGATGTTGCGGCCGACAGCGATGTCGGCGACGTGATCCTGTCGCGTGCCGCCGATTTCGACATAGACCTGCTCATCATGGGCCTCTACGGCCATTCGCGCGTGCGCGAGATGATCCTGGGCGGGGCAAGCCGTACCTTGCTGGCCAGCATGACCGTGCCGGTATTCGTCGCCCACTGACAATCGACGGCTGCGGAAAGTCATGGACGCCTCGACCGTCGCGACCTACGACAAGCCCGTCCCGCGTTACACGAGCTACCCGACGGCGGCGCAATTCGATGCGTCCGTCGGGCGGATCGAGCATGCCGATTGGCTGTCCGGCCTCTCCGGCGAGCGGGCGGTGCTCTACCTGCATGTCCCGTTCTGCCGCGAGCTCTGCTTCTACTGTGCCTGCAATACCGGCGTGGTTCGCCAGGCCGGTACGCTCGATGCCTACGCCAAGGCCATGACCCGTGAACTCGAGCAGGTCGCACGGCTGGTGCCGGGATTGCGGATAGAAAGCGTGCAGTGGGGCGGCGGCACGCCGCCTCAGCTCGGCGCCAGGCGGCTGCTGTCGGTCGCCAGCCGAATCGAGGCACTTCTCGATATCCGCCCTGGGCGTGAGATGTCGATGGAGATCGACCCTCGCTTCTGCGACGACGAAGCGGTCGAGGCAATGGCCGCGATCGGTGTAACGCGCGCCAGTCTCGGCGTGCAGGACTTCGATATCGCCGTCCAGCGCGCCATCAATCGCCTGCAGTCGTCAGAATCGACGGCCGTCGTCATCGACCGCCTGCGCGATGCCGGCATCCGGCAGATCAATATCGACCTCGTCTATGGATTGCCGCTGCAGACCCTCGAATCGCTGTCCGACACGCTCGAACAGGCGATCGCGCTCGATGCGGATCGCTTCGCCGTGTTCGGCTATGCCCATGTGCCCTGGATGAAGCCGCGGCAAAGGTTGATCGACGAATCGATGCTGCCCCGTGCGGCGCTGCGCGCGGAAATGGCCGATCTCGTTTCCAGGCGTCTCATGGCTGCCGGCTATGTGAAGCTCGGACTCGATCACTACGCCCGACCCAGCGATGCGTTGGCGCTCGCCGCGTCGGAGCGTCGCTTGCGTCGCAGCTTCCAGGGCTATGTCGCGGACGATTCGCCATGGGTGGTCGGCATCGGCGCTTCGGCGATCTCGAGCCTGCCACGTGGCTATGTGCAGAACACCGCACAGACGGCGGCATACATGGACGCCGTGGAGCACTCCGGCCTCGCGACGGCGCGCGGCATCGCCTGGTCGGCCACAGATCGCTTGCGAGGCGCCATCATCAGCGACCTGATGTGTCATTTCGAAGTCGATCTCGAAGCGGTTTGTCACCGTCATGAGCAGGACCTGCGTCTGCTGCTCTCCGATGTGGTTGGGCTGCCATCGCTGGTCGCCGATGGCCTGGTCCGTCTGGAAGGTTCGCGCCTCGTCGTGACCGACCGCGGACGGCCGCTGGTCCGCTCGGTCTGCGCAGCATTCGATCAGCACTACACCGGTGCCGAAGGGCGCCACGCGCGGGGCATTTGAGACATTCGTCATTCGAGGCATTCGTCATCGAGACATTCGTCATTCGAGACAAGGAGAAGACGATGAGTACGTACGAACTGGTGGCCAGACATGTCACGGCCGCACTGAGTGAGGCATCCGCTCGGCAGATTTCCGAGGACGTCGTCGCACGCTGCCTGCTCTCGGAGGCGATACGCCTCTTCAAGCTCGGCCGCTCGAATGCCGACATCGCTGCCGAGCTTGCAGCGGCCGCGGACAATCTCGACGAGGACAATCCGCTGGTCTTCATGCGCCCATGACATGACATTAGCGGGGCGCCGAAGCGGTGACGCCTCGGCACTCCGCGTGATGTCGCGCACTATCGACGATCAGAGTCCGAAATGCGCCTGTGGTGGCAGAACCACCACGTTGTTCACGACGCGCCGTATGCCCGGCACATTCTCGGCCGCGATGCGCACAGCTTCTCGCGCCGATGCCGAATCGACATGTCCCCACAGGTGGACGACCCCCTGGTCCACGACGGCATTGGTGACGCCAAGGCCCCAGCCATGCTTGGCAAGCTCGGCAAAGATCGTGCGACGCATCTCCTCGTCGTCTGCGGAACTCGTCGCTGGCTGCGGCTCGCGCGCGAGCAGGCCCTGAAGCAGGTTGGAGCGGCTGACGATGCCGACGACGCGGCCCTCGCGGACGATCGGCACACGCCGGATGCGATGCTGCTTCATCAGGCGCGCTATCTCGACAAGGGGTGTGTCCTCCTGCGCGGAGATGACCGGCTTCGTCATGACGTCGACGACGTGATGTGAATGGCTTCGGATGTAGTCCCGGGCGGCTCGTGCGTCGTCGGCGAGCAACCGTTCCAACCACGATTTGCCCGGCACGGTGCCGATCTCCGGGCGATTCATCAGATCGGCTTCGCTGACGATGCCGACCATCCTTCCGTCGGCATCGGCCACCGGAGCGCCGCTGATGCGGGCGCCGAGCAGAACGTCCGCAGCCGCGTAGACGGTGGCGTCGGCCGGAATGGTCACAACGGCACGGGTCATGACCTTGGACGCATGCATGGATTCCTCCCGAGCGAATGCACTTGGATTATCAATTCCATGCCTTGCCATTCGGCGCTTTGCTGCAGATCAAGGGACGTGGCTGCAGTGCTGCGTAGCGTCGCCTGTGAACAGCTACATTGCGAACAGATACATTGCGGAGGTCGAGAGATGCCCAGCATGAAGGCGGCAATTTTCGTCGAGCCCGGCAGGATCGTCCTGGAATCGCGTCCGATCCCCGATGTCGGCCCGCTCGACGCTCTGGTGCGCATAACCACGACGACGATCTGCGGCACCGATGTCCATATCCTTCGCGGCGAATATCCCGTGCGCGAAGGGCTCATCGTCGGCCACGAACCGGTCGGCATC
>QFCS01000451.1_pt1 | contig 23029 bp, 27 predicted proteins | sample 3576561 | NCBI WGS metagenome assembly QFCS01 | reverse complement strand
CCGGCACGGGGAGGGGGACCATGCGAAGCATGGTGGAGGGGCACCCTCGGTTTACGCTTCGATCCAGAAAAGGCGCGCCATGTCGCACCTGCCCCTCCACCACCTTCGGTGGTCCCCCTCCCCGTGCCGGGGAGGATCGGCTATGTCCGCTTCCACCCCAAAGCCGACGTTATCCCAGCGCCTCGACTTCCTCAGCCAAGGCCAGCCAGCGATCCTCCGCCGCCGCCTTTTCTGCGCGCAACGCGTCGAGTTTCGCCGTCAGCGCGGTGAACCGCCCATTGTCGCGTGTGAACAGGCTGCCGTCGGACAATTCGGTCTCGATCCCCGCCATTTCCGCCTCGATCTCCTCGATCCGGCCGGGGAGGAGGTCGTAGTCGCGCTGGTCCTTGTAGCTCAGCTTCTTGCGCGCCTGCGGCGGCGGGGGCGGGGCTTCGGTCGCGGCGACTTTTGCCTTCGCCGCCGCGGGTTTCGCGCGCTTCGCTTCCCAGTCGGCGTAGCCGCCCGCGACGATGTCGACCTTTCCCGAACCGTCGAGGCCGAGCGTCACCGTCACCGTGCGGTCGAGGAAATCGCGATCATGGCTGACCAGCAGCACCGTGCCCTCATAATCGGCGATCACCTCCTGCAGCAGGTCGAGCGTTTCGAGATCGAGGTCGTTGGTCGGCTCGTCGAGGACGAGCAGGTTCGATTCGCGGGCAAATTCGCGCGCGAGTAGCAGGCGCGAGCGCTCGCCGCCCGACAGCGCGCCGACGCTCGCCTCGGCGACCGCGGGATCGAAGAGGAAGTCCTTCAAATAACCCTGCACATGCTTCTTGACCCCGCGCACCTCGATCCAGTCGCCGCCATCGGCGAGGATGTCGCGCACCGTCTTGTCGGGGGAGAGCAGGCTGCGCTGCTGGTCGATGACGATGCCGTCGAGCGTCGGTGCGAGCGTCACCGTGCCTTCGTCGGGCGCGATCTCGCCGGTCAGCAGCTTGAGCAGCGTCGACTTGCCCGCGCCGTTGGCGCCGACGATGCCGATGCGGTCGCCGCGCTGAACCCGGAAATCGAAATCCTTGATGATCGTGCGCTCGCCGAAGCGCTTGGTGATATGGTCGGCGACGATCACCGATTTCGAGCGGACGTCGTCATTGGCGAGGCCGAGCTTGGCGACGCCAGGGCCGCCGATCATCGCGGCGCGGGTGGCGCGCATTTCCTTGAGCTTTTCGAGCCGGCCCTGGTTGCGCTTGCGTCGCGCGGTGACGCCGCGTTCGAGCCAGTGCGCCTCGAGCCGCAGCTTCGAATCGAGCTTTTGCGCGGCGCGCGCTTCCTCGGCAAACACCGCTTCGGTCCATTCGTCGAAGCCGCCGAAGCCGATTTCCTTGCGGCGGATGCTGCCGCGGTCGAGCCACAGCGTCTGGCGCGTCAGGCGGGTGAGGAAGGTGCGGTCGTGGCTGATCACGACGAAGGCGCCGGTGTAGCGCGCGAGCCAGTTTTCGAGCCAGTCGATCGCCGCGAGGTCGAGGTGGTTGGTCGGTTCGTCGAGCAGCAGCACGTCGGGATTCTGCGCCAGCGCGCGCGCGATGGCGGCGCGGCGACGCTCGCCTCCCGAGGCGCTGGCGGCGGTGCGCGCCATGTCGATGCCGAGCTGGTCGGCGATCGCGGCGACGTCGTGCGCGGCGGGGGCGTCGGCGCCCGACGTGGCGTAATCCATCAGCGTGTCGAACGCCGACAGGTCGGGCTCCTGTTCGAGCAGCACGACGTGGGTGCCGGGGACGATCGTGCGCTTGCCCTTGTCGGCGTCGATGCGGTTCGCGAGCAGCTTGAGCAGGGTCGTCTTGCCCGCGCCGTTGCGGCCGATCAGCGCCAGCCGGTCGCGCGCGCCGACATAGATGTCGAGATCCTCGAACAGCCAGCCGCTGCCCTGCACAAGGCCGAGGCCTTCATAAGAAAGAATGGGTGCTGCCATGATGAACGGCTCGCTACATATGCGTTCAGCGTCATGCAAGCGCGGCGAGGGCAAGGCCGGAACGGGTTCGCTCCGTCAGCGTTACGGAGTGGTCATCAGTTACGGCCGGAACTCCGGTCCACAGGAGAATGAAATGACGAAGCAAATGCTCACCGCTATGGCGGCCGGTATCGCGCTGATGGCGGCGGTGCCCGCCATTGCCCAGCAGGGAGGATCGACGGTGACGACAGCTACGGTGCAGGGGCCCATTCTTTCCTTCAGCGTCAGCCAGGAGGTGCGCTCGCGCCCCGATCAGGCGACCGTGGGTGCCGGGGTGACGACGACCGCGCCGACCGCGGTCGAGGCGATGCGCGCCAACGCCGCGGCGATGGACAAGCTGATCGCCGCCGCGAAGGCGCGCGGGATCAAGGCCGAGGACATCCAGACGAGCGGCATCAACCTGTCGCCGCAATATGACTACAGCAACCGCAGCGACGGCCAGCCGCCGCGCTTCCTCGGCTATCAGGTGTCGAACAGCGTTCGCGCGACGACGCCGAAGATCGACGATATCGGGCCGCTGCTCGACGCGCTGGTTGCGGCGGGCGGCACCAATATCGACGGGCCGTGGTTCGGGATGAAGGACCCCGACGCGCAGCTTGTCGGCGCGCGCGGCGCGGCGATCAAGGAGGCCGAAGCGAAGGCGGCGGATTACGCGCGGCTTGCGGGCTATCGCGGCGCCGAACTGGTGGCGATCGGCGAAGGCAGCTTCGGCGGGCCGCAGCCGCCGATGCCGATGGTGCGCCTGCAGGCGATGGATGCGGCAGGGAAGGCGACGCCGGTCGAGCCGGGGCAGGTCGCCAATACGCTGACGCTGAGCTTTCAGTATCGGCTGGTGCGGTAGAGCGGCGAGCCTTTAATCCGACCCATCGCCCCGTTCGTGTCGAGCGAAGTCGAGACACTCATCGGCCTTGCGCTTTCCTGAAGGGTGTCTCGACTTCGCTCGACACGAACGGAATTGAGAGTGATGCAGATCCAGGGCGCGGCGCTCTTGGAAGCGCTCGTGGCCGTCAGGGCTTGAGCTTGATCTTCCGCTCGACTTTGGCGGCTGCCTTTTCTTCTTTCTTCCGCCGGTTGAAGACGCGGCGCATGTAGCGGACGTCGGTGGCGCCGAGATGCGCTTCGGCGGCCACGAACTGTTCCTGCTCTTCCTCGCCGACGTGATGGAGATATTCCTCCTTGAGCGCGGCGAACCGGCGCAGCCAGCCGGGCGACGCCATGTCGCGGGCGGCGAGGTCGCCGAGCATGTCGTCGATCTCCTTATGCTCGGCGATCGCGTGGCGCGCGAAGTCGGTGGTTTCGGGATCGCGCAGCACGCTCGACCACAGCGCCTGCTCCTCAGCCGCGGCGTGGGCCTTGAGCTCCTTCACCAGTTCCTTGAACAGCGTCTGGCGATCGGGCGACTTGCCCTCGGTCTCCTCGATCATCGCCAGCAGCGCGCGGTGGCGGTCGTGATCCTCGACGAGGCGGCCGAAAATATCGGGGTCGCCGCGGAATTTCGTTTTGGGCGTGCTGCCGATCCGCGCCGCGACGCCGGGCGCGACGGCCTTTGCCTTCGCGATGGCCTCGACCTTGGCCTTCGCCGCGGGTTTGCGCTTCGCCGTATCGCGATCGATCGTTCGTGCCGTCATGTCGGTCCCACTCCTTTGGCCAGTCCTTTCCGAACGCGGGCCGGAAATCATGGTTCCGGCAGCGGGTCAGCCCAACTCTCCCTCTGCTCGAGGCCAGGGCCGTTCGCGGAACCATTTGGTGATGATATATTTGCGCCCCTTGCGCACTTTCATCCCGTGGTGGAGCGTCTCGGGATTGGGGGTGCCGTCCGCGCGGACATTGTTCCATGCAAGCAGCTTGCCGGTTTCGGGCTGGTGCAGCTTGCCGGTCGACAGGAAGCGCGTCGCGCCGCCCGCGGCGGGCTGGTTGAGATAGATCATCAGCGTCCAGCTCCGCTGGCCGGGGATCGCGCAATAGGTCTCCCAGTCCGCGCCGTCGGGGTCGAAATAGTCGGTGTGCGCCTTGAACTCCTCGCCGACGTCGTAGCGCTGGCCCTGGAGCGGTTCGCCATATTCGAGCGGGATGCCGGTGAGGGTGTGGAGCCGGCCGTTGACCGCGGCGACGACCGGATGGCGATGATCGAGGTCGCAGGTCGAACTGGTGCGAAAGGCATCGTCGCCATTGGGGTCGGCGATCGTCGAGGGCCGTGCCTTCGCGTCGATCAGCGCGATCAGCGCGGCGCAGGTGTCGGCGTCGAGGAAGCGCGCGAGCATATATTGTTCGAGCTTCGGGGTCGGCGCGCGCCGGATGCCGGGGACCGCCGCGAGCCGCCCGGCAGTGCGGTCGGCGCCCGAAGCCTGCATGTCGACATGTTCGTGATCCGCCATGCCGGGCTTTTAATGGCGCGATGCCGTGCGAACAATGCTTGACGGCAAAAGGCCCCGCGCCTATCGCCGCGCGCTGTCAGAGGCGGTTTCGCCCGACGTGTGGCGATCATAGCTCAGTTGGTTAGAGCGCCGGTTTGTGGTACCGGAGGTCGTGGGTTCGAGCCCCATTGGTCGCCCCATTTTCTCTATCTTCGCGCGTGGCAGCTTTTGGGGTGACTCGGCGCCCATGACGGATTATTACGCTTTGACGTAATTTTCTAACGCGAGGAGTCGCGCATGTCTGCTGTCTGGGATTTCGCCGATTTCGACGATCATGAGCATGTCCACATGTTCCGCGATCGCGCCAGCGGCCTCACGGCGGTCATCGCGGTCCATTCGACGCACCTCGGCCCCGGCGCGGGCGGGGTGCGCTACTGGCATTATCCTGAGCGTGCCGCGGCGATCACCGACGCGCTGCGCCTGTCGCGCGGGATGAGCTACAAGAATGCGATGGCGGGCCTGCCGCTGGGCGGCGGCAAGGGCGTGATCCTGGCCGACGAAGGGCAGGCGAAGACCCCCGAACTGCTCGCGGCGTTCGGGCGCGCGGTCGAATCGCTGGGCGGCGCCTATGTCACCGCCGAGGATGTCGGCATGTCGGTCGCCGACATGGTCGAGATCGCGCGCGCGACGCGCCACGTCAGCGGCCTGCCGGCGGCGGGCGACGCGGTGGGCGGCAACCCCAGCCCGCTGACCGCGCTCGGCGTCTATCTGGGGATCAAGGCGGCGATCCGCGAGAAATTGGGCACCGACAGCGCCGCGGGCGTGCGCGTCGCGGTGCAGGGCGTCGGCAGCGTCGGCGAAGGCGTCGCGCGGCGGCTGGCCGCCGATGGCGCGAAGCTGATCCTCGCCGATGTCGATCTGGCGCGGGCGAAGGCGCTTTCCGAAGAATTGGGCGCGGACCTCGCCGATTCGGCGGCGATCATGGAGGTCGAGGCCGACGTGCTGAGCCCCAACGCGCTCGGCGCGACGCTGACCGAACAGAGCATCGAGCGGCTGAAGGTGTCGATCGTCGCGGGCGCCGCGAACAACCAGCTCGCGACCGACGCGGACGGGCAGCGGATTCATGACCGCGGCATCGTCTATGCCCCCGATTATGTGATCAACGCGGGCGGGATCATCAATGTCGCGCTCGAATATCTGGGGCAGGGCAGCCGCGAGGAGGTCGAAAGCCGCATCGGGGCGATCCCCGGCCGCCTCGCCGAAATCTGGGCCGAGAGCAAGGCCAGCGGCACCCCGGCGTCGGTGGTGGCCGACCGGATGGCGCAGACGCTGATCGGACGGGGGTGAATTTGCCCGCCCTGAATCGTCATCCCGGCGAAGGCCGGGATCTCGACGATGCATAAGGACGCGATGGCGAGACCCCGGCCTTCAGCCAAGGGCTGAAGTTTATCCTGAGCGCCTGCCAAGGCAGTCGAAGGGCCGGGATGACGATATTGTTGACTGGCGCGGAGTTCGATTTCCGCTAAGCCTCGCCGTCGATGAAACGGCATTTCTATCTGGTCGCGGGCTGGGCGTCGCTGGGGCTTGGCGCGATCGGCGCGTTCCTGCCGTTGCTGCCGACGGTGCCGTTCGTCATCCTCGCCGCTTTCTGCTTCGCGCGCTCCTCGCCGCGGCTCGAAACCTGGCTGCTGACCCACCCGCATTTCGGCCCTCATATCGTCGCGTGGCGCGAGAAGGGCGCGATCAGCCGCAAGGGCAAGATCGCGGCGACCGCGGCCTTTGCGTTCAGTATCGTGCTGGCGGCGATCTTTTCGCCGTGGCCGTGGGTGATGGCGCCGGTAATCGCGGCGGCGGTGACCGGGAGCTGGATCTGGACGCGGCCGGAGGGGTGATTCACCATCGGTGCACGGGGTGCTTGACCTTCGACTCCCCACGGGCGAGAGAAGCGCCGCCGGGTCGCGCCGGGCAATTCACTGGACCGATAAACCGGCCTCACCTAAAGACGACGCGAGACCGATGCACGCTTACGCCAACCCCACCCGCTTTCTCGCGATCGCCAAGCCGCTGACGCCGTGGCTGCTCGGCCTTGGGCTGCTGCTTTTGCTCGCCGGGGCCTTTGCGGGGCTGGCGATGGTGCCCGGCGAAGCGAAACAGGGCGAGACCGCGCGAATCCTCTATGTCCATGTGCCATCGGCATGGCTCGGCATGGGCGGCTGGACCTCGCTCGCGGTAGCCGGGCTGGTGCAGCTCGTCTGGCGCCATCCGCTGTCGGGGATCGCGGCGCGCGCGATCGCGGTGCCGGGAATGCTGTTCACCGCGCTCTGCCTCGCCACCGGATCGATCTGGGGCAAGCCGACCTGGGGCACCTGGTGGGAATGGGACGGGCGGATGACCTCGATGCTCGTCCTCCTCTTCCTCTATGCCGGCTTCATCGCGCTCACGACGGGCGACGAAGGCCAAAGGCAGGGCGGATCGCTGTCGCGCGGCGCGGCGATCTATGCGCTGGTCGGCGCGGTCAACATTCCGATCATCAACCGCAGCGTCGTGTGGTGGAACAGCCTGCACCAGGGGCCGAGCATCACGCTGGGCGGGTCGAGCATCGACGGTTCGCTGCTGTGGCCGCTGGGGCTGACCGTGCTCGGCTTTTCGCTGCTGTTCGGGGCGATCGTGCTGATGCGGATGCGGCGGATCATCGCCGACAACCGCGTCGCGGCGCGGCTGCGACGGCTGGCCGACGACGACGAGGGATATTGAGACATGGCGGGGGTGATCAGCGGGGGCGGGCAATGGGCCTATGTGATCGCGGCCTATGCGCTGACGGCGCTGCTCACCGGCGCGGTATTGTGGCATAGCTGGCGCGCGATGGCGAAGGCAGAGAAGCGCAGCGACGCCCTCCGTAAGGACCGCAAATGAAGGCGAAGCATCAACGGCTGATATTGGCGCTCGTGGCGCTGGGCGGCATCGCGGGCGCGGGCGTGCTCGCGGCGAGCGCGCTGCGCGACGAGGCCGCCTATTTTCGCACCCCCGCCGAAGTGAAGGCGGGCAAGGCCGAGGTCGGTGAGGCGATGCGGCTGGGCGGCATGGTCGCCGCGGGCAGCATCAAGCGCCAGAGCGACGGCGTGACGATCCGTTTCGTCGCGACCGACGGCAAGGCGTCGATCCCGGTCCAGTTCACCGGCATCGTCCCCGACCTGTTCGCCGAGAACGCCGGGATGGTCGCCGACGGCCGGATGCGCGCCGATGGGACTTTCGTCGCCGATCGCATCCTCGCCAAGCATGACGAGCGCTACATGCCGCCGCAGATGGCTGAGATGCCGAAAAATATGAAACTGGTGCCGGGGAAATGATCGACATCGAATTTCCGTCATTGCGAGCGAAGCGAAGCAATCTCCAGCTTGCGATCTTTCGTGACGATGGCTGGAGATTGCTTCGTCGCTTCGCTTCTCGCAATGCCGTTGTCGGGTTCGAGGGCATAGCCGCATGATCGCCGAACTCGGCCTTGCGCTCCTGTGGATCGCGGCGGCGCTCGCCTGCCTGTCGCTCGTCGCGGGCATAGCCTATGTCCGCACCGGTAAGGACGATCTCGCGGCGCTGGTGCGCCCGGCGAGCGTTGCGCAGGGGGGGCTGACCGCGGTCGCCTTCCTGTTGCTCATCGCCCTGTTCGTGCGGTCCGATATGTCGGTCGAACTCGTCGCGCGCAACAGCCACAGCCTGAAGCCGATGCTGTTCAAGGTCGCGGGGGCGTGGGGCAATCACGAAGGGTCGATGCTGCTGTGGCTGACGATCCTGGGCCTGTCGGGCGCGCTTGTCGCGATCTTCGAGAAACGGCTGCGCAAGGATACGCTCGTCGCGACGCTCGCCGCGCAGGCGGCGCTCAGCCTCGGTTTCTTCGCCTTCCTGCTTTTCTCGTCGAATCCGTTCAAGCGTCTGCCCGTCGCGCCGCCCGACGGGCAAGGGCTCAACCCGCTGCTCCAGGACCCCGGCCTCGCCTTCCATCCGCCGACGCTCTACATCGGCTATGTCGGGATTTCGGTCGCCTTCAGCTTCGCGGTCGGGGCGCTGATCACGCGCGAGATCGGCCCCGCCTTTGCGCGCGCGATGCGGCCTTGGGTGCTGGGGAGCTGGATTTTCCTGACGCTGGGGATCACGGCGGGCAGTTACTGGGCCTATTATGAGCTCGGCTGGGGCGGCTGGTGGTTCTGGGACCCGGTCGAGAATGTTTCGCTGATCCCGTGGCTCGCGGGCGCCGCCTTGCTCCATTCGGTCAGCGTCACCGCGACGCGCAACGCGCTGCGCGCGTGGACGGTGATGCTCGCGGTGATCGCTTTCTCGATGTCGATGGTCGGGACCTTCATCGTGCGGTCGGGGCTGCTTACCAGCGTCCACAGCTTCGCGGTCGATCCCGAGCGCGGCACCTTCCTGCTCGCGCTGATGTTCATCTATATCGGCGGCGCGCTGACCCTCTTCGCGTTCCGGGCGGGGGCGGTGGCCGAGGGCAAGAAATTCGCGCTGCTGAGCCGCGAAGGCTCGCTGGTCATCAACAATCTGCTGCTGACGACGATCCTCGCGCTCGTGCTGCTCGGCACCCTCTATCCGATCGTCGCCGAGGCGATGGGGGAGAAGATTTCGGTCGGCCCGCCCTATTACAACAGGGTCGCGGGGCCGCTGGCGCTGATCCTCTGTCTCGTCATGGTCACGGGACCGCTGCTGAGCTGGCGCCGCGACGACGGCAAGAAGCTCTGGTCGCGGCTGCCGGTCGCGGTGCTGGCGGCGATGATCGTGCTGTTCGGGCTGGTCCTGTTCGGCGGCAAGGTCGGCGTGCTGCCGTTGCTCGGCATGACGGTCGCGGGACTGGTCGCGGTCGCGAGCCTCGCGCCCCTCTGGGGCCGCAACCTCCGCCGCACGCCTTTGCCGACCTGGGGCATGGTGATTGCACATTTCGGCGTCGCGGTGGCGCTTGCCGGGATGGGCGCCGAAAGCGCCTTCATCAAGGAACGGCTCGTCGCCGCAGCGCCGGGCGAGACCGTGACGGTCGCCGATTTCTCGGTCAAGTTCGCGGGCGTCAAGCCGATCGCGGGGCCGAATTACACCGCGATCGAGGGCACGCTGATCGCGACGACGCCTTCGGGCGCCTCCTTCACGCTGCATCCCGCGGCGCGGACCTTTCCGGGGCTGATGGGCGGGCCGCCGACCGAGACCAATGAAGCGGCGCTGCTGACGCGGCCGGGCGGGCAGCTTTATGCGGTGCTCGGGCAGCCGGTGACCGGACCCGACGGGACCGCCGACCGCTACCAGCTTCGCTTGTGGTGGAAGCCGCTGGTGTGGTGGATATGGCTCGGCGGGGCGCTGATCGCGATCGGCGCGGCGCTGTCGCTGCTCGGGCGCGCACAACTGCTCGAAATCTGGCGCGCGCGCCGCGCTCGCAAAGCGCAGGAGCGTTTCGCATGAGAAGCCGCTGGGTCCTGTTCGTGCCGCTGGCGATCATGGCGCTGCTGTTCGGCGCCTTCATCTATCGCCTGACGGTGCCGAACGACACGCTGATCCAGTCGCAATGGATCGACAAGCCGATGCCCTTGTTCGACCTGCCGCCCGCGGCCGCGGGGATCGAGGGGCTGAAGAGCAGCCAGCTCGCCGACGGCAAGCCGCGGCTGGTCAACGTCTTCGCGAGCTGGTGCATCCCGTGCCGCGCCGAGGCGCCGCAGCTCGAAGCGCTGAAGACCGCGGGCGTGCCGATCGACGGCATCGCGATCCGCGACCGGCCGGAGGATGTCGCGCAGTTCCTGCGGGAAAACGGCAATCCGTTCGAGCGGATCGGCTCGGACGTGCAGAGCAGCGTGCAGATCGCGCTCGGGTCGTCGGGGGTTCCCGAAACCTTCCTGATCGACGGCAAGGGGATTATTCGCGAGCAGATTCAGGGCGTGATCCTCGCCGATCAGGTGCCGGAGATCGTCGCCAAGCTGGAGAAGATGAAGTGAGGGCGCTGCTGGTCTTTGCCGCGCTGCTCGCATCGTTCGCGACGCCGATCGCGGCGCAGGACCGCCTGCCGCCCGCACCCTATGCCTATCAGCAGCTTCGCGATCCGGCCGAGGAGGCGAAGGCGAAGGCGCTGATGGAGACGCTGCGCTGTCTCGTCTGTCAGGGCCAGTCGATCGCCGACAGCGACGCGCCGCTCGCAGGCGACATGCGGCACGAGGTGCGCACCAAGATCGCGGCGGGCGAAAGCCCCGATGCGATCCGCAAATGGCTCGTCGCGCGCTATGGAAACTGGGTGAGCTATGACCCGCCCTTCGATGCGGCGACCGCGCTGCTGTGGCTCGGGCCGCTGCTGTTCCTCGCGCTCGGCGGCTGGCTCGCCTTCGGGCGGTTCCGGCGTGGCGATGCGGACGGGGAGGGCGGGGCATGATCTGGCTCTGGATATTGCTTGCGGCCGCGCTGACCGTCCTTGGCATCTTCTGGCTCGGCCGCTTGCCTGCCGCATCGCGGCCACTTGCGGGCGCGGCGGTGATGCTGGGGCTCACCGGCTATGCCTTGCAGGGCAGTCCCGCGCTGCCCGGCCATCCGGTTGCCCAGGCGGCCGAGCCCGAGGGGTTCGGCGAGGCGATCACCGACCGCCAGCAGGGGATGGCCAATCGCTTCGGCCCGGCGGCGCAATGGATCGGCATGTCCGACGGCTTCATGCGCACCGGCAAGACCGAGCTTGCGGCGCAGACGCTCGAAAAGGGGCTCGAGCGCTATCCTGACAATGTCGATCTGTGGACTGGCCTCGGCAATGCGCTCGTCGCGCATGGTGGCGGGGTGATGTCGCCCGCGGCGGCGCTTGCCTTCGACGAGGCAGCGAAGCGCGATCCCAGCCATCCGGCGCCGCCTTTCTTCGCGGGGCTGGCGATGGCGCAGAGCGGCGACCTGAAAGGCGCCGAGGCGGTGTGGAACCGGCTTTTGCAGCGCTCGCCCGCCGACGCGCCGTGGCGGCCCGACCTCGAAATGCGGCTGGCGCAGCTTCGCCAGGCGTTGGGCCCCGAACTGCCGCCCGAGTCGCCGGCCGGGCCTTGAGGCGCGTCCCGATTTGGAACCTATTATCCTTCCGCGGGCTCGTCTAAAGCGCGCGCCATGACTGCCGAGTCGCACCAAGCGGCCGGCGACGCCACCCGCGCCGCCCCCGCCGCCTCCATCGCCCATATGGGCCACGGCCATCAGGGCGACAGCAAGCTGAAACTTGCCGTCGGCGCGGTCGGCGTCGTGTTCGGCGACATCGGCACGAGCCCGCTCTATGCGTTCCGCGAAACTTTCGCCGGCCATCATTCGATCGAGGTCGACCGGCTGCACATCTATGGCGTGCTGAGCCTCGTCTTCTGGTCGATGATGCTCGTTGTGACCTTCAAATATGTGCTGACGATCATGAAGGCCGACAACAAGGGCGAGGGGGGCAGCCTCGCGCTGCTCGCGCTGATCAGCCGCTCGTCGGAGGGCAAGCGCTGGACCTGGCCGATCGTGCTGCTCGGCGTGTTCGCGACCGCGCTCTTCTATGGCGACTCGATGATCACCCCGGCGATGTCGGTGCTGTCGGCGACCGAAGGCCTGCAATATGTGAGCCGGGGGTTCGAGCCCTATATCGTGCCGATCGCGCTTGCGATCCTGATCGGGCTTTTCGCGATCCAGTCGCGCGGGACGGCAAAGGTCGGGATGCTCTTCGGCCCGATCATGCTCTGTTACTTTCTGATGCTCGCGATTCTGGGGGTGACGCATATCGTCGATCATCCGTCGATCGTGATGCACACGCTCAACCCGATCAACGCGCTGCGTTTCTTCTGGCTCGACGGCTTCACCGCCTTCGTCGCGCTCGGCGCGGTGGTGCTCGCGGTGACGGGGGCAGAGGCGCTCTATGCCGACATGGGGCATTTCGGGCGCGCGCCGATCGGGCTGTCGTGGCTTTGCTTCGTGCTGCCCGCGCTGATGCTCAATTACATGGGGCAGGGCGCGATGGTGCTCGCGGGCGAGGTCGCACCGACCGCGCAGCTGATCCAGGACCCCTTCTTCCTGATGATGCCCGAAGCGTGGAAGGTGCCGGTGGTGCTGCTCGCGATGCTCGCGACGATCATCGCCAGCCAGGCGGTGATCTCGGGCGCCTTCTCGCTCACCCAGCAGGCGATCCAGCTCGGCTTCATGCCGCGCCTGCGCGTCGACCACACCAGCGCCTCGGCGCAGGGACAGATCTATATCCCGGTGGTCAACTGGGGGCTGATGGTGATGGTCATCCTGCTCGTCCTCTTCTTCGGATCGTCGAGCAATCTTGCCGCGGCCTATGGCATCGCGGTGACGGGGGCGATGTTCATCGACACCTGCCTGATGAGCGTCGTGCTGTTCGTGCTGTGGCGCTGGCCGGCCTGGAAGGCGATCCCGATCCTCGCCGTCTTCTTCATCGTCGACATCGCCTATCTCGGCGCCAACCTGATCAAGGTGCCCGACGGCGGCTGGGTGCCGCTGGCGATCGGCCTGACCATCTTCACCATGCTGACGACCTGGTCGCGCGGGCGCAAGCTGATGCAGCAGGAAATGGCCGAGGGTGCGATGCCGATCCCGGTGTTCGTGAAATCGGCCGCGAACAGCGCGACGCGGGTGCCGGGGACCGCGGTGTTCATGACCTCCTCGTCCGACGGGGTGCCGCACGCGCTGCTCCATAACCTCAAGCACAACAAGGTGCTGCACGAACGCATCATCCTGCTGACGATCAAGATCGCCGACGTGCCGTTCGTGCAGGAAGAGCGGCTCTGCCAGCTCGACGACCTGGGGCAGGGGTTCCACCGGCTGGTGCTGAACTACGGCTTCATGCAGCCGGTCGACGTTCCCGAGGCGCTGAAGCGCGTCACCGGCTGCGGCGGCGAGTTCAAGATGCTCGAGACGAGCTTCTTCCTGTCACGCCAGACGCTGATCGCCGCGAGCAAGCCGGGTATGCCGATCTGGCGCGAGAAACTCTTCGCCTGGATGCTGCGCAATTCGGAAAGCGCGATGGAATATTTCCGCCTGCCGACGAACCGCGTGGTCGAGCTGGGGAGCCAGGTCGCGATCTGACGCTGGCGGGTTAACTTACCGCAATGCCGGAATAAGCGTTTGAACATTCGGACCAGTCTTGCGATGCAGGATCGATCCCTCGGGCAGGGCGACCAGCGACATGCGGACGGAGAGCAGCAACAGGCCGATCATGCCGGTGGTGCCGGAACCCTTTGCGCTGATCGTCGGGAGAATGGACGACGGCGGCGAAGCCGGATTCATGGGCGCGCTTCGCCGCATGGGGCTTCGTCCCGAACCTGTGGCGACGAAGGATAGGCGCGCCGAGGCGTCGCTGATTCGCGTGCGGTTCGGATCGACCTCGGCGCTGATCGGACGTGCGTCGGCCTATGCGCTCGACCTCGCCGATCCGCTCCACCCCGCGACCAGCCAGCTCGCATCGCGTCTGGACGAGACGTGGCGCGGCGCGGGGCGTGTGTGGGCGGTGATTCCGGAGGCGGAAGGAGGCCCCGATACCGCCGGGAATCTGGCGATGCGCCTGCGCGAATATTTCAAGGCGATGGTGCTGCTGATCGACCTGTTCGACGCGAGCCATATTTTCTGGGCGCCTGCACGGTTGTGGACCGACGCGCCCCAGTTCCGCGATGCGATCGCCGAGATGCTGGCGAGCGGGATGCCGCCGGTGCTGCATCTGATCGCCTTTCGCCGCAGCGATGCGCCCGGCGGCGCGATCGTCCGCACCCGGGGGCTGGCGCTGTTCGGCGGGCAGGAGGTCGAGGGGCGGATTCCCGCGGGCTGGACAGTCGCCGAAATGGTCCGGCGGCTGGCGCGGCTGGCGCTCGACATCCTGCTCAACGGCCCGGTCGCCGCGCCGCGGCGGCTCCGCGGCCTCGACCCCGGTGAGTGGGTGTCGCTGACTCCGGTGGCGGATGAAGCGGATGGGAGCGGCACTGTCCGCGTGGAATTCGGCAGCGACCTTTGATGGCGGGGCGCTGGTGGCAAGGTGCTCCGCCGCCCCGTACGGGTTTCCAGCGCCACCATCTGATCCCGGTCGGATTGTTGCGGCGGCCGCAAATGGCGGCGATGTTCGACCAACTGCGCGCCGATGGCTTTGCGCTGCACCGCTTCGACCGCAATGGGTTGGTGTTGCCGGCGTGCGAGAGCGCGGCGCTGTCGTCGGGCCATGCGCTCCATCGCGGGCCGCACCGCGACTATAATGATGTGCTGGCGGCACGGGTCGAGCGGATTCGCGCCCATTTCGCGCTGCACGCGCCCGCCGATCCCGGCGCGGCCCGCCGGACCGCGACGATGCGGCTGCGCCTGTTGCAGGACGTGATGCGGCTGGCGCTGACCGACCGGCACGGCGGCGCCTTCTGGCTTAACCGCCGCGATCCGATGCGGCTGTTCGCCGACCGCCCCTATCTCGACGACGCGATCGGGCGGCTGTTCGGCGGGGTTTAGAGCGTGATGTGATGATATTGACCCGCCCTGACGGAGCCAATTTTGGCCGAGTGCGAGGCGCGAGGAGCGGCGCGATGCGGGACATCGTGCCCGACGAGCAACGTGGCAATCGGCCAAAATCGACCCGCCCCGGAGGGGTTGCCCCCGGAAGCCCGCCGGACAGCGGCGCGTCGCTGGACCGGGCAACCAGCCCGTCCTGCAAGACGCTTCTTGCCGGCGAACTTCCGGGGGCAATCAGGGTGGGTCAATATCATCACATCACGCTCTAGAGCCGGACTTTCGCCTCGAGCTCGCGGCGCGCGGCGATATATTGCGCTTCGAGTTCGGCGACGAAGTCGGCGACCGGGCGCACGCCGCGGATCGCGCCGATGCCCTGGCCCGATCCCCAAATGTCCTTCCACGCCTTCGCCTTGGTGTTGCCGCCCGAACCGAAATTCATCGTCTTGAGATCGCCTTCGGGCAGCGCGTCGGGGTCCATCCCCGCCGCGACGATCGACTGGCGGAGATAATTGCCGTGAACGCCGGTGAAGAGGTTGGAATAGACGATGTCGGCGGCGCGCCCCTCGACGATGCCGTTCTTGTAGCCGTCCTCGGCATTGGCTTCGGCGGTCGCGATGAAGGCGCTGCCGATATAGGCGAGGTCGGCGCCGCACGCCTGCGCGGCGAGGATCGAGCGGCCGTGGCCGATCGCCCCCGACAGCGCGACGGGGCCGTCGAACCATTCGCGGATTTCCTGGATCAGCGCGAAGGGCGACTGGCGGCCGGCATGGCCGCCCGCGCCCGCCGCGACCGGGATCAGCCCGTCGGCGCCCTTTTCGACTGCCTTGCGCGCGAAACGATCGTCGATGACGTCGTGCAGGGTGATGCCGCCCCAGCCGTGGACCGCCTGGTTGAGCTCCTCGCGCGCACCGAGCGAGGTGATGGTGATCGGCACCTTCCATTTCTCGCAGGTCGCGATGTCGGCTTCGAGCCGGTCGTTCGATTTATGGACGATCTGGTTGACCGCGAAGGGGGCCGACAGGCGGTCGGGGTTGGCGCGGTCCCACGCCGCAAGCTCCTCCGTGATCCGGTGCAGCCATTCGTCGAGCAGCGACTGGGGGCGCGCATTGAGGGCGGGAAAGCTGCCGACCACCCCAGCCTTGCACTGGGCGATGACGAGGTCGGGACCCGACACGATGAACAGCGGCGATCCGATGACGGGCAGGCGCAGGCGGTCGAAGATCGGGGGAAGGGCCATGAATCAGTCTCTCCGGTTGCGGTTTGAAACTGACCTTAACGTAAACGGAAGGTCACGCAAGAGAGGATGGCATAGCGATAATGTCAGGGCCGCGGGGCGAAGCGTGAGGGAGGCCGTGGGGGCCGCGGCGCTCAGCCCTGCGCCGCGGCGGCGGCGTGCCGGTCCTTTTCGGCGCGCAGCCGTTCGGCGTCGAGCAGCTTGTCGGCCATCGCCTGCCACGCCGCGGCGGCGCGCAGGTTGCGGTCGCGGACCTGGGTCAGCGGCGAGGTTTCGGCCTCCGCCGTGCATTTTTCGGCCTGGGTGAGATAGAAATCGATGGTGGCCGACACGGCGGCGCCTCCTTTCAGCTTTGGGTCAATCGACCATGTCGGCGATGATACGCCGAAGCTCGCGGCGCGACAGCGTCGGGCGGCGGCGGCGCGGCAGGATCGCCGTCTGCGCCTTTCCGGCCAGCGACAGCGCGGGCAGAGCGGGGAAAATCGAGTTGTTGTTGATCATAGTCATCATCTTTATCTTTGATTTTAAGTGTTTTGGTTGTTGGAAGCCGGCGCGGTTTCGCACCGGCTCCTGCGGTCAAAGCCCGCGCCGTTTGCGCTGGCTGGGGGGAACCGGCCCGCTCCCGCGTTCGCGGTAGACGAGGCGGCCCTTGGTCAGGTCGTAGGGCGTCATTTCGACGCGGACGGCGTCGCCGACGACCGACCGGATGCGGAAACGCCGCATCCGGCCAGCCGTATAGACGATCACACGGTGCCCGTTCTCGAGCACGACGCCGAAGCGTCCGTCGGGCAAAATCTCGTCGATCTGCCCTTCGAAGGTCATCAATTCCTCTTTGGCCAAGGGTCAGGCCGACTGGAGGTTGATCGCCGAAGTCTTGCCGTTACGGCCGGTTTCGAGGTCGTAGGAGACGCGCTGATCCTTGTTCAGCGTGGTCATCCCGGCGCTCTGAACGGCGGTGATGTGGACGAAATTGTCGCCCGAGCCGTCCTCGTTCTCGATGAAGCCGTAGCCCTTGTCCTGGCTGAAAAATTTGACGGTGCCGATCGGCATGATGGTTTTCCTTTCACGAAAAACAAAGAGGGTTCCCCCGGCAGGAAGCGCCGGCGGAGCTGGTAGCGTGTGAAGGGAAGAATCCGCCGCAGGACATCGCGTCCAAGGACATCAAATTTCCGTCGCAGGCGACGTTAGCGCCGCCGATATGGAGGATTGGGTCCGAAAAGTCAAGGTTATGGGCTGTTTCCACGACCTTCGTCATTCCCGCGCAAGCGGGAATGACGAAGGTGGGGTAATGGCTGTTCCCTACCCCAGAGCAGACGACGGTCTGGCGCTCGCGGGGAGGGAGCTCAGGCGCCGTTCGCCGCGCTTAAAATCGCCCGCACGCTTGCCGTCGCGACGTCGGTGTCCAGCCCGCAGCCGAACAGGCTCTTGCCGTCCGCCGTCCGGCATTCGACATAGGCCGCGGCCTGCACATTGCTGCCCTGGCCGATCGCGTGCTCGCTATAGTCGACGATGTCGAGCAACGGTCCGCCGGACTCGGCGAGGGCGGCGACGACGCTCGACATCAGGCCGTTGCCGCGGCCGCTGACGCTGCGTTCGGCGCCGTCGATGGTGAGCTTGCCGGCGAAGATGCGGTCGGCGCCCGAATGGGTTTCGGCCCAGTCGACGAGCTGGAAGCGCTTGCCGCCCTCGGCGAGATAGGTGCGCTCGAACGCTTGCCAGATGTCGTCGGCGCCGAGCTCGCGGCTCGTTTCGTCGGCGACCGCCTGGACGACGTGGCTGAAGCTTGCCTGCATCTTTTTGGGCAGTTTCAGGCCCTTGTCCTGTTCGAGCACCCAAGCGACGCCGCCCTTGCCCGACTGGCTGTTGACGCGGATCACCGCTTCGTAGCTGCGGCCCAAATCGGCGGGGTCGATGGGGAGGTAAGGGACTTCCCATTTTTCATCGTTCTGGCGTTCGCGCGCGACGAAGCCCTTTTTTATGGCGTCCTGGTGACTGCCCGAGAAAGCGGTGTAGACCAGCTCGCCGCCATAGGGGTGGCGCGGGTGGACGGGCAAATTGTTGCAATATTCGACCGTCTGGATGACCTCGTCGATGTTCGAGAAGTCGAGTTCGGGGTCGACGCCCTGCGTGTACATGTTGAGCGCGACGGTGACGAGGCAGGTGTTGCCGGTGCGCTCGCCGTTGCCGAACAGGCAGCCCTCGACGCGGTCGGCGCCCGCGAGCAGGCCGAGTTCGGCCGCTGCGACGCCGGTGCCGCGATCGTTGTGGGTGTGCAAGGATATGATCGCGCGGTCGCGGTTCGGCAAATTCTTGCCGAAATATTCGATCTGGTCGGCGTAGATGTTCGGCGTCGCCGCCTCGACCGTCGCGGGCAGGTTGAGGATGATCGGGTTTTCGGCGGTCGGCTGGAGGATATCCATCACCGCCTCGCAGCAGGCGATGCTGAAATCGAGCTCAGCGGTCGAGAAGGTTTCGGGGCTGTATTCGAAGCGCCAGTTCGTTTGCGGGAGGCGCGCGGCATTGTCGCGGAGCTGCTTCGCGCCCTCGATCGCGATTTGCTTGATCTCGTCCATCTCCATGCCGAAGACGATCTTGCGCCACGCGGGGCTGACCGCGTTATAGACGTGAACGATCGCGGTCTTCGCGCCCGCGAGGCTGTCGAAGCTGGTGCGGATCAGGTCGGCGCGGCTTTGCGTCAGCACCTGCGGCGTGACGTCGTCGGGGATGCGGCCGGAGCGGACGAGGTTCTGGATATAGTCGAAATCGGTCGCGCCGCTGGCGGGGAAGCCGACCTCGATCTCCTTGAACCCGCTCTTGACGAGCAGGTCGAAGAAGCGGGTCTTCTTTTCGGCGTCCATCGGGTCGATCAGCGACTGGTTGCCGTCGCGCAGGTCGGTGGAAAGCCAGATCGGCGCCTGGGTGGTGACGCGGCTGGGCCATTCGCGGTTCGCCAGGGGAACCTGCGGGAAGGCCGAATATTTGGCCGAGGGGTCGCGGAGCATGGTCATGGGTTTGGAACTTCTTCTGCTGTCGGTTGCTATGCTGTGTCGATCGGACCCTTGAGCGGGTGGCCGCGACTAGCGCGCAGCCAGTGTCACGCCCAAGGGCGTGTAAGTCGCAGAAGAAGAAGGGCGTTGCCGCGCATGGCCGACCCCATGATGCAAAATGCCCTGCGATGCAAGGGGGAGGCTGCGAAAATTTCGGGGGGTGGGTGCGACATCCACGTTCGTCATTCCCGCGCAAGCGGAACCCGTTCTTCACCTTGTCTTTGCGCCTTTGCGCCTTTGCGTGAGATTTTTCCGGTTTCACGCAAAGGCGCAAAGGCGCGAAGAAAGGGGCTGGCGCGGGTGTCCGGCCGCCGGTTCGGATGCAGCGCTATCGCGCCGGTTCTTCGTTTCGCTGGGTTCCCGCTTGCGCGGGAATGACGAGGGGCTTGCGGCCCTATTGCTTCTCGAACGCCGCGTGGATTTCGAGCTCGACCTCGTCGCCGACCATCGGGACGCCGAAGCCGAGGCCGAAGTCGCTGCGGCGGATCGTCGTTTCGGCCTCGAAGCCGACGGTCTGCTTGCCGCCCATCGCGCCCGCGCCGTGGAAATCGACGTCGAGGGTCACCGGGCGGGTGACGCCGTTGAGGGTGAGGTCGCCGGTGACCTTTGCCTCGTCGCCGTCGTCATCGAGCACGACGCGGGTCGAGACGAAGCGGGCGTCGGCGGGCGCCGGGCCGAAGAAATCGGGCTTGGCGCCGTCCTTGCCGGGGCGGAGCAGATGGCCGGTGAGGCCCGCGCTCGCGGTGGTGACCTTGGCGATCGGGATCGTCACGTCGACCTTCGCCGCGGCGGGATTGGCGGGATCGAGGACGAGCGTGCCGGTGACGTCGCCGAAGATGCCGGTGTAGTTGCTGAAGCCGAGGTGATCGAGTTTCCAGACGACCATCGTGTGATTGGGATCGGCGGCATAGGTGCCCGCGGTGACACGCGTCTTGTCGGGCGCGCCCGGTGCGCTCGCGGGCGGCTGGGCGATGACGGCGGGCACAGCAACGGCGGCGAGCAGGATAGCGGCGAGGGGAGCGAAGCGGCGCATGGGGGAACCTCCTGTTTGGGGGAGGCGCAGGCTAGGCGAATGACAGGGGCAGCGTCAATTCTGTCCGGCGGGGGCGGCGCCCTTTTTCGCGGCGCCCATCGCGCGGCGCTCGGCGAACCACTGGCGGAGCGCGGCGGCAGTGCAGCCGGTGTAGCCGTAGCTGCCGACCGGCGAGCAACTGTTCGGGCGGCTCGCGGCGGCGGCGCCATAGGTGTTGCCTTCGACCGCCGAGGCCCAGGAGCCGCCGCCGACCGAAGTATCTTCTTCCTTGTGGCGCAGCGCCTTGGGGACGCGATAACGGTCGGATTCGGGCTGCTGCGCGCAGACGACGATCTCGTCCTCCTTCGGTTCGGGGCAGGGTTCGTTGCCGTAGGTGTAGAGCACCGACACGCGTTCGGGGGGAGAGCCGGTCTGGGCCAGATCCTCGTCCTGCGCGTGCGCCGGCGCGGCGCCGGCCAGGGTGGGCGCGAGGAGGAGAGCGAGAAACGGGGCGGGTCTTTTCATCATGTGCATTCCCTGACGACCGTCCCCTGCGGGCCGGTATAGGCGGCGAAGATGAACCTCAGCCGAATTGGGGGCGGCTCAAGGCGGATGTAAGCCATTCCCCTCCCTGAAAGGGAGGGGAGAAGAACGGCACCTTCCAGAGCGTCAAAGATCGTCGAGCGACGCCCCGATCGCGCTCCACACCTGCGCCAGCTCCTCGGGCGCGATGCAATAGGGGGGCATGATGTAGACGGTGTTGCCGAGCGGGCGGAGGAGGACGCCGCGGTCGCGGTAGAAGGCGATCAGGCGCGGGGCGAGCGCCGAGAGATAGCCTGCGTCGGGAGCGACGATGTCGAAGGCGGCGATCGTGCCGAGGCGGCGGAGGTTCTGCGCGCGCGGGTTGCCAGCGAGCATCGACAGGTGCGCGGCCTGCGCGTCGGCGAGCGCGGCGATGCGTCGCTCGACGGGCTCTTCGCGCCAGATGGCGAGGTTGGCGACGGCGGCGGCGCAGGCAATGGGATTCGCGGTGTAGCTCGACGAATGATAGAAGGTCTTCGCGCGGTCGGTCGAGAGGTGCGCGGCGAAGATCGGCTCGCTGCACAAGGTCACCGCGAGCGGGATTGCGCCGCCGGTCAGCCCCTTCGACAGGCAGATGATGTCGGGGATCACCCCGGCCTGGTCGCAGGCGAAGTGGGTGCCGGTGCGGCCCCAGCCGGTCATCACCTCGTCGGCGATGAAGAGCACGTTGTGGCGCGCGCAGATCGCGCGCATTTCGGCGAGCACCCACGCCGGATAGATCAGCATCCCGCCCGCTCCGAGGATCAAAGGCTCGACGATGAAGGCGGCCGGCTTTTCAGCACAGGCGGCTTCGAGCGCGTCGAGCGCGGCCTGTTCCATGCCTTCGTGCGGGAAGGGGATGGTGCCGACGTCGAACAGCAGAGGCTGCCACGCGCGGTTGTAGACGCCGCGCTCGCCGACCGACATCGCGCCGATCGTGTCGCCGTGATAGCTATGCTCCATCACCAGGATGCGGCTGCGCGCCGCGCCGATGTTGAACCAGTAGCCGAGCGCCATCTTGAGCGCGACCTCGACGCTGGTCGAGCCCGAGTCCGAGAAGAAGACGCGGGTCAGCGGATCGGGGGTGATGCGGATCAGTTCGGCGGCGAGCGTTTCGGCGGGTTCGTGGGTCCAGCCCGCGAAGATGAGCTGGTCGAGCTTTTCCGACTGATCGCGGATCGCGGCCATGATGCGCGGGTGCGCGTGGCCGTGCGTCGTGACCCACCAGCTCGAGATCGCGTCGATCCAGGATCGGCCGTCGGCGCCGTAAAGCCGCGCGCCCTCGCCGCGGACGATCAGCGGGATCGGCTCGCCGAGGCCGTGCTGGGTGAAAGGGTGCCAGATCGGGGAGGTCGCGCTGTCGGTCATGATGCGCCCCTACACAAGTTCGCGGCGTGGGCGAAGACTGGGCGAAGACGGTGCGTCCGATTTCGCCGGTTTGCACCATCCGGCGTATCGCGGACACGGCGGGCCGGATTGCCGCTTCCCTTTTTCCGGAGCCTGCCCCTAGGCCGGGTGAAAGGGGGGGATGAGGATGCAGGAGCGAGGTTCATGGGCGCCCTTCCGGCCGGCAACGGAAACATATCGCGCGACGCATCTCCGCACGGCGCATCTCCGCATGGAGGGGCGACGACCGCCGCCGATCTCGCGCTGGGTCTTCAGCTTTGCCGCGCGGGCCTGTTGTCGCTGACGCGGCTGCAACTCGCGGTCGAACGCGGCGACCGGCCGCGCGTGATGGAGGCGGTCGACGATCTGCACGCGCTCGATGTCAGCATCGGACGCACGGTCGACGCGCTGCCGGTTGCGCCCGCCGACGAGCGGCTGGCGGCGGTCGCGCGGCGCCTTCAGGAGGAGAAGATGGCGCTGGCTTTCGAGAAACTGGCGCTTGCGAGCGGCGTCAGCGGGCCGGCGCTGTCGTCAGGACCGGCGCGCCGCGCCGGGAGCGGCGCGGCGCGGGACGCCGAAGCCGTTGCCGATTGGCCGGTTCGGGAGCGCCGGGTGGCTGGACGGTGGGCGGGCTACGCGCTGCGGGCGGCGGTTTTCCTTGCGGTTGCCGCGGGGACGGTCGGGGCGCTGGTGGCGGCGCTTTAAGAATCCCGAGCGGTATGATTCAGATTTCGAGCGCTTTCGCTTTGCTCTAGCGTGGCGCGCGTTAAATCGGCTCCTCCCCCAATTCCGTTCGTGTCGAGCCCTTCGACTGCCTTGGCAGGCGCTCAGGATAAACTTCGGCCTTTGGCCGAAGTTTATCCTGAGCGCCTGCCAAGGCAGTCGAAGGGCTCGACACGAACGGAATTGGGGGAGGAGCCGATTTAACGCGCGCCACGCTAGAGCAAAGCGAAAGCGCTCGAAATCTGAATCATACCGCTCGGG
>QFCS01000563.1_pt1 | contig 23132 bp, 22 predicted proteins | sample 3576561 | NCBI WGS metagenome assembly QFCS01 | reverse complement strand
TGATGGCCTGAAGGGGGCCCAAAAGGGCCGCGAAGGCCGACATCCGTGCCTGAGCCAACGACTTGAGCGACACACCGTCCCTTCACAGCAACGATTCGACTGCCGGACACAGCTCATGACGGTTCGTGAAGAGCATCCCTAGCGGTCTTGCTGGTGCTGGGATCGCTGGCCACCAGCGCGCAGGCGCAAAGCCTGGTGCAACTGTACGAAGCGGCACGCGGATTCGACGCCACCTACCTGGCTGCGCGGTCGCAGTACGACGCCAGCCTGGCCCAGGCCGCGCAGGCCCGCGCCGGGCTGCTGCCCCAGGCCGGCCTGGCCGCGGCCGCCACCTGGGCACGCCGTGAAGTGAGCAACTACGGCGCACTCGACGGCAACAGCAACAACCAGAGCGCCACGCTCTCGGCCAGCCAGCCGCTGTACCGGCCGGCGAACCGGCTGGCCAACGAACAGGCCGAACTCAGCACCGACATCGCCCGGGCCCGCCTCACACAGGCCGAACAGGACCTCATTGTCCGCACCTCGCAGGCCTATTTCGACGTGCTCGCCGCCCAGGACACGCTGGCCTTCGTGCAGGCACAGAAAACCGCTGTGGCCGAGCAACTGGCCGCTGCCAGGCGCAACTTCGAGGTCGGCACCACCACCATCACCGACTCGCGCGAGGCGCAGGCACGGTACGACCTCGTGCTGGCCCAGGAAATCGCCGCCGAGAACGACCTGCGCGTGAAGAAGCTCGCGCTCAACAATCTGGTGGGCCGTCCGGCCGTGGAACCCCGCCCATTGGCCGCGCCCGTGACGCTGCCCGAGCTGCTGCCGGCGGACCCGCAGGCCTGGGTCGACCGCAATCTCGGCACGCACCCGACCATCCTGCTGGCCACACGCAACCTGGAGATCGCCCAGCTGGAAACCAGCAAGGCCGAAGCCGGGCACAAACCCACGCTGGACCTGGTCGGCCAGTACCAGGTGGCACGCGGACCCAACACCGTCCTGCCGGTGGCCGGCAACGTGCGCACCAACACGGCCAGCGTGGGCGTGCAGTTCAACCTGCCGCTTTTCGCGGGGTATGCGGTGCAGAACCGGGTGAAGGAAACCCTGGCGCTGGAAGAAAAGGCCCGCACGGACCTCGAAGCCGCGCGCCGGGGGGTGGACCTGTCCACGCGCAGCGCCTACCTGGGTGTGGTGTCGGGGCAAGGCCAGGTTCGCGCCCTGCAGGCCGCCGAAGCCTCCAGCCAGAGCGCCCTGGACGCCAACCGTCTGGGCTACCAGGTGGGTGTGCGCATCAACATCGACGTGCTCAACGCGCAGAGCCAGCTGTTCCAGACCAAGCGCGACCTCGCACAGGCCCGATACAACGTGCTGCTGAGCAGCCTGCGCCTGCGCCAGGCCAGTGGCGCCCTGCTGCCCGAAGACCTGCTGCCCATCGACGCACTGCTGGCGAAGTGAGCTCCGCTACACTCGCCCGGCAGGTCTGCGCCAGTGCCGACACCGTCTTCCAACCCGCATTGCCATAAGGAAAAGACGTGCAAACCGTCAACGTGTTGTGCATCAAGTGGGGCCGGAAATACGGCCCCGAATACGTCAACAAGCTCCACAGCATGGTGTCACGGCACCTGCGCCGCCCCTTTCGCTTCGTCTGTCTGACCGACGACGGCGAAGGCATCGACCCATCGGTCGAGGTCGAGCCCATCCCCGCCGTCGGTTTCGACGAGTTCGACCAGCGCAAGCCCTGGACCTTCGGCCACGGCTGGCTCAAGCTCACCAGCTTCACCGACCCGCTGTACGACCTCCGGGGCCAAACGCTCTTCCTGGATCTCGATATCGTCATCGTCGGCAGCCTGGACGAACTCTTCGACCAGCCCGGCGAGTTCATCGTGATCAAGGAATGGGACAAGAAGGACGGCACGGGCAACACCTCGTGCTACCTCTACACCATCGGCGCGCACACCGACGCGCTGGAGCATCTGAAGAACGGCTACCCGCAGTCCATCGCGGACGTGCGCAACGAACAGGAATACATCACCGGCTTCCTCAACCGGCAGGGCAAGGTGAGCTACTGGCCCGAGGCCTGGTGCCGCAGCTTCAAGCGCCACTGCATGCGTCCGGGCATCCTGGGCTGGTTCTCGCCGCCCACCATCCCGCCAGGCGCCAAGATCATCGTGTTCCACGGCAAGCCCAACCCACCGGACGTGATCGCCGGTGTGAGCGGCAAGTGGTACCGGCGCGTGTTGCCCGCCCCATGGGTCGCCGAACATTGGCGCTGAGCGCAGTTTCGCTGCCCCACCGGGCGTACCGACTGCTCAGCCGGGCCCTGGCCATTCCCCTGCTGGGCTGGCTGTGGTGGCGGGGCCGGCGTGAACCCGGGTACCGCCAGAACCTGCGTCAACGGCTGGGCTTCATCCCCATCGATCCCGAACAGTTCGGCTGCATCTGGCTGCACGCGGCCTCGGTCGGCGAAGTGCAGGCCATGCAGCCGCTGCTGCAGGCGCTGCTGGAGGAGTGGCCATCCCACGCGGTCACCGTCAGCACCCAGACGCCCACCGGCGCGCGCGCGCTGCAGGCCCACTGGGGCGATCGCATCCGGCACGTCTACGCGCCCATCGACACGTCGGGGGCGGTGTCCCGCTTCCTGGACCGGCTGCAGCCCCGCCTGCTCATTCTGGTGGAACGCGAACTCTGGCCCGAGTGGTTGCAGCAATGCCGCGCCAGGGGTGTGCCAGTTGCACTGGTCAATGCGCGCCTGTCCGAACGGTCGGCACGCTCGTACCAGCGCTGGCGTGGTGTCATGCAGGCGGTCTGGCCGTCGCTCACCATCGCGGCCGCCGACGCAGCCAGTGCCGCCCGCCTCCATGCACTGGGCGTGCCTGCCCACCGGCTTCACGAGACCGGCAACCTGAAGTTCGACGTGGCGGCCCCGGTCGTGCAGGCGACGCCGCCCATGGCGCTGCAGGGCCGCACGCTGGTCGTCGCGGCCAGCACCCACGAGGGGGATGAAACCGCATGGCTGGCGGCCTGGGCCGAACTCTGGCCCACCCAGCCGGACGGGCTGCTGGTCCTCGTGCCCCGCCACCCGCAACGCTTCGACGACGTGGCCAGCCGCCTGCAAGGCAGCGGGCTGGCGCACGTGCGCCGCAGCAGCGGCCAGCCGGTGACACCCGCCACGCAGGTGCTGCTGGTCGACACCATGGGCGAACTGATGCAGTGGTATCCCCACGCGGCCCTGTGCTTCGTGGGCGGCACGCTGGCGCCCGTGGGCGGGCACAACCCGCTCGAGCCCATGTCGGTCGGTCAGCCGGTGCTCTTCGGGCCACACACCCACAACGCAGCACCCCTGTTCGACGAGATCCTGCAGACCGGCGCGGGCGAGTGCGTGAACGATGCCCGGGAACTCGCCGACGCGGTGCAGCGATGGCTGACACAGCCTGCCGCCTGGCAACAACGGGCCGAGGCCGCGCGAGCGCTGATCGCCCGCCACCGCGGCGCCTCGGCGCGCACCCTGGCCATCCTGCAACCGCTGTGGCACCCGGCCGGCACGGGCAACATCGCCCATGTGCGCACGGTCAGGGACGGCAGCCGCACCTGCTGGTTCAACCCCGACCACATCCACAGCGTCTCGGCCCGCAGTTTCGACCCCACCGCGCACGCCAGCGGCATGGCACTGGCCACTGGCAGCGGGCGAGGCCAGGCCCTGCGGATCGAGCAGGACGGGCGTGGCCATGTGTTGCGCCACTACCGGCGCGGCGGCCTGATGGCGCGCCTGAGCGACGACCGCTTCTGGCGCCAGGCCCCACACGACAGCCGCGCCATGCGCGAGTTCACGCTGCTTCGCCTGATGCGCTCCTGGCGGTTGCCGGTGCCCGAACCCGTCGCCGCCAGCCACCTGCCGCGCGGCCTGTTCTATGAGGCCGACATCCTGGTCGGGCTGATTCCGGGCACCTCGAACGTGGTGCAGTGGCTGCAGCGCCGGGCATTGGCGCCCGCCGAGTGGCAGGCGCTGGGCCACGCGATCCGGCGCCTGCACGATCGGCAGGTGTTCCACGCCGACCTCAACGCCCACAACCTGCTGCTCGACGCGGCCGGGCAGGCCTGGGTGGTGGATTTCGACAAGTGCGCGGTGCGCCAGGGCGACGAATGGAAGCCACGCAACCTCGAGCGCCTGCTGCGTTCGCTGCGCAAGGAAGCCGGGCGCGTGAACCCCTACCACTGGACCGAAGCCGACTGGGCCCCGCTGCTGGCGGGCTACCAGGAGGCGCCCCCTGCCACACCATGAGCCCCTCGTCCTTCATCCAGCCCGCCGCCCGGGCCTCGCTTGTGCTGGTGTTCTTCGCCTTCCCGGTCTCGGTCGCGCTCGCCAACGTAGGCCTGCTGCTCACGCTGGTGTTCTGGTTGCTCGGCTGCGTCTGGGGCAGCTCGCTGCGTGACACGCGGCAGGCGCTGTCCAACCCGCTGGCCGCGCCCGCGCTGGCGCTGTTCGCCTGGATCGTGGTGGCGGTCCTCTGGTCACCGGCCGACGGCTCACAGATTGGCGCGGCCCTGCAGAAGTACTCGAAATTCCTGCTGGTTCCCGTGTTTCTCGGCCTGCTGGCCGACCCCGCCACGCGACGCCGCTGTTTCCAGGCGTTTGCGCTCGCGATGCTGTTCACGCTGGCGATCACCTGGCTCAACGTCTGGTTCGATTTTTCCTGGACCCGCACGCACAACCAGGGTTTTGGTGTGGATCACACGGTGTTCAAGGACTACATCGCACAAGGCATCCTGATGTCGTTCCTCACGCTGATGGCCATGCATCAGACCCTGTGCGCACGCGATCGGACATTCGCTGTGCCTGCCGCCTGCGTCGCCGGGCTGGCTGCGTTCAGCGTGCTGTTCCTGTCTGCAGGCCGAACAGGCTACCTCGCGATGTTGTTGTCGATCGGCGCATTCGGCTTGTTCGCCACCGGCCTGCGACCGCGCCGGCTGGCGATTGCCTCGGTGGTCCTGATCGCAACGATGGCCACCGTCTTCACCGCTTCCACCCAGCTGCGATCTCGCGTCGCGGAGGCGTTGTCGGACGTGAGGAGCATCGACCTCAGCGCACCGGTCACCTCGGTCGGCGCGCGGGTGGAGATGACACGCTTCGCGCTGCAGAGTTCATTGGACAAGCCCTTGCAGGGACATGGCACGGCGGCCTACCCTGTGCTCTCACCGGAGCACTTCACCAACCCCTTGTGGTGTGCGGTGGTCTGCGTGCACCCTCACAACCAGTTCATCTTCTTCCTGTTTGAACAGGGCGCGATCGGATTGCTGCTGTTCCTGTGGTTCCTGGGGAGCATCGCCCGCCAGGCCTGGCGCGAGAACACACCGAATCGTTCACTCATGATGGGTTTTCTCGCCATCCTGCTGGCGTCCAACATGACGCACAGCTCCTTCTGGTTGTCCACGGAAAACCATTTCTTCATCCTGATGTCCGCGCTGCTGATGGCCGCCTCGCACGCGCGCACAGCACGCTCGACCGCGAACATGCCGACCCCGGTGAGGCCGTGAAGAAAACCATCGCCTTCCATTCCAACCAGCTTTCGATCCGCGGCACCGAGGTGGCGCTGTACGACTACGCCCTGAACAACGAAGCCGTGCTGGGTCATGACAGCCTGATCGTCTACAACGCCGCGAGCCCGCACAACAGCCCCGAGGCATTGGCCAAGTTCGAGGCCCGCTTCCCGGTGATGGCTTATCGCCGCCCCGAGGAGCTCGACGCGCTGCTCAATCAGCACAAGGCGGACCTGCTGTACGCGATCAAGGCCGGCAAGAACGATGGCGTCTGGTCGCGCACCGTGCCGACCATGGTGCATGCGGTCTTTCCAACCAACCCGGCTCAAGCCCACGGCGCGTCGTACGCCTATATCTCGGAATGGCTCAGCCGCCACTGCGCCAATGACCAGATTCCTGCGGTGCCACACATCGTGGAACTGCCCGCTGAGGATGGCGACCTGCGCGCGGATCTGGGCATACCAGCCCATGCCAAGGTGCTGGGCTGCCATGGAGGAGCCCAGAGCTTCGATGTGCCCAGCGCCATTGAGGCGGTGGGGCAGGTTCTGGCGCGTTCGGCGGAAACGTGGTTCGTCTTCCTCAACATCGACCGATTCGTCGATCACCCCCGGGCACTCTTCCTGCCGGGCAGCAGCGACATGGCTTACAAGACGCGCTTCATCAACACCTGCGACGCCATGCTGCACGCGCGCCTGCAAGGGGAATCCTTCGGGCTGGCATGCGGCGAATTCTCGATCCGCAACAAGCCCGTCATCACCTACGCGCGCAGCAAGCACCGCCATCACATCGATGTCCTGCGCGACGCGGGTTTCCACTACACGGATGCGCGGTCCTTGGTCGAGATCATCGAGAAACTCGACCCCATCGAGCTCAAACGCCGTTCCTGGGACCGCTACTCGAAGCTCTACAACCGCGAGGTGGTGATGGGCTTGTTCGATCAGCACCTGATCCAGCCGGCGCTGCGCAACCGGGACCTGACGAAACCCGCCCTGGGTTTGCGGTGGAGCGATCGCCTGGCGTACTACCGGCTCAAGCTGCAGATGCGGCTGGGCTAGCGACGGGCCAGCTGATCGGCATCCGCTGTGTCGTAACGCAACGCCGCGTCGCGAAAGAAGATCTCCAGCGCGATGAACAGGCAGTAGAGAAAGCCCTCGGCGCCGCAAAGAAAACCGCGCTGGAAAAAGTACACACGGATGAACACGAGCAGCGACGTGATCGCGCCCCGCAACACACCGCCACGGCGGCCCTTGGCGCTGCGTTTGACCGTGCCCAACTGCACATACTGTGCGAGCTTGCGCAGGCTGCCGTAGACCGTGGTGCGGGAGTGGTGCAGCAGGCGCTGACGAAAAGCATGCAATGGCACCGCATGCCGCAGCACAGGAGCCTCATGCACGACGCCTTCGAACCTCTCGAGGGTGCTGCGGCGAAACAGGCGCTGGATGCCACCGCGTGGCTTCATGCGGGTCAGCGCACGACCGAAGGCCACCTCGTCCCACCACACGCGCCATATGGCGTCTTCGCCCGAAGCCACGGCGCGCTCGATCTCTTCACGCAACGCAACCGGGATCTCCTCGTCGGCATCCAGAAAGAATACGTAGTCGGTGCGCAACTGCTCCAGCGCGCGCGTGCGCTGCACCGCGAACCCTTGCCAGTCGGCATACAGGTGCACCTGAGCGCCCAGGCGGTCGGCCTGTTCACGCGTGCCATCGGTGCTACCGCTGTCGATCACGACGATCTGGTCGGCGAAGGCGGCGCTGCGCAGGCAGGCCTCGATGCGCACGGCCTCGTTGAGCGTGAGCACGGCAATGCCCAGCGTGGGTCGGCTGACGGCAGGCTCAGTCACGCGGCCTCCATTGCACCAGCCCCATCCAGCGCCCGGCCATGCGGGCCAACAGGCGCGGCGACCACGCGATCGCACGCAGCGGCAAGGCCAGCGTGGTACCCAGCAGAACGGACCAGCGCTGCCGCCGCGCCTGGCCGGGCGAGCGGTGCTTGGCGGTGTAGATCAGCTTGGACTGCGCGTGGTGGTAACCACGCAGGTACTCGCTCTTCCACGGTGTCTTGCCCTTGACCGACCCCCGCGCGCGGTGCACCGCCGCCACGGCAGGCCAAACGACGATGGGCCGGCCTTGCTGGAAAAGGCGCAGGCAGAGATCATCGTCCTCGTAATACAGGAAGAATCCCTCGTCAAAGAAACCCACGCCTTCGAACCGCGCCAGCCGGAACAGCATGGCCGCCCCCACCACGAAGCCGACGCAGGCCGGGCCCTCTGCGCCCGGTCCACGTGAAGACCATGCGGTGCTGGGCCAGCGGTAGTTCACGTCGGGCCGGCCTGGCGCTCCTTCCAGCTGGGGCGCCACGATGGCGGCGTCGGGCATGTCGTTGGCGGCCTGCACCAAGGCACGCAGGCCGTCAGGCGTGATCTCGCAATCGGGGTTCAGCAGCAGTGCCAGCGGCGTGCGCGTTTCGGCCAGCGCACGGTTGTTCGCGGCACCGAAACCCAGGTTGCGGCCATGCACGAGCACCGTGGCGTGCGGCCAGCGCTGACGTGCCTGCCCGGGGGTGCCGTCGCCGCTGGCGTTGTCGGAGATGACCACATGAGGGCACTGCGCGAGCAAGGCGTCCAGCGCCTCGAGGCAATGGGCGCTGTGGTGCGTGACCACCACCACGGTCACTTCATCGAGCAGATCGGCAGGCGTCATTCAGTGCGCGCTGGCGCCCAACACCGCGTCGGGTTTGGCCTGCTTCAGCAGATCCAGCATGGTGGCTTCGATGCGGTGCAGGGCCTCGGGCGTGTGGCCCTCGAAGCGCAGCACCAGCACGGGCGTGGTGTTGGATGCGCGGATCAGGCCGAAGCCATCGGGCCAGTCCACGCGCACACCGTCGATCGTGGACAGCTTCGCGGGCGCATCGAACTTTGCCAGCGCCACGAGTTTTTCGACCAGCGCATGCGGTTCGCCTTCGGCGCAGGCCACGTTGAGTTCGGGGGTGCTGTGGCTGGTGGGCAGGGCATTGAGCACGGCGCTCGCGTCCGGGCTGCGGCTGAGGATCTCCAGCAGGCGCGCGCCGGCGTAGGTGCCATCGTCGAAACCGAACCAGCGTTCCTTGAAAAAGATGTGGCCGCTCATCTCACCGCCCAACGGGCTGTCGAGTTCCTTCATGCGTGCCTTGATCAGCGAATGGCCCGTCTTGTAGATATGGGCCTTGCCGCCGGCAGCCTCGATGGCGGGGGCGAGCCGCTGCGAGCATTTCACGTCGAAGACAATGTCGCCACCCGGCACGCGCGACAGCACATCCTGCGAGAAGAGGATCATCTGGCGATCCGGGTAGATGGTCTGGCCATCCTTGGTGACGATGCCCAGGCGGTCGCCGTCGCCGTCAAAGGCCAGGCCGAGTTCGGCATCCGTCTCGCGCAGGGTGCGGATCACGTCCTGCAGGTTCTCGGGTTTGCTCGGGTCCGGGTGGTGGTTGGGAAAGTTGCCATCCACTTCGCTGAACAGCTCGATCACCTCGCAACCCAGCGCACGGAAGATCGCCGGTGCCGACGCGCCGGCCACGCCGTTGCCGCAGTCGACCACGACTTTCATCGGCCGCGCCAGCTTCGCATCCGAGACGATGCGGGCCTGGTAAGCCGCCTGCACATTGATCAGGCGCACACGGCCACCGTCGGCGCGCTGGTGGGCGTCGGCTTCCATCACTTTGCGCAGCCCCTGGATCTCTTCACCGTAGATGGCGCGCCCGGCCAGCACCATCTTGAAACCGTTGTAGTCCTTCGGGTTGTGGCTGCCCGTGACCTGGATGCCGCTGTTGCACAGCGTGGCGGCCGCGAAGTACAGCATGGGGGTGGTGGCCAGGCCGATGTCGATCACATCCACCCCGGCGGCCACAAGGCCGCGGATCAGCGCGGCGGACAATCCCGGCCCGCTCAGGCGGCCATCGCGCCCCACGGCCACGGTCTTCTCACCCAGTTGCATGGCCCGCGTGCCGAATGCCAGGCCCAACGCCTCGGCCACGTCCTCGTTGAGGGCGGTGGGGGTGACGCCACGGATGTCGTAGGCCTTGAAGATGGACGGAGCAACTTGCATGGGCGAATTCCTGTGTTGGGGATGGAAAGTGGATTGTAGGAGGGGGGTATTACCGACGTCCGAGGCATATGTCCGGAAACGGCCAGCCTTGCCCCATCAAACGGCCTACCATGGCACCCATGAACCGCCCGGACCGCATCGATGAAGACGCCTGCTACCGCGCGCTGTGCTCGCACGACGCGCGTTTCGACGGCCAGTTCTTCACCGCCGTCACATCCACGGGCATTTACTGCCGGCCGGTGTGCCGTGTGCGCACGCCCCGGCGCGAGAACTGCCGCTTCTTCACCCATGCCGCTCAAGCGGAACATGCCGGCTTCCGGCCCTGCCTGCGCTGCCGACCCGAACTCGCGCCGCTGGAGCGACACTGGTCCACGGAAGACGCTTCGGCCATCCTTGTGCAGCAGGCCACGCTGTGGCTGGACGACCCACAGCACTGGCAGGACGAAACCGGCGCGATGGGCGAGCGCCTGGCGGCGCGTCTGGGTGTGAGCGACCGCCACCTGCGGCGCGTGTTCGAGGAGCGTCTGGGCGTTTCACCCCTGCAGTACCTGCTCACGCGCAAGTTGCTCACCGCCAAGCAGTTGCTGGCCGACACCGATCTGCCTGTCACGCAGATCGCGCTGGCCAGTGGTTTCGGCAGCGTGCGGCGCTTCAATGCGGCCTTCCTCGACCACTACCGCCTCAATCCGACCCAGTTGCGCCGCGAGACGGCTCCACAGGCGCGCGATGCGGGCCAGGCCACCGTTGTGCGCCTGGGCTACCGGCCGCCCTATGACATCGCCGCCACGCTCGGGTTCTTTCGACAACGGATGATCGAGGGTGTGGCCTTTGTCGATGAGCAACAGCTTCATCTTGGCCAGACCCTGTCCATGACGGTGGGCGAACGCGTTCATCGGGGCTGGTTGCTGGCCCGCTTCGATGATGCCCGCCACCAGATCGAGTTGCGCGTGAGCGGTGGCCTGCGCGAGGTGCTGCCGCAGGTGATCCACCGCATGCGCGCCGCACTCGACCTCGACGCCGACCCGGGTGCCATCGCCGCCGTGCTGCACGTGTCTTTTCCGGATGGCGACGGGCTTCGGGTGCCGGGTGCACTGGATGGCTTCGAGTTGGCGGTGCGTGCCGTGCTCGGCCAGCAGATCACGGTAGCGGCCGCGCGCACGCTGGCACAGCGACTGGTGAACCGCTTCGGAGAACCGATCGAGACGCCATCCCCGGCACTCTCGCGCCTGTTCCCGGCACCCGAAGTGCTGGCGCAGGCAGACGGCGACGGGCTGGGCGAGCTCGGCATCGTTCGTCAGCGCCAGGCCGCCATCGTCGCACTCGCGCGCGGGGTGACCGAAAAGCGTCTGGTGCTCAACGGCAGCGCCGACGTGCCTGCCACCATTGCCGCACTCAAGGCGCTGCCCGGCATCGGCGACTGGACGGCGCAGTACATCGCCATGCGCGCCCTGCGCTGGCCCGACGCCTTTCCCGCGGGCGACGTGGCCCTGCACAAGGCCTTGGGCGTGCACGACACCCGCCATCCCTCGCGCGAGGCCGAAGCCGCCTCGCTGGCCTGGAAACCCTGGCGCAGCTACGCCGTCGTGAGGGCATGGTCGGCGGGCCGTGTCGCGTCACCCACTGGAGCCTCCGCATGAAACACGATCCCCTCACCGTTTTCACTTCATGGCAAGGCCCGATGGGCGCCATGACGCTCGCCGCCACGCCGCGCGGCCTGAGCGGCGTCTGGTTTGACGGCCAGCGCCACGGCCCCGACACCCGCCACTGGCGCCGCGACCCAGACCACCCGGTGCTACGCCAGGCCATCGAGCAGCTCGCGGCGTACTTCGCCGGGCAGCGACAGCGCTTCGAACTGCCGCTCGACCTGCGCATGGGCACGCCGTTCCAGCAACAGGTGTGGCACGCCCTGCTGGGCATCGCCCCCGGTGCCACCACCAGCTACGGCAGCCTGAGCGCATCGATTGGCAAACCCGCCGCCGTGCGCGCGCTCGGGGCCGCCGTCGGCCGCAACCCGCTGAGTATCGTGGTGCCTTGTCACCGGGTGCTCGGCACGGACGGTTCGCTCACCGGCTACGCTGGCGGACTGGAGCGCAAGACCGCGCTGCTCTCGCTCGAAGGCGCCGCACCGCCACGGGCGTGAAGGCGGGCCGGGATTGTGCCGGTCTCCTCATCAATCCCCCTCTCATCCGGCATCAATGACGTTCCGCAAGAGCTGGATGCCCATGCATACTTTGCCGCCATGAACCCCGCTCTTGCCCTGGAATTCCTGCTGCTGGCCGCTCTCTGGGGCGCCTCCTTCCTCTTCATGCGACTGGGCGCTGCCGAATTCGGTGTGCTGCCCACCGCCGGCCTGCGAGTTGCCCTGGCCGCCGTGTTCCTGCTGCCGGTGTTCCTCATTCCTCGCGTGTGGACCGACTTCCGCGCCAAGGTCGGTCCCATCCTCTTCGTCGGGCTGCTCAACTCCGGCATCCCTTTTGCACTCTTCGCGTTCGCGGTGCTGCACATCACCACCGGCCTGACCTCCATCCTCAACGCCACCGTGCCGCTGACGGGCGCGCTCGTCGCATGGCTGTGGCTCAGGGACCGGCCCGGCGGCTCCCGCATGCTCGGCCTGGCGATCGGGTTCCTGGGTGTCACGCTGCTGGTCGTCGGCAAGTCGGGCTTCAGCGCGGAAGGTGTGGCGGGCCAGGGTTCCACTGGCATCAGCCTGCTTGCCATGGGCGCTTGTCTGCTGGCCACGCTGTGCTACGGCATTGCCGCCAGCTTCACCAAGCGCTACCTCACCGGCACCCATCCGCTGGCGTCGGCCACCGGCAGCCAGATCGGCGCGAGCCTGGGTCTGGCCCTGCCCACGATCTGGTTCTGGCCCGCCATGCCTGTGAGCACGGGTGCCTGGGGCGCTGTCGCGGCGGTCGCGCTGCTGTGCACCGCCATCGCCTACATCCTGTACTTCCGTCTGATCGAGAAAGCCGGCCCCAGCCGCGCCCTGACCGTCACCTTCCTCATTCCCGTGTTCGCGCTCGGCTACGGCGTCGTGTTCCTGAACGAAGCCATCACGCCCTGGATGATCGGCTGCGGCATCGTCATTGTCTGCGGCACGGCGCTGTCGACCGGGCTGGTGCGCGTGCGCTGGCTGGAGCGGGCGGCCTGAAGTGGCCGCAATTCGAGGACCTCTGCATGGCGGAAAGCCATGCACACCAAGCACTAGGGCTTGAGAACCTGGGCCATCGGCGGGCTTTTCGCCGCCTGCGTGGCTGAGTTCGCCCGACGTGCGTAGCGCTGCGCGATCACACCGCAAACCATCAGCTGCATCTGATGGAAGATCATCAGAGGCAGCACGATGGCGCCCGCCACCTGGGCCGTGAAGAGCACGTTCGCCATGGGCACACCGCTGACCAGGCTCTTGGTGGAACCACAGAAGACGATGGCGATCTCGTCCTCCTTGCCGAACCCGAGCCGGCGGCTTGCGAACACGGTGACCAGAAGCACCAGCGCGAGCAGCACGGCGCACACACCGATCAAACCCATCAAAGCCGTCAGGGGCAATTGCGACCAGAGACCGGCGATGACGGCATGGCTGAAGGCAGCGTAGACCACCAGCAGGATGGAACCCTGGTCCACCCCTTTCATGATGGCGACCCGCTTCTGCAGAAAGCCCGATACCAAGGGCCGCATCAGATGTCCAACGATGAAGGGCAACAGGAGCTGCACACCGATGCGACCCATGGCCTCCAGAGGGCTGCCCATGGCGGCGGTCTGCGTGAGCAGCACACCCAGCACCAGCGGGGTCAACATGACACCCAGGAGCGTCGAGGCCGAGGCGGCACAGACTGCGGCAGGCACATTGCCGCGCGCCATCGACACAAAGGCAATGGCCGACTGGACAGTAGCCGGCAGAGCACAAAGAAACAGGATTCCCGTGTACAGATTGGGCGTCAGCAACGGGCGCAGCACCGGCGCGAGCGCCCAGCCCAGCAGCGGAAACAGCACGAAGGTGGTGGTCACCACGGCCAGCTGCAGACGCCAGTGGCCGAGCCCGGCCCAGATGGCCTGGCGCGAAAGTTTGGCGCCATGCAGGAAGAACAGGAGGCTCACGGCCACCTTGGTCACCCAGGCTAACGCCACTGCAAAACCGCCTTGCGCAGGGAACACGCTGGCCAGTGTGACCGTGACAACGAGGTACAGCGTGAAATTGTCGGGCAGCAAGCGAGAGCGGGCCATGGTCGAGTGCAGAGAAGGGAGCGAAGGAGGTGCAGTGAGGATTGAAGCCAAATCCTCATCCAAAGAGAAATCAATTGTTCTGATTCATTTATGATTTCCTTTCATGAATGTCAGCCTGCGTCAATTGCGCGTCTTTCAAGCCGTCGCCGAGCTCGGCAACTTCACCAGGGCAGGCTCGCACGTCGGCTTGACTCAACCTGCGGTCAGCCGCTGCGTGACCGAGCTTGAACAGCAACTGAAGCTGAAACTGCTGGACCGCACCACACGCGAGGTGTCCTTGACAACAGCAGGCCGCGTTCTCGCGATACAGCTCGAGCGCGTTCTCGACGATCTCGACGCGGTACTCCTGGATGTGCGCGGCATGGCGACGCAGCGCCAGGGCCGGGTCCGCGTGGCAAGCAGCCCGACACTCTCCGCCAACCTGCTCCCCGAGTGCATCGCCCGGTGCCATGCCGAACACCCCGGACTCGATCTGATGTTGCTGGATCGCATGCAGCACCACGCGCTGGCCAGCGTGCTCGCGGGAGAAGTGGATTTCGGTGTGGTGATCGACCCCGGCCGGTTGGACGGTTTGCACGCCGAGCCCATCATGACCGAGCCCTTCTGTTTCGTTTGCCCCACCAGCCACGCCCTTGCGCGCCGCCGCGGGTCTGTCCGCTGGTCGGACCTGGGTGGAGAAAATCTGGTGCTGCTGGACCAGGCCTCAGGAAGCAGGCGCCTCATCGACGAAGCCTTGCTCTCGAACGGCGTTCAGGCACAGGTGGTGCAAGAGGTCGGCCATGTCACGACCATTTTCCGCATGCTGGCCGCGGGACTCGGCGTCTCCGTCGTCCCGACGCTGGCGCTACCGCCCGAAGGGCTGCATGGATTGACCACCCGACCACTGACGCCTCGCGTGGAACGTCACATCATGCTGGTGAGAAGAGCCCGGCGTGTACTGACGCCCGTGGCGGACACGGCTTGGCAGTTGGTGAAACGTGTCACCATCGAGAGGCACGCACAACCCGTTGCCAGAAGTCAATGGGGAACTCCGCCGACCACCAGGTGAGAGTGCAACGGAAACAAAAAAGCCGTTGAAAATCGATGATTTTCAACGGCTTTTCAATTGCTTGGCGGAGTGGACGGGGCTCGAACCCGCGACCCCCGGCGTGACAGTCCGTAAAACCAGAAGAATGCACCAACTTAGTGCAACACCTTGAGACACTCTGAACTCATAGATTTCCATTCAAGTAATTGTTTTTAAAAGACTTTATCGTCTCAGTTAGCCCCAAGTGATCCGAAGCCGAATTTTTCAAGCGCGTGCAAAGTGTTCCCACGGTGTTCCCATGGAGCTGATTTTTGGGCTATTCTGTTCCCATCTTGCCGGGGGTCGTGGATTGGCACCGAAGCGTGGGAACAAATGCTGATTCATCCCTCGCTACTCCCTTCATAAGGAAGCACAGGATGGCTCACTTTCAGTTGACAGATCGGGCAGTCAAAACCGCCAAGGCGACAGAGAAAGAACGCCTCATGGCAGACGGCGGCGGGTTGTTCCTGCGCGTCCTGCCAACCGGCTACAAATCGTGGATGCTGGTCTACGGCTTCAACGGTAAGCGGCAAAAAATGGCCTTGGGCAACGCTGCCGACGTGTCGCTTGCAAAGGCCCGCGAAGCCGCCTCCGAGGAACGTGCTCGCATTGCTTCCGGTTCCGACCCGCGCGTGGCGATGATGGAGCGCGAGGCCGAGCAGGCAGCTCAGCGCGAGGCACTTATCGCCGCCGAGATCCAGCGCAAACGTGAAGCATCCACCCTGAGCGACATGTTCGATGCCTGGCTTGAGAACGGCGTGCAGCGGTCTGACGACAACGCGGAGCTGCGCCGCACGTTCGACAAGGACATCCTGTCCCGCCTTGGCAACAAGCCGGTGCGAGGCATCACCGACATCGAACTGCGCGACGCACTGCGCAAAGTCGGCCGCAGCCGCGGCCGTGGGCGCACGGCTGAACGCATGCTGTCCGAAGTCAGACAGATGTACCGCTGGGCGATCAAGCGCCAGCCCTGGAAAGCACTGCTGAGCGAGGGCAACCCGGCCGAACTGATCGAGACCAAGCAGGTAGTGCCCAATGGCTACGAGCCCGTCATCCGCGAGCGTGTTCTGAAGCCCGCCGAAATCCGGGAGCTACGGGACATCTTCGCCGCGACGTTGGCGCAGTACGAATCGGCCGAGAACCGGCGCAGCGCCGATCGCCCGCTGCAGCGCGAAACGCAGTTGGCCCTGTGGATCTGCCTCGGCACAGCTTGCCGCATCGGTGAGCTGCTGATGGCCCGATGGGAGCACATCGACCTCGAAGCCGGCACCTGGTTCGTTCCGCGCGAGAACACCAAGACGCGCGTGGACTGGCAGGTCTACCTGTCGGAGTTCGCGCTGCGCCACTTCAAGGAACTGCACGGGCTCACCGGCGAAGGTGAGGGCAAGAGCGAATGGTGCTTCCCTGCCCGCCAGAAGGAGGGGCACATCGACGTCAAGACAATCTCCAAACAGGTCGGCGACAGACAGATGCGCTTCAAGAACCGCAAGCCGCTCAAGAACCGCCGGAACGACGACACGCTGATGTTGTCCAAAGGGGAAAACGGGGAATGGACCCCGCATGATTTGCGCCGCACCGCAGCCACGATGATGCAGGCGCTTGGCGTCAGCCTGGATGTCATCGACCGGTGCCAGAACCATGTCATGCCCGGCAGCAAGGTGCGCCGGCACTACCTGCACCACGACTACGCCGACGAGAAACGCGAAGCCTGGCGCAAGCTGGGCGAACGACTCGACGCGGCCCTGCTCGAAAGTTGACGCCGGCCTCGCTGCGAGGCGTCTGCTGCAGAACCCGACTCAAACGACAGAGGCCCTGCAACGGAATCACCCTGCCCCTGGCGGAAAGGAGCCCGATAGCCTCCGGGATCATCGATCCAGGCCTGAAGCGCCGCTGGTGTCCAGCCGCAGGCGCGTCCGCCCAGATGCACCGGCGGCGGGAAAATCCCGTCCGCGATCCGCCGGTACACCGTAGCGCGGCTCAAAGCGGTGATGCGCATCACGTCGGCAATGCGGAAAAAGGCTGGGGCTGCGGTCATCGGTATCGAAGCGCCAGCAGCGAACTTTCGGGGATCGTCGGATTCACTGGTAGACAAGCTGCATCCTCCTGAGAACATCGAGTCAACAGATTGCCCGGTGCAGGCGCAAAGAACGACCCATGCTGGCGTACTGCAGCGAAGGCAGCTACCCGAATTTGGCCTCTACCCTGGGCAGCTACCGCATGCAGACGGCGTTTCTGGACGCCTCTGGTGCGCACTACTGCCTCCCACTGCGTTTGCCATCCCCCGGCTGATGCGGTAAGATGCAGTCTTCAGCGTATGAACGGAGCAGCGAAAGCTGTGCGTTGATCCCGCCCCGCAAGGGGTCCCCACCCAAGCGTAGGGATAGCCAAGAGGTCCGATTTATTTTTATGGACGCCCTCCCCTCGGAGGGCGTTTTCATTTGGGCGGCTTGATCGCCCGGCCGCTCAGCGTGTTGTGCAGGATGACGAAGAAGCCGATCTTCTTGCGCGACGGCCTGTTGGCGTGCAATCGGTCGCGCACATAGGCGCTCTGCACGAACAGGTTCAGCGGCACGGTCTTCGAACTGGCCCGAGAGGCAGTGAAGTAGACCTCATAGGTTTCCTCCTGACCCGTCGCCGGATTGCACCCCTTCACCGTGAAGAAGTTGCCGTGGTCCGTGTGGAAACACGGTGACACAGGCAGCGCGCGCACGATGTCCGGCAACTGTCGGGACTGCTCGTAGCGGCCGAAATCGAAGATGCGCGTCTCGCGCGAGTCCGCATACCCCAGCGGCCCCGTCAGATCCTCCGTACCGACCACACCATGCGTGAAGCAGTGCAAGCTGAAAATCACCTGGACCTGGTAGCTGCGCGCCGGCTTGCCGCCCTGCGCAGCCTGCTCGAATGTCTGCACGAAGGGGTGCAGATGGGACAAGTCGTAGCTGGCACCTTCATGGACGAATGGCCTCCACGCGATCATGGCTTGGCCACGGACACGAGGCCCAGCCCCTTCTTGCCCGCACGTGCCTTCCGGTAGGTCTTGCCCTCGGCGCGCTTGGCGATTTCTTCCTTCGCAAGCGGCTCCGCCCCAGCGATCAGGCCAGTAAGTCGATACTCGTTGGAGTTGTGGCGCCCGCCCGGCTGTGGCCGCAGGATGCGCTCGATCATTCCGTCCTTTTCCAGCTTTGCCAGCCGCCGGCGCACCGTGGTCGGATCTTTGCCGATCGTGTCGGCGATCAGCTTCTTGGACGGAAACGCGAGCTGATTGGCCTTCCACCAGTGGGCCGCAATCACCAGCACGATGTTCATGTCTACGGGGTCCAGGCCCAGCGCCTGCTGCCGCAGGATGATGGTGCTGGGAATGCAGGTCCAGCCTGCATCCATCAGGGTCTTGCCCCACTTCTTCTCGTTCTCCCGCACGGCAGCCTTCGGATCGGACTCCGGGACGGGAACAGGCACTACTGCAACTGCGCTCATGAAAACCTCCAGTTCGTTCGCTGGCTCCAAGCATATGCAAGCCAAGGGGCCAAACCCAGAGGTCAAGACCGCAAGAGGGAGGTATCTTCGCCCCCCACCCCATTATCTATGTTCCGTGTGCTACGGCTTCGTGTGCTTGTCCCGCATCCTTCTTCGGGGGGCACCAAGGCCCTCCACCTGGGACGCGTAGACACTCCCCACTGGGAGGCATCGATGAACCCCTTACCTGAGTTCTACGGGCCCCTGGTGATGCACATGCACCACGAAACGCATTTGTTTTCAGGCTGGTGGCTTCGCGCTGCCTTTGCCCCGAAGCAGCGCTTTGAATCCTCGATCGCGCGCGACAAACGCCACCAGCATGTGCGGCACCAGCGCCACCGCATCCACCGGCACCTGATGCACTCGCGCATGCACCTCGGCATAGGCATCGAGCTGGGCCTTCAGCTCGGTCGACACCGTGATGGTCATCTTCACCGACGATGACGCCGGCAGAGGTCCCAGACTCAACCTGCTCGCGCCCTTGCTCATTGCGAACTCCCGCGGCTGAAGAAAAGAGGCTGGTACGGCCGCAGCACAAGATCCTTGCTCACCATCACCCGCATGGGGAACCCCGGTCGAATCGTCAGCGTCGGCTGAATGCTCGCATTGCGCCTCGTGATCTCCTGCCCCACCTGGTTGATCGAGTCCTGCGCGCCCTCGCGGATAGCGATCACCGTCCGGTTGCCATCCTCGCTGGTGCGGCTCTCCGGCGCCGCCAGTTCCGCTCCGACCCCAAGCAGCGTAGACAGCGCAGCCCCGGCCAGGATTCGGTCCCAGTGCCAGTCCACACCATCCTCGAGTCCGGCATATCCGGCCGGGTCGATCCCCGGCAACCGATCCAACGCCACGGAAGACGTGTCCGGCAGGATCAGCCGAGTCCACACCAGCAGCACGCGCCGCTGACCAAACGCCACTTGGCTGTCGTAGCGCCCGATCAGCCGCGAGCCTTGCGGGATCAGCAGGTGCCGCCCCGTCGCCGTGTCGTAGACCGCGTCGGCCACGTTCGCGATCACCTGGCCCGGCAGATCCGAGTTGATCCCGGTCACCAGTGCAGCTGAGATCACCGTGCCCGCCATCACTTGGTATGGCGATGCAGGTAACTGCAAGCTCCCAGGATTGCGCGTGGCACCGTCACCGGCCTTGGCCAGGAAGGCCTCCTTCGCATCCTGCCGGTTCTGCGCCGCCGTCGGGTCGACGGATGTTGACGAAGCGGTCGGCGGCATCGGATTGAAGGCCTGCTGGCTCGGAGGTAGTGCTGTCGCACCACCGACAGCAGGCTGCCCCGGCGCAACCGCGCCGGTCCCCGACCGCGTGCCACCACCACTGTTTCCCGTAGCCCGGAAGAACACAGAGGACCGTGCTGCCTCTTCGGCCGCCAGCCGCTCGGCCTGCGCCGGATCGATGCCACCCGTACCCCCATGGGGTGGTCGCATCTCCATCGGCTGCTGCGACTTCACGATGGCCGGCCCCAGGTCGCCCGGCAACGGCTCCCCCAGCATGGGCGGCGCCTTCAAAGCCGGCGGCAGTCCTGCGTAATCCTTGGGCAGGCGCTCCAGGCCCTCCGATTTCGCGATGCGATCGACGTTGAACAGTTCGGTCGCGGGATTGCGCGCACGCTGCTGCGACTGCAGCGACCACAAGGTGCCGCCCAGAACGGCTGCGGCCAGTGTGCCCGCACCCACCGCCAACATACGGCGGTTCAGCCGGACGACGGAACGCGGCTGCGCCCGCAACGCCAATGCTTCCGGATCGGCCTTGGCTGGCGGCGCAACAGGTTGAGCATCGGCATCGCTCATGACCCGCTCCCACGCGTAGTTGCCTGAGCCGGCGCCAGACCATCCGTGCGCTCGATGCGCACCACGTCCGCCTTGCCGCCCTTGAACCCGCCCAGGCGCAGTTCGGCCGCGCCAAAGAGCCGGTCCACCACGTAATACGGCGAGCGGAAGCGGTAGTTCACGAGTTGGCCATCGCCCTGCGGCCCGATGACGAACAGCGGCGGCAGTTCGCCCTGCGCGATGCCACCCGGGAACTGGATGTAGACCCGCTGCCCGTCGTCGAAGGCCCGCAGCGGCTTCCACGAGGGCCCGTCGCCCGTGATCGCATAGCGGAAGCGAATCTGTTCCAGCGAAAGGCCTGAGTCCACAGGCGTGGCCGCCTGGGCTTCTCGCGCCTGCTTCTGCAGCGCCAACATCCGGTCCTTCGGATAGTCCCACGACACCGACGCCATCCAGGCCTGCGGCGTCGAGGAAAGCTCCAGCAGGTAGGTGCGCCGGTTCGTGGTGACGACGAGATTCGTCTTCAACCCGGTGCGCGTCGGTTTGACCAGGATGTTCACGCGCAGGGTGGCACCCGCCCCACTGGCGGTGTCACCCACGATCCAGCGCACGGTATCGCCCGCCGAGACGGTCACGAGTTCCTCGCCCTCCTGAAGCGCAATGACGGTCACGCGCCCCGGGCTGGTGTAGACCTGATACAGCGCCCCATCGGCATACGGCCAGACCTGGATGGCGTTGACGTAACCCTCGCGTGAAGGCGCGATGCGCGCCTCTTCGTTCGCGCGTGCAACACGCACCTTGTCATCGGCCGGTTCCGGCACCGGCTTCACCTCGACCTCGACCGGCAGCGCCTTCAACTGCTCGGGCAGAGGAAGCGGCTGGGGCACCGCGACCACCTCGATGGGCTTCGCAGGTTCGGGCAGCATCTGCGCCGCGACCGCGACGGGCTCATCCAGCGAGATCACCGGCGGTGGCTTGCCCTGCGTGGCGCAGCCCGCGGCAGACGCCAGCGCGCCAAGCAGGAACGACCTCCATACGTTTCTACGGAAATGTGTCTTCACGGTTTTGCTCCTTGCGATGCGTCGAGTTCACGGCTCCACGACAGGCCGTTGACGTAGATGCCCAGGGGGTTCTTGCGCAACCGCTCCTCGGTGCGCGGCGGCTGCAGCACGATGGAGATGACAGCTGTCCAATGCTCCAGCCCGGCGGCCGCCCCGTTGACGTAGCGCCGTTCGGCCCAACGCACCTGAAACGAGGTGTCGCTCGCCCGAACGATGCTGTTGACTTGCACCGTGATGGTTTCAGTACCGATGCGCGAGAACGGGTCGTTCGCGCGGGCGTGCTCGTTGAGCGTGGCCGCGCCCCGGTCGGTCGTGTAGTCGTAAGCATCGAGCCAGTTCTGTCGAACAACGATGGGGTCGATAGAGAGCGAGCGCACCAGCGTGACGAAGCGCGCCAGGTGGTGGGCGGTCTGCGCATCGCTGGGCTTGTAGGGGGTGGCGGCCTCGCCGATTGCTCGGACCTGCCCGGCCTGCTCCACCTCGATGACGTAGGGCGTCACGATGGACTGCGCCGAACGCCAGACCAGGCCACCGCCCATCAGCAGGGCCAGGCCTAGACAACCGAATGCCATGAGACGCCAGTTCTTCGCCTGCACGCGGGCCGAGCCGATGCGCTCGTCCCAGGCCTGCGCTGCGGCCTGATAGGGGGTGACGGGTGCGGGCGTGTCCGCATACCGCACCTGGGGTCGTTTGAATCGCATGAGGAATCCTTTCAAGAACTGGAGTCATCGCGCAGGCTCGGACCAGAGCCGCCACCTGCGTGGTCACCGGACCGCAGCACGTGGGCCGCAGTGGTCGCGGCATGGGTCATCTGCTGCTTGCGGCGCATTCGCTGCGCCCAGGCAGGCTCGGACGCGGGGGGTGCGGACGCACTGCCTTCGGCCGCAGAGCCAGATGCAGAGGAAGAAGCCGGCGCTGGCGTTGCCGCATCGGCCACGAAATTCGCCGCGCGGTCCTTGATGGCCTTGGCGCTGGATGCGACACGCTGGCCGGCCGCGCTGGCCCCGGCCTTTGCGACGTTGGCAAGTCCGGCACCGGCAGCTCGCACGCTGCCACCGCCCGATGCCGCGGCGCCGGCCTGATACGCAGACTTCGCACCGCTGGTCAAGGCGCTGGCTGATCGCGCAGCGGTCGCGCCGCCGCTAATGGCCGCACGCGCCGCACCGGGTGCCATGCGCGCACCGGCCGCGACGGCGGAGCCGGCACCTGCCACGGCGGCACCGCCGGCCACTGCCAACCCAGCCGCACCGATGGCCGTACCAGCCGCAGCACCCGCACCCAACTGCGGTGCACCGGACACTAGTCCGGTCGCGATCCCCGGCCCGAAGATCCCCAGGCCCAGCATGGACAGCGAGGCCAGCATGATCACAAGCGCATGGTCGATGCTCGGGTCCGCGCCCGGCGGCACCGTGAACTCGGCAAACAGGCCCGAGCCAATGCCCACGATCACCGCCAGCACAAGCACCTTGATGCCGGATGAGACGACGTTGCCAAGCACCTTCTCCGCCAGGAACGAGGTCTTGTTCCACAGCGCAAAGGGAACTAGGATGAAGCCAGCCAACGTCGTCAGCTTGAACTCGATCAGCGTCACGAAGAGCTGCACGGCTAGGGCCTGTTAACACATCCTCAGCCCATCAGCGACAAGGACGAAGCTGATGAAGCCCAGGAACATGAGGTCGAGTTTCTCGAAACGCGAGAAGATGCGGCGATAGCCCCTGGGCCGGCGGAACATGCGCTCGACCTCGTTGCGCCGCTTGTACATCTCGCGGTCGGACACCCAAGGCTCGATCCGCGTCTTCATGGGGGGCACGACCGGAATGAAACCCAGATCAAGTGCCAGCTGCCGCGTCTCGTTGCCTTCGTAGGCGCGGTCCATCAACAACTGCAC
>QFCS01002082.1_pt1 | contig 23147 bp, 23 predicted proteins | sample 3576561 | NCBI WGS metagenome assembly QFCS01 | reverse complement strand
GGTCTCTGCCAACGGCGCCGTCAGGGCGGGTGGCGGCGCAAGCCCGCCCGGCTCGATCCTGCAGCTGAACGGGCTTCCCTACGACACGGGCATCAACTGGTACCAGATTCAGATATCGAACGGCGATATCTCGCGGACGTTCAACCTCTACGCGAACGCCGTGGCCGGCACCGGGCTGCTGAACCCCTACTATGATCAGGGCGGGGTCGATCAGTCGGGCTCGCTCGCCATCGACGGGCTCGCGCAGATTCCCGCGGCGACGTTGCCGTCCACCCAGCAATATACGACCAGCCTCAACATCGCGGCGTTCAATGGCGGCACGCTGTCGATGGACCCCGGTCTGATGAGCCTGATCACCGACTGGTCGGTGATCAGCAATGCATCGAACGCGGCGACCTGGCCACAACCCCTGGCGCCCGTTCTCGGCACCCTGTCCGGCGGCGACTTCACCAACTGGGGCGGCTCGGAAACGCTCAGCACGCCGAACAGCCAGTTGAACGCCGTCACGACGGGCAGCCTCGTCCTGGGCTGGACGGGCTCCGACATGGACTGGGTCGGCTACAACGTCTCCCAGACGACGCCGATCCAGGTGATCAGCGGCTACACCAACAAGGTGAGCGGCCTCGACGTCGCCCTGATCAAGTTCACCGGCACCGCGCACAACGCGATCTCGGTGCAGGCCGACATCGACGGCAAATGGGTGATGGCGACGCCGTCGCAGTTCGGCAACGGCACCTATACCGCGACGATGACGGAGTACCTGGCGAGCGACACGTCGTTCACGACGCCGATCGCCAATTCGAGCGCAGCCCTGACCTTCACCGTCAATATCGCCCAGCTCTCCTTCGCGAACACCAGCGGCAGCTTCATCCAGTTCGACGGTACCAGCGGCAATGCCGACGGCAACTGGATCCGCCTCGACGCGACCGGCTCGACGATGCCCAACGGCACCTTGCTGGCCTACCTGACCGACCTCAGCGGCAACCTGATCGGACGCGATGGCGAGACGGGGGCGGGCGTCACCTTCGACGAGGCTATCGCGGCCAAGATCGGCCTGGTGGCGACCGACGGTGGCGCCGTCATGTTCCAGGGCGGCCAATCGGTCTTCCTGTCCGTCGGCCAGCAGCTGCACTTCGCCGTACAGACCGGCAGCGGCGCGATCCAGCTGCTGCCTGACGTGCTCCTGTCGGGCAGTGACACGCTCAACGTGACGGTCGACGGCACCTTCGGGACGCTCAGCCTGAACGCATACGTCGACAATTCGCTGTCGGCGTCGGCATCCCTGGCGGCCACCCAGCGCGACTACAACGAGCCGTGGGTGTTCCTGACGCAAGGCCAGGAGTCGCAGATGCAGATCGCCGGCAGCGCGCAGAACGTGAACACGATCCACATGGTTCGCATCGATGTGGACACTTCCGGGAACTGGAGCGTGGGGGGCGTGGCCTATGGCGACACCGATGCCTTTCGGGCCGCCGTGCAGACGAACTGGGATCCGGGCTTCGCCTGGACCGGTGGCGGCCGCAGCTTCAGCGACTCCCTGGATTGGACGGCATCGAGCGGGACGGGGTTCTACGCGCCGGTGCTGGCCACCCAGTCGGGTGAGATCTTCGTTCCCGGCACCGCCAACGCGGGTGGCCAGGAGTACATCCGGATCTTCGGCGAGAACACCTTTGGCTTCGAGGACCTGACCGCAGCCCAGGGCAGCGACTTCGACTACAACGATCTCGTGATGAAGCTGGTGCCCTTCGCCTGACGGAGCCGGCAGCACCGCCCGGCCGCGTCAGGCCGGGGGCACGCGGTATTCGTATTCGTAGGCCGTGCGAAATCCCTGCGCCGCATAGAGGGGCAGGGCCGCGGCATTGGTGGCGACGACCTGCAGATAGGCGACGCTTGCGCCCTGGCTCCGCGCCCAGCTGTACAAGCTCTCCGTCACCCGCCGCGCCAGCCCTCGCCGGCGGGCCTCGGGCATTACCAGGACGTCGAACAGGCCCATATGGTCACCCTGGACGGCGCCGATCGCCATGGCCAGCGGGCGCCCGGCCTCGCGCACGAAGGCGAACCCGACCGGTGCCGCGATGGCTTCGAGCATGCGCTGCATGGTCGGGCGATGCTCCGGCTTCACCGGACTGTGCTCGGCGAAGGCGGCGAGCCAGGCCGGCTCGGGGCGGGGCAGGATGTCGACCTCAGGCGCGGCGGCGAAGCCCGCATGAAGCGGACAGACCTGCAACTGGCTGCGTTCGATCTGCCGGTAGCCGCGCTCGGTCAGGAGGGCGCCGATCGGCGGCGGTGCGAGAGGGCTGAGGCGCCAGATCGGCAGCTGGCCGCGCTCCCGATAAGCGGACTCCAGCGTCGCGATTGTCTCAGAAGTTACGCTAGCGTCTGGCCTTAAGCCATTGATAGAATTGGCTCTTTTCGTATATCCGTTGGCGAAACGCAGCCTCCAGCCGGCAACGTCCCGAGACTCAAGGGCGGGCCAGCCGGCGAAAGCCAACGCTTCGATCTTGCGGACGGCGTCAAGATTTTCAACGGAGGGTGACATCATGCAGAATAGGTGTTAGTATTTTTTCAATTAATAACAATTATTTACTCAACTTACTGCAAGTTATACATGAATCTCGACCCCCTCCTCGTCGACGTTCGTGTTTGCTGGCAGCCAGCCGTACCGCGTTCCTCCCGCGCGTTCGGTCCGCGGCTGCCAGCAATCCTTGTGCTCGCCCTATTGGCTCCCTGGATATTGTCGGGATGTGGCAGCAGCACGAGCACGGGCTATGCGGACCGCCCACCCTCGGACCGGGTCGCCTACACCGCCTGGCAGGAATGGACACGCTTCGGCCGTTCGACAGTCGTCTATGGCGGCCAGGCGAATGGCTACGTCAATCGTCGCGGGGTCAGTGAGCGCAGCGAGCCGCTGTCCAGCAAGATCGGCGACTACTGGCAGAGTTGCGGCAGCTCCGACTGGAACGGACGCTCATCCAGCAGGCCGTGGTCGGGTGCCTTCGTCTCGTGGGTGATGAGTCACTCCGGGGTAAGCGCCTCGAAATTCCCGCGCAACGGGCGGCATGGCGGCTACCTCGCGTCCCTCTATGACCGGCAGCGCCGGGGCGGCCATGTACCGTTCGTGCTGCACGCTCCGAGTGAATATTCGCCCCGGTCCGGCGATCTCGTCTGCACCGGCAGCGCCGGGGCGACGTGGCGCCATGCCGACTCCCGCACCGCCCGGCGGCGCATCGACAGCACCGCCAACCATTGCGATATCGTCACAGACGTGCGCGGCGGCTTCGTCCACGCCATCGGCGGCAACGTCAAGGACAGCGTGACGATGAGCCTCTATCCGGTCGATTCGCGCGGCCGGCTACGACCCGTCGCCGGCAAGAACTGGCTGCTCGTGGTCGAAAAGCGGGTGTGAGGGCGATCGCTCCCGCCGCCGCCACGGCAAGCAAGAGAACGGGCGCCCGTGACCAGCTCGTCGTTTCAACCCAGAGGGCCAGCGCCGGCGGGCCGGCCAACGATCCCAGGCTGCCCGCCTGCGCCAGCAGCCCGTTGATCGGGCCGACGGCGCGGAGATCGGCCGCGAGCCGCGGCACCGAGGCGAAGGCGGCGGCCGGGATCAGGCCGCCCACCGCAAAGGAGAGCGCCAGTCCGGCGATGGCCAGCGGCACCGGCGGCGCGATGGCGAGGCAGAGGGCGGCAAGGACGGAACTGCCAAGCAGTCCGCCGGCGACGAGCCGCGACGGGGCAATGTCTGCCCGCATCAGCCAGGCGGTGGCCAGGCTGCCGGCAATGCCGGAGGCCGTGGTGAGCGCGATCGACCGTGCGGCGGTGGCCGGCGTCATCCCCCGACCGTCGACAAGGTAGGCCGGCAGCAGCCCCGCGAGAGCCAGGAACAGAAGAGCGAAGCAGAAGAACGCGACGGCGAGCGGCAGGGCGGGGCGCACCATCGTCAGCGGCATGCACCGCACCAGCCGAGGTGGAGCGTCCATGCGCTTCACGGCGCCAAGAGCAAGCAGCAGGACGGCAGCCAGCACGACGCCGTCCAGCGCGAAAGCGAGGCGCCATCGTGCGTGGTCGGCGAGTTCAGCGGTCGCGATGCCGGCCAGTGCGATGCCGGTAGGCACGAAGGTGCCCCAGAGCGAGAGCGCAAAGGCGTGATGGCGCGGCTCGGAGACCGCTACCATCAACGAAGGCGCGGCGATGACGACCAGCAGATAACCGATGCCGGCCAGCACGCGCGCAGCAAGCAGCGTCTGCGCACCGCCGGCGGCAGCGCAGAGGGCTGCCGCCAAGCCCATCACCAGGATACCCAGCACGAGGGCGCGCCTGTGGCCGATGCGCTCGCACCAGGCGCCGGTGCACAGGCCGAACAGCGCCGCGGCCAGCGTCACGCCCGATATGCAGAAGCCGACGGTGGTGAGTGACAGGCCAAGATCGCGCTGCAGCGCCGGCACCAGCGGCGGCACGAGACCGAGCTGGGCGGCCGCCGAGACTCCCGCTGCATAAAGAACGGCGATGCGCCACCAGGCTGTCGTCATGGCGACGAGGGTGGGCTTCGTCGCCGGCGGAGGCCATGAATAAAGTATTCAGCCTTCGGCCGAGGTGACGAGGCGCGCCAGTGTGCCGTCGCTGAGCTGGAGGCGCTCCCACACCAGTATGCCGGGCTGGATGGTCACGAATGGACGGCCGTTGCCGCCGGTCCGGAAGCGCACGCTGGCAACACCGTCATCGTGCCATCCCAGATCCGCGAGCCGGCTCTCCGCCACACGGATCTGGTCGGTGGCGAAGGGCCACAGCGAGCGACCGTGCAGGTCGGCGGTGCTGGCATGCCATTCGGCCAAGCGCGCCGGCGACGCCGCCAGCAAGCGGTGTGACAGATCGCAGATCAGATGCACGGACAAGGCGGAGCTTTCGACCAACCGACGCAGGCCGGCATCGGCAGCCGAGTCGAGTGGTGCCGCCAGCAGGATTTCGAGCTTGCGCACGGCGCTTTGCGAAAGTGGATGGGATCCACGCTCCCAGCGCGACAGTGTCGCCTGGCTGACGCCGAACTCGTTCATCAGGGCTCCTGCATGAAGGCGGCCACGCGCTCGGCGATCATGATCGTCGGCGCGTTGGTATTGCCGCCGACCAGCGTGGGCATCACCGAGGCGTCGACGACGCGCAGGCCCTGCAGGCCGCGCACGCGACAGCGGTTATCGACGACGGCCATGGGGTCGTTGTCGGGCCCCATCTTGCAGGTGCCGACCGGGTGATAGATCGTCTCGCACTTGGCACGGATCCATTGCTCGATCTCGCCATCGGTCTTCACCGCTGCGCCCGGCTGGAATTCCTCATCGCGATACGGGTCGAAGGCCGTGCCCGCCAGGATGTCGCGGCCGATCTTCACGCCGGCGATCAGGGTCTCGAGGTCACGGCGCTCGGCGAGATAGTTGGCGTCGATCAGCGGGTGTTCCTTGGGATCACTGCTCCTGAGGCGGATCGTGCCGCGGCTCTCGGGGCGCAAGGTGCAGACATGCAGACTGTAGCCGTCGCGCTGCATCTTGGTGCGACCATGGTCGACCACCAGCACCGGCAGGAAGTGGAACTGGATGTCGGGCGCGGACAGGCCGGGCCGGGTGCGAATGAAGCCGCCCGATTCGGCGATCGGCGAGGTGCCCGGCCCCTTCTTGTTGGCGACGTACTGGTACAGCGCCATGAGCTTGCTCGCCCGATCGTAGGTGTCGCGCGTCTTGCAGAACTGCAGGATCGAGGCGTCGAGGTGGTCCTGCAGGTTCCCCCCGACTCCGGGCAAGTCGTGCAGCGGCCGGATGCCGAGCGACTTCAGGTGATCGGCCGGGCCGATGCCCGATAGCATCAGGAGCTGCGGCGAGTTTACCGCGCCGCCGCACAGGATGATCTCGCGGCTGCAGCGCGCGACCTCGTCCCGGCCGTCGACGACATAACGCACGCCCATGGCGCGGTCTTTGTCGAGGATGATGCGCTCGACGAGGGCATTGGAGACGACGTGGACGTTGTTCCTGTTGCGCTCGACGGCCGGTCGCAGGTAGGCGCTGGCCGTGCTCCAGCGTTGCTTGTCCTTCTGCGTGACCTGGAAGTAGCCGACACCGTCCTGCTCGGCACCGTTGAAGTCGTCGTTCCGCTGGTGGCCGAACTGCTTGGCGGCGTGGAAGAAGGCCTCGTTGATCTGCAGTGGCGATGTTTGATCGGCCACGTTGAGCGGCCCATCGGTGCCGTGGAATTCGTTGGCGCCGCGTTCGTTGTGTTCCGCCTTCTTGAAGAAGGGCAGGACCTCCTCGTAGCTCCAGCCCTCGTTGCCGAGCTGGCGCCAGTGGTCGTAGTCGGAAGCATGGCCGCGGACGTAGAGCATGGCGTTGATCGCCGACGACCCGCCCAGCGTCTTGCCGCGCGGCCAATATAGGCGCCGGTTGTTGCAGTGCTTCTGCGGTGTCGTCTCATAGCGCCAGTTGTACGGCGAGTTTTCACCCAGGCTGGCGAAGCCGGCCGGCATCTTCAGCTTGAAGGAGTTGTCAGGTGGCCCTGCCTCGATGACGAGGATGCGTAGCGCAAGGTCCTCAGCGAGTCGGTTGGCGATGGTGCAGCCGGCGGAGCCGGCGCCGATGATGACGTAGTCGTACGGCCAGGACATTCTCTCGACACCTAGGGCAGTCTGTTCTCGATCACGGTGAAAACCAGCCGCCCCGATAAGGGCGTCAAAAAGCCACCGTCGTCCAGTGGAAAGACTTTGCGGCTGACGGAGTCGTCGACGTTGCCGCCAATGGCGGCCAGCCAGCCCGGCTTGACCTCGACGACGATATCGCAATGACCGGCTCCCCGGTTGAGATTGTCCAAGGTCGTGCCGCTGCCGTCCCGCGAAGCACAGATGATGTCGCCGATCCGGGGCGCCCGGTCCTCGGGCCGGCGCGGCACCAGTGCCGCGCCAGGGCGGCGCGCACGCGCGACGAGGCGCTCGACATAGATCGTGTGGCGCTGGTCGGGGCAGAACAGGGCGCGCGGCACGCCGGCGCTGGCGACGTCCCAGGAGATGAAGGCGGCGGACCAGGGCACATCGTCGGTGCCGGTGCGCTCGGGATGCCCGACGCTTGCCCAGTAGTCCCGGACACGTTGCGGCGCATCGCTCTCCTTGACGCCCACGATCTCGGTGCGTGGCGGGGCATCGGCGGAATAGACGATGGTCTGCCGGCCGAAGCGCGCCCATTCGCCGACAGCGAGCAACACCATCGAGACCTTCCGGCTGGCCGTCGGCGGTGGCGCTTCCGGGCGCCATGTCGTGACCGGGCATGGGCCGAGCGGCGGCAGGTCGGCCGCCTTCACGACCTCTCGTGGCGGCTTGGAGGGCGGCGGCGCGGGGGGCGGAGCGCAGGCCGCCGCGGTCAGACACGCGAGGACGACCAGCCGACGCATGCTGATGCTACCAGCGCCCGATGCCGGCGATCACCAGGGTCGGCACGCCTTCGGTGCCGTTGCGCGCGGTGAACACGTGGCTGCCGGGTCGCCGGCCGGCGCGCGGTTCGGTGACATCCAGTCCCGCGGCCGTCAGGCGGGCATGCGTCCTGGCGATATCGGGGACGCGCCAGCTCAGGCCCCAGAGTCGGTCGGGCCGATCGGACACGCCCTGCTTCAGGTCGTGGGCGATCTCGACCACGAGGTCGCCACAGCGGAAGAACAGCAGGCGCGACCCCCACTCGGGATTGCTGCGGTCCAGTCGGAGATCGAGGCCGAGGCGACCGGCATAGAAGGCGATGGCCCGATCGGGATTGGGCGAACGGATGACGACGTGATCGAGCGCCGATACCGCCGAGGCCTCGTCGACGGCGAACGGCGAGGGCGGCGGCGGACGGTCGCGCTCGACCAGGAGGATGCGCACGCCGTGAGTGGCGTCCGGCGAGAGAATGAGACCTCCGTCGGACGGCGTCGTGGCGACGGCGCGTCGATCGAGCAGACGCGCGGCCTTGTCGAGCGCGGTCGTCGCGAAGGTCAGGGAAGACAATGGCCCGCCCGCCGCGCCGAAGGTCAGTCCGGCATTGTCGGTCTGCAGCCGTCCGTCCACCGCGCGCCGGCCGAGCAGCGTCTCGTAGGCGGCCGCGCCGCCGGACAGCGACAGGTGGTCGAGAGCGGTGATCATGATGCGGCTCGGCCCGTCGTCCGACTCAGCCGATACGCTTCAGGCCGGTCTTGTACTGGGCGCCGCGCCGCACGTAGCTCTCGGCACTCATGCGCAGCCGTACGACGTTGTCCTCACTGATCTCGCGCAGGACCTTGGCCGGCATGCCGACGATCATCGAGCGGTCCGGGAATGCCTTCCCCTCGGTGACGACGGCGCCGGCGCCGATCAGGCAGTCCTTTCCGACGACGGCGTGGTTCAGCACCACGGCGCCGATGCCGATCAGCGTGCCGTCGCCGATCGTGCAGCCGTGCAGCATCACCTGGTGGCCGATCGTGACGCCTCGGCCGATGGTGAGCGGCGCGCCGGGATCGGTGTGCAGCACCGAATTCTCCTGCACGTTGCTGTCGTCGCCGATCACGATCGGGTCGTTGTCGCCGCGCAGCACCGCACCGGGGAGAATGCTCACGCGCTCGCCCAGCACGACGGAGCCGATGACCGTCGCCTCGGGCGCGATGTAGCAGGAGGCCGGGATGACCGGCACCTTGTCGTCCAGCTGGTAGATGGCCATGGCGTTTCCTTCCGATGATCGGTTCAGTCTCTCACCGAAGCGGGTCGATCCGACAACAGCTAATTTCTGACGATGTGCCAACGAAGAGTGCCAGGAATTCCTCCAGCGCCTGGACAGATGGCGACCCGCTGCACCAGCCGATATATCCGTCCGGGCGAATCAGCCGCGTCATGCCCGGGCAGGCATCATACGCCGCAGCGAACTCGCCGGCCGCGTCGACCAGCATCGGCAATTCTTCGAACCGGGCGAGCGACAGGCTGCCGAAGGGCAGGTCGGCGGGGGTCGGCATCGTGCCAAGCGGCTCGCCGATGGCGTAGGTGGTGACGCCCCGTAGCCAGATCCCTGAGTCGATCGCCTCCTGAGCGATGCCGAGATCGTCGAATATCTCGAGCGTACACGGCGTGATTCCCAGCGCGCCCGCATCGCTTGTCCGACCGCCATATGTTCAGGCGGCCGGCATTGACGTTTACGTAAACGTCAACTATGACGCTTCCATTATGTCCGCCGCCGCTCCTCCGATCGCCTCGACGGCCACTGGTTCAGCACAGCGCGATAGCCAGCGCATCTATAGCATCGCCGAACTCTCGCGCGAGTTCGCGATCACGCCGCGCACGATCCGTTTCTATGAGGAAGAGGGCCTGATCAAGCCGCGGCGGCAAGGCCTGACCCGCCTGTACAGCGCCGGCGACCGTACGCGGCTGTCCTGGATCCGGCGCGGCACGAGGCTGGGCTTCTCGCTTGCCGAGATCCGCGAACTGCTCGATCTCTATCAGGTCGATCGCACCGGCGGGCAGCAGTTGCGCGAGCTGTTGCGGCGCAGCCGCCAGCACATCATGGAGCTGGAAAGGAAGCGTCGCGATCTCGACGCACACATCAACGAATTCAGGGAGGTCGAGGCCCAGGTCAGCGCCGAGCTGCGTCAGCGCGGTCTCGACCCCGAGAAGGCCTAGGCCCGACAGCGACGAGGGAGGCAATGATGGCCGTCTACAAGGCGCCGCTCAAGGACATCAATTTCGTGCTGAACGAGGTGCTCGACGTCTCGACGCTCGCCGAGCTGCCTGGCTATCAGGATGCGACGCCCGACACGATCCAGGCCATCCTCGAGGAGGCGGCCAAGCTCTGCGAGAACGTGCTGTTCCCGATCAACCGCTCGGGCGACGAGGAGGGCTGCATCTACGAGAACGGAGTCGTCCAGACGCCCAAGGGTTTCAAGCAGGCCTACGACATGTTCCGCGAGGGCGGCTGGACGGCGGTGACCTGCGATCCCGCGTATGGCGGCCAGGGGTTGCCGGCGACGGTGGGCTTCGCGCTGCAGGAGCTCTTCACGGCGTCGAACCAGGCTTTCGCCATGTATCCAGGCCTGAGCCACGGCGCCTACGAGGCGCTGTCGCGGCATGGTTCCGAGGAGCTGAAGAAGCTCTACCTGCCCAAGCTCACCGACGGTACCTGGTCGGGCACGATGTGCCTCACCGAGCCCCATTGCGGCACCGATCTCGGCATGCTGCGCACCAAGGCCGAGCCGCAGGCCGACGGCAGCTACTCGATCACCGGTACCAAGATCTTCATTTCGGCCGGCGAGCACGACCTGACCGAGAACATCATCCACCTCGTGCTGGCGCGCCTGCCGGACGCGCCGGGTGGCACCAAGGGGATCTCGCTGTTCCTGGTGCCGAAGTTTATCCCCAAGGCCGACGGAAGCGTCGGCGAGCGGAACGGCATCCGCTGCGGCGCGGTCGAGCACAAGATGGGCATCAAGGCCAACGCCACCTGCGTCATGAATCTCGATGGCGCCAAGGGCTGGCTGGTTGGCGAGGCCAATAAGGGCATGTCGGCGATGTTCGTGATGATGAATGCCGCCCGCCTCGGCGTCGGCATGCAGGGGCTGGGCATCGCCGAGACCTCCTATCAGAGCGCCGTCGCCTATGCCCGCGACCGCCTGCAGGGCAGGTCGCTTACCGGCCCGAAGAATCCCAACGGTCCGGCCGACCCGATCATCGTGCATCCCGACGTGCGGCGCATGCTGATGATCCAGAGGTCGTTCACCGAGGCCGCCCGGGCGCTGTCGCTGTGGGTCGGCATGCTGATCGACGAGGCGCACCGTCATCCCGACGCCGACAGGCGCGCGGCGGCCGATGACCTGATCCAGCTGCTGACGCCGATCATCAAGGCCTACTTCACCGACATGGGCAGCGAATGCGCCAACCTCGCGGTGCAGACCTATGGCGGGCATGGCTTCATCCGCGAGAACGGCGTCGAGCAGCTGGTGCGCGATGCCCGCATCACCCAACTCTACGAAGGCACCAACGGCATCCAGGCGCTCGATCTGGTCGGCCGCAAGCTGCCGATGAAGGGCGGGCAGGCAGCCCAGCGCCTGCTGGGCGAGATCAGCGGCTTCGTCGCCAAGCACAAGAGCGACGATGCCATGAAGGAGTTCGTCGAGCCGCTCGAGAAGGCGCTCGGCCGTGTCCAGGACGCCGTGCTGTTCCTGATGCAGAACGCCATGAAGAATCCCGACGAAGCAGGCGCGGCGGCCTCGGATCTTCTGCGGCTGATGGCGCTGACCGCCATGACCTACATGTGGAACCGCATCGTGGTCGCGGCCCGCAAGGGCCTGGCCAACGGCGGTGACAAGGCGTTCTACGAGGCGAAGCTCGCCACGGCGCGTTTCTACATAGCGCGTGTGCTGCCGCAGACGACGTCGCTCAACCACCAGATCAAGGCTGGTGCGGCGACGCTGATGGCGCTTCCGGCCGAGGCCTTCTGAACGACGACTCGCCTCTTTCGACAAGGGACCTGCTGGCGCTGCAGGCGTTCGAGCTTGCGGCGCGCGGCGGGTCGTTCAAGGCCGCCGCCGAGGCGCTGCACGTCACCGCCTCGGCAGTGAGCCATCGCATCGCAGGTCTGGAGAAGACGCTGGGCGTCCGACTGTTCGAACGGGGGCCGCGCGGCGTCGGGCTGTCGCCGGCCGGCCGCGCCCTTGCCTCCACCACGGGCCGTGCGTTCGGCGACCTCGCGCGGAGCCTCGCCCGTCAGTCAGCCGGTGAACGGCGGTTGCGCGTCTCCGCGGTGCCGATCTTCGCCTCGCACTGGTTGCTGCCGCGACTAGGCAAGTTCCTCGCCGATCACCCGGAGATCGAGTTGCAGGTCGAGGCGAGTCCGCGCCTGGCCGACATGGAAGCCGGGCTCGTCGACGTCGCGCTGCGCTACGGCACGGGCGACTGGCCCGATGTTTCGGCCGACCGGATCATGGATCTCTCCGTCGTTCCTGTGGCGGCAGCCTCGCTCGTGCGCCGACTGCGGCTGCGCGCGCCGCTCGATCTGCAGCGCGCGCCGCTGATCCGGGTGTCGCCGTTCGGTGCATCATGGACGGAGTGGGCCGCCGGTGCGGGCATCGATCCGGCACCGTTCGAGCGCCGCCGGGGCGAACCGAAGGGCCTGCAGCTCGACAGCATGGGGGCTGCCCTGCGCGCCGCGACCCACGGCCTCGGCGTTGCATTGGCGTTCGATCCGATCGTGGACGGCGAGATCGGGGCGGGAAGCCTGGAGCGTGTCGGGCCGCCTGTGCCGGCGCGTGGCGGGATCTGGCTGGTCTGCCGTCGCCGCGAGCGCGGCGTGCCGTCGATCCGTGCGCTGCGGCGCTGGCTGTTGGCCGAGTGCAGCCGTGCTCTCTAGTGTGGGGCCGATGAAGTCCGTCCTCGCCTATGTCGGCGCCGCATTCCTGGAGATCGGTGGCTGCTTCGCCTTCTGGTGCTGGCTGCGGCTTGACGCGTCGCCATGGTGGCTGGTGCCGGGCATGGCGTCGCTGGCGCTGTTCGCCTGGCTGCTGACCGTCATCGAGGTCGACGCGGCGGGGCGCGCCTATGCGGCCTATGGCGGCATCTACATCGCCGCCGCGCTCGCCTGGATGTGGGCGGTCGAAGGGACGCGCCCCGACCGCTGGGACGTCGTCGGTGTCGTCGTGTGCCTGATCGGCGCCGCGATCATCCTGTTCGCCCCACATCGCGCGCCGGGTTGAGCATCATTCACGGCGGGGGCATGCGCTTGCGTTTGCGCCCGAAGGTCAGTGGCTCGATAGCATGGACCATGGACCTGATGCTGCCTGCCCGCGATGGCGCCATGCTGGCCGCGACCCTGATCGAGCCGATTGGAAACCAACGACGCGGTGCCGTGCTGCTGAACAGTGGCACCGGCATTCCGCGCCAGTTCTACGCCGCCTTCGCGTCACACCTGGCCATGCGCGGCCTTGCCGTGCTGACCTACGACTATCGCGGCATAGGCGGTTCGCCGAAGCCCGCGATCGCGACCATGGAGCAATGGGGGGCGGTAGACCAGGCGTCGATGCTGGACCATCTGGCTCGGCTTTGTCCCGGTACGCCGCTCGGGCTGATCGGTCACTCGTTCGGCGGGCAGGTACTCGGCCTCGCCGACAATATCAGCGGCGTGCGCGCTGCCGTGCTGTTGACCAGCCAGAGCGGTCACTGGCGCCATTGGCCGCCGGGCAAGGCGCGCCTGCGCATGCTCGCCCTGTGGTGGCTGTTGATTCCTGGCCTGACGACGGTCACCGGCCGCTTCCCCGGCGCGTGGATCGGCACGGCCGACCTACCGGCGGACATTGCGCGAAGCTGGGCGCGGTGGGGGCGCTCGCGCCATTACATCTGCGACCCCAGCGGGCGACCGTTGCGGCCACACAATCACGAGGTCGCCTTCCCGATTCGCTGGATGAGTTTCGCGGACGATCCGGTGGCGCCGTACTCCGCCGTCGAGGCCCTCCGATCGTATTATCCGGCCGCGTCGGTGGAGCGGCTGCATCTCTCGCCCGCCGACCTCGGCGTGCCGGCGATCGGGCACTTCGGCTTCTTCCGCAAGTCGATGCCGCGGGCAGCCTGGGACGATCTCGCATCGTGGCTCGATGCGCGGTTGCAGGAGACGCCGGCGGATGGGCAGACTGCGCGCCGACACGAGTCGGAGGAAACACACGCATGTCGGCACCCCACGTGCTCGCCGAAGTCAAAGACGGCATCGGCTGGCTGACGCTCAACCGTCCCGAATCGCTGAACGCGCTGTCGTTCGAGATGACGGACCTGCTGATCAGGCATACGGCCGAGTTCGAGAAGGATCCCGCGGTGCGCTGTGTCGTGGTGCGTGGCGCGGGCACGCATTTCATGGCCGGCGGCGACATCAAGGGCTTCCACAAGTCGCTGACCGAGAACCGGGCGCAGCACCTGGCCGGGTTCGAGATGCGCGTCGTGAAGGCGCACCAGACGATCTACCAGATTCGCCGCATGGCGAAGCCGGTCCTGGCCTCGGTACAGGGCGCAGCCGCCGGCTTTGGCCTGTCGCTCATCCTGAATTGCGACCTCGCGATCGCCAGCGAGGACGCGTTCTTCACGCTGGCCTATCGCCATATCGGCCTGTCGGCCGACGGCGGCGCCACCTACTTCCTGCCGCGCATCGTTGGCGAGCGGAAGGCGTTGGAGATCGCGCTGCTGGGCGAGCGCTTCACGGCGCAGGAGGCGAAGGACAACAACATTCTCAACTGGGTGGTGCCGAAGGACAGACTCGTGGAGGAGACCGAGAAGATGGCGCGCAAGCTCGCCGACGGCCCGACCTTCGCGCTTGGCATGGCCAAGCGCCTGATCCGCAACTCGTTCGACAATTCCTGGGACGGGCACTCGCACCGCGAAGCGGAGGGGCTGGCGGCCTGCGCGGCGACGGAGGATCATTTCGAGGGGCTGAACGCCTTCCTCGAAAAACGGAAGGCGGCCTTCAAGGGGAGGTGACGATGCAGGACCGCCATATCGGCGACGTGCGTGTGACGCGCATTGAGGAGCAGATGGGGCCGGGCTTCCCGGCCAAGGATTTCTTTCCCGAGTTCGAGGCCGAGACCTTCGCCGCCGAACAGCATTGGCTGGCACCGAACTACTACCAGCCCGAGAGTGGCAGGTTGATGACCTCGATCCACTCGTGGCTGCTGCGCACGGGCAAGTACACGATCCTGGTCGATGCCTGCAGTGGCAATCACAAGCCGCGGCCCGGCATGCCGCGCTTCGACATGCTCGACACGAAGTATCTCGACCGCCTGCGGGAGGCCGGCGTGCAGCCCGAGGAGATCGATTTCGTGATGTGCACGCACCTGCATGTCGACCATGTCGGCTGGAACACACGGCTGGAGAACGGCAAGTGGGTGCCGACCTTTCCCAATGCCAAGTACGTGATGTCGCGCACCGACCACGATCACTGGGCGGCGGCGGTCAGGAAACCGGATACCGAACAGTACCAGGTCAACACCTACAACGATTCGGTGCTGCCGATCGTCGAGGCAAAGATGGCCGAGTTCGTATCGGGCGATCACGGCATGTGCGGCTGCCTGACGCTGAAGCCGGCGCCCGGACATACGCCGGGGCAGGTGCGCGTCGATCTCGACTCCCGTGGCAGGCGTGCGATCTTCGCCGGCGACGCGTTGCACAACCCGGTACAGGTGCCGTTGTGGAAGTGGAACAGCCGCTTTTGCGAGGATCGCGACCTTGCCCGCCGCAGCCGTCACACGCTTCTGGCGGACTGCGTGGAGCAAGGGGCACTGCTCATGCCGGCGCACTTCGCCCCGCCGCACGCGGCTTACGTCAAGGATGCAGGAGCGGGGAGCGGCGATGACCGCTTCGCGCTCGACTGGGACTGGGATAACGCACGCGGCCGTTAGATCGCGGCCGGCAAGCGGCCGTCCACGCGGCATCGATCGGCCGTGCAGTCGACGTGCATCTCACCGCCCACTTTCCATCCCGCCCGAACATCCCCTCGACCCTCCGCCCTTACGTCCTGGGTGGGCGGAGGTCGCCGGAGGAGCGCGCGATCATTGCGTGGTGATGTTGGCCGCTTCCACCACGCCCTTCCATTTCGGTACTTCGGCACCGATCATGGCGGCGAATTCCTGCGGCGTACTGGCGGTGGCGATGCAGCCGTAGCCGAGGAACCTCTTCTGCACGTCCGGCTGGGCCAGCACTTGGCGGATCGCGGCATTCAGCTTGTCGACCACCGGCTTCGGCGTCCGTGCGGGGGCGAGGATTCCGAACCACACGCTGGCTTCGTACCCTGGCAGGGACTCGCCGATGGTCGGTGCACCCGGCATCAGCGGCGATGGCTGCGCTGTCGACACGCCCAGCAGTTTGAGCTTGCCGGCCTTTACGGCTGCATCCTGGCTGTCCGAGGATGTCGTGATCAGCAGCTTCACTTCGCCGTTCAAGACGCCCATGGTCGAGAGCGCCTGCCCCTTGTAGGGGACATGCACCAGCTTGATGCCGGCCTCCTTGCCGAACAGCTCCGTCGCAAGATGGCCGAGCGAGCCGGCGCCGGCGGTGCCGTATTCCAGGCCGTCGGGCTGCTTCTTGGCGAAATCGATGAGCTCCTTGACGGTGCCGACCGGGACGCTGGGATGCACGACCAGGGTCATCGGTGCGACCGACACCAGAGAGATCGGGGCGAAATCCTTAATGGGATCATAGCCAACGCCCTTCTGGATCAGGGGCACGATGGCGCTGGGACCGTTGTTGCCAAAGATCAGCGTATAGCCGTCGGGGGCAGCATTGGCGACCTGAGCGGTGCCGATCGCGCCAGCCGCTCCGGCCTTGTTGTCGACGATGACGGTCTGGCCCAGCACCTTGGACAGAGGTTCCTGAAGGGTGCGTGCCATGATGTCTGTCGTGCCGCCCGGTGCGTAGGGAACGACCAGGCGGATCGGCTTGTCGGGATACTGTTGCGCCGCCGCCGTCACCGGAAGGGCGCCCAGCAACAGCGCTGCGCTACCCAGTACACCTCTTCGTCTCGTGATCATCTGCTCCTCCCAGGATCTTATGAAGTACTTCCTTCGTATCGACGCCGAGCGCAGGAACCCTCGCAGCGACAGCCACGGTCGAGTCGGCGAACTGAAAGGGTGGATTGGGCACCAGGAAGGTGCCGGCGCCGTCGGTGACATGAGCCAGCGTGCCGCGCGCCGCGAGCTGCGGATCGGCCATTGCTTCGGCGACGCTGAGATAGCGCGAGCAGGGGACGCCTGCCTTCATCAGAATGTCCTCGCAGTCGCGCGCCGACCGCGCAGCCGTCCAGTCTTCGATCGCCTCCATCAGGGTTTCCCAGTTCGCGACGCGTGCACCGACCGTGGCGAAGCGGGAATCGTCCTTCCATTGGGGGCAGCCGATCGCGTCGGCGAGTTGCTCGAAGTTTCGCTGGTTGACCGGCGCCACGATTACGAAGCCATCGCGTGCGCGCATCGGCACATAGAGGGGCCGTTGCGTCTTTTCCGGAAACTGGGCCTCCTGGCATTCGAAGACCAGGAGGTTGATCATCGAATCCATCAGCGCCACGTCGATGAACTGTCCCCGGCCGTGGCGAAGACGGCTGATCATGGCTGTCTGGATGGCCCCGAAGGCGTAGACGGCGGCCAGCACGTCGGCGATGAAGATGCCGGTTTTCGCCGGCTTCGACTGGTCGCCCTGGTAGACGAACTGCGTGTGGTCGAAGCCGCTGGCAGCGTGCACCACGGGTGCATAGGCCGGTTGCCCGGCGCGTGGTCCCGTCTGGCCGAAGCCCGATATCGAGCAGTAAATGAGGTCCGGGCGCGTTTCGGCGAGGCGAGCATAGTCCAGCTCGAGACGCTTCATGACCCCCGGCCGGAAGTTCTCGACCACGACGTCGGAAGCGGCGACCAGGCCCTGCGCGGCGTTGCGGCCGGCGGGGCTCTTCAGGTCGAGGACGACGCTCTTCTTGCCGGCATTGAGGTGACCGAAGTAAGTGCTATGGCCGTCTCGCAAGGGCGGCCGCGTGCGCATGTGATCGCCGTGTGGTTCCTCGATCTTGAGAACCTCGGCACCGCAATCCGCCAACAGTCGCGTACAATAGGGACCGGCGATCATGCTGGTGAAGTCGACGACGCGGATGCCGGAAAGCGGCCTCATCAGTTCACCCCGCTTGCCGAGCCGCGGGGCCGCATGCGGTCACGATAGCGGTCGCGCAGGCTCTCGAGATGCTCGGCCATCGCTGCCACGGCGGAATCGGTATCGCGCCGGCGCAGCGCTTCGAGCAGTCTGCGCCTCGCCCTGAAGGTGAGGTCGTTGCGTTCTCCGCCGGCGGCATGGGCGAAATCACGCATTACTTCCATCACCGCACTCATCATCATCACCATGACGGCGTTGCGCGTGCACTGCGCCAGGAGATTGTGGAACTCGATATGGATATCGATCTTGTCGTCGTAGCGTCCGGCGCGGAACAGCCGCTCGGCCTCATCGACGTTGGCGGTCAGGGCGGCAAGATCGGCTTCCGTGGCGCGGACGCAGGCGATGCGCACGACCGTCGAGGCGAGCCACAGCCGTGCCTCAGTGAGATCGTCGATCGACACGCTGCCGAGCTGGTAGAGATTGCGGAAGCTGTCGCCGATCAGGGAGGGGTTGCCTTCGCCGATGAATGCGCCGCCATGTGCCCCGGCCTGCAGGCAGACAAGGCCGGTGCGTTCGAGATTGCGCAGCGCCTCGCGCACCGCGCCTCTGCTGACGCCGAAGGACTCCGCAAGCTCGCGCTCGGGCGGAAGCTTATCACCGGACTTGAGCTCGCCCGAGGCGATACGAAGCTGGATCGCCGCAGAGACCTGGTCCGACAGGCGCCGTCGCTTGAGGGGCTCGAAGCCGATGCTCACACCGTCTCTCCGGCGGTGAGGTTCGCGAGCTGGGTGGTGCCGATACTGGCGCGGTAGGAGTCCTCTCCACCGCTGACGTGATCGGCCAGATAGGCATCGAAACTCGCCTGGTCACGGCTTGCCGCGACATAGGACCTGAGATGCTTCTCGTCCTGTGCATAGAGGCCCGGGCTGCAGCCCGGATGCGCGCCGAACGGTGCGACGACCACGGCATCGACGAACGCCGACGGGATCTTGGTGAGCCGCGCCGACTGGCGGACCGTGCTGGTCGGCACGATGCGATCGACGGAGCAGATCACGTGTCGGGCGGCCTGCGCCATCAACAGGTCGAAGTAGGCGGCGCCGAAATACTGCACGTTGCCGTCCTGATCGGCTTGCTGGCCGTGCAGCAGCACGACATCGGGCTTGATCGCCGGCACCTCGAGGAGCGGTCGTCCACCTTCCTGCACACGGGCCTTGCGGTACAGGCCGGGATTGACTTTTGGCAGGTCCGTGCCGAGGTCAGGGATCAGCCCATATGGCAAGTCGCAGGCGCCAGCGCGAAGACCTCCGGCAATGCCGGGACCGTCCATCTCCGACACCTTCACCGCCCCCGATTGTGCGGCGCGGCGGAAGTTTGGCGCAAGCCCGAGATGCTCGAAGCTGATGAAGACGCAGCCAGTCTCCTTCACACAGCCGGCGCCGATCAACATGTCGGGAGCGACGCTGCCGGGGGCCGGCACCAGCGTGAGGTCGCGTACGCCGCGGCGCACCAGTCCCCGGATCAGCGCCATCGGCTGACCGTGGAAGATCCAGCCGCCGATGCCGACGGTCATACCGTTCTCGACGACGGACAGCGCGGTGTCGAGATCGACGATCTTGTCGGCGATGCTCATCATGCAGCCCGCAGCATATGGCGCGCTATCACCAGGCGCTGGATCTGGTTGGTACCCTCGAATATCTGGTTGATCTTGGCATCCCGCATGTAGCGTTCGACGGGGAAGTCGCGCATGTAGCCGGCGCCGCCGAAGATCTGCACGGCGTCGGTCGCAACCTTCATGGCCGTGTCGCTGCAGAAGCACTTGACCATCGAGGCCTTGGCCGAGAAGCCGTCCCATTCGTCGCGATCCGCCATGCGCGTGCAGTCATAGAGCAGGCAGCGTGCCGCTTCCGTCTGCATCTGCATGTCGGCCAGCATGAACTGGATGCCTTGGAATTCGGTGATCGGCTGGCCGAACTGCTTTCGCTCGCGGCCATAGGCGGTGGCCTGATCGATGGCTCCCTGCGCCAGTCCGACCGAGATCGCGCCGATCGTCGGCCGGTTCAGGTCGAGGATGCGCATGCAGGTTTTGAAGGCCTGCCCTTCGGGACCGATCATGTTCTCTGCCGGAACGCGGACGTCGTCGAAGTAGATCGGCACGTTGGGTACGCCGCGAATGCCCATCTTCCGGTCCTCCTTGCCATAGGAGAACCCTTCGGTCTTCGTGTCGACGATGAAGGCCGAGATGCCGTTCGCGCCGCGCCCCTCGCTGGTCCGCGCGAACACCATGATGAAATGGGCGACCGATCCGAAGGTGATGTAGATCTTGCCGCCGTTCAGCACCCAGCTGTCGCCGTCCCTGACGGCGCGGGTCTTCATCGAGGAGACGTCGGAGCCGGTGCTGGTTTCCGTAATGGCGACAGCGGTGATGGTGCGGCCCTTGGCGGCCAGGCCGAGATAGTGGCGTTTCTGCTCCTCCGAGCCGAAATTCAGGATCGGCAGGACGAGGCCGAAAGAATTGTTGCCGGCGAGCAGGGCGGCGGATTCGGAGACCTTGGCGATCTCCTCCTTGACGATGCATACCGAAGTGAGATCGGCGCCGGGGCCGCCATATTCCTGCGGCACCCAGAGCTGCAGCAGGCCCATGTCGCCGAAAACCTCCACGAGCTCTTCGGGGAAGCGGTTGTTCTCGTCGATCTCGGACGCGATCGGCGCGACGTGCTTCTCGACCATGCGCCGGACCTGATCACGCAGCAGCAGGTGATGCTCTTCGAAGTGATAGTTGTTCATCGGCGGGTCCTTCAGTTGGCGCTTGGCCAGGGGAACTTGCGCGCCAGCACACCGGTCGAGTCGACTGTACGACGCAGCATGAACAGCTCGTCGGCGTCGGGTGGCGCTGTCCGCGCGATATCGGTGGGCACGACGAGGTCGAAGCCGGTGTTGTCGCGCACTTCATCGAGCGTCACGCCGTCATGCAGCGAGCGGATGCGCATGGCCTTGCTGACCGGATCGAAGTCGAAGACTCCGAGCGGTGTCACGACCAGGCGCGGACCGCCTTCAGGCAGGCCCGCATCGGTGCGGGAGACGCCGCCATCGAGGTGACCGGCACCGCAGATGAAGTCGACCTTGGGGACGAAGGCGCCGCGGTCATGGCGGGTCATCATGATGTAGAAGCGCTTGGACAGGCCGCACAGAGCGCTGATGCCGACCGTGCCCGGCCCCCGCAGGCGCGGTCGCGCATAGTCGCCGATGCAGACTGTATTGATGTTGCCGAAACGATCGGTCTGAAGGGCGCCGAGAATGGCGAAGTCGAAGAAGTGCACCTGCCAGTCGATGAAGTCGATCATCTGCGGCAGGTCCATCACCGCCTGAGCGACAGCAATGTTCTCGGCGTCGGCGGCTGGCCGCACGATGCCTTCGGCGGGATTGGTCATGCCGCCCGGTCCCGACACCCACCACAAGCGAGGGGCATGACGCTGTCGCGCGAGATTGCAGGCGGCGACCTGGATGTCCGAGTTGGTCCCCACAATCGCCTTTTCGCCATCGGCCATGTCCCGGGACAACAGGACGGCCAGCAATTCGCCAAGTGCATAGGCGTGCGTTGCCGAGCGCATCTCCTCACCTTCTCCGCTTCTTATTGGTTAGATATTTTATTGGTCCGACCAATAATGGTCAAGACAGTCCCTTGTGTTTTCGGCAAAACGCCGGAAAACGCACAGCGTTCGGCTGGAAGCCGCCGAACGCCATGCGCTTCCCCTGAAATAGCGATCGGGTCGCCAGGGTTCCCGGCAGGTGAGGTCGCCGCCTTGTGTTTCAGCGGCCCTTCCAATTGGGCTTGCGCTTCTCGGCGAAGGCCTTCGGCCCCTCGACCGTGTCTTCGCTCTTCGTCATGGCGACGAACGCGGGATAGTGGAGGTTGCGATTGGCGATCTCGAGCGACGGCACGTCGAGCGAGCGCATGACGACCTGCTTCGTCGCGCGCACCGACATCGGCGAGCAGGCGAGGATGTCGTCTGCCCATCGGCGCGCTTCCTTCATGAGGTCGGCATGCGGCGCCACCGCGGTGACGAAGCCGAGCTCGTAACCCTCCTTGGCGGAGACGTGGCGCCCGGTGAGCATCATGCCCATGGCCTTCTTGAGCGGGATCATACGCGACAGGCGCTGCATGCCGCCGGCACCTGCCGCCAGCCCAACTTTCGGTTCCGGGAGGGCGAAGGTCGCCTTGTCGGAGGCGATGATGATATCGCAGGCCAGCGCGATCTCGAAGCCGCCGCCCATGGCGACGCCGTTGACGGCGGCGATGACGGGCTTGTCGAGGTCGTAACGGTTGGTGAGACCACCGAAACCCTTGAGGGGGTGGATCGGCCGCTTGCCTGTCTTGGCCTGCAGTTCGGCATGATACTTCAGATCGTTGCCGGCGCAGAAAGCCTTGTCGCCAGCTCCTGTGATGATGGCGACCCAGAGTTCGGGATTGGCGTCGAACTCGTCGAAAGCGGCCACCAGCTCTTCGTTCGCCATGGGATGGCAGGCGTTGTAGACCTCTGGCCGATTGATGGTGACGATCATCAGGCGACCGTCGATCTCGACTTTGCTATACTGACCCATGACGTTCCCTCGTGTCCGTGATGAACGAGGGTTTACCGTATGTGGCGTCGATACTGAATGGCGGTGTTGGCAGCCGCCTGGTCGATCCATCGGGTGAAGATCGAGTCATCAGGCAAAAATCGAGGACGTAGCGGGCGCATGGCATGGGTCTTTTGAAAGGACTAATCGGTGCGGCGGTGCTGGTAGCCTGCTTCACGGGGGCGGCTGGAGCGCAGACGCGCCCGTTCATTCTCGCGCAGACGGGGAGCAAAACGGTCCCCCTGCCTACCCCGGCTTTCGACCGGGGCCCTTCGAATGTCGAGCTCGTGAATCGGGCGCTCAATCCTGGGGCGCCGGCACCTGGCGTTCCATTGCCGCATCCCGACCTCTCCACACCTGGCGGTCGTCAGCCCGAAGCGTCTGACGGTCCGCAGGTGTTCGCTCGTCAGGAAGACGGAGGCGGGGTGCTGGGCTTTCGTGTCCCGATTCCAGCGGAGCGCGCGGGGCCACAAGTGCCTACTACATATGGTGTCGATGCCTCGTCCTCGGAGCGGCCCTCGGAGAGGCGTTAAACGAGACTGTGGCGTCTCCGCCACAGGTTGCCTCCTATTGGCCCGGTATCGGCCGCTTTTCTTGCACGGCACTAGTTGTGGTGTGTATATTGCCATGAGGAGTTGGTGACAGACCCCAGCCCCGCCAACGCTCGTAAGTTTTGAATAAACGAGGGGAAGAACTCATGAAGAAGGCTTTGATGGCCGCCGCCGCGATCGTCGCGCTGCCGGTCATGGCTCAGGCACAGTCTCCGTCGCCGGGCGTATACATCGGTGCGGAAGGCGGTCTGAACTGGCTGCTGAACTTCAACGCGAACACCAACGTTGCGGCGGCTCCGGTCGTCGGCGTCACGCCCGGGACGGGCTGGGCGGCTGGTGGCGTGATCGGCTACGACTTCGTCGGTCCG
>QFCS01002081.1_pt1 | contig 23163 bp, 25 predicted proteins | sample 3576561 | NCBI WGS metagenome assembly QFCS01 | reverse complement strand
GTACTGACGAAAATAGGCTTGGAATGCCGGGTACAGGGCGACATTGCTCTTGTAGTCGCCAAAGAGGTCGAGTTGGACTTCATCGGCGTCTGGCCGGCCCAAGTATAAGTTGTCCAGCGAATATCCGTCCGGCGAGACGAGGGACTGGTTACTAACGCCGTGCGTGTACTGCCAAACTGTTGTCTCCGGAGAGAGGAAAGTCCTCAGAGCCTCACGGTTGGCTGCTGACGAGTCTTGCCAGTACGCGCGGATGGGATTCCAGCCGTCACTGAGGCCCTCCTCATAAGCGTTTCCGTTTTGTGAGATGATCGCAGAAATGCGCTCGGGATGGCGAAGCGCCATGCGCAAGCCGGTCGGTGCGCCATAGTCAAAAACGTATATCGCGAAGCGCTTGAGACCGATGACTTCCGTAAATCGCTCAATCACCTCGGCCAGCCTCGCGAAAGTGTAGCCAAAGGTGTCACGCGACGGCATGTCGGTCTGGCCAAAACCCGGCAGGTCCGGCGCCACGAGGCAGAAGCGATCGGCGAGAGCCGGAATCAGGTCGCGGAACATGTGACTTGAAGAGGGAAACCCGTGAAGCAACAACAATACCGGCGATTCCGCACGGCCCGCTGCACGGTAGAACACGTTCAAGCCATCAACGTTGGCCTTGTGATACTGTATCGTTGTCATAGGCGGTCTCCAATTTCAGATGTTGGATCGGGCGCTGTACGTCCCGGAGTGACGCGTGCAGACACAGCCGTCATGGGCTGAGGTGTCCCTCGCGCAGCGATCCACTTTGGTTACAGGCTTGCGGGCTCGCTGACGAAACGATTTGCCCTGGGGCAATAGTTGGCTACATGGCCGCGTGGCCCGGGCGCTTTCTCGCATTGGCCGGTTCGGTATTGCCGCCGCCATGTGGGAAGAGGCGCGGCGAGGTTCCCATCGATGAACTGGGAAACTCGCATTACCTGCCAGGGGGCGGGGCCACCCGTGAAGCGTCCCCCTGTATCCCGCGGGACATCCTTTGTGGAATCTCTCTCCAGAAGGGATAGGGTCCGATCAATGAGCCGCTTTGTCGAGGTCTGCGCCGGCGACCAGGCTTGCCCGGCAGCTGCGAGCAACTGTATGACGATTGGCGCAACCGGCAATTCTGGACGCCATTCAATCATTGGATCGTCCAACGCATGCAACTCTTCAGGCACGTTCACCTCCTGCCGCGCCGATCAAAAGCGCCAACAGTACATTGGAACGGTCGGCACTTCGAAGAAGTAGCGGTCTGGAATGAACTCCATTACCCTCGGGAATGAACCCTTACCGCCATCGACTGATCGAGGCACTTCGTGCGGATCGAGCCGATCAGCCACGCATCCACTCTTAGGGATCGAGCTTCGATCGGGTGCTCACGTATTCCATGGCAGAAAGCCGCTGGGTAACGGTGTTGCTCAGAGGCGTTGGGTCTTGCCCGTGGGGACACGACCCAGGAGATGCAAGAGATCACATGATGCTCTGCACGCAAATAGCCTGTCCGGAACGCAGATGCGAAAAGGTCGATCGATGTCACGTTCAGCGCAGGCTCGGCTGGGACCAACACATGCCCATAGAGGATGGTAGCAAACCGACACTGGCGGCCGGACATTGCCGGATACCGTAGCGTAGGGTGGCGTCCCCGAGAGGATTCGAACCTCCGACCTCCGGTTTAGGAAACCGCTGCTCTATCCGGCTGAGCTACGGGGACGTGAGGATTTTTCTATCGTCTCCGCAGGGCGCTTGTCACTCCCGTTTGTGCCTTCGTTCCCGGTTCGGGCAAGTACGCGCCCGCGCGATGCCCGTGGCCCCCCGCCTGCCCTATAGTGCAGCAGCCCTACCGGGCGACGAAGGGAGTGCATCGTATGGACGCGCTGTCGACGTTCCTGATCTACGTGCTGCCGTTCCTGGCGATCGGCATCGGCGCGAAGTGGTGGATGCGGCGCCGCGGCGTCGGCCTCGACGACGTCCAGTCCCAGGCCGGATCGGGCCGCCGCCGGCGGCGGGTCTTCCTGCTGGGGTTCTGGCGCTGGGAAGACGACCCGTAACCCCGACGCGGCACGCGGCGTACCCCAGGCATGGGATTGGCCGGTGGCATCGCGATCGGTGTGGCGCTCGGCGTCGCCATGGGCCCCATGCTGGACAATGTCGCCCTGGGGATCGGCGTCGGAATCGCGCTGGGCATCGCCCTGACCCTGGCGTCCGGGTGGAAGTGACGGCCCCTTCGTGGCGGGCGCTCCCCGCCCCTCGGCCGCCGGCGCGGCGTTCCTTGCCTGCGACAAGGCCCCATACTACGGTCATCCGCAGCGTTTGCATCGATTGGCAGGGGGAGCGGCGGCGATGATCCGGTGTGTGCGGATTTGGACGGGCGACGACCAGAACTCGCATGCCGAGGAGGGCTGGCTCGAGCTGGAAACCGGCGCCCATGGCAACGACCTGCTGACGGGCAAGATCGGCACCGTCCACGCCTCCTTCCAGGAGACGACGTCGGGCGGCACCTTCGCCTGGCATACCGCGCCGGTGCGCCAGCTGGTCATCACGCTGAGCGGCACGCTCGATTTCGAGACCCGCGGCGGGCAGCACTTCATCCTGAAGCCGGGCGACGTGCTGCTGGCCGAGGATACGACCGGCGGCGGCCACTGCTGGCGACTGGTCGACGACCAGCCGTGGCGGCGGCTCTACGTCGTGCTGGCGCCCGACGTCCCGGTGCCCTTCAAGCGCGCCGCCGGCGCCTGATCCCTCCACCCCAGCCGAGGACAGTCCCGATGAGCGAGAGCGAAGCCTCCACCGCCGACGTCGTCCTGGTCGGCGCCGGCATCATGAGCACGACGCTCGCGGTGTTCCTGAAGGAGCTGCAGCCGCACCTGCGGGTCGAGATCCTGGAACGCCTGCCGGGCGAGGCGCAGGAAAGCTCGGGCGCCTGGAACAACGCCGGCACCGGCCACGCCGCCAACTGCGAGCTGAACTACACGCCGATGCGCAAGGACGGCACGGTCGACATCGCCAAGGCGCTGGAGGTCAATGTCGAGTTCGACATGTCGCGCCAGTTCTGGTCGTACCTGATCCGCAAAGGCGCGATCGCCTCGCCCGATTCCTTCATCCATCCGGTGCCGCACATGAGCTTCGTGATCGGCGAAGATCGCGCGGCGTTCCTGAAGAAGCGCCACGCCGCGATGAGCGCCCATCACTGCTATCGCGGCATGGAGTTCAGCCAGGACCACAAGCAGATCGCCGAGTGGGCGCCGCTGATCATGGAGGGCCGCGATCCCAAGCAGGTCGTCGCGGCCACGCGCATCGTCAACGGCGCCGACGTGAACTACGGCGCGCTGACCCGCAACCTGCTGGACCATCTGCGCAAGCAGGACCGGTTCAGCGTGCACTTCGAGCACGACGTCACCGGCCTGCAGCGCCGGCCGACCGGCGACGGCTGGTGGCTCGACGTCCGCAACGGCAAGACCGGCGAGACCCGCCGCATCGGCGCGCGCTGGGTCTTCCTGGGCGCCGGCGGCCGGGCGATCTCGCTGCTGCAGAAGTCGGGCATCCCCGAGGCCAAGGGCTTCGCGGGCTTCCCGGTCAGCGGCATCTGGCTGCGCTGCGGCAAACAAGAGGTGGCCAAGCGCCACGACGCCAAGGTCTACGGCATGGCCGCGGCCGGCTCGCCGCCGATGTCGGTGCCGCACCTCGATACCCGCATCATCGACGGCAAGCGCTGGCTGCTGTTCGGCCCCTATGCCGGCTTCTCGACCAAGTTCCTCAAGCACGGCTCGCCGCTCGACCTGCCGCTGTCGGTGCGGCCGGACAACATCCTGCCGCTGCTGGCCGTGGCGCGGGACAACTTCCCGCTGGAGGAATACCTGGTCGGCCAGGTCTTCCAGAGCATGAACCACCGCTACAAGGCGCTGCGCGAATTCTATCCAGAGATGAAGGAAAGCGACTGGGAGATCGACGTGGCGGGCCAGCGCGTGCAGATCATCCGCAAGAGCAAGCTGCGCACGGGCACGCTGGAGTTCGGCACCGAGATCGTGCATTCGGCCGATTCGTCGATCGTGGCGCTGCTCGGCGCCTCGCCCGGCGCCTCGACGGCGGTGTGGATCATGGTGCACATGCTGGAGACCTGCTTCCACGAGGAGCTGGTCGGCCACTGGGTGCCCAAGATCAAGGAGATGATCCCGTCCTACGGCGGCGACCTCAAGACCGATGCGGCGCTGGTCGAGCACGTGCGCAAGGACACGGCGGAAGTGCTGGGGCTGCGGACGGTTTGACCGCGGCCGTCGCCATGATTGCCGCCGGTTACGCCGGCGCATGACCCAGTCCGGCGAGTCGCTCGCGGTCCTGCTGCGCTTCGGCGCGCTGATGCTGCGGTCGGGCGACACCGCCTTCCGCGTGCGCGACGCGATGGGCCAGCTGGCCGGCCAGCTCGGCGTCGAGCGGCTGGACGTGCTGATCACGCTGGGCAGCATCACGGCGACGGCGCAGGCCGCGGGCGGGACCACGACGCTGGTGCGCGAGGTCGGGCCGCTCGGCGTCGACGCCGCGCGCACCGCCGCCCTGTACCAGCTGGCGCAGACCGGCCGCAGTAGCGTCACCCCGGCCACGCTGACACCGGCCACGCTGACACCGGCCGCGCTGCCACCGACCACGCTGCCACCGACCAGGCTGACAGCGTCCGAGCTCGCGGCAGCGATCGACGCGATCGAGGCGACGCGGCCGCTGCACGGGCTGCTGCCGATCGCGCTGTCGATGGTGGTCGCCTCGGCCGGCTTCTCCTTCCTGAACGGCGGCGACCTGCTGGCGACCGGCGCCGCCGCCGTGAGCGGCGGCCTCGGCCAGACGGCGCGCACGCTGCTGTCGCGCAAGGCCTTCAACCAGTTCGCCACGGCAACGCTGTGCGCCATGCTCGCGGCCGGCACCTACTGCCTGATCGTGCTGGGCTTCGGCGTGCGCAGCTTCGCGCTGGCGCATGCCGTCGGATTCATCTCGTCGGCGTTGTTCCTGGTGCCGGGCTTCCCGCTGGTCGCCGCCCTGCTCGATCTCGTGCAGCACCAGACCCCGGCTGGCGTCGCGCGGCTGTTCTACGGCGTGCTGCTCACGCTGGCCGCCGCCTTCGGCCTGTCGGTGGTGGCTGCCCTGGCCGGCCTGGCCCCGGCGCCGCCGGCAGCTCCCGGCCACGGCCTCGACACCACGACCGTGCTGTGGCGCGCCGTGGCGTGCTTCGCCGGCGGCTGCGGCTACGGCATCCTGTTCAACAACCCGCTGCGCACCGTCGTGGTCGTCGGCGTGCTGTCGATGCTGGGCAACGAGGTCCGGCTGGGCTTGCACGATCTCGGGATGGCGCTGCCGCCGGCGACCTTCTTCGGCGCCCTGGTGGTCGGCCTGCTCGCCTGGCTGGTGCGCGAGCCGCTACGCGTACCGCGCATCGCCCTCACCGTCCCCAGCATCATCATGATGACGCCGGGCCTCTACGCCTTCCAGGCGATCGTCTTCCTGAACCAGGGCAAGGTGCCGGAGGCGATCGAGGCAGCCACGATCTGCGGCTTCGCCGTCGGCGCCATGGCAATGGGCCTGGTCGCAGCGCGGTTCCTCACCGAGCGGCGCTGGCGCTTCGAGCGGTAGGGCCGGCTCCCGGTTCTGCCCCGGGGCCCGGTCACTCGGTGGCGACGTAGGGATGGACCATCTTGGCGGGATCGACGATGCGGTCGAACTCGGCCTCGTCGACAGAGCCCAGCTTCAGCGCCGCCTCCTTCAGCGTCAGGTCGTGGTCCATCGCATAGTGGGCGATCTTCGAGGCCTTGTCGTAACCGATGACCGGCGCCAGCGCCGTGACTAGCATCAGCGAGCGGTCGACGTACTCCTTGATCTTCTTCAGGTTGGGCCTGGTGCCCTCGACCAGGAACCTGCGGAAGTTGGTGCAGCCGTCGGTCAGCAGCGTGATCGAGTGGGTGACGTTGTAGATCATCAGCGGCTTGTAGACGTTCATCTCCAGGTAGCCGCCGGCGCCGCCCATCCCCACGGCGACGTCGTTGGCCATGACCTGCACGGCGACCATGGTCAGCGCCTCGCACTGGGTCGGGTTCACCTTGCCCGGCATGATCGACGAGCCCGGCTCGTTCTCGGGAATCTCCAGCTCGGCGAAGCCGGCGCGCGGGCCGCAGGACATCAGCCGGATGTCGTTGGCGATCTTGTAGAGCGAGACGGCCAGCGTGCGCAGCGAGCCCGAGAGCTGGACCAGCGCGTCGTGCGCGCCCTGCACCGTGAACTTGTTGGCCGCGCTGACGAAGGGCAGGCCGGTGAGCTTCGCGATCTCCGCCGCCGCCGCCTCGGCGAAGCCCGGCGCGGCGTTGATGCCGGTGCCGACCGCGGTGCCGCCCAGCGCCAAGTGATAGACGCCCTTCAGCGAATCCTCGATGCGCCCGATGCCGTCGGCCAGCATGCCGGCATAGCCCGACCATTCCTGGCCGAGGGTGATCGGCGTGGCGTCCTGCATGTGGGTGCGGCCGATCTTGACGATGCCGTCCCACGCGCGCGCCTTGGCGTCGATCGCGTCATGCAGTGCCTTCAGCGACGGCAGCAGGCGCTCGACCGTGTTCACGGCGGCGGCGATGTACATCACCGAGGGGAACGAATCGTTCGACGACTGGGACATGTTGACGTGGTCGTTGGGATGGACCGGCGCCTTCGAGCCCAGCGGCGTCCCGGCGAGCTGGCAGCAACGGTTGGAGACGACCTCGTTGACGTTCATGTTGAACTGCGTGCCGCTGCCGGTCATCCAGACATGCAGCGGGAACATGTCGTGATGCTGGCCGGCCAGGATCTCGTCGCAGACCTGCACGATCAGGCCGTGGACCTTGTCGTCGAGGCGCTTGCCGGCATGGTTGGCGTTGGCCGCCGCCTTCTTGAGGATCGCATAGCCGGTGATCATCTCGCGCGGCATGAGATCCTTGCCGATGCTGAAATGCTCGAGCGAGCGCTGGGTCTGGGCGCCCCACAGCTTGTCGGCGGGCACGCTCACCTCGCCCAGGCTGTCGGTCTCCTTGCGCACATCCGCCATGGGGCACCTCTCGTGAATGACGGCCGGAGACTAGAGCATCGTCAGCCGGACCGCGAGCCTGCGGGAGGGGACGATCAGTCGGGGCCGGGCCTGGTGCGGCGCAGCGACTTCAGCGAACCCTGGCGCTTCTTGTCCTCGAGCCGGCGGCGCTTGCTCGACAGGGTCGGGCGGGTCTTCACGCGCGGCGTCGGCGGCCGGGCCGCGGCGCGGATCAGGGCGACGAGGCGGGCCAGCGCCTCCTCGCGGTTGCGCTTCTGGCTGCGCTCGCCCTGCGCCACCAGCACCAGCACGCCGTCGCGCGTCAGGCGCTGGCCGGCGAGCTGCTCCAGCCGCCGGCGGACGTCCTCGGGCAGCGACGGCGAACAGCGCACGTCGAAGCGCAGCTGGACTGCCGAGGACGTCTTGTTGACGTGCTGGCCGCCCGGTCCCGCGGCGCGGACGAAGCTCTCCTCGATCTCGGCGGGGTCGAGGGCGATCCTGCCATTGATGCGGATCGCCGCACCGCCGGGCTCCGTCATCGCTATCGCGCGCCCGCCTTGCGCAGCATGGCCTCGATCGAGGTGCGGCCGGACTGGCGGGCATAGGCGAGCGCCGTCCGGCCGGTGAAGTCGGCCTTGTTGGGATCGGCCTTCTTCGCCAGCAGCGCGCGCACGACCTCGGCATGGCCGAGCCGGGCCGCGACGGTGAGCGCGGTGACGCCCTGGCGCGTCTGCGCGTCGGGCCGCGCGTTCTTGGACAGCAGGATGTCGACCATGAGGTCGTCGCCGCGCTCGGCGGCGCGGATCAGCGACGTGTAGCCTTCCTTGTCGGCCATGTCCGGAATGGCGCCGCCCTTCAGCAGCGTCTCGACCACGGCGGTCTGTCCGCCGAGCACGGCGACCATCAGCAGCGGCTGGCCGTTGGTGTCGATCTGGTTGGGACTCTCGCCCTTGAGGAGGGCGCTGCGCACCTTCTCCTCGTCGCCATCGCGCACCGCCTTGACGATGGGCTTGAGCGTCATCGTGTCGAACTGCGCCAGCGCCGGCGCGGCCGCGAGCGGCACAGCCGCGAGGACGAGGCTCGTGGTCAGAAATTTGCGACGGATCACGTAGCCTTCTCCCTCGTTGCCTGGTAGCCCGCCTCTATGCTGTCCCATATCTGCGCTTCGAGGCAAACCCCGTCGTAGCGGTTGATCTGCTGCAGCCCGGTGGGCGACGTGACGTTGATCTCCGTGAGATAGCGGCCGATCACGTCGATGCCGACGAACAGCAGGCCGCGCTTCGCGAGTTCCGGCCCGATGATCTCGCAGATCTCGACATCGCGCGCGGTCAGCGTGTCCTTCACCGCCTTGCCGCCGACATGCATATTCGAGCGCGCCTCGCCCTCGGCCGGCACGCGGTTGATCACGCCGACCGGCCTGCCGTCGATCAGGATGATGCGCTTGTCGCCCTGCCGCACCTCGGGAAGGTAGCGCTGCGCGATCAGCGGCTCGCGGCTGCGCAGCGAGAACATCTCGAGCAGCGAGGCGAAGTTCTCGTCGTCGGGCCGCACGCGGAACACGCCGGCGCCGCCATTGCCGAACAGCGGCTTCAGGATGATGTCGCGGTGCTCGTCGCGGAAGGCGCGGATGGCCTGTGCGTCGGAGCTGATCAGCGTCGGCGGCATGACGTCGTCGAAATGCGTCACGAACAGCTTTTCCGGCGCGTTGCGCACGCTCGCCGGATCGTTGACCACCAGCGTCTTCGGATGGACATGCTCCAGGAGATGGGTGGTGGTGATGTAGGACATGTCGAACGGCGGATCCTGGCGCAGCAGCACGACGTCGAGCGTCGACAGGTCGATCATCTCGGGCGCGCCCAGCGTGAAGTGGTTGCCCTTCTCGCGGCGCAGCTTCATCGGCTGGGCACGCGCCATCACCTTGCGGTCGCGGAAGATGAGGTCCGGCGGCGTGTAGTGCCAGACGTCATGGCCGCGCCGTTCGGCCTCCAGCCCCAGCACGAAGGTCGAATCGCCGTCGATGTCGATGGTCGAGACGTGGTCCATCTGGATGGCGACGGTGAGCTTCATGGGCAGGGCTTCCTACAGTTCATATGGCCGGCGCCGAAGAATAGCTCCCTCGGCTACGCTTCGCTCCGCTGGGAATTCAGTTAAGCCCGCGGCGCAGTTCCTGCAACAACGCCGCGGCGCGGCGGCGCAAGACGGGCTCGCCATCGGGGCCGCTGGTATCGAGGAAGCGCTGGAAGGCGGCGATGGCGGCGCGTCGCTTGTCGAGGCGGGCATTGAGCTGACCGGACTCGAACAGGAGCTCCGGCCGGTCCGGCGCGATGGCCAGCATGCGGTCGAGCGAGCGCGCGGCGCCCGTCCAGTCCTCCCGCTGCGCGAGACGCAGGCGCACGTTGTTCTCCAGGCGCAGCAGCACGTCGCGGTCGGACACCGGATCGAAATGCTGCGGCTGCAGCTCCGTCTCGGTTCCCGTCACGCGGCGCAGCAGGTCGCGCAGCTCGGCGGCGTCGCGCACCGCACCGTCATGGAAGGGATCGACGACGTGGCGCGCACCGTCGATGCCGACACGGATCAGGAAATGGGCGGGAAAGGCCAGGCCTTCGGCATCCCAGCCCTGCCGGCGGGCGACATCCAGGTAGAGGATGGACAGCGCCACCGGCAGCCCCTTGCGCCGTTCGATGACGCGCAGCAGATCGGCATTCTGAAGATCATCGTAGGATTCGGCGTCGCCGCGATAGCCGTAGGAGCGGGCCACGATCTCGGCCAGCGCCTCCGGAGAGGCGCCGCGCCGGCGCACCAGGCCGGCGAGGTCGGACGCCATCGAGGCCACATGCTGGCGGAACGGTGCGAGATCGGGCGCCTCCCCGCGCTGGGCGACGCCCATCGCCAGCGCCGCTTCGAGGAGGTCGAGACGCTGGCCGCCTCCGGCGCAAAGATCGCGCAGCCGGTACAGGAATCGTTCGGGGCCGCCTTCTGGCTCAGGATCGGACAATCGTCACTCCGACATCATCCGGGCATCACTCCGGCATCACACTCGCCACATCACGCTCGTCACATCACGCTCGTCACATCACTCGGGGGCCCGCCAGACGTCCGGCAGGTGGCGCGGCCACAGACGGCGGCGCAGCGATCCGCCCACCAGCACCGCGTCGAACCGCACCGAGTGCGCAGCGTAGTGCGGATGGCGCGCCAGGAACAGGCTGGCGGCCCGCGCGACGCGGCCGAACTGCCGGCTGCCCAGCGCATCGGCCGCGGTCAGGATGTCGGCCCGCGCCTTCACTTCGACGAAGGCCAGCACGTTGCCGCGACGGACCACGATGTCGATCTCGCCCAGCTTCGTCTTGTAGCGGCGCGCCAGCACGGAATAGCCTGCGAGCCGCAGGCGCCAGACGGCGCGCAGCTCGGCCATGTGGCCCAGGCGTTCGGCCGCCTGGCGCGCCTGGAGCGTCACGCCGCCCCCTCCCGCCGCAGTTCCAGCGCGCGGGCATAGACATCGCGCCGCTTGAGGCCGTAGCGCGCCGCGACCTCGGCGGCGGCGTCCCTGGTCGAGGCGCCGGCCAGCGCCGAACGCAGGGCCTCGTCGAGCGCGCCGGCCTCGGGCGCCGTCGACTCGTCGGGCGCACCGACCACGATGGCGATCTCGCCCCTCACGTCGGGATGCCCGGCATAGTGCCGCGCCAGCTCGTCGAGCGGTCCGCGGCGCACCTCCTCGAACAGCTTGGTGAGCTCGCGGGCGATGGCGGCCGGCCGCGGCCCCAGCAGATCGGCGAGGTCGTGCAGCGAGGCGGGAAGGCGATGCGGCGCCTCGAAGAACACCAGGGTCGCCGGCACGGCGGCCGCCGCGGCGATGGCCCGCCGCCGCTCGCCTTCGCGGGCCGGCAGGAAACCGGCGAAGAAGAACTTCTCGGTCGGCAGGCCCGACAGCGCCAGCGCAACGGGCACAGCCGAAGGCCCCGGCACGGCGGTCACGGCAAGGCCCCTGGCCAGGGCAGCCCTCACCAGGCGATACCCGGGATCCGAAATCAGCGGCATGCCGGCATCCGACACCAGCGCCACCTTCTTGCCCTGCGACAGGGCCTCCACGATGCGCGGTTCCGCGGCATCCTGCGTGGCGTCGCTGTAGGCCACGGTCGGCGCCCGGATGCCGTAATGGCCGGCCAGCTTGGCGAACACCCGCGTATCCTCGCAGGCGATCAGGTCGGCCTCCTGCAACGTGTCCAGGGCGCGCAGGGTTATGTCGCGCAGGTTGCCGATCGGCGTGGCGACAATATGCAGCCCCGGGGCCAGCGGCGGTTTACGCGGCGCCTGCCCCTCGCTAGCTTGTGACCGTTCGTTCCCTTCCATCGAAGCCGTTCGCCGGAGTTACGCGCCGATGCGTCAGTCTCTCTTCGCGCTCGCCACTGCAGCCTTGCTGCTCGCAGCCTGTGCCGAGCCACCCAAGACTAGCACGCCGGCCGCCCGGGTAACGACAACTCCGGCAGCCGGTTCGCCGATGACTGCCTCCGGAAAAATGCGTATCGCGCTGCTGCTGCCGCTCAGCGGTCGCACGGCGCCGATCGGCCAGTCCCTGCAGCAGGCCGCCGAGATGGCGCTGTTCGATACCGGCGCCAAGGAGCTGGCGCTGGCCGCCTACGACAGCGGCGAGAGCGCGGAGACCGCCGTGGAGGCCTATCGCAAGGCGCGTCTTGATGGCGCGGCCCTCGTGCTCGGTCCGCTGTTCGGCACCTCAGCGACGGCGCTGGCGCCGCTGGTGGCGCAGGGCGGCGCCAACGTCGTGTCCTTCTCCAACGACGAACAGGCCGCCCAGCGCGGCGTCTGGATCATGGGCATCGCCGCGCCGCCGCAGGTCCGTCGCGTCGTCGACTATGCCGCGGACCAGGGCATCAAGCGGTTTGCCGCCTTCGCGCCGCAGTCGGCCTACGGCCAGCAGATGGTGCAGACGATGGAGAGCCAGGTCGTGCAGCGCGGCGGCCGCGTGGTGGCGGTCGAGCTGTTCGACGCCAACAGCCCCGAGCTGTTCCCGGCCGCACGACGTCTCGCGGACGCGGCCAAGGGCGAGGAAAAGCTCGCGGTGCTGGTGCCGGTGGCGCCGCCGCGGCTGTCGAGCGCGGTCGCCGCGCTGATCGCCGCGGGCATCGATACCAAGGAGGCGCAGCTGCTGGGCACCGGCGTGTGGGACGTGCCCAATGTCGGCCAGGACACGGTGCTGCGCGGCGCCTGGTACGCCGCGCCCGATCCGGCCAGGCGCGCCGATTTCGAGCGTCGTTTCCTCGCCACCTACGGCCGGCCGCCGCACCGGCTGGCGACGCTCGCCTATGACGGCGTGGCGCTGGCGGGGCATCTGGCGCGGCTCAAGCCCGGCGGCGATTTCTCGGCCGAGGCGATCACCAATCCCAACGGCTGGTCGGGCGTCGACGGCATCTTCCGCTTCCTGCCCAACGGCCGCTCCGAGCGCGCCCTGGCGGTGATCGCCGTGCAGGCCGGGCCCGGAGTCGTCGTGAGCCCCGCGCCCACGACCTTCGCGACGCCCGTGAACTGAATAAGTGAACTGAACACGTGACCTGACCGGACCATCGGAGACGACCGACGTGCCGCTGCCGCGCGCCATCCTGTTCGACCTCGACGATACGCTGATCCGGGCCTACGCCCAGCCGGAGGAAGCGTGGCGGCGGCTGCTGCACATCTTCTCCGCCCATCTCGATGCGCACGACGAGCCGGCCATCGAGCGCGTGCGCAGCGCCATCATGGAGGAGGCACGCGCCTTCTGGCAGGACCAGACGGCGGCGGCGCGCTGGCGGCTCGACATCCCCGGCGCGCGGCGGCTGTCGGTACGTCGCGGGCTGGCGCGGCTGGGCTACCGCGACGAGGCGCTGGCCGACCGCATCGCTGACGCCTTCACCGAGCTGCGCCGCCAGGAGTACCGGCTCTACCCCGATGCCCACGCCACGGTCGACGCGCTACGCCAGGCCGGGGTGCGGCTCGCGCTGGTGACCAACGGCGCGGCGGAGACGCAGCGCGACAAGATCGCGCGCTTCGACCTCGCCCATCGCTTCGACCATATCCAGATCGAGGGCGAGTTCGGCCAGGGAAAGCCCGAGCTGGCGGTCTATCGGCACGCGCTGGAGAGGCTGGGCTGCGACGCCTGCGATGCCTGGATGGTCGGCGACAACTACGAATGGGAAGTCGTCGCGCCGCAGAAGCTCGGCATGTGCGGCATCTGGTACGATCCGTTCGAGGCCGGCGTGCCGGCGAACGCCGCCGACCAGCCGACGCGCATCATCAAGCGGCTGGGCGAGCTGATCGAATAGGCGCCATCGTCCCGGGACGTCCCTGGGCGTCCCGGATCAGCGGGGATCAGCGCCCCGCCCTGTCCTTCGGCAATCTGTCCGCCGTCCGCAGCATCAGGCGCTCGACGCGGCCGCCCTGCACAAGGTGCGTCTGCAGCACCTCGTCGACATCCTCCCGGGTGGCGCAGGCGTACCAGACGCCTTCCGGATAGATCACCATGGTCGGGCCGAGCTCGCAGCGGTCGAGGCAGCCGGCATTGTTGATGCGCACCTTCTTGAGGCCGAGCTCACGGGCGCGGCTCTTCATGTGGTCGCGCAGCTCCTCGCCGCCCCGGTCGGCGCAACAGCCGCGCGGATGGCCGGCGGCGCGCCGGTTGGTGCAGCAGAACACGTGCGCCTCGTAGTAGGGCGCGGGGTCGGTCGGCTTCGAACGATCGGACATGCCGACCTATTCCTTCTTGCCGGTGGCGCCGCCGCTGCCGCCGCCCGTGCCGCCGCTGCCGGTGGCGATGTTGGCGAGCTGCGACCAGAAGGTCTGCTGCATCTGCTGCATGTGTTCCATGCCCTGCATGGAGGCCGGCAGCCAGGTCTTGAAGATGACCTCGGGGTTCATCGCGCCGAGGCCGGAGCGCAGGCGCTCCTCGATCTCGGCCATCACACGATCCTGCATCGGCTTGACGTCCGGCAGGCCGAAGAAGGCGCGGGCCTCCTCGGGCGTGCAGCTCACTTCGACGTTCACCTTCATGATTCTCTCTCCGATTTGCGACAGCTTAGGCGATCTTGCCGCCGCGGGCCATGCTATGACCGGACATGCTTCCCGCCTGGCTCGCCTGCAATCCCCGCGCCCGTCACGACCTGCCGTTCGGACCCGCACAGAAACACGTGATCGATCCTGACGGTATCCCCGAGCTTTGCGACATGCTCAAGGAATGTCCCAAGCATGTCCCGACACCGCTGCACAGCCTGCCCGCCCTGGCGCAGCATCTGGGCATCGGTGCGCTGCGGGTGAAGGACGAGAGCCAGCGCTTCGGGTTCGGTGCCTTCAAGGCGCTGGGCGGGGTGCTCGCGGTCTACAGCGTTCTGGCGAAGGCGGTCGCCGATGCGCGCGGCCTCCCGGCGAGTTTCGCCGAAATCATGGACGGCCGGCACAAGGCGATCACCGCGCCGTTCGTCTTCTCGACCGCGAGCTCAGGCAACCACGGGCGCTCGGTTGCGGCCGGCGCGCGGCTGTTCGGCAGCCGCTGCGTCATCTTCCTGCCCAAATTCACCAGCGCCGAGAAGGAGGCCGCGATCCGCGCCCGCGGCGCCGAGGTCATCCGCATTGACGGCGATTACGACACGGCCGTCGCCGAGTGCAAGCGCGTCTCGGCCGACCAGAGCTGGACCATCATCTCCGACACGTCCTGGGAAGGCTACGAGGAGGTGCCACGCAGCGTCATGCGCGGCTACGGCGTCCTGGTGCAGGAGGTGGTCGCCCAATGGCCACAGGCACCGACGCATGTCTTCGTGCAGGCTGGCGTCGGCGGGCTGGCAGCCGCCGTGATCGGTTATCTGTGGGCCGCCGTGACGCCGCGGCCGACCTTCATCGTCGTCGAGCCCGCGAGCGCCGATTGCTGGTTCCAGAGCAACCTCGCCGGCAGGCCTGCCCTGGCCAGCGGCGATGCCGATACGGCGATGGGCGGCCTCGCCTGCCGCGAGATCTCCCCGATTACCTGGCCGATCATCGGCGAAGCGGCGGACTGGTTCATGACCATCGAGGAGGATGCGGTGATGCCGGCACGGCGGCTTTACGCCCATCCGTCCAGTGGCGACCCGGCCATCGCCTCGGGTCCCTCGGGCTGCGCCGGTCTGGCCGGCCTGACCAGGGCCTGCAGCGATGCGGCGGCCATTGCCGCGCTGAAACTTGGTGCCGACAGCCGCGTTCTGCTCATCAACAGCGAAGGCAACCTGGGAGAGCAGCCGGCATGAACCGACTCGGCGCCGAGACCAGCCCCTATCTGCTCCAGCACGCGGACAACCCGGTGCATTGGTGGCCGTGGGGCGAGGCGGCGCTCGCGGAGGCCCAGCGCACCAACCGGCCGATCCTGCTGTCGGTCGGCTACGCCGCCTGCCATTGGTGCCATGTGATGGCGCACGAAAGCTTCGAATCGCCGGAAGTCGCGCGGGTGATGAACGAGCTGTTCGTCAACATCAAGGTCGACCGCGAGGAGCGGCCCGACATCGACGCGATCTACATGCAGGCGCTGCAGGTGCTGGGCGAGCCCGGCGGCTGGCCGCTCACCATGTTCTGCACGCCGCGCGGCGAGCCGTTCTGGGGCGGCACCTACTTTCCCTATCCGGCACGCTACGGCCGGCCGAGCTTCGTCGACGTGCTGCGCGGCGTCGCGCAGGCCTTCCACGACAAGGCGGACGAGGTCGAGACCAACCGCGCCGCTCTTCTCGAGGCGCTGCAGCGCAAGGCGGTCAACAAGGCGGTCGAGTTCAAGAGCGACGGTCCGCCCATACCGCTCGAACTGCTCGACCGCATCGCCCGACGGATCGCCGAGGAATGCGATCCGGTGTGGGGCGGCGTCGGTCCGGCGCCCAAATTTCCGTCGCCCTACCTGTTCGAGAATCTGTGGCGCGCCTGGCTGCGCGACCGCGCCGACACGCGGCTGCACGACGCGGTCACGGTGACGCTCGACCGAATGTGCCAGGGCGGCATCTACGATCATCTCGGCGGCGGCTTCGCACGCTACGCGACGGACGCCGAATGGCTGATCCCGCACTTCGAGAAGATGCTGTACGACAATGCGCAGCTCGTCGACCTGCTCTGCCTGGTGTGGCAGGAGACGAAAAACCCGCTCTACGCCACGCGCGTCGCCGAGACCTGCGACTGGGTGCTGCGCGAGATGACGGCCGAGGGTGGCGGCTTCGCCGCCTCCTACGATGCCGACAGCGAGGGCGTCGAAGGCAAGTTCTATGTCTGGGACGCCATCGAGATCGACGCCGTGCTGGGCGCCGACGCGGCCTTCTTCAAGCAGGTCTATGACGTCACGGCCCAGGGCAACTGGGAGCATCGCAACATCCTGCATCGCAATCGCGCACCGGCTCTGTTGAGCGAGGCCGAAGAGCTGCGACTGGCTGGCTTGCGGGCCAAACTGAGGGCCGTTCGCGACAAGCGCATCTGGCCGGGCTGGGACGACAAGGTGCTGGCCGACTGGAACGGGCTGATGATCGCCGCGCTTGCGAACGCGGCGGCGGTGTTGCGGCGCGACGACTGGCTGGCCGCCGCCGTGCGCGCCTGGCGCTTCATCATGGACAACATGCGCGATGGCGAGGGGCGGCTGTTCCATTCCTGGCGCGTCGGCAAGCGCCTGCACCGTGGCACGCTCGACGACTACGCCAACATGGCGCGCGCCGGCATCGCGCTGTTCGAGGCGACCGGCGAGATGCGCTACCTGGACGAGACCAAGGCGCTGGTCGCCGTGCTCGATCGCCACTTCGCGGACGGCCAGGGCGGCGGCTACTTCGCCACCGCCGACGATGCGGCTGATCTGATCGTGCGCGGCAAGCACTGCCACGACAACGCCGTGCCGGCAGGCAATGCGACACTGCTCGGCGTGTTTGCCCGTCTGTGGATGCTGGAGGGCGACGATACCTGGCGTGACAGGGCCGACCGCCAGTTCGCCGCCTTCGCCGGCGAGCTCGACGGCAACTTCTTCCCGTTGATGACCCTGCTCAACAACTACGAGCTGCTGCAGCGGCCGATGGAGATGGTGATCGTCGGCGACCCCGGCGCGCCCGCCACCGAGGCGCTGCGCCGCGCGGTCTACGACAGGAGCCTGCCCAACAAGATCGTGCGGCGCCTGCGTCCCGGCGCCTCGCTGCCGCCCGATCATCCGGCAGCCGGCAAGGGCCTGGTGGAGGGCCGGCCCGCACTCTACGTCTGCGAGGGCATGGCCTGCCGCGCGCCGATCGTCGAACCGGCCGAGCTGTCGATCTGAGCTACGCCGTGATGCTGGCCAGCACGACCTCGCGCATCACGCGCGTCGGCGGCACCCACTGGTCGGGCGTGTCGTAGTTGCCGGCCAGCACCGCGACGACGAGGTCGAGGCCGGGCACCACCCACAGCCGCTGTCCGCCATTGCCATAGGCGCCCCAGAAGCGTTCGAGGCGGTTGCGGTTCCAGCGCGGCGCGTGCGGCACGGTGAAGGCCATGTCGCCAAGGTACCAGTGATAGCCATAGCGTCGGGCCTCATCGCAGCTCACGGCGGGCGTGAGAGAGCGCGTGAGCCAGTCGGCCGGAACGATCTGGCGGCCGTCGATCGTGCCTTTCTGCAGCATCAGCTGGCCGATACGCGCCAGGTCGCGCGGCCGCAGGCGCAGGCCTGACGCCGCGAACGGCTCGCCGCGCCCGTCGGCCAGCCACTCCGTGGCGCCGAGCCCCAGCGGTTCGAAAAGGCTGCGGCGCGCAAGGTCGTGCAGCCCCTGACCGCAGCCTTCGGCGATCATGTGGCCGAGCAGCGCGGTGGCGCCGCCGCTGTAGGTCCACCGGCTGCCCGGCGGCAGCACCACCGGCCTCTCGAGGATGAAGCGATAGCGATCCGGTGCAGCATCCATCGCGATCTCGCTGTTGGTCGGATCGGTATAAGGCACGCTGAGCTCGTCCCAGTCGGTGCCCATCGTCATGGTAAGGACATGTCCGACCCGCCAGGCCGCCCTGGCCGGGTCCGCGGCGAGGTCGGCGTACTGCGGGAACGACGCCATGAGAGGCGCCTCGGGCGGCGGCACCTTCCCGGCCTGCAGGGCGATGCCGTAGAGCAGACCGACGATGCTCTTCGACACCGAGCGCAGGTCGTGCAGCGTCTCGCGACCGAACTCGACGATGCCCAGCGACTGACCGCGCGCGCGATCCTCGCCGGCGAAGTAGCGCTCCAGCACCAGCCGGCCGCCTCGCGCCACCATGACGGCATGGACGTTCCAGATGCGCTTGTCGGCGACCGCCCTGTCGAGACGTTCGCCGAGATCGGGCGCGAAACCTGCGTCGCCCGCAGCGACGTGCTGCCATTCGGCCGGCGCGGGCTGGGCACTGGGCGAACGAGATGCCATGAGCAGGGCTCCCATCGAGGTCAGGAAAAGACGGCGGTCGACGTCCGAAGGTTTCATGGGCCCTCCTGGCGGCCGCAATCGTGGCAGCGCGCCATAGCACGAGTGCGGCACGGCCCGCGACCGCTCGGCGATGGATGACAGGCGACACTCGCCAACCGGCGCATGGAGGTCCAGAGTCAGCCGTCATGCCGGTGCCGATGGAATACAAGCGCGCTTCCGAACAGTTCGAGAAGTTCCTGGTCGATGCCCGCGACAACGCGATGCTGCAGACCACGCACCAGTCCTACACGATGGTGCAGGGCGTGCTGCAGGTCTTCCGGCACCGGCTCGATGTGCAGGAAGCGCTGCTGTTCGCCGACGTCCTGCCGCCGCTGCTGCGTGCCCTGTTCGTCACCGACTGGAACCTCGACGAGCCGCGCCGGCCGTTCGGGGACCGCGCCGCGATGACGAAGGAGGTCCAGGCTCTGCGACCCGACCACAACGTGTCGCCGGACTCGGCGATTCGCGACGTCGCCCGGGCGCTGCGGCAGGCCGTCGATGCCGACGTGCTCGATCGGGTGCTCGCCCGGCTGCCCGACGGTGCGGCGGCGTTCTGGCGGCTGGACTGATCGGCATCGGCGACGCATCCTCCGCCAAACCCCGAGGAGTTTCGCTTCCGTGCAGCTTCAACTCAAGACCTGGCAATTCGTCGAGGACTATCTCAAGAGCAATACCGGCATCATCATCCCCATCGGATCGACCGAGCAGCATGGCCCGACGGGCCTCATCGGCACCGATGCGCTGACCGCCGAGATGATCGCGCGCGGCGCCGGCGAAAAGGCGGGCGCGCTGGTGGCGCCGACCATCTCGGTCGGCATGGCCCAGCACCACCTGGCCTTCGCCGGCTCGGTCACGCTGCGGCCGACCACGCTGATCGCCGTGGTGCGCGACACCGTGGTGTCGCTGGCGCGACACGGCTTCACCCGCTTCTTCTTCGTCAACGGCCATGGCGGCAACATCGCGACGGTCACGGCGGCGTTCTCCGAGATCTATGCCGAGCGCTCGATGGAGCGCATGTCCAACCAGCCTTCGATCAAGTGCGCGCTGCGCAACTGGTGGGACGGGCCTGGCATCAAGCGGCTCAGCCAGGAGCTCTATCCCGTCGGCGAGGGCAGCCACGCCACCGCCTCGGAAGTGGCGCTGACCTGGTACAAGTATCCCGAGACGATGCAGCGGAAGGAGATGGAGCCGCGCATCGCGCCCAACGGCAGCTTCGCCGACGCCGAGGACTATCGCCGCAACTTCCCCGACGGGCGTATCGGCTCCGATCCCAACCAGGCCACGCCGGAGCACGGCAAGCGCTTCTACGACACCGCCGTCGAGGAGGTCGCGCGTGACTACGCGGCGTGGGTAGCCCGCTGACCGTCGGTCAGCGGCGCACACGCTCGCGGTGGAGGATGTACAGCCCCGCCCCGACGATCACAGCGATGCCGGCGAGCGCCAAGGCATTCGGCACCTCACCCCACACGAGATAGCCGATCCCGAGCGCCCACAGGATCGAGCTGTAGCGGAAGGCACCGATGACGGAGAGTTCGCCGCGCGAGCGCAGCGCCACCACCAGGAACTGGTAGCCGGTCGCCAGCAGCAGCGAGGACGCGACGATGAAGCCCACCGCCTCCCCGCTCATCGGCTGCCAGCCTTCGACCAGGGCCCCGCCGCAACCGACCACGGCCACGATCAGGGCCGTGGTGAACGACACGACCAGGGTCGGCACACCCTGCGGCAGATAACGCGCGATGACATCGCGGAACGCCCCGATCGTCGTGCCGGCCAGAGCCACCCAGGTCCAGGCGTTGAGATCGTCCGGTTGCGGCTGGATCACCATCAGCACGCCGACGAAACCGACGATCACCGCGCTCCAGCGCCGCCAGCGCACGTCCTCCTTGAGGATCAACACGGCCAGCAGCGTCAGGACGAGCGGCGTCGACATGTTGACGGCGGTGGCGACGGCGAACGGGATGTGGAACAGCGCGACCAGGTAGACGATGGCCGCCGCCGCCTCGAGCAGGCCACGCAGCACGATGCGCGGGTGGCCGGCATCCGCGAGCTGCCGCCAGGCCCCGGTCGCCAGCAGCGCCAGCATGCACCACAGGGTAGCGAAGACCCCGCGCACGCCGATCGCCTGGATCGCCGGCACGCTCTCCGCCGCAAGCTTGATCAGAGCGTCGTTGAAGATGAAGACCACGACCGATGCCGACATCGCGAGGATGCCGCGGGTATTGTCGATCACTTGCCGGCAGCCATCCTCAGCAGGAGCTTGGCGAGATCGTCGCTGACGGGGGAGACCGAGAGCCGCGACTGGCGCACGAGCGGCAGTTCCTTGAATTTCGGATCGGCCTTGATCGCGGCCAGGGTCACCGGCGTCTTGATGGGTTCGACCGCCTTCACGTCGACGGTGACGGACTTGCCGGCCTTGTCGGTGGGATCGGGATAGGCGGTCTTCACCACCTCCGCCAGGCCGACGATCTCCTTGCCCTCGTTGGAATGGTAGAAGAAGCAGCGATCGCCGATCTTCATGGCCTTGAGATTGGCTGCGGCCTGGGCATTGCGCACGCCCGTCCATGAAGTGCGCTTGTCCTTGACGAACTGTTCCCAAGAATAGGCCGATGGCTCGGACTTGATGATCCAGTACGCCATGTCACGCCCCTCCGCTTTTCATCTTCCGTCGCCTCGAAGCCCCGTGGACCGCGTTCCCTCGTATCGCGTTCCCTCATGTCGCAGGGGACGCGCCAGCAGCGCCCGGACCGTATCATCGAGGTCGGCGCCACGGTGCAGGATAGCATCGACGGATGCGCAGATCGGCATCTCGATTCCCAGCCGGGCGGCGCGCGCCAGCACGGCGGCGGCGGTGGCCTCGCCTTCGACGACCTGGCGACGGCCGGCCATGTACTGCGACAGCAACGTGCCCTTGCCGAGCGCCAGGCCGAGCGAGCGGTTGCGCGACAGCGGCCCGTGGCAGGTCAGGACCAGATCACCCATGCCGCTCAGCCCCGTCAGCGTCTCGAGTTCCGCTCCCAGCGCCCGGCCGAGCCGCGCCATCTCGGCGAAGCCGCGGGTCACCAGCGCCGCGGCGGCGTTGTAGCCCAGCCCTCTGCCCTCCACGATGCCGGCGGCGATGGCGAGCACGTTCTTGATAGCGCCGCCCAGCGCCACGCCCATGACGTCGTGCGTCCAGTAGGGCCGGAAAGTGCCCGCCGCCAGGGCGCCGGCAAGCGCCTCGCCCGAGGCGGCGTCCTGGGTCGCGATGCTGACAGCGGTCGGCAGGCCACGCACCACCTCTTCCGCGAAGCTCGGCCCCGAGAGCACGGCGAGAGGCCGGCCGGGCAGGAGCTCGGCCAGCAGCTCCGGCATGAGCAGACCACTCGACGCCTCGATGCCCTTCGCACAGATGACGATCGGCGACCGGCCAGCGGGCAGGCGCGGCGCGAGGGAACGCACCGCCTGCGCCGGACACACCAGCAGCAGCACGTCACACGGGTCCAGCCCGGCGAGTTCCGGCACGGCCTCGATGCCGGCATCGAGCGCCAGTCCGGGCAGGTACACCGGGTTGATGCGGTCGCGGGCGATCGCCGCCGCGACGCTGGTGTCGCGCGACCACAGGCTGACCCGCCGTCCGGCACGCCGGCCGAGACAGGCCAGCGCCGTGCCCCAAGCACCGCCACCCACCACCCCGATATGCTCGAAGACGCTCACAGGCTGAGATTGAGGGCGATGGAGATGCGCTCGGCCATGCCGCGATACGGCCGCACCTGGTGCAGCACCCAGGCTGGGAACATCACCAGCCTCCCCGTCTGCGGCCGCACGACCTCGTTGGCCCCGACCGACAGGCCGCCCGGCATGGCGAAGGCGAGTTGCGGCGCATACATCGCCGGTCCCGGGCCACGCGGATCCATGAACTCAAGCTCGCCGCCCAGCGACGGATCGGTGGCGATACCGCCGTCGTCGACATAGTAGACGCCGGACCAGAAGCTGCCCGGATGGGAATGGAACTCGTTGCCGTGGCCGGTGCGGTTGACGTTGGCCCAGATATTGGCCTTCCAGGCGATGGCGACGGGCTTGCCCTCGCGATCGGTCGTCATGCGGTTCGCCACGTTGCGGGCGATCGCCAGCAGCTTGATCGCCGGTGCACCGCCCCAGCGATCCATGTCCCAGGTCGACTGCCAGCCGCCGAGGTTGGAATGCTGCGTGCCAGGGTGGCTCTTCTCGCGCTCGCCGATCGCGCGGCGCAGCCCGGCACTGAGCGCCGGTGCATCGGGCACGTCGGTGATGACGATCGGCGTCGCGAACAGCGGGATCACTTCGGAGTTCATGCCGCCACCTTGCTCTCGAGCGGCCAGCGCGGCCGCGGCTTGAAGTCGAGTCCGTCCATCCAGCCGAGCCGCAACCGCTCGATGCCGGCCCAGGCAATCATCGCGCCGTTGTCGGTACACAGCCTGACCGGCGGCGCCACCAGACGTGCGCCGTGGCGCTGCGCCACTTCATCGAGCCGCCCGCGCAGGTAGAGGTTCGCAGCCACGCCGCCGGCGACGACGAGCGTCGGCGACGGTGCGGCCTGCAGCGCGTTGGTGCAGCGGTCGGCCAGCACGTCGCCGACGGTGCGCTGGAACGAGGCGCAGAGATCGGCACGGGCACGGGTATCCTCCGGGTCGAGCTTCTCGACCGCCTGGCGCACCGCCGTCTTGAGGCCAGAGAAGGAGAAGTCGCAGC
>QFCS01002080.1_pt1 | contig 23170 bp, 19 predicted proteins | sample 3576561 | NCBI WGS metagenome assembly QFCS01 | reverse complement strand
TGCATACTGTCTTCTTGGTTCGTTCTGAGAAAGTGGAGGAATGATCCCTAGATTCGTCGCGATCCTGGCCCTGCTCTGCATCACCGGCTCACCGGCCATGGCGGATCAAGTGGTGGCCCGACGACAGGTCGACGATCGCAAGGCCGTCATCGCTACGGTGGAGCCCGTGCGCGAACTGCGTGCCCGTGCCCGCATCGGGGGCACCATCACCAAGCTCACCGTTCGCGAGGGCGACCGCGTCGAGGCTGGCGCGCAACTCGCGCTCGTGGTCGATCCCAAGCTGCTGCCGCAGCTCCAGGCGCTGGAATCGCGCATCCAGGCGCAGAGCGCCTCCCTGGAGCAGGCGCAGATCGACTACGGCCGCATGGAACAGCTGCGCAAGTCGAACACGGTATCGCAGGCCCAGCTCGACCAGGCGCGCACGCGCCTCGACATGGCTCAGCGCACGCTGCAGGCCCTGCGCTCCGACCGCGAAGTGGTCGAGCAGCAGACCACCGAAGGGGCCGTGCTGGCTCCCGGTGCCGGCCGGGTGCTTGCCGTTCCGGTCGCCGTCGGCAGCGTCGTCCTGCCGGGCGAGACCATCGCCACCCTGGCCGCCGACAACTACATCCTGCGGCTGCAGCTGCCCGAACGGCACGCCCGCTTCATGAAAGCCGGCGACACGATCCTCGTCGGAACGCGCGGACTGCAGCAGAAGGAGCAGGAGACGCTGCGGCGCGGGCGCGTGATCCTGGTCTATCCGCAGATCGACCAGGGTCGCGTCATCGCCGATGCGGTCGTCGACGGCCTCGGCGACTATTTCGTCGGCGAACGCACGCGCGTCTATGTCGCCACCGGCACGCGCGATGCGCTGGTGGTGCCTTCCGACTACGTCTATCGCCGTTTCGGCGTGAGCTACGTCAAGCTCAAGGACGGCACGGAGGTGGTCGTGCAGACCGGATTGCCGGTCGACGGCGGCATCGAGATCCTCGCGGGCGTCAAGGAAGGTGACGCGCTCGCCCACCCATGAGCAGCCTTTCATGAAGCTCGGCATCTCCGGTGTTCTGACCCGCGCCGCCATCGCCTCACCGCTGACTCCGCTGCTGCTGGTCGCTGCCATCGTCGTCGGCGCACTAGCGCTGCTTGCCCTGCCGCGCGAGGAGGAGCCGCAGATCAGCGTCCCGATGGTGGACATCCTCGTCACGGCCAACGGCTACAAGGCCGGCGATGCCATCGAGCTCATCACCAAGCCGCTCGAGGACATCGTCAAGGCGATCAACGGCGTCGAGCACGTCTATTCTTTCACCCAGGACGACTCCGTGCTGGTCACGGCGCGGTTCTTCGTCGGCACCGACGAGGATGATGCGCTGCTGCGCATACACGAGAAGATCCGGGCCAACATCGTCGACCTGCCGAAGGGCATTCCCGAACCGCTCATCATTGGTCGTGGCATCAACGATGTCGCCATCGTCACCCTGACGCTGGAACCAACGCCCGCTGCGGCAGCCCGCTGGACGGACAACGGACTCTTCCAGATCGCCGACGAACTGCGGCACGAACTGGTGAAGGTCGGCGACGTGGGGTTGAGCTACATCGTCGGCGGCAGCCCCAACCAGATTCGCGTCGAGCCCGACCCCGAGCGCCTCGCGCTCTACGGCATCACGCTCAACCAGCTCGTCGACAAGATCGCCAATGCCAACCGCTCGTTCCTGGTCGGCGCCTTCCGGCAACTCGACAAGAACACCCCTGTCGTGGCCGGCCAGACGCTGCAGGGCGTACCCGATATCGGCCTGCTGCTGCTGACCTCGCGCGACGGACGGCCCGTCTACGTCAAGGATGTCGCCACGGTCGTCGTCGGTGCCGCCAAGACCGGACACCGCAGCTGGACCCTGGCGCGCACCGCGGCGGGCGAACTGACACAGCGTCCGACGGTCACGGTGGCCTTCGCCAAACGGCGCGGCGCCAATGCCGTCGTGGTGGCGGACGAACTGCTGGCCCGCCTCAAGGCGGTTCAAGGTCGCCTCGTGCCCGACGACGTTTCGGTGACGGTGACTCGGAACTACGGCGAGACTGCCACCGAGAAGGCGGACGAACTGCTGTTTCACCTGGCCCTGGCCACGGTGTCGATCGTGCTGCTCATCACGATCACGATCGGCTGGCGCGAAGGCATCGTCGTGCTGGTGGTGATCCCGACCACGATCCTGCTGACGCTCTTCGCGTCGTGGCTGATGGGCTACACCATCAACCGCGTCAGCCTGTTCGCGCTCATCTTCTCGATCGGCATCCTCGTCGACGACGCCATCGTCGTCGTCGAGAACATCGTCCGGCACTGGCAGGCGCGCCGCGGAACCGACCTGCAGGCGGCAGCGGTCGAGGCCGTGGCCGAGGTCGGCAATCCCACCATCGTGGCGACGCTCACGATCATCGTTGCCCTGCTGCCGATGATGTTCGTCAGCGGCATGATGGGACCCTACATGAGCCCCATCCCGGCCAACGCCTCGATGGCGATGGTCTTCTCGTTCTTCGTCGCAGTGACGATCACGCCGTGGCTGCTCTACCGCATCGCCGGCCGCCACTTCGCGAGCGCCGCCACGGCAACCGAGGGACATGCCGACGGCGGCAGGCTGGGCCGCCTGTATCTGTGGATCGCCCGCCCCCTGCTGACGGGGCGTCGCCGGGCCACGCTGTTCCTCGCCGTCGTCACCGTGGCCACTGTGGCCGTGTGCACGCTGTTCGCCACACGTGACGTGACCGTCAAGCTGCTGCCCTTCGACAACAAGTCGGAGCTTCAGGTGGTCGTCGACCTGCCGCAGTCGAGCACCCTCGAGAACACCGAGCGCTTCCTCATGGAGGCCGCGCAGCGCCTGAAAGACCTGCCCGAGCTGACCTCGATGCAGGTCTACGCCGGCACGGCGGCCCCCTTCAACTTCAACGGCCTCGTCCGGCACTACTACCTGCGCGGCGCGCCGGAGCAGGGCGACCTGCAGATCAACCTGCTGCCCAAGGGCGAGCGCAGCCGCCCCAGCCACGTCATCGCGCTCGACGTCCGCAAGCGGCTCGAAGGCCTCGCGAAGCCACCCGGAACGGTCGTCAAGGTCGTCGAAGTGCCGCCCGGCCCGCCGGTGCTGGCGACGCTGCTCGCCGAGATCTATGGCCCCGACGAGGCATCCCGTCGCGAGACCGCCCTCAAGGTCCGCGAAGCTTTCCGCAAGGTGCCGTTCGTGGTCGACATCGACGATACCCTGCACAAGCCCGGAGAACGGCTGCGCTTCTCGATCAACCAGGAGAACCTGGAGTTCCACGGCGTCGAGGAGCAGGCCGTGTACGACACGATCGCCGCCATCATCGGTGGCGTGAAGGTCGGCTATTCCCAGCGCGGCCACGGCGCCAAACCCATCGAGATCGTGGTCGACCTGCCCCGCGATGCCGAGTGGTTTGGCGAACGCATCCTGTCGACGCCGCTGCCCGCCGGCGGGACGACGCGGCAGGGCGCCAACGTCGAGCTGGGCGATGTCGTGACCGTCGAGCGCGAGCCCGCCTCCTACACCTTGTTCCGCCGCGACGGCCGTTTCGCCGAGATGATCCAAGCCGAAGTGGCCGGCCGTTTCGAGGCACCGATCTACGGCATGCTGGCGGTCGAGGACGAGATCGCCCGGCTCGACTGGGGGCCGTCCGGCCCGCCACCGGTCGCCTACCACGGCCAGCCATCCGACGAATCCCGGCCGTCGCTGCTGTGGGATGGCGAGTGGGAGGTGACCTATGTGACCTTCCGCGACATGGGCGCCGCCTTCGGGGTCGCGATCCTGGGCATCTACCTCCTGGTGGTCGCCCAGTTCGGCTCCTACCGGCTGCCCCTGGTGATCCTGACGCCGGTGCCGCTCACCCTGATCGGGATCGTGCTCGGCCACTGGGCGCTGGGCGCCGCCTTTACCGCCACCTCGATGATCGGCTTCATCGCCCTGGCCGGCATCATCGTGCGCAATTCGATCCTGCTGGTCGACTTCATCCAGCATCGTCGCGCCGAAGGCGTCGCGCTGCGCGACGCGCTGCTCGAGGCGGGCGCCATCCGCTTCAAGCCGATCTTCCTGACCGCGGCAGCGGCCATGATCGGCGCCGCCTTCATCCTCACCGACCCGATCTTCCAGGGCCTCGCGATTTCGATGGTGTTCGGCCTGGCCTCCTCGACCGCCCTGACAGTCCTGGTGATCCCGGCGATCTACGTCTGGCTGCGCGACGACGGCAAGGCCGCCAGGCCAGCCTGATCCGGGCCTGGTCCGGGCCTGGTCCGGGGCGTGGTCCGGGCCGGATCCGGCCAGGATCAGGCGGGTGTGAGTTCGCGGCCGTCGGGCGCCACGACGGTGACCGTGAACGGGATACCTGCCTTGACGCTCTGCGAGACCGTGCAGAAGTCCTGGAACTGGGCCAGCGCGCGGTCGAGATGCGTCAGCAATTCGGGTGAGACGCCCAGCTTCAGCGTGACCCTGATGCCCGTGACGCGCAGGCGGTTCTTCTCGTTGCGGCCGACCTCGCACACCGCCGTGGCGGAGATCTGCCCGGGATCCTCCTTGAACTTGCCGACGGCGAACAGGAGGCTGGCCGAGAGGCAGTTGGCGACGGCGGCGGTCAGCAGCTGGGTCGGCGATGGCCCCGTGCCCTCGCCCAGCGGCGGCGGCTCGTCGGCAATGCCCGAGGGCAGCCCCGGCCCGTAATCAACCAGGAACCGGTACCGGTCCTGGCGCGTGATCGTGACGGTGACCGTGTCGCTCATGTCTCTCCTCCTCATGCTCCGGCGGCATGGGAACATTGCCGCAGGAGGCCTTGATTCCCGTCAAGGCGATGCAACCTGTCATCGAGTATTGCCGTCGAACCGTTCGCCGGCTTCTGAAAGCGCACGTCCATGACCGACCGCCTGATCATCGCCTGTCCCTCCTGCAATACCCTGAACCGCGCCCCACGCGAAAAGCTCGCTGCCGGCAGTGGCGGCAAATGCGGCAACTGCGGCGCGCCCCTGTTCGAAGGCCATCCCCTAGCGCTCGACGCGCGCACCTTCGAGGCCCATGCGGGCAAGAGCGACGTGCCGCTCCTGGTGGATTTCTGGGCGCCGTGGTGTGGCCCCTGCAAGGCGATGGCGCCGCAGTTCGAGAAGGCCGCGGCGCGGCTCGAGCCGTCGGTGCGGCTGGCCAAGGTCAACACCGACCAGGAGCCCGAGCTGGCCTCGCGCTACCGCATCCAGGGCATCCCGACCATCGTGCTGATCCAGCACGGCCGCGAGCTCGCCCGCCACTCCGGCCTGATGGATGCCGGCCGCATCGAGAGCTGGGTGAGGCAGTCCCTGCGCTAGGACGCCGGGTGCACCTTTATCCAGTGGCGCGCGATCTCCTCGCGCGTGGCTACCCACACGTTCGGCTTGAACGCCACGTAGTCCATGAAGCGCGCCAGGGTGGCGGCGCGGCTCGGCCGCCCGACCAGACGGCAGTGCAGGCCGATCGACATCATCTTCGGCGCCCGCGCGCCCTCGGCATAGAGCACATCGAAACTGTCCTTCATCGCCTGCAGCCAGCCGTCGCCCGCGGTGTAGCCCGGCGCGACGCCGAACTTCATGTCGTTGACCTCGAGCGTGTAGGGGATGATGAGGTGCGGCGTCCCGTCGACGCGCACCCAGTAGGGCAGGTCATCGTTGTAGGAATCGCTCGAATAGAGGAAGCCCCCGTGCTTGATCACGGCGGACAGCGTGTGCATTCCGAAGCGGCCGGTGTACCAGCCGACCGGCGGCTTGCCGGCACTGTCGGTGATCGCCTTCACCGCCTTGGCCATGTGGTCGAGCTCCTGCTCGAGCGTGAAGTCCTTGTAGTTGATCCAGCGGTAGCCGTGGCTCGCCACCTCGTGTCCTGCCTCGGCCATCGCCTTGCCGGCGGCTGGGTTCAGTTCCAGCGCGCGGCCGACCGCCCACGACGTGAAGCGCATGTTGCGTTCGGCGAACAGGCGCATGATGCGCCAGAAGCCGGCGCGGCTGCCGTACTCGTACATCGACTCGGTCGAGAGGTCGCGCGCGCCCACGAGCGGCGTGCCGCCCGGCGTCTCGGTCAGGAACACTTCCGAAGCCGCGTCGCCGTTCAGGATCGTGTTCTCGCCGCCCTCCTCGTAGTTCAGCACGAAGCTCACCGCGATACGCGCGTCGCCCGGCCATTGCGGGTCCGGCGTGTCGGGGCCGTAGCCGACCAGGTTGCGCTCGAGGTGATTGTGCATGCGAAGCCTCCCGATTGAAGCATGACTATGGGGCCGCTATAGCTCGGCCAACAAGTGGGAGAGAATGCATGAGCGGTGCCAACGCCGTTCGCGAGGATCGCCTGTGGCAGCGCCACGCCGACATGGCCCGGCTGGGCGGCACGGCCAAGGGCGGTGTCAACCGCCAGGCGCTGTCGCCCGAGGACGCGGCGGCGCGCAACCTGCTCGCTTCCTGGGCAAAGGCGCGCGGCTTCGAGATCTTCACCGACGCCATCGGCAACCTGTTCGTCCGCCGCGGGGGCAGCGATCCGCAGGCCACGCCGGTGATGAGCGGCTCGCACATGGACAGCCAGCCGACCGGCGGCCGATTCGACGGCATGTACGGCGTGCTGGCGGCCTTCGAGGCGCTGGAGGCGCTGGAGGATGCCGGCGTCACGACGAGGCGGCCGGTGATCGCCGTTGCCTGGACCAACGAGGAGGGCTCGCGCTTCCAGCCCGGCGCCATGGGCTCGGCGGTGTTCGCGGGACGCTACGCGCTCGACGACATGCTGGCCGCGAAGGACTGGGAAGGCGTGTCGCTGAAGGATGCGCTGGCGGCGACCCTGAAGGCCGCTCCCACGCCGTTGCGCGACGGCATGCCGGGCTTCGCCGTCTCCGCCTATGTCGAGGCCCATATCGAGCAGGGCCCGCGGCTGGAGAACGAGCGCAGGACGATCGGCGTGGTCACCGGCATCCAGGGCAGCCGGCGCTACATCGTGCAGGTCGCGGGCGAGGAGGCCCATGCCGGCACGACGCCGCGCGCCGCCCGCAAGGACGCCTTCGCCGCCGCCACGCGCATCGCCGCCGCGATGTATGCCGCCACGACCGATGCCGACGACACGCTGCGCTTCACGATCGGCCGCATCGAGGTCCATCCCGGCTCGCCCAATACCGTGCCGGGCAAGGTGGGCTTCACCATCGACATGCGCCACCCGTCGAACGCCGTGCTGGAAGAGCACGAGAAGACGCTGCACGACATCGTCGCGCGCGAAGCCGCTCCCTGCGCGGCCGGCATCGAGCGCGTAACCAACGTCGCGCCGACCGACTTCGATCCCGCGGTGATCGACCTGGTGCGCGCCAAGGCCGATGCGCTGAAGCTCTCCAGCATGGACATGCCGTCGGGCGCCGGGCACGACGCCATGCACATCGCCACGCTCTGCCCCGCCGGCATGATCTTCGTGCCTTGCGAACGCGGCATCAGTCACAACGAGATCGAGAACGCCACCCCCTCCGACCTCGCCGCCGGCACGCGTGTGCTGGTCGCGGTGCTGGAGGAGCTGGCAAACCGCTGATCGAAGGGAACACCGTGTCCAGACAACTCGCGAAAGACCTCGTCGCCATCCTGTCGGATCTGATCGCGCTGCCGAGCCCCTATCCGCCCGGCACTTCGGTCGAGATCTGCGCCTATGCGGCGAAGCGCCTGAAGAAGGCGGGCTACAAGGTCGAGATCGCGACCAGGACCAAGGGCGTCGACAACGTCGTCGCCCGCCTCAAGAGCAGGAGCAAGGGGCCGGTCGTCGCCTTCAACGCCCATGTCGACACGGTGGGCGTGGGCGAGCGCGCCAACTGGAAGAGCGATCCCTTCAAGGCGCTGGTCAAGGGCGGGCTGGTCTACGGGCTGGGCGCCGGCAACTGCAAGGGCAGCATGGCGGTGCAGCTCTGGCTGGCCGAGGAGATCGCGCGCCGTGGCGGTCCGCGCACCGGCGAGCTGATCTTCACCTTCGTGGCCGACGAGGAGAATCTCGGCCCCGAGGGCATGGCGTTCCTGCGCCAGAGCGGCAAGGTGCGGCCCGACGCGCTGATTCTGGGCGCGCAGACCGAGAACAACCTGATCGTCGCGGAGCGCGGCGTGATGTGGGCGCGGATCACGACCCGGGGCAAGGCCGCGCATGCCGGCAATCCCGCGGGCGGCGACAACGCCATCCTGCGCATGATGCGCCTCGTCGGCGCGCTGCAGGCGCACTACGACAAGGTGCTGCCCAAGCGCGTCAAGGGCGCCATGAAGTCGACCGTCAATGTCGGCATGTTCCATGGCGGCCACAACACCAACGTCGTGCCTTCGGCCTGCACCGTCGAGATCGACCGCCGGCTGCTGCCCGACGAGAAGGTCAAGGACGCCTTCAAGGAACTGAAGGCGGTGGTCGACAAGGTGGGCGAGCCGAAGGCGCTGTACTCGGTCGAGTTCCTGACCGGCACCAACGGCTTCTTCGCACCGGAGAACGGCGCGGCGGTCGCCGCCTTCGAGGCCGCGGTGAAGGCGCAGACGCGGCGCAAGGTGAAGTTCCTGAACGCGACCGGCGTCAGTGACGGCCGCTACTACGCCGATGACGGCATCGAGATCATCAATTTCGGGCCGGGCTCGGGCGCGCAGGGCCATGCCGCCAACGAATCGGTGCCGATCGCCCAGATGGTCGAAGCGGCGAAGATCCAGCTCGAGGTCGTCGAGCGGCTGACCGGTTTCGCGTCGGCTCCCTCGCGGTGAGGGATATTGAATCAGTCGTCGTGAATCATCGTTGAGAATCCTGTTGGAGCCCGCCTCCACCCGGCGCTACGTTCCCCCCGTCCGCAAAGCCGCCAGGGGGAGCAGGTCCATGACGACGGTTGCGTGTTCTGCCGGCAGAGTCCGCCGGGCACCGACGCTGTGGCTCGCTGCAGCCGCCTTCTGGCTCGCCGCGTTTCCGGTGGTGGACGCGACCGCGCATGTCCGCACGCCGGATTACAGCCGTCTCGATCGCAAGCCCCAGGATGGCCTGCCGAAGCCCGATGCGCTCGGCGGCTTCGCGCATCGGCCGACACCGAAGGACGTGCCGGCGGCGACCGAGTCCTGCACCTTCGCCCGCGGCACGAGCCCGTCCTCCATGGCCGTCCTGCCGGCGGGACCCGTGCTCGGCGCGCCGCCGATCGCCGAGGTGGACCTGTACGAGGTGGCGGCGACGGACAACACCGCCAGCCGGGAGATGCTCGCCCTGCTCGACTCCTTTCCGGCCTTTTCGGAGGCCGTGCGCGTCGCCCAGGGCGCCACGCCCGACGGCGCGCCCTGTCCCCTCTCCGTCTCCATCGACTCGGAGGACGGCACGACGCGGACCTTCTGGCGCTACGCGCCGGACGACGAGCCGGCCGGCTGGTTCGACGCGGACGGGCGGCGGCTGGGCGGCCCCGCGCTGGCGCCGCCGCGGCCGGGAGCGCGCCTGTCGTCGCCGTTCGGCCCGCGCCGCTACTACGGACGGCTGTCGGGCGGCGGTTTCCACAACGGCATCGATTTCGAATCGCGCATCGGGCAGCCGATCCTGGCGGCCGCCGACGGCATCGTCGAGCTGCGCGGCACGCACTTCGAGTACGGCCTCACCGTGAAGATCCGCCACGCCCCGCAGTTCACGACGCTGTACGCCCACATGTCGCGCTTCGAGGCGAACGTCGCCGTGGGCAGCAGGGTCCGCAAGGGCGACGTCATCGGTTATGTCGGCATGACCGGCCGCTCGACGGGCGCGCACCTGCACTTCTCGACGATCGTCGACGGCAAGTTCTCCGATCCCGCGCCGTACCTGTCCGACCGCGGCAGGCGCACCCTGAAACCGCGCGCCCTCGCCGGCTTCCGCAGCTGGCAGGAGGCCGTCCGCGCCGCCGTGGAGGAAGTGCGCAGCCGCCAGCGCCCAGGCCCGATCCAGGACGCCGACTGGACGAGCCGGATCTGATCGAAGCCGAAGGGCGCCGAGGGGGGAAGACCAGCATGCCGATCTACGAACGCGGCGACGTCCGCATCCACTACGAGGAGAGGGGCTCGGGCTTTCCGCTTCTGGTGATCCCGGGCGGCGGCCTCAATTCGACGATCGCCGGCCTGGACACCACCCATCCCTTCAACGCGATGAAGGAGCTGGCGCCGGACGGCTTCCGCTGCATCGCCGCCGACCTGCGCAACGCCAAGGACGGGCAGTCGTCGGGACCGCTCGAGCCCGACCGGCCGTGGGACACCTATACCGACGACCATATCGGCCTGATGGACCATCTCGGCATCGACCGGTTCCTGGTGCTGGGCTACTGCATCGGCGGCCCGTTCATCTGGAACCTGATCAAGCGCGCGCCGCAGCGCGTCGTCGCCGCCGTGCTGACGCAGCCCAGCGGGCATCGCCCCGAGCTGCCCGACCAGTTCTACCAGAACAACATGAACGGCTGGGCGCCGGCCCTGGTGCAGCGCCGGCCCGGGATCACGATGGACCAGGCGAGCGCCTTCCTGGCCAGCATGTACCGCGCCAATGCCGATTTCGTGTTCACCGTGACGCGCGACTTCGTGCGCGCCTGCCGGACGCCGGTCCTGATCCTGCCCGACGACATCCCGCCCCACCCCTACGCGGTGGCGATGGAGTCCGCGATGCTGGCGCCCAATGCGCAGGTCAGCCTCTACCCGTGGAAGGACATCCCCGAGCGCATCCCGCTGGCGCTGCGCCACATCAGGATGTTCCTGAAGGCCAACCGGCCGTAGCGAAGGCGGGAAAGATTAGTGTCGGATCGACGATGGATAGAACAGCACCTCATTCATCATATCAGATATTGAGTTCTGTTCAATAACAAAAGTCCTCTGCTACAATAACTGACAAGATAGCGTTTTCTCGCCTGCCAGCGACTTTTTGCGCTCCGTACAGGGGGCGCCTCGCTTCTCTGCCGGCCGAGCGCGGCAGGTGCCTGAGACGGCGAGCGATGCCGCGCAACAAGGCGTCGCTGTCTGCCTGCGCACCGCAGCGCTCATGGCACCTTCAAGGCCCCTTTCCGCCATTCCTGAAGAACCATGCTCGCGTCGAATTCGATCATGCTCTCCGGCCCCGACGCAAGTTTCTCGAGAACGGACGTGGCGAGCTCTTCCCGCAATGGCAGGAGATGTGTAGCCGCTGCCACTCTTACCCAACCATCTGGATGATCCAGCAACTCGACCAGGACCGTTTCGCCTCGATCCACGCCCTGCCTCAACTCCGCGAGAACCGCCTTCATCCGATCGAAGGCCGCATTTCCTTTCCTGAAGTCGCCGTTCTCCGTGCAACGACCATGTTCGACGGCGGCCGCGATGTATCGGTCCTTCGGGAACGTCATGGGTTGCTCCGCCTTCGAGGGTTACGACGGGCGTCGTTCGTACCGACAAGCAGCAGGTGAAGAGGACGCCAAAGGTCGCTCGGGACCCAAGAGAGCAGCACAATCGGGGAGATCCGGAGAAAGAGAAGAACATTTGGTGTCTGATCAATCAGCAATAGAATATCTCATAACGAACTATACCATAAATTGTGGTATGCAAAATAGTAGAAGTTCTTTAGGTCCGACTACTGGCAAAGAAGCGTCTTCGGGCCTCCGGCGACTCTTTTCTGCCGGCGCGCTTGCAGCAAACAAGCCTCATTCTCCTCGTCCAAGATCCCGGGAGCGCCGTGGCCAGACGGCTCATCGCTGCTTCGGAGCAGCCCCTCCTTTGCGACACCCGGCTTAGCGCAATCTGTCAGGTCAATACCGACTCAGTTCATTCTAGACTCACAATGGGATTGCGGTGTCTTGGGTGGAGCATCCAGCGAAGGTTGCTTTCAGACGCTGCATCGACTGCGATCTCAGCTGCTACGATGGCTGGTCGGAAGAGAGGGAAAGAAAAAATGAAACGTCGCTGTGCTCCTGGGTGCCGAAGCCCTCATGGCACCTTCAAGCTTCCCGCTCGCCATTCTCGAAGAACCATCTCTGCATCGAATCCGATCATATCCTGTCTTTCAGAGGCAAGCGCTTCAAGGACCGCAATGGAAAGGTCCGCCCGCAACGGGAGGAGATGCGTGGCTGCTCCAAGCTTAACCCACTCATTTGGATGATCCAGCAACTCGATCAAAGTTGATTCACCTCGATCAGGGGATCGCCTCAACTCAGCTAAGGCAATCTTCATCCTGTCGAAAGCGGCATTCCCCCTTTTGTAGTCCCCACTCTCGGTACAGCGACCATGCTCAGCCACTTCTGCAATGTATCTGTCTTTAGAAGATCTCATGGTGTTCTCCATGCTTTCGCTAGTATCCGAGAATGCGGCGCAGCTGTCTCATTCCATATTCATACTGCGACTCAAAAGTTCGCTTCCTTAGCCATTCGCGGACGGTAGTGGGCTCAGAAAAAACCTGCTTTGATGAATAGAACGCACTCAATCTTGCATGTAGCTCAATTGGAATCGCGACGATATTTTCCACGGTCTGGATGCGCTGCTGGCCGAACTGTGCCGCTTGCGATTGCTCGACGATGTGATGCCACTGCATGCCCTCAGGAGCCTTTCCGAGATATCTGATCAGCTGCGATCGTGACTCGAAGACCCTCCTGAAAAGGTTGGCTCCTTCACGAGCGGCGACCCTGGCCGCTGCCGTGGCTCTTGTGCTCAGGCCCAGCGTCGCCGTGCCGAGCGCGGCGTCCAAGAATGCTGCGGCCTGATAGACTCCAGCGCCTAGATAGTTTCCCGCATCCAGTTGCTGTTGAGCCAGTTTCTGGTAGTGCGCGCCCGGAACAATGGTGTCGACGCTGCTCTGCACGAGATTTCGTGCCCAGGATTGTTCAGCAGGAACTGACGCGTAGGGAGAATGTCGGTTGGCAGCTATGGATGACGGCGACGTACGGATCGAAGCGAGCCGCCGCCGGGCATCTGCCTCCTTGAATTGTCGGATCGCTTCGGTCAGCGAAGAAGATTCTTGTTGGGCTCCGTGCGTCGCCCTCGGGCTCCCTGCGGGGGGAGGCACCGTCCGTGATGAACCAAGCGGCACCGACCACGCTGGCTGCTGCGTTGGCGCATGGTGCAAAGGCGAGAACGGCTTCGGTCCTGACCGAGCGCCGAGGTCACCCGTCGTTTCCCGGACAGCGTTGACGACGGCCAACGGCCTCGCCGGCAACGCCGATGGTTCACTTGCCGGTTTCCATAAACTCCGGACGATCAACGGCGACGGCCGTCGCACAATTTGGGCAGGCAGCCCGCCGTACATCGCATGCCAAGGCCTCAACGGCACTTCTGCCGTTGCCGGCCGAGAACTCATGCGCTGATCGGTGATGGCGGGAGCGCGGCTGCTTATGATGGCCGGCATTGGACGCTGGCCGGAGATCTGCCCTCCATCTGGCGCTATCGAGGCCAACTGCGGTGGTGGGAATGCTGCCGCGTAGAGTCGCGCGGGAACCTGCGGCAGTTCCGGCGCGCGTGACTCGTCGTCGGTGTCTAGCGGTGGATCGAGCGTCTCCAGGGACCACGTTGTATCCGGCTCATTGACGTGATCCTCGTCTGGGCGGAAGCCCAGAACGTTGTCCGGTGGCTGAACATTGAAGCCCGGGACATCCTCTGAGTCGATCCGGAATCCGGCCAGACCCGGGATCGTGACGGGGCCTATGCGGAATTCGCGTCCAGCTTTGAGGAGGCCAGGCTCGGAAGGCTGAGCCGTGGGGTCTTGTGCGATCAAGCGTGCTGGAACGGCGGCCCTAGTCCCCTCGACGTCGGAGTCCAGCAGACTGTTTTGTTGTCTTGACCAAGGATGGGGCCAAAACGGTCGGAAGAAGAGGTCGAACACGGTCGGAACTCCGTTGGACGACGCAGGACGCCTGCCCAGACGGAGGGAGTTCCGCGAGGAACACTCGTTGCTTCTCCCGCCTGCTGCTCATGGAGCCTGTGTCGATCGGCGGAGAATTCACGACGCAAAAGATGGACGCCTAACGTGGAGTTGCCACCTTTCGCTATGCCAGGTTCAGGAGCGCTTTGGCCGGCCACCTTTGCGGTCTCGGGGCGCGCTGTTCCAGATTTCGAGCGCAACTTTCCGCGACAGGCCAAAGTGATCCATAGCCGCTTTCAGCAGCACATCACGCCCCGCCCTCTTTCGTTCCGCCCTCAGCGCTCTACGATTCTCCTCAATCGACGCCAACACGTCGGCTGCCGTAGGAGCGGGCGCAGCCGCCGATTTCCTGGGAGTCCGCAAGACGGGACGAAGTGGCGCCGGCCAATACCGTCTGCAATCATCTGCTTGCAGCGTGAGGCTCGCCCAGAAGGGATGGCTATTGAAGTAGAGGGTCTTGAGACCAAGGCACGCCTCGCCTCGATAGTCACGGAGGTAGCGGTCATGCCGTGGAGGAACCGGTCGAGACGATCCTGTTCCACCCTCACGACCATGGATCGCCACGCGTCGAGCGTGCCATGCCCGGATCAGTTCATGAGGCGCGGCGGTTGGGGAGATCGGCGGCTCGACATGGCCAGGAGGCGGCACGCCCAAGGCCAACCGCCGAAGGCTGGCCAGTGTCCTTAGACCGTTGGCGCGAATCACCGCCTGGTCGCTGCGAGTCACGATCCAGACGAGTGCTTGCGGTACCGTCCACCACGGCGATAGTGCGCCATCCTCCATGAGCTGAACGACCCTCTCTCCCGCCCGTCACGCCGTCTTCTGCGCCTTCAGCCCCAGCTTCTCGATCGTCTGTTCGCGCATGACGAACTTCTGGATCTTGCCGGTGATGGTCATCGGGAACTCGGCCACGAACTCGATGTAGCGCGGGATCTTGTAGTGGGCGATCTCGCCCTTGCAGAAGTCGCGGATTTCCTCGGCCGTCGCGCTGCTGCCGTGGTGCAGCTTGATCCAGGCGCAGATCTCCTCGCCGAAGCGCGGGTCGGGCACGCCGATCACCTGCACGTCCTGGATCTTGGGGTGCCGGTAGAGGAACTCCTCGATCTCGCGCGGATAGACGTTCTCGCCGCCGCGGATCACCATGTCCTTGAGCCGGCCGACGATGTTGACGTAGCCCTCGGCGTCCATGGTCGCGAGGTCGCCGGTATGCATCCAGCCGGCCTCGTCGATCGCCTCGGCGGTCTTCTCCGGATCGTTCCAGTAGCCCTTCATCACCGAATAGCCGCGGGTGCAGAACTCGCCGGTCTCGCCGCGCGGCACGGCGCGGCCCTCGGCGTCGACGATCTTGATCTCGATGTGCGGCAGCACCTGGCCGACCGTCGAGACGCGCTTCTCGACCGGATCGTCGGTGGCGCACTGCGTCGACACCGGCGAGGTCTCGGTCATGCCGTAGGCGATCGTGACCTCGCCCATGTTCATCTGGCTCTGCACCTTCTTCATCACCTCGATGGGACAGGGCGAGCCGGCCATGATGCCGGTGCGCAGGCTCTTCAGGTCGAACTTCGCGAACTCCGGATGGTCGAGCTGGGCGATGAACATGGTCGGAACGCCGTACAGCGCCGTGCAGCGCTCCTCCGACACGGCCTGCAGCGTGGCCAGCGGGTCGAAGGTCTCGGCGGGATAGACCATGGTCGAGCCGTGGGTCAGGCAGCCCAGGTTGCCCATCACCATGCCGAAGCAGTGGTAGAGCGGCACGGGGATGCACAGCCGGTCGTCGGGCGTGAGCTTCAGCCCTTCGCCCACGAAGTAGCCGTTGTTCAGGATGTTGTGGTGGCTGAGCGTCGCGCCCTTCGGGTGCCCGGTCGTGCCCGAGGTGAACTGGATGTTGATGGCGTCGTCGAACTGCAGCGCCGGGCCGATCTCGGCCAGCTTCATCCGCTCGGCGTTGCCGCCGGCCCCGGCGACGTCGTCGAAATTCAGCATGCCCGGCGTCGTCTCGGCGCCCAGCCGCACGATGTGCCGCAGATGCGGCAGCCGGCGCCCCTGCACGAGATCGTCGACGATCTCGAGATAGTTCGAGGTCTTGAGCGACGGCGCGAGGATCAGCGCCCGGCACTCGACCTTGTTCATGGCGTAGTCGAGCTCGGCGCGGCGGTAGGCCGGGTTGACGTTGACCAGCACCAGCCCCGCCTTGGCGGTGGCGAACTGGGTCAGGGTCCATTCGGCGTTGTTGGGCGACCAGATGCCGACGCGGTCGCCGCGTTCGAGGCCGAGCGACAGCAGCCCGGCCGCCAGGTCGTCGACGCGGCGGCCGAGCTCGCCCCAGGTCCAGCGGATGCCCTGGTGGCGCACCACCAGCGCCTCGCGGTCGCGATGGGTCTCGACGGTGCGGTCGAAGAAGGCGCCGATGGTCTCGCCGATCAGCCTGGCGGTCGAGACACCGTGGTCGTAGGAAATCATGGTCATGGTCGGCTCCTCCTCAATTGTTGCGGGGCGGCTTGCTGCCGGGAATCGGTGCCCCGGAATCGCGTTCCTGGACGGCCTGGTGGAAGCCGGCCTCCTCGGCGCGCTGCTTGAACCAGACGCCTTCGGGCGAATGGCGCGTCATGCCGTCGAACAGGGTGGCCAGCGTCTGCGTGGTGCGCAGGCCCATGTTGTCGAAGGCGCTGTTGATGGCGGTCTTCTGCATCCAGAGCTGGTTCTTCGGCACGCCCTTCATGCGGTCGACCAGCGCCTGCACGGCGGCGTCCAGCCCGGCCGCCGGCACGGCCTGGGTCACCAGCCCGATGCGCTCGGCCTCGCGGCCGTCGATCAGGTCGCCGGTGAAGAGCAGCCGCTTGGCCCGCTCGGCGCCGACGCGATAGACCCACATCATGGTGGTCGGACAGCCCCAGACGCGGGCCGGCGGGTAGCCGATGCGCGCGTCCTCGGCCATGACGACGAGATCGCAGGACAGGGCGATGTCGGTGCCGCCGGCCACCGCGAAGCCGTGCACCTTGCAGACGGTCGGCTTGTAGGACCGCCACAGCGACTGGAAGCACCGGGTGTTGTGGTCCATGAGCTGGAAGTCGACGAAGGGATCCCAGGGCATCTCCTGGCTGCCCGCGGTGCCGCGCGCCTGCTCCGCCGCCGACTTGAGGTCGTAGCCGGCGCAGAAGGCGCGGCCGGCGCCCTGCACGACGATGACATGGACGAGGTCGTCGCGGTTGGCCTCCTCGACGGCGGCGCGGATCTCGTCGGGCATGCCGCGGCCGATCGCGTTCAGCCGCTCCGGCCGGTTCAGGGTGATGGTCGCGACACGGTCCTCGCGACGGTAGATCAGCGTCTCGTAGGCCAAACTATTTCCTCCCGAGGACGAATTAATCTCGTTCTGGAGGCCGGCCGCAAGCGGATAGGGTCCGCGCCATGAAACTGGACTTCACCACCGTCGACGTCTTCACCGACCGCCGGTTCGGCGGCAATCCGCTGGCCGTCGTGCCCGATGCGGTCGGGCTGGCGACCGAGCAGATGCAGGCCATCGCGGCCGAATTCAACCTGGCCGAAACGACCTTCGTCCTGCCGCCCAAGGACCCGGCCAACACCGCCGAAGTGCGCATCTTCACGCCCAAGGCCGAGATGCCCTTCGCCGGCCATCCCAATGTCGGGACGGCCTTCGTGCTGGCGCGGCTGGGCACATGCCACGGCCGCCCCGTGACCGGCGACCGGCTGGTCTTCGAGGAGAAGGCCGGGCTGGTGCCGCTCGACCTGACGCGCGAGGCCGGCACGGTGGTGGCGGCCCGGCTGGCGGCGCCGCAGGCGCTGGCGCTGGGCGAGGAGATCGCCCCCGAGCTGGTCGCCGAGATGTGCGGCCTGGAGCCCGGCGAGATCGCGACCGGCACGCACCGGCCGGTCATCGCCTCGTGCGGCAACAACTTCGTCTTCGCCGAGGTCGCCTCGCGGGCGGCCCTGGCCAGGGCGGCGGTGCGGACCGACGTGCTGGCCCGGCATTTGCCGATGTCGCGCGCCGTCGGGGTGCATCTCTACGCCCCCACGCCAGAGCAGGGTGTCGAGATCCAGTCGCGCATGTTCGCGCCGCTGTTCGGCGTGCCCGAGGATCCCGCCACCGGCAGCGCCAACGTCGTGCTGATCGGCCTGCTGGCGCATTTCCGGCCGGAAGCGGATCTCACGCTGGCCAGGACGATCGGCCAGGGCTTCGACATGGGCCGGCCCAGCATCCTGGAGGCGACCGCCGAGAAGAAGGCGGGGAAAGTGGTCGCGACCTTCATCGGCGGCCGCTGCGTGCCCATGCTGAAGGGGACCATCGACCTCGGGTGACTGCGCGGATGCGTTGCCGCGCGGTCTTCGCTGGCGTGCCTCCGGCGTGCCTCCGCCGGGCCTCACTTCGGCCGGCGCTGGGCGGCGATGGCGTCGGCCAGGGCCGTCACCCGGGCGTTGTCGGCAGCCGTCCGCGCCCGTGCCTCCAGGTCGGCGAGGACCTCGTCGAGGTTGCAGCGCGCCGCGATGAGCCACCTGATGTTGGGCAGCTGGTACTCGACCTCGATGACGGCGTTCATGTAGCCCTCGCGGACGCGGTCGATCTTCGCCGCCTGGCCGCGCAGCGCACCGGCATAGGCGTCGCAGACCGCGGCCGGGTCGAGATCGAGCTGCCACAGATTCTCCAGCTCGAGCAGCCGGCCGTCGCGCAACAGCCCGGCGGCATCGCCATTGCGACTCGTCACCCGGCGCGCGCCCTGCAGCGCCCGCTCGAAATAGGAACTGCCGGGCATCAGGAAGTCCAGCCACTCCGCCAGCGGCGACCCGGGGCCGAGCCGCGCGAAGCGGGCCTCCTCCTCCTCGGCCGCCTCGCGACCGCGCCGCGCCATGTCCTCCTCGTACAGGCGGCGCTGCTCGGCGCGCGCGGCATCGCGCTCGGGATTGGGCATCGTCTCGATCCAGCCGACCGCCAGCGGCACGAGCGTCAGCAGCAGGATCGCGCCGCCCAGCACGGCGCTGGTCGCCACCGGCGGCAGCACGTCGTGCCACGCCGGCAGGCGGGCCCACAGCGCATACAGCGCCAGCAGCGGCGGCAGCAGGAACGGCGCCGCCATCAGCCAGCGGCCGCGCTCGTCGGCATAGCCCGCCGCCACGGCGACGGCGATCCCCGACAACGGCAGAAGAAGGACGGCCGCCACGGCCGCCCAGGGCGGCAGGCGCCCGTTGAACCAGGCCAGGACGAACAGGCCCGCCAGCACCAGCCACAGCATGGCGCCGATGACGACGGCGTAGCCCAGCGCCATGCCGCGGCCGGCGGCATCGGTGCCCTGCAGCCCGGTCAGGTTGCCGGTCATGCCGACATAGAGGAAGGCCGCGATCAGCAGCAGGGCGATGGTTCCGTATGGCACGCGCACGCGGGCTCCCTGTCGGTTGGAGGGCTGCTGGCCGGAGGGCCGGCGACTGGAGGGCGGATCGTCGGAAGGGTTCATGTGCCGAGCGGCAGGGCCGCGCCCTGCTTGACCGTGCGCAGCGCGAACGAGCTGCGGATCTGGGCGATGCCCGGGATCTTGGTGAAATCCATGACGAAACGCTCGTAGGCCTCGAGGTCGGGCACGACGACGCGCAGCAGGTAGTCGCTGTCGCCCGTCATCAGGTAGCATTCCATGACCTCGGGCCGCTGCGCCGCGGCGCGCTCGAAGGCCTGCAGCGCCTTCTCCACCTGGGTCGACAGCGAGACGCTCATGAAGACGTTGACCGCGAGGCCGACCGCCTTGGCGTCGACCTGGGCGGCGTAGCCCTTGATGACCCCGGTCTCCTCGAGCGCCCTGACCCGCCGCCAGCAGGGCGAGGAGGACAGCCCGACCTGGTCGGCGAGGTCGGCATTGCTCAGCCGGCCGTTCTTCTGCAGCCGGTCGAGAATGCGCCGGTCGATCGCGTCGAGGGAGATCATTGCTCCAGATTCCTCATTTCGGCGCAATTCTACCCTATACAGGCGCGTTACAGGGGCAAACGCAAGGATATTCCCCGCAGCGAGGCGTATGCCGTGTCCATGACCACCCTCGCCCCCATCCAGCGGCTGAGGCTGCTGCGTGAGCTCGAACGCAAGGTGCTGTGGCTCAGCGCCTGGACGGTCCACCATGCCAACCACGTGCGGCCCAACCGCGACGGGCTGAAGGTGGGGGGCCATCAGGCCTCCTGCGCCTCGCTCGCCACGGTCATGACGGCGCTCTATTTCTCGGTGCTGAGGCCCGAGGACCGCGTCGCGGTGAAGCCGCACGCCTCGCCGGTGTTCCACGCCATCCAGTACCTGTTCGGCCACCAGACGCGGGAGAAGCTCGAACGCTTCCGCGGCCTGGGCGGCGCACAGTCCTATCCGTCGCGCACCAAGGACGTCGACGACGTCGACTTCTCGACCGGCTCGGTCGGGCTGGGCGTGGCCATGACGCTGTTCTCCTCGATCGTGCAGGACTATGTGCGGCTGAAGGCACTGGGCGACGGAAAACGGCCCACGGGTCGGATGGTGGCGCTGGTCGGCGACGCCGAGCTCGACGAGGGCAACATCTTCGAGGCGCTGCTCGAAGGCTGGAAGCACGACGTGCGGAACCTGTGGTGGGTGATCGACTACAACCGCCAGAGCCTCGACGGCGTGGTCAACGACCGGCTGTTCGGCCGCATCGGCGAGATGTTCGAGCTGGTCGGCTGGCGCGTCGTCACGCTGAAATATGGCAAGCTGCTGGAGGCGGCCTTCGGCCAGCCCGACGGCGAGCATCTGCGGCAGTGGATCGACGACTGCCCCAACTCGCTCTACTCGGCGCTGGTCTACAAGGGCGGCGCCGGCTGGCGCGAGGCGCTGACGCGCGACCTCAACCAGTATCCCGGCATCCGCCGCATCCTCGAGCAGCACGACGACGCCAGCCTGCACCGGCTGATGACCAACCTGGCCGGCCACGACATGCAGGCCGTGCTCGACGCCTTCGAGGGCGTCGAGGGCGACCAGCCGACCTGCTTCATCGCCTACACGATCAAGGGCCAGGGCCTGCCGTTCGCCGGCCACAAGGACAATCATTCCGGCCTGATGACGGTCGACCAGATGGCCGGCTTCAAGAAGGGCATGGGCGTCGAGGACGGCCAGGAATGGGAGAAGTTCGCCGGCCTGTCGGCCGCGCCCGCCGAGCTGCAGGCGTTCCTGGAGGCAGCGCCGTTCAACGCGGCGGGCCGCCGCCGCACCGACGCCCCGGCGGTCGCCCTCCCGGCGGCCCTGCCCAGGCCCGGCGACCGGAAGTCGAGCACGCAGGAGGGATTTGGCAAGATCCTGAACGCCATCGCCGCCGAGGACAGCGAGCTCAGCCGCCGCATCGTCACGACCTCGCCCGACGTCACCGTCTCGACCAACCTCGGCGCCTGGGTGAACCGGCGCGGCCTGTGGGCCCATACCGAGGCCGAGGACGTGTTCCGCGAGCTGAAGGTCGTGTCGGCCCAGCTGTGGCGCAAGACGCCGGGCGGCCAGCATGTCGAGCTGGGCATCGCCGAGAACAACCTGTTCATCCAGCTCGCGGCGCTGGGGCTCAGCCACCAGCTGTTCGGCGCGCGGCTGCTGCCGATCGGCACGCTCTACGATCCCTTCATCGCGCGCGGCCTCGATGCGCTGAACTACGCCTGCTACCAGGATGCGCGCTTCATGGTCGTGGCGACGCCCTCGGGCGTGACGCTGGCGCCGGAGGGCGGCGCGCACCAGAGCATCCACACGCCGCTGATCGGCATCGGCCAGCCTGGCCTGCTGAGCTACGAGCCGGCCCATGTCGACGAGCTCGCCGTCATCATGCGGCACGGCTTCGAGTACATGCAGCAGGACAAGGGCGGCTCGGTCTATCTGCGGCTGTCGACCCGCAGCCTGCCGCAGCCCGAGCGCACGCTGTCGCCGCAGCAGGAGGCCGACATCGTGGCCGGCGGCTACTGGTACGCGCCGCCCGAGCCCGGCGCCGACATCGCCATCGTGGCGATGGGTGCCGTGACGCCGGAGGCGATCGCCGCCCACGAGAGCGTGGCGCGCGACTTCGCCGGCGCCGGCTTGGCTGTGCTGACCTCGCCCGACCGCCTGCACGCCGACTGGCTGGCCGCCCTGCGCAATCGCGGCCGCACGACGGGACTGATCGACCGCAGCCCCAGCCCGGTCGAGCGGCTGCTGGCGCCGCTGTCGCGCGACGCGCGGCTGGTCACGGTGCTGGACGGCCACCCGCTGGCGCTCTCCTGGCTGGGGGCGGTGCGTGGCCAGCGCACGGTACCGCTGGGCATCGAGGCGTTCGGCCAGTCGGGCGACATCCCGGACCTGTACCGGACCTACAAGCTCGACGCGGCGGCGATCGTCGACGCGGTGGCGCGGGCGATCCAATAGGCGTCGCCTGAGTTCCGGCCTGTCAGGCGCGGAGCGCCGCCAGCAGGGCGTGGGCCGTCATGAAGATCAGAATGAGCGAGCCAACCGTCCACAAGGTTGCCCGTATCTCGTGGATTTGACCGGTCAGGTAGGCGGCGAAGTGCAACAGGCGTGAGACCACGTAGCCATAGAGGAGCATCTGCGCGATCGCCAGCGGTGGCTGCGTAAGGACATAGAGGAAGCCCGCGACCAGGAAATACGGCAGGTTCTCGAGGTCGTTCATCTGGATTCGGCGGATCCGCTCGACCCTTTCGTCGGGCAGCAATTGCCTGGGATCGGGCGCGGGATTGAGCGGCGTCTTCTTCAGGTCCTCGGGCGACCGGTAGCCACCCTTGACCTGCATCATGCGGATCACCGTCAGCCAGGACATGGCCACGCCCTTGAGGATCATCAGGCTGGCGGCGATGACGTAGGTGGAAAAGAGGGCGTCGTGCAGGCTCAGTCTGTCCATCGGTGTCCTTTCTACAGGCAACGCAGTTTACAACCGCGCAGCGACCAGGCGAGGCGTATTGCTTGACCTTACATGCCCCGGCCTCCTATCTCCGGGGCATGAAGGTCGACGGCACGCCCTACCGCACGATCTGGCTCGGCACCGACGGAACGACCGTGCAGGTGATCGACCAGACCCTCCTGCCGCACCGGTTCGTGGTGCGCGACTGGCGGACGATGGCGGAAGCCGAGCGCGGCATCCGCACCATGATCGTACGCGGCGCGCCGCTGATCGGCGCCGCCGCCGCCTATGGCATGGCCCTTGCGATGGCGAGCGAGCCATCCGACGCCATGCTCGCGCACGCCTACGACACGCTGCTCGCCTCGCGCCCGACCGCGGTCAACCTGCGCTGGGCGCTGGACGACCTGCGCGCGCTGCTTGCCCCGCTGCCGCCGGCCGAGCGCCGTGCGGCGGCCTATCGGCGAGCCGCCGAGATCTGCGACGAGGACGTCG
>QFCS01004886.1_pt1 | contig 23201 bp, 33 predicted proteins | sample 3576561 | NCBI WGS metagenome assembly QFCS01 | reverse complement strand
GAGGAAGGGAAGCGATGCGATGCGTAGCGAGGTGGTCAGGGTCCGTCTAAGGCCGGAGGAGCGGCAAGCTCTGGCGGATCTTTGCGGCGACGATCGCACCGCCAGCGACGTGATCCGGCTGCTGTTTCGCGACCAGGCCGGACTGCCGCTCCCGGTCGGACCGGCCGAAGCGCTGGCCTTACGCGGCACCAATGAGGAGCTTCGCCGCATTGGCATCAATCTCAACCAGGCCGTCCGTGCGATGAATGAAGGGCGCGTCGGCTACGAACCGCATCTCGACGCCGCGCTACGCCGCCTTCTCGAAGGTGTCTTCCGGCTGCGGGCGGACGTCGATCAGATGCTGCGGATCAGCCGGCAGGAGCGCAGGAGGGGCAGTCATGGCCTATGACTGGTCCGCCCTGCTCGGGGACATCGAGAGCTTTGCCGTGCGGCGGGCAAAATCGCTTCTCGACGAGGAAGACGAGCGTCGCCGGCGGGCAGGCGCTATGCGAATTGCAATGGCCGCTGAGCCGTTGCAACAGCGGTCCATGCCTTCCGGTATCGTCAGAAAGGATCGAATGGCGGCCGTCTCTGCCCATGAGACGACCATCGACGCCATACTGCAGCCGGCGCAGACCGCGCCGCGCGAAATCATCGCCTTGGTCGGGACGCTTGGTGCGGGCGCGAAACCCGAGATGGATGATGAGCTCCGCAGGTCGGGCGGCGGGGGAGGGGGATCCGGCGGATCCACAAAGGGGCATGGTCTTCATCGGCCGCTTGTCGTGCGTTCGTTCACCGCGAAACAGGCGTCGGCCGAGAGCACAAGCCGTGCGGCGATCGCGGCCGGCGCCCAGCCCGTGGTGATCAAGGTGACGTCGACGGTTTCGAGCAGGGCGTCGGCCGCCGGCCTGATGACCTATCTGGGAACGCGCGAGGTCGAAAAGGAAAACGGTGAGAAGGGCAAAGCGGATATCCCGATCTTCGACCAGGACGGGGTCGCAATCGCCAGCCGCGAGGAACGGGCCGCTGCCCTTCAGGACTGGGTATCGGAGTTCCGCGAGCCCTATGCCCTGGATGCCGTCGCCACTCTGTCGCTCAAACTGGCGGATGCGGTCAGTGACGAGGAGCTGCACGACGCATTGAATTCCGCCTTCGGCGCCAAGCCCTTCCTCTATTCTCGCCATCAGGACGAAAGTGTCTCCGTCTATGCCGTGACAGGCTTGCCTGCAAAGAAGATCGCCGGCGCGCTCAGGGCACGCGAGAAGGATGAGGGGCCGGCCCGCACGCTCGATAAGGCCGAGGCGGATATCGCAGGCAAAATGTCGGACGCCGGTGTCCTGGCCGAGGTGCGGATTGTCGGCGCCGCGGTCTCCGATAAATCGGGCCGGTATTTTCTCGAGAAGTTTCTCCGAACCGAGAAGCACGTCGTCACCAGCGCCGGCGAGGCGGTCGAGCGTGGCGCAGCGGTGAAGGATGTCGCCGACGGGATCTGGCGCGGCTGGTCAGCCGATATCCGCACGGTCGAACCGCGCAACGCCTTCCATGTGATTTTCTCCGCCCGGGCCGGCACGGATGCGGATGCGATGAAGCGCGCCGTTCGTGACTTCCTCAGCGAGCAGGTGGCGGGCCATCGCTGGATCACCGCCCATCACCCCGATACCGGTCATGTGCATGTCCACGCGATGATCTCGGCGCGAGACGATGTCGGCAAAGCCCTGCGCCTCACGAAGCCCGAACTTTATGCATGGCGGGAGCGGTTCGCGGCAAAGGCGCGCGAGCACGGCATCGCCATGGTCGCCACCCGCCGCGCGGATGTGGCAGCCACGAGGCCTTATAGCCAGGCGCAGGCCGGTGCCTATGAGCGCGGCCGCGCCGATCCACGCTATCTGAAGTCCGCTGCGGTCAATCAGCGTGTCGAGCGCAAGCGGGCAGGTGTTGCCGATCGTGCGACGCTCTCCAACGGCAATCTCGCCCTTGCCCCGAAATGGCAGGCGACGGCCATCGCGCTGAAGCAGGCGGGGACGAAGCCTTCGGTCATCGCAGCCGCCGACAGGTTCGCAGCCGCGGCGACCACTCATGCACCGCAAGCTGCTTCGCGTGCCAGTGGCTTCGTTCTGCTCCGGTTGGAAGTCGAACAGGCCATGCAACGCGAGACGGTGGCTGTTCTTTTCGAGGGGGCTTTCGGCGTCGACACCAAGTTGATTTCCGTCGCGGGGAAATCCGTCCAGGTCCTGGCGCCAACGGCTGCGAGCGTCAGCAAGATTGAGTGCGAGCTGGCCAAGCAGAACGACGAGTCTCGCCCAGGTTCCGAGACACGGTCCGTTGCCAGAGATTTCCAGACGCGGTTGCTGGCGCATGGACTGCGCGCCGCCGTCGTCATCGAGGCGGCCGGCTCCGCGAAGCATGGTGCGCCGTCGCCTTGGCTGCAGAAGAAATTCGATAGCTTGACCGAGCGGCCCGCTGCGCCGCCGGACGAGCCACTGGCGGAATTCAAAACCCTGATCGCAACCATTCAGCAGCAAAAGGAAAATGCCATGCCCCTATCGCTCGAACAGTTCGACGAGCGCGTTGCGCGTGCCAACAAGTCGATGGATCGCCTCGAAGGGTTGGTCGACAGTGGCGCCGAGCGCCAGGCGGTCGAGGAAATGCGCAAGGAAATCGCGGCTCTTTTCGAAGAGCAGCGCCGAGACATCCAAATGCAGCAGATGCCGTCGACAATGCAGGCCGGCGGGGGAGGGGGCACGCCGACAGCGGCTCGCGCCGATGACAGCCAGGCCCTCGATCGTCCGACGCCTTCGAATGTCGATCCTGCCATTGCCGCTCAGCAGCAGGCGATCGCCGCCGGCCGCGCAGCGCGCGCAGCGCGTGAGCAGGCCGGTACTGCGAAAAATGCGCAGGACGAAGAGCGTCAGCAGATCCTCCGGCAAGCCGAGCAGGAACGCCAGCGCGGCAACGAGCGGGATGGCGCGGAGCGATAGTCCCTATTCCTCCATCAGGCCGTCATAGACTTCCAGCAAGGCGTTCACGATGGCCTGACCGAGGGCGTTGGCCGTTGCTGCAACTTCGTCGTCGCCGTGGTCGCGCGTGGCGATGGCGAGATTGCCGCCTTCGTCTGCAACAATAGCCTTCGCCCGTTCAATTGCCCAAAGGGCAAAATCGCTGCGGCTGGAGATAGTCATTGTCTCGGTCTGCTCGTCCATGCGTTTACTTTCTCTCTTGCCGACACAACTGGCCGCCTGTTTCCCCGATGGTGAAATCAAGCCATAGCGTGCGCCGTATATTGGGGGAACCATTCTCGGCATTCCCGGTCGGAATGTTTGCACCGCGCCGCGTGATCGCCACCACCGTTGCCTTGAGGGGAGAGTTTGATTATATATCCCAAAGTATCTATATCAATCAGGATATAAAATGACGGAATGGAAGGTCGAGTTTCATGACCGCTTCAAAGGCGAGATTACAGACCTTCCAGCCGATGTTCGAGTCGAGTTGCTCGCGCATCTGGTGCTGCTCCGCGAAAAGGGCTTTCGACTGGGGCGACCTGAGGTCGACACCCTCGAAGGCTCCAAGCACGCGAACATGAAAGAGCTGCGCGTTAAAGTGTTGAAAGTGCAATGGCGGTTCGCCTTTGCCTTCGATCCGAAGCGAAAGGCTGTGGTTCTGTGCGGTGGTGCGAAAAGCGGTGTGAGCCAGAAGCTCTTCTACAAACGGCTGATTGATCTGGCCGACAAGCGGTACGACGAGCATTTGAGCGAGTTGGAGAAGAAACATGGATGATCTCGATAAGCTGATACAGATTCTGCCTGAGGATGAACAGCGCGCCGTTGCGAAGCGGGCCGACGAGCTCGTTACGGCGCACAATCTGCGGGAATTGCGGGCACTTGCGGGTCGGACGCAGGAAGACGTTTCTGCTGCGACCGGTTTCAGGCAGACCAACGTCTCAAGACTGGAGAAGCGCGCCGACATGAAGCTGTCGACGCTTCGCGATTATGTCGAGTCCCTCGGCGGCACGTTGAAAATCGTCGCGGATGTCGCGGGTAAGAAGGTGGATCTTTCGAGTATCGCAGAGCGCTCCCGACACGGTTCTAAGGCCTAAGCGGGTCACCGTAGGGGGGTGCTTAGAGCCCGGCGGCCTTGGTGAGGTTGATACGGAACCTGTCGCGCCGGCGCTGGCAACGGTGGGTCATTTCGGCGGAGGCATGGCCAAGCTGCTTCTGGACGTAACGCTCATCGACCTCGGCCGACGAGGCGAGGCCGGCGCGCAGCGAGTGACCGGAAAATTTCTGGCCGCGCTTGGCCTCGGAAAGATCGTCGCGGACGCCTGCGGCAAGTGCTGCGTTCTTAACGAGGCGGGCCGCCTCCTGGTCATGAAGCCGGTCGGCCCCGACAGTCCTGCTCTTGCCGGTTACCCGGCGGAAGAGGGGGCCCCTGGCGATCTGCGCGAACCTGATCCAGGCCTCCAGCGCGACGATGGGGCAGGTGGCGTCGCAGGAGCCGCGGCCGATCTCCACCTCGCGCCAGCCCGTCTTGCCGCGCAAGGTCACCAGCAGGCCCTGGTCGAAGATCTCGATCCAGTCGCGCCCGTCCTCGCTCTGGTCGCGGCCAAGATCGAGGCGGTGATCTCCGAACGGCGCAGGCCTCCGGCAAAACCGATCAGCAGCATGGCGCGATCACACAAGCCGCGCAGGCTTGCCCGGTCGAGGGTCTCCAGTATGGCAAGAAGGTCTTCCGGTAGGATCGCTACCTTCTGGCGCGGCGGGGCGGCGTGCCTGTTGCGGATACCGGCGAGGACGGTGGCGATGGCGCGGTCCTTGCGGTCGAGCGGCTGGCCGCGCTGGGCGCAGTTCCAGCTTATGGCCGATAGCCGCCGCTCGATGGTGGAAACGGCATTCGGCTTGCCACCCCGTTCTGCCGTCCCCGAGGCGCAGGCCGGAATGTAAAGCCCGACACTTTCCGGTGTCGCCGGAAACGACGAAAGGCCCTGCCGGCGGCACCAGGCACAAAAATGCTCCCAGTCCGCGGTCGTCTTATGTGGGAAACTGCAACAGAACAGCTTCTCGCTGGTCGCCATCTAGATGTGCGCGAAGGGACGCTTCGAAACGCTCCAAATCACCATAGGTAACGAGAAACTGGGTGCTGACCGAGTGCTGCAGGGTAGGGACCTGACTGGGTTTGCCGGGCGTCGCCAGATCCACGCTCACGCGCAGGAAACCGCGAGGTCCGGTCGGTTCGATCCTCAACTGGACATGCACTTGGTCAAGGCGTCCGTCTCTCCAGTAGCCGCCTTGTAAGAATGGCTCGTTTGTGGGCTCAATAGGAAAGGCGCCGAGAGCGCTTATGAATTCGCGAACATCGTCTTCGCCGATCCAAGCCGAACTTTTCCCGGAGAAGTCGCCCGCGCTCAAAGTTGCGAAAAGCTCTCCGGAGCCGTCGTCGTCGAGTTTGTACTTGATGCTTAAACGGTTCATTGGCGCAGAATAGGTGCGGGCTATTGGAAGGGCAATCGATTATGTTAGAGCCCTGCGGCCTTGGTGAGGTTGACGCGGAACCGGTCGCGCCGGCGCTGATAGCGGCGGGTCATTTCGGCAGAGGCGTGGCCGAGCTGCTGTTGCACATGGCGCTCATAGACTTCCGCCGAGGAGGCGAGGCCGGCGCGCAGCGAATGGCCGGCAAATTTCTGGCCCCGTTCGGCCTCAGAGAGATCGCCGCGCACGCCGGAGGCACGCGCCGTCTTCTTGACGAGGCGTGTCACCTCCTGTGGTCGTTCAGACGGTCCGGCCGGTATTGGCCTCGGCAAGAGGGGTGGGGAGCCCGGCCGACGCCCCGGCCGCGGAAATACTGGCGGAAATGGCCGTGCTGTGCAGCGGCTCAGCGTGCTCCGGAGGGTGAATTTCGCTGTTTTCGTCGATGATTTGCGGGATGACTCTATAATGAGGAAAATGAACGATAAGGCAATCTTATCCATCGTACTATAGAGAATACAGGCCGTGCGGTTATTGCGCATAACACTGTTATAATTCGCACACTTGGTCTATGCTGCCGGCCATGAATTCGGCTGTCGCCCCACCCGATTCCGCCCCTGCGCTCACCGCCGCCTTGCCCGGCTGGACCCTGCCGCGCAGCCGCGAACCGGATGCGCTTGCGGCGGCCTTCGCCACCGGCATCGCCTTGAAATCACTGGACGATCTTGTCCGCTCCGCGCCCGTGTGGGCCGGCTGCTGGCGCTCGCGCCAGGCCCTCAATGTGCCGCCGTCGCGGTTCGGCTGATGGGGCGCAGTGAGGACGAGGCCGCATTGCGGGACGCGCTTTTGCTCACCGCCGCCGGTGACGATCCCGGCCCGGCCGGAAGGGTGTTTTTGGCCACCAAAAGGGTTTGCGCGCGAAAACCCGCCTTCTCCTCGAAGGCGGTGGCCGAACTCGCCGATCTTCTCGGACTTGCCTGGGACAACCAGCTAGCCACGGCCGTCGACCACGCCGAGGATGCGCTGCAATCCGGCCGTCCGGCGCCGCTTGCGGCGGCGGATCTAGTGAGCGCCATCCACGCGGCGCGCCCGGATGCCGAACCGCTTGCCTGGATGCTGGTCGATAGGATGATCGCCGCGATGCTGAAATGGGATTGTGCCGTGCGGCTGCTGATGGCCGAACGCTATGGGCCGGCCTTCAAGACGCTTGGGGGCAGGGGCCGCGTCCGTCCGGGGGAGCCGGCCTTTGCCCGCGCCGTCTGCCTTGCCCTCACCGAGGCAACGGGCGCGGCCCTGCGCACCGCCGGCGAAATCGCACGCCGCGCCGAGACCCTGCGTGCGGCCGCGCCAAAGGTCCGCACGAAGGGCGCTAGCGCCGTCATCCAGGCCCTGCTCGAGGAGGATGCCGTGGCAGCCTCGGCGCCTGGCAGCAATCTCTCGCGCTGGGCGGCGACCCGACTGTTCGACAGGCTCGAAAGCTTTGGCGCCGTACGGGAATTGTCCGGCCGCAGCGCCTTCCGGATCTATGGATTGTGACGATGGCTGAACCGGAGGCAAGCGGCGCGCGGCGGAACCGCAGATCGACATTGGAGGACGAAGTCCTCCTGGATCGGGAACTGGTGGACCTGCCGCCGGAGCTGCGTTGGCGCGAATGGATGCTGAGGGTCGAGGCGGTGATCTTTGCCGCGGCCGAGCCGGTCGGCCGCGAGACGCTGAGCCGTGTCGTCGGCAAGGACTGCAGCATCGACCTCTTGATCGACGACCTGCGCGCGGAATTGCGGGACCGGCCCTATGAGATCGTCTTTGTCGCTGGCGGCTGGCAGCACCGAACGCGTTCGCGTTTCGCCGTTCCGATTAGATACGAGCATCCGACGCACCTTCAGTCGCAACCAGGATCGTCTGCTTTCGGTCCGCGCCGGTGATAAAGGCCTCTCGCGCGACCCAACCCGAATTTACGATGTTGCCAAACTGCCAGATCACCTCGGCATCCGCATTCCGCGGGTCCTGGGCGAAGATCAAGAGCATTGAAGCGGCGCTGAGAATGCAGACGCTTGCTGACAGGTAGCTCGCCTCGGACCAATAGGAATCAGAGTTTTCGGTCCAGGGAACACGGGCAAATCGCTCCGCAAGGTTGGCGAAGCGCCCTTGCGAAATGATGTCTCGGTCGTCGGTCTCGTACTCCAAATACCCCTGCACAAGGCTTGCCAGGGGGAAGTGGTTGGCGAGAGCACAGAATTCCTCGAAGGTAAGATGCTCCGGTTTCTCTCCGTCCGCTACCACCGCTGAGATGCCTGCTGACTCGGCCGCGAGAGCCTCATATTCCGACTTTGCGGTCGCCAGAGAATGGCCAAGGAGCTGCAGTCTCGGAACAACCCGCGAGAGCGGGCGAACGAAGGAGAGTTCGCACTCTGCGAGCTCATCTTCCTCTTCAGGATGATCGGCATAATAATCGTAATTTATGCCGTCGCATGGCCGGCGCGCCAAATCCTGGCTCTGAAAAAGATAACCGTAGTCGTAGCCCATGTTGTTTTTGGCATAGTCGAGGGAGACGCCACTCACGGTCAATTCAATCGAAGTGCCCATAGATCAGGTCTTGCTCCCTTCGAAATCCTTGCCAGTCTGCGAGGCGATCTTCTCGATCTCACGCCGCTGCTCGGCGTGCTTCGTGGGATTCTGCTCCTTCAATTTCTGCAGATTTAGAAGCTTCCAGCGCACCGCCGGAAGCTCCGCTGCCTGTGGCAGCCCGATGGCTTCGAATTCCGGTTCGCCGTCGTGGAGCGACAGCAGGAAGCGTATGGCCTTGTCGTCCAGCTTCGCGAGAATATCGGCCGTCATCCGGTCTCTCGCGGCTTTCAGTTCGTCGAGGCCGACTGGCTCGATCGTCATCCCCTCGAACTCTTTCACGAAGGTCTCGTCGAGGTCTGCGAGCGACGGCCGCACAAGTTCGTGCGGCGGGCGTCCGGAACTGGCGACGTAAATTAAGAATGTCCGGAACAGGGCGTCGGTCAGGTCCTCGTTTTCATAGAGCATCTTCACATCGAACAGGTCTCGCGGATGCTGCCGGTCTACCGCCGCATGGAGCTTGCCGCCGAACAGGTCCTCGAAGGAGACGACCTGCATTTCGGCGAAGCCGAATGCGTCCTCGACGGCCGCGCTCACACGTCGGCGTTCCGGCGGATGAACAGTTCCTCGTGCAACAGGTGATGTCTCGACCTTGATTTCTGCATTGCCCTGCCGGACGAGGAGGCGGGTGTCGTTGTTGCCGCCGCCAGCGATCCTTTGGACGTTCACGCCGCGCAGATTTCTCATCAAGTCTTCGCGGATGTGCTCCAGTGTCGTGTCGATATTTTTCAGCGTCGTTTCACGGTTCTCGATCGGCAGATAGGTCAGATCGATATCGACGGAGAGCCTCGGCATGTCGCGATAGAAGAGGTTGATTGCGGTTCCGCCCTTCAGAGCGAATGCCTCATGGCGGGCGATGAAAGGAAGAGTCCGCACCAAGAGGTCGACCTGGCGCATGTATTGTTCACGGGCCATGCGGGGCCTCCTTTGGCATCAAGTCGGCCGGGACTGTGATGCGGTAGATGGGGTGCAGCCGGCCGCCCGGCGTTAGCGCCCGGTCGCCCTTGCCGAGATCGAAGGACGAGATGTCGATGTGCCGGCGCCAGGCATGATTGTGCTTGTCTGCAAGCACGAAGAAGAGGCGTTTGGTTTTGACGCTTCGGCATAGGGTGAGGAGTGTCGTCAGCAATCTCGGGCGCAGATTGGCGAGGCTCTCGAAGGCCATGTCGATCTTGTGGAAGCTTTCGCTCTTCGGGACCTCATCGAGCATCTCGAGGATCGCGCGCTCTGGTGAGGACATGGGCATTGGCCAGCGCCATGGGCTTTGTGCCAGCTCCGGATCCTCGTCGTTGGAAAGGTCGAAATCCGCGTTTTCGACACCGGTCGATCCGTCGCCGAACAGGACATTGCTTCTGGTCTTCATATTGGCGTCCGTCCGCAGCTTCGGCAGCCAGGTCGGTATATCGGATCCGTAGAGATAGAGGGGGAATTCCCCGCTGAACGACAGATAGTGGGCATGTCCCCTCAAGGAAAGGGAGCTCGCCCCGCCGACATGGAATTTTCGCCGCATGAGCCAGACGGCCGAGAGCAGGGGGATTTTCCAGCCGCCGACAGCTTCTGGATTGGCGTCCGAGGAAAATGGCCGACGGTACACGCCCGACATGACCGGCTCGAGCCAACCTTGTTTGACGTAGCCTGAAACAGACTGCCGCGAGATTGCATGACGGCTCATCCACCCCGAATCCACCAGGAAACCGGGAGGGACTTCCTGCAGAAGCTGCTTTAGCTTTGTCTCTGGCTGTCCATTCATGTTTGACATTATGGCATGAAATTAAAGCCAGTGCGAATCGTACTTTACAGGCTGACAAGTTTGTCAATTCAGCATTGACCGCACGCATCGATCTCAAAGTCGGAGTTGGGCGAGCGTTACCTTCAGATTGGGCAATTGGCAGAGCTGAAGCCCACCCATCCTGGCGGCTATCTCTGATGAGAGAATAGACGAATATCCGCGCGCCCGACGGCATCGGCGGCGAACAGTTTTTCCAGCGCCATGCCATGCCCGGCACGTCGAACCTGCTAGAGTTGGTCAAGGTCGGGAAGGTTGGCCCGGCCCCTGTTCGAGCGGGTCCTTCTGTTACTCTTGTAACGGCCCAAGACTATCAAGGCGCTTGCATCCCGTGATGCGCTGATAGAAAGGGTATGGACATGAAGTCTCGAATATCCGTTATTACGCTCGGCGTCGCCGATCTCGAACAATCGCTTGCTTTCTATCGTGACGGTCTTGGTCTGCCGACCGAGGGTATCGTGGGCCGCGAGTTCGAGCATGGGGCGGTCGCCTTCTTCGATCTGTCGGGCGGACTGAAGCTCGCAATCTGGGCGCAGGACGATATTGCACACGACACTGGCTTGCCCAAGCACCCCGTCTCTTCAACCGCCGTCACGATCGGGCAGAACGTCCTGCACCGGGAGGAGGTCGACGCGACGCTGGATACGGCGCAGCGAGCAGGTGCTGACATCATCAAGACGGCCCAGGACACGTTCTACGGCGGTTATGCCGGTTATTTCCGCGATCCGAACGGCCACCTGTGGGAAATTGTCTGGAATCCCCAGATGCTCCCCGAGGATGACTGACAACTTTCGCAAGGTCACGGGCTCGTGGATGGAGCTCGTGACCGCCGTGGCCCTTCGCCGCTTTAGCAAGCATATCGAGCGCACTGGTTCACGCAGCAGATTTCAACCCTCTCGCGCTACTCCAGCCTTTCGGCAAATGTGGCGAGCTGGTCGATGGTTGTTCCCCAGCCTTCGTGAAATCCCATTTCCTCGTGCTTGCGGCTGTCGGCGGGACTCTTGTGCAGCACACGGGCAGAATACCGGGTGCCCTGTCCCTCTGCCTCGAAGGTGATTATCGCGGTCAGCGCCAACCATGGTTCGATCGGTCGCCAGCCTTCTGCCAGGGTCGTGGTCCACGCCATGCGATGCTCAGGGACAACATCTAGAAAGCAGCCCTCGACATGCGGCTTGAATTCATCGCCACTCTCGCGCATCAGCGTCTCGAAACCGCCGCCCGGTCTCAGGTCCAGTTTGACGACCTTGCACTCGATGGGATCGGGTATCCACCATTGCGCAAGATGTTCTGGCTTGCTCCATGCCTCCCAAACGGTGGCTGGAGAGGCGTTGATGATCCGTGAGATGTTCAGTTCGGTTTTGTCAGCCGTCATTTTTCATTCTCTGTCATCCGGTTTTCGACATAGCTGGCAAGGCGGTCCGTCCTCGCCTGCCAGAGTGTTCGCTGTTCGGAAAGCCAGGACTCGACCTCTGCCAGCTGCTCGATCCGGACCCGGCAGGTGCGGATGCGGCCAGTCTTCTCAGTCGCGATCAATCCGCTGTCTTCCAGCACCCGCAGATGTTTCAAGAAAGCGGGAAGCCCCATGCTAAAGGGTTCGGCCAGTTCCTTGACGGGCGCGGAGCGCTTCATCAGCCGATGGATGACGGCCCTTCTGGTCGGGTCAGAAAGCGCGTGAAAGGCGGCATCGAGCGGCGTCTGATAGATTTCCATGTGGTGAACTATATCAAAAAGTTCACCGTACGGCAAACTAAATGATAAGATAATTTCTAGACGGGTCAGGAGCGAAGGTGGTGCAACGACAGCGACTTTGGCGACACCGAAAGGCATCTTTCCTGGACCGCGTTAAAAAAGGTGCCGATCCGCTGCCGACCCTATTGCCGCCGTTCGGGGTGCCTCCGTCGTCGCCAAAACTTGCCATTTGTTTGGCTCGCTACTGACGGCAGAGCCGGGACCAAGACCGGAACGACCTGGGGTAAAGCCGTCAGCGTTAAAGGGCCATTTCACAGGGTGGGTGTCTCCGAGGCTAGCCGCTTGCAGACCCTCGTCAACTGAAAGCGTCGGCGGCGGCCTACTGCGCATCAGCCGCGCGATACAGACAGCCCCGCGAGAAGCGGAGCGTATGTGGCGAGCCTGCGGGATACGAACTCCGTGAGGAGGCGGACGCGCTTCGTCTTGCGTGTTTCCCCTTGTGTGAGAAGCCAGAGCGTTCCGTACATGTGCAGCTTGGTACCCGGCACTCTCTCCAGTAGGGGGTCTGCGTCGCCGACGAAGCACGGCAGCGTTGCGATCCCAAGCCCTTGCCGGACCGCAACGATCTGCGTCGCGGCGTCCGTGGTTCTGAAGGGAACGCCCGTGGTGCGAACCTCACCATCGCTGGCCCATTCCGGGACGCCATGCATGCTTATGACGATCCACCGGATGGGATCAGGCGCGCCTGAACGCCACGCGGCAAGTCGATCGCGAGATATGTAGACGCCCCCGAACAGTTCCGGCCCCTTCAGACCATGAAGATTGAGCGGCAGAGTTTTCCGGTCGTAGACGACGCGGATCGCGAGATCGGCTTCCCGGTTGGTCAGGTTTGCCAGCTCGCCGGACGACAGGATGTCCATCTCGATGTCTGGATGCTGCCGCGCGAAATCGGTGAAGTCCGGCACGAGCAAGTGTGTCGCCAGGATCGGTGTCAACGTCACCCGCAGCAGGCCACGCACGCTCTGGTCGCGGCCGAAGACGCGGGTCTCCAGTTGGTTCGACGACACCTCCATCTGGTCCGCGAGCTCGAGCACCTCCTCGCCCGCTTCCGTCAGCCGATAGCCCGAAGGCAGTTTTTCGAACATTTGCGTCCCGAGGCGTTCCTCGAGCTGAGCGATCCGTCGCAACACCGTCGCGTGGTTCACTCCCAGGCGCTTGGCGGCGGCGCGCACGGAGCCTCCGCGCGCAGCGGCAAGAAAGTAGCGGACGTCATCCCAGTCGATCATGGTGCAATCTCGCGCCGCCTGGTGCGGCTTGCGAGGTCATTCTACCACACGATCACGCAATGTGCGCAGCATGTGCGGCATTTGATTATCCATCTGGATCGTTTTCGCACCACGGATATGCGCACTTCCGCACTCACCGCCCGACTTCGGTAGACCTATTTTGGGGTTCTCACGGGACCTCCCTCCACAGCCAACGACCCGTGACGCCGAAACGAAGGAAACACCGACATGACGAGATTAGATGGAAAGACTGCTGTGATTACGGGTGGCGCCACCGGCATCGGTCGCGCCGCGGCAAAGCGCTTCATCGAGGAGGGCGCCTTCGTCTTCATCTTCGGCCGCCGGCAGGAAGCGCTCGACGCCGCGGTCGGCGACCTCGGCCCCAATGCGCGTGCGGTGAAGGGCTCGGTCGCCGATGAGGCAGACCTCGATCGGCTCTACGCGGCGGTGAAGGCCGAGCGCGGAAGCCTCGACATCGTCTTCGCCAATGCCGGCACGGGAAGCCTGCTTGCGCTCGGCAAGATGACCGCCGAGCACATCGACGAAACCTTCGATACCAATGTGAAGGGCACGATCTTCACGGTCCAGAAGGCGCTGCCGCTGATGCGCGAAGGCGGTTCGATCATCCTGACCGGATCGAGCGCCGGCACCACGGGTGCCCCGGCATTCAGCGCCTACAGCGCCAGCAAGGCGGCGGTGCGAAACCTCGCGCGGAGCTGGGCGGAGGACCTGAAGGGCACCGGCATCCGGGTAAACGTCCTGTCGCCTGGGCCGACGGCGACGGAGCTTGCGAAGGAAGCGGTCGGCGAGGAAGGCATGAAGGCCTTCGCCGCGATGACGCCGCTCCAGCGCATGGCCGATCCGGCGGAAATCGGGGCGGCGGCCGCCTTCCTCGCCTCGCCGGACAGCAGCTTCATGACCGCCAGCGAAGTCGCCGTCGACGGCGGCATTGCGCAACTCTGACGCCCCCAACGCCCCTGCGGCGCTCCGTTCGCTTGTGCGGAGCCCGCAAGGCTGCCCGATCAAAGGAGAACATATATGAGCTACGCAATTATCGGCTTCGGCAATATCGGCCAGGCCCTGGCAAAAGCGTTTGCCCGCCACGGCATCGAAGTATCCGTTGCGACCACGCGCGATCCCGAAAGTTTCGCATCCGCCGCGGCCGCGATCGGACCCACGATCGTTCCCAAAAAGCTGGAAGAAGCGGTCAAGGCGGACACCATCTTTTTGGCCGTCCGTTTCGAGTCGCACCCGGATGTCGCAAAGGCCCTGCCCACCTGGCAGGGGAAGACGATCGTCGATGTGACCAATGCCTACGGCGTGCCGCCTGATGAACTGGGAGGACAGCCTTCTTCCAAGGCCGTCGTGCAGGCCTTCACTGGTGGGAAACTGGTTAAAGGCTTCAACCATTTGGGCGCTGCCGTCCTTGCCCAGGATCCGGCTGTACATGGCGGCAGGAGAGTCGCGTTCCTGGCGAGCGACGATGACGATGCCGCAGCGGAAATTGGTGCGCTCGCGGAAAACCTCGGTTTCGCACCGATCAATCTTGGCGGCCTGTCGGAAGGTGGGCTGCTGGTCCAGGCGCGCGGAAATAGCTGGGGTCAACTGATCTTCAAGGACCTGGTCAAGTTCGACGAATGAATACGACCTCCCTTTTCGGTTGAGCACGCCCCGTACCATCACTTCCTGCATCGCCCGCAAGGAGCAAATACCATGCACGTTTTCGTCACCGGGGGAACCGGCCATTCCGGTCCGTATATCATCTCCGAACTCGTCACCGCCGGCCACGAGGTCACTGCTCTCGCCCGGTCGGACGAGTCTGCGGCCAAAGTGACCGCGCACGGCGCGAAGGTGCGCCGCGGCAGCCTTGAGGATCTCGACGGGCTCAAGGCGGCGGCCACGGATTTCGACGGTGTCATACACGTCGCGCACCGGCAGGATCTGCTTCCCTCTGGCGGCATTGACGCGGTGGCCACCGCGGAGGCCGAGATCATGCTCGCTTATGGCGAGGCACTGGCAGGGACTGAGAAACCGCTTGTCGTCTCGGGAAGCATTGGCTCTCCCGGGTGGGAAGGTTTGGGTCGACCAGCCACCGAGGACGATCCGGCCCTTCCCGGCGGCGATCAGTACAAAAGCACTCTGCGGGTTCGCAACATCGTGGAGACGACAGTGATCCGCCTAGCGGAACAGGGCGTACGGTCCTCGGTCGTGCGAATTCCTCCCGTCATGCACAGCACGACCGACAATGCCGGCTTCCTGCAACTGCTGATCGGGCTTGCGAAGAAAAAGGGCGTGATGGGCTATCCGGGGGACGGTTCGAACCTTTGGCCGGCCGTGCATGCCCGCGATCTCGCCTCCTTGTTCCGCCTGGCGCTGGAGAAGGGGCTCGCCGGCAAAGTCTGGCACGCGGTCGGCGACGAGGGCATCCCATTCCGCGAGATCGCCGAGGCCATTGGCAGCCGTCTCAAGCTACCCGCCGTGCCCATTCCCGCCGACGTGCTGATGCTGCCGGGATACTTCGGGTTCCTCGCCAATCTGGTCACGCTCGACGTCCCGGCGTCCAGCCTCATCACCCGCCAGACCCTCGGCTGGGCGCCGTCTCAGCCCGGCCTGCTCGCGGATCTCGCCAACGGCCATTACTTCCCGGCCGGCTGACCCCGCGTCGAAATCACGAACGACATTGCAATTTTTAGGAGACTGAACATGAGCACCATCAGCATCATCGGCGCAGGAACCATGGCCACCGCGATCGCCGGCCGCATCGCCAATGCCGGGCATACCGTCGAGGTGGTCAACCGCGACCCCGCCAAGGCGCGGGCGCTGGCCGACTATCTCACATCCGGCGCGGTCACGGGGACGTACGGCGCCACGCCTGCGGGCGACATCGTCATCCTCGCCGTGCCGTACTCCGGCACGGCGGCGGTCGTAGCCGACTTCGGTGAAGCGCTCGACGGCAAGGTGATCATCGACATCGCCAACCCGGTTGCCCCCGACCTCTCGGGCCTCGTCACGCCCCACGGCAGTTCCGGTGCGCAGGAGACAGCCAAAGGCCTCCCCGCCGGCGCGCATGTCGTGAAGGCGTTCAACACGATCTTCGGCCACGTTCTTGCGAAGGGCGGACGCCTCGACGCGTTCATCGCAGCCGACGATACGGAGGCGAAGGCGCGCGTCTCTGCCTTCCTCGAAAGCCTCGGGCTGCGTCCGTTCGACGTCGGCGGACTACACATGGCCCAGACGCTCGAGGTGTTCGGCCTGATGATGATCGGCCTTGCCAAAAATGGTGTCGGCACCTGGGACTTCGCCATGAACGTCGATATCGGTTGAGTTGGTGACACGCATCGCGTGGGGCGGCTATCCGCTGAGCTGACATATGGACGCGTTGCCGCCGAAGCGCGTTGGCCGGATGAATGGCAGCTCTCTCATGTCGGCCATTCATTGGCCTGATGGCAGTGCCAAAAACCTGATACTGATCCACCGAACAAAACGTGCCGCAGGTTTCGGGGCTTTTGCGAACCCGTTGAGAGAGACTATGGCAGCAACCCTGGAAGGAAAAAGACTTCGGCTGCGGCAAGCTTCTGCCGATGACGTAGACGCCCGATTCTCGTTGGGTAATCACGCAGAAATAGTCGAGATGTTTGGAGTGAGCCGGAGCGTTGTCCGTCCGTTAACAAGAGACGGCGCGGCGCGATGGGTCCAGAGACTCATCGATCATTCTCATGCCTGGGTGATCGAGGTTCACGGCAGGCTTATAGGTGAGATCAGGCTGGATAATGTCGACCTCCATGACCGGCGTGCGTCCATGGCGATCGGGATCTTCGATCCGGCACTGCTCGGTAAAGGTCTGGGGAGCGAAGCTATTCTCCTGCTTCTACGACACGCCTTTGTCGACTTGCAGCTCCATAGGATTGGAATCCGGGTGCTTGCCTACAATCAACGCGCCATCCGAGCCTACGAAAAATGCGGATTCGTCGTTGAAGGCCGGGAACGAGAGGCAGCTTTCGTGAACGATGCCTGGCACGACGATGTGATGATGGGACTGCTTGAACACGAGTTTTTGTCGCAGAACTCCTGAACCCCGCTACGTCGCAAGTCTGGGCAGAGCACCTCACGAGCTTCCAGGCAGATGCTTGTGGGCAAACCCTGGCCTTGGTCGGCGAGAATTTCCGCAGATTTCATACCATCGGTGCTCACAGTTCGGCGTGCATGTCGCGGAACAATCTCGGGGCGACGCCGAAGCGTCGCTCGAAAGCTTCCGAAAGGCGGGGGGCCGGAGACAGGCCGACCCTCGCAGCTACCATTTTGAGGGAAAGGCCGCGCGACAGCAGCATGCGTGCGGCGTCGAGCCGGGCAGTTTCGACGAAGCGGGCAGGTGTCTCGCCCGTCGCCGCTACGAAACGGCGGTGAAACGTGCGCTCGCTCAGCCCCGCGCGGTCGGCCAGCGAGGGCACGTCCAGCGGCGCGTCGAGATTGCTCTGTATCCAGCCAATCAGGTCGGCGAACGGGCTGTCGCCCTTGAATTGCGCTTGCAGGACCGGGCTGAACTGCGACTGGTAGCCGGGGCGCCTTGCATAAAGCACCAGCCGCTTGGCGACCTCGCCGGCAATCGTCGCGTCGAGGTCGCGTGCGACCATCGCCAGCGCCATGTCGATGCCGGTCGTCACCCCGGCTGATGTCCAGAGCCGGCCGTCGACGACGTAGAGCGCTTCGGGATCGACTGTGACCTTCGGAAAGGCTTTGGCGAACGGCTTGCAGGAATCCCAATGCGTCGCGATGCGGCGGCCGTCGAGCAGTCCGAGCGCGGCCAGCACGAAGCCGCCGGTGCAGACGGAGCCGAACCGTTCGGCCTCGCCGGCCAGCCGCGGGAGGCAAGCCCGCAGGGCCGGGTCAGCCACCGCCTGCAACAAAGGCTCGCGCTCGGCTCCCACGATCAGAACCGTATCGGCCTGCCCGGGTCGAAGTTCGGCGATCGGTCGCGTCTCCAGCGCGACGCCGCTGCTGCTTTCGACAGCGCCGCCCCCCGCCGATGCAAGCATGATTTTGTAGAACGCAGGCTTCCCGCGCTGGCCCAGAGCGCGATTGGCGCCGTTGAAGACCGAGGTCGGCCCGGAAACATCGAGTAGTTCGAAACCCGGATAGACGATGAAGGCGACAGGATGCATTGGCAGAAATTACCAGCTCTTTGTCATTTCTGCCAGAGGCATCCGCTGCTAGAGTCCGCTCAACCGATGGGAATAGCGCGAAGGCCGGGCAACAGCCGAAGGCGCTTCCCGTTTCATTCGTGGAGACGCTGTGCCATGTCGAAATCCTGGTTCATGCGGAGCGGTGTCGGCCTCGCCATCCTGTTGCTGGCCGGCTTCGGCGGTTGGGTCCTCAGCCTGCCATCCGAAATGGCGGCGGCCGAAGCGCCTGCGGTACCGCAGGAGGAGATGGACGCCATGCTGGCGGCGCTTGAGCCGCCGAAGCGGGAACGGCCTCTGATCGCCGTCATCGGCATCAACGACGCCACCGAGACGACCGACTACTTGATGCCCACCGGCATTCTGCGGCGGGCCGACATCGCCGACGTGATAATGCTGGCGACCGGTCCGGGTCGGGTGCGGCTCTATCCGGCGCTTGAGGTAGAGGCGGATGCCACGATTGCGCAGTTCGATGCCGAGCATCCACAAGGCGCCGACTACGTGATCGTGCCGGCCATGGAACCTCACGACGATCCGGCTGCGCTGGCCTGGATCAGGAGTCAGGCGGAAAAGGGCGCGACCATCGTCGGCGTGTGCGTCGGCGCCACGGTCGTCGGCGCGGCCGGGCTGCTCGACGGCAAGCGGGCGACGACACACTGGTATTTCCTCAAGCAGCTCCGCGACGAGACGCCCTCGGTCCGCACCGTCGCCGACCGAAGGCTGGTGGTCGACGGCGCGGTCGCGACGACGACCGGCATCACCGCCTCCATGCCAATGATGCTGACGCTGATCGAGGCGATCGCCGGCCGGGCAAAGGCGGAATCGGTGGCGCGCGAACTCGGCCTCGAACAGTGGGACGCGCGGCATGCGAGCTCCGCGTTCAGGCTCACCCGGCCGTTCGCGGCGACGGTGCTTGCCAATGGGGCGGCGTTCTGGAACCGGGAAGAACTCGGCATAAGGCTGGAGCCGGGCATGGACGAGGTGTCGCTGGCGCTGGTTGCCGACGCCTGGTCGCGGACCTACCGTTCGAAGGCGACGAGCTACGCCAGCTCGCCGTAGGCGATGGTGACCATGAACGGCATCCGTGTCTTGCCCGACCGGGCGGGCGCGGACTGGCTGAAAGGCCGGCGCGTGTCCGCTTTTCCCGGCCGCAAGCCGGCCGATGTACTCGACCTCGTGCTCGACGCAATCACCGCGCGCTACGGGGACCGAACCACGGGCGTCGTCGCCATGCAACTCGAATACCCTAGACAATGACAGGCCGACGTCCGGGGGTGCAGGCCGGGGCTCCGTATTTATCCCGGCTGGATGTCGAATCCTAACAACTTCGTTCGTCCTTGCCGTATTGGACGGCGAAGGACTGCCTGCGGAGAAACAGGAGGAAAGCTCATGATTATCATCATTGCCGGCTACACTCGCACCGCCGCTGAGAAGCGGGACGGCACCGTGGAAGCTTTCAGGAGCATGGTCGAACGCGCCAGGGCATATGATGGCTGCCTCGACTTCTCCATAAGCGCGGACGCGGTCGACCCGGAGCGCGTCAATCTCTTCGAATGCTGGCGCGACCAGACCACGCTGGATGCCTGGCGCAAGGTCGCGAAGGGAGGGCCGAGAGGCAAGCCCCGGGAGATCGCCGTAAGCCTCTATCGCACCGACAAGGCCGAAAAGCCTTTCTAGACCCTGATCTCAGGAGGTGAAAAGATGAATACCGACAGCAATACCACCCGCGAAATCGTCAGCCGTTTCCATAATGCATTCGAAAAGCACCGTCCGGAAGACCTCGATGATCTGATCGGCGAGGAGTGCGTCTTGAAAATACGGCTCCCGCGCCGGATGGCGCGCGCTACGAAGGGCGCCGGGCCTGCCTCGATTTCTGGAAAGGGATCGCATCCTCAGCTAACCTTGTCTTTGAAGCCGAAGAAATCTGGGCCAGCGAGGATCGCGGGATCATCCGCTGGCAGCTTCGTTGGAGCGAGAGCGAGGCGGACCGGGTCCGGGGGATAAACATCATGCGCATCCGGGACGGAAAGATCGTTGAGGGTCTGGGATATGTGAAGGGATAGGGAATGCCCCCTGCGGTCTGCTTCGAACCGTCTGCGGGCCACCGCCTACAACGCCGTTGTGGCGGAAACCGCAACTCAAAGCCTCTGAAAGGAGACGAAACCATGCCCAAGTTCATCACAATCGGATATGGGGACCCGACCGACTACGATCGCACGCCCCGCCCCGTCAGGGACGCCGCCCACGCCCAGGATGCAAAACTTCTGTCCGAAGGTGCGGTGATCGGGATCGCCGGCACGCCGGTGCAGGTTCGCAATCCAGAAGCCCGCGGCATGGAAACCCGCGAGGGACCATTCATGTCATCCACCTTGCCGGTCGCCGGCTTCGCCATTATCGAAGCCGCCAACTTGCAAGAAGCCATAGAAAAGGTATCGCTCGTGCCCTGCGCGGTGGCGCATGGCGTCGTTGAAGTTTGGCCATTGCGAGAAACACCGTAATCTGAACCGTAGCTTGTTAAGTTGCTGTTCTCGCCGCGCAATTCCTGATTTTTGCACCATTCTACGTGAATGCCGATCTTTTCAAATCGAAGTGCTGCCCTGCAATGAAAGTTCTAGCGGTTATTCGCGTCCTGCCTTTTACGGTCCTCGCTTTGGCCAGCATTTGGGCTGCCAATCGGGCTCCTGATGGTCGCCGTCCTCCGCAGATGGACTTCACCGTCACGCCTGAGGCAATCGCCAATGCCCTGACCAAGCTGCCGCACATTGCCTCCATGGCTATGCTGTTTGTCCTCGCCGTACTCGCAACCGGCTACTCTCGCATCTGGTTCGCTGCCGTGCTGACTTTTCTTATAGGCGTGAGCTGGGAACTCGTTCAGACAACCGTAATCGGCCACAACCCGCGTGTTGTTGACATCTTTCCCAACCTTGTTGGCATTGCGCTTGCCTGGGTCATAGTATCCGTGTCGGTCTTTCTCTGGCGCTCGGCCCGTTCGCGCTCTGCGACCTCCCGCTGAACGAGACGCGCCCAAACTCCCCGCAAGTCGTGCGGTTCTATACTGCAGTGGCGCAGAACTCCTAAGTTCTTCGCCAAAATCGTCGACGCTGATTTCGGGGCAATTTCGTTCGCAGCGGTAAGTGAAAAAGCCCGACTTACGCGACAGATTTTTGCGACACTGGGGAACCGCTCCCACCCTCTGTCAGCCCGAAACCTGCCATTCCGCTTCCCACCCAATCGAGACGTACACGAATCCTTCAATCGTCGATCCCGGGTGGGATTCCTTCAGACAGGTCAGGGGCCGTCTCCGGACGGTCCGGTCTTGGGGAAGGTTCCCCGGAAAACTGCCGCTCCGAATGCGACCCTACTTCTTGCGCCAGTTGAAATAGGTCGCCTGGCTGATCCCCGCCTTCCGGCAGATCTCGGCCACCGGCACCCTATCGTCACCCTGCTTCAAAATAAACGCCTTCTGGGCGTCCGAAAACTTCGATGCTTTCATGCTTCCGCTCCTGTTCCCAGCCGGGAAATTACCGCGGAAAACTCCAGTTAGGAACGGTCCAGTTTTTGGGGATCAGAGCACACAAGCCAAGGACAAGCTTTGCTCGGTTGCCGATTTTGCGGCGCCAAGTGTGACAGTGCCCAAAGCAGCCGTGCGAGATTAGATCGGAAAACTTGAATGGCTTCTGGCACGGATGGATAGCCAGACGCTATCATCGGCGGGGTGCGGGCCATTGGAAGGCCTCGACTGATGTTCACGCTTATTGACCGCCATCGACCCAACTGTTCGAAGGTCTACCGTGACCTGAACGCTTCAATCATCGCCTTTGTGACGTCGCCGGGGAAACAGACCGGCGAATATCCGCCCGGTTTGCTATAGGCGCTCCGTTTGCCGCAGCGCCTGCCTGCCCGGTCCCGGCTGTATATGAGTTCGAATAGGAGTCGAGAGATTCCACAATAATGCGCTGGATCAAGACTGAGTCCGGAACGACGGGGATGGCAACCTCGATTTCCGCCGCCCTTTTCTCCGTCTTTGCCCGTGCTACCTTCGTCTTGGTCTCGGTTTCGGAAAAGAAGCGGGCGGCGATCCACCCTTCATGCTGGGTGAGATCATCTCGAATTCCAGTCTCCCTCGTGCTCGATCAGGAAGACCTTCCTGCCGGCGTCGAAACGATCGATGATAGGATCGTTGGTGGAGGGAACGCAATCATGATGGGAGTTGCAAGGGAGAAGCTCATTGCCCTCCTGATCGTAATTGACCTCGCGCGGGCTGCCAAGGAAGGGCATGACCTGGGCCGGCGAGCTTGTGGCCGACGCGCGGTATGGATCATCGACGAATGCGACCCGAAGACCCGGAGGCGCACATGAGTGCCTCGGTTTACGATTTAGTAATTCCTCAATCTCAGGGTGAGCCCGAAGGAGAGGGTCGCTAGATGGTCGTGGTGAATTTCGAGACTGCAAGGCGTCGAGCGCGGCGAGCATTTGCGGGGCTGGTGCTTGCGACGTTCTTGGCGGTGTTCGCGGCGACGATTGCTATAGCTACTCAATGGCAGTCCATCGCCTCCGTTTCGACGAATGCGGTAAGGAGGGCGAAGGACACTGTTATCGGATTTACAGCTTCCGACCCGATCGAGCGCAATTCCGGGATAGCTGCCGATCCACTTCACCTTATCGCGGAACAGTCGCCAAGGGGAACGCGAGTGAATCAGGCCTTCACCAGTTGCAGCGGGTCGAAGCGGGTTACGTGTATCGTGGATGGCGACACATTCTGGCTTAGGGGCGAGAAAATCCGCATCGCAGACATAGACACTCCTGAAATCGGAAAGCCTCAGTGCGCACAAGAACTGGCGCTTGGACAGAAGGCAAAGATGCGCTTGCAGGCCCTGTTGAGCGCTGGACCGTTCGAAATGCGCCCATTGCCGGATAGGAAGGCCGACCAGTACGGTAGGTCGCTCCGCATCCTCATGCGAAACGGCCAATCGATCGGCGACAAGCTGGTGGCCGAAGGTCTTGCTCGCATCTGGGAGGGGCGGCGCCGACCGTGGTGCTGATTGTCCTCTGGCTGGAACAACTAGATGCCGTAATGGGCCGGCGTCTCACGAGTAGCCAGTTTGGTGGCTGTCCCTCAGAATGATGATGTTTGGAACGAGGTCCGAGCGATCGGCCTCAAGCATCATGAGAGGAACAGCCATGAAGTATTATGCAGGAATCG
>QFCS01002079.1_pt1 | contig 23230 bp, 21 predicted proteins | sample 3576561 | NCBI WGS metagenome assembly QFCS01 | reverse complement strand
TTCCTCAAGCCTTCAATCTGCTGGAACAGGGCGAAGCCTGGGCCATACCGAGCGCCTTCTCCTCGGTGGTGGTGCCGCGCGAGAAGGAAAAGGCGCCGATCAAGATGAACGTGCCGAAGGAAGGCATCTTCGTCGGTCCGGCAGGCGTCGCCCTGGTCAAGGGTGCGCCGGCGCCCGAGCTCGCCAGGGCACTGGTCAACGAGCTGCTCAGTGCCGACATGCAGGCCAAGCTGCAGCCCGAGACCTATGCGTTCCCATCCAATGTCGACGCTCCGCCGCCTCCGGGCATTCCCGCGGCCACGAAGGTCTATGGCCTCGACTGGCAATTCGTTGCCAAGGAACGCGGCGAGTGGGTGAAGCGCTGGGATCGCGACATGGCGATCTAGGCCATCGTAGCGATCCGGCAATCGTACAACGTAGTCTCGAATTCGGTGCGCAACGCGGCCTCCTTCCTGAGCGTCTCGAAGGCGGAGAAGTCGTTCGGTGGCGCCACCGTCCTGGGTGGCGTCGATCTCGCCGTCTCCGCGGGCGAGTTCGTCTCGCTTCTGGGCCCGTCGGGATGTGGCAAGACGACGTTGCTGCGCATCGTCGCCGGCCTGCTGTCGGCCGACCGGGGCACGGTACGGCTCGATGGCCAGGACATCACCGGGCGTCCGCCACACAAGCGCGACGTCGGCGTGGTCTTCCAGAACTACGCCCTGTTCCCCCATCTGACCGTCGCAGAGAACGTGGCCTTCGGCCTGAAGGCCCGGCGGCGCGGCGGCGCCGAGACCCGCGAGGTGGTCCGGCGCTTCCTCGACCTGGTGCATCTCAGCGACTTCGCCGATCGTTCGGTGCGCGCCCTGTCGGGCGGCCAGCAGCAGCGCGTCGCCGTCGCACGCGCCCTTGCCGTGCAGCCCAAACTCCTGCTGCTCGACGAACCGTTCTCCGCGCTGGACCGCAAGCTGCGCGAGACCATGCAGATCGAGTTGCGGCGCTTGCTGCGCGAGTTGGGCACCACGGCAGTGTTCGTCACGCACGACCAGGACGAGGCGCTCACCATGTCGGACCGCATCGCGGTGATGAACCGCGGCGCAATCGAGCAGCTCGCCACGCCGGAAGCGATCTATCGCAGGCCCCAGACCGCCTTCGTTCTGGAGTTCGTCGGCCTCTCGACGCGCCTCAACGGCCACGTCACGGGGAACAGTATGGGAACCGTCGAGGTCGAAACCGCTGTCGGCCGGTTGCGCGGACGGGGCAGTTTCGTGACAGGCGCAGAGGTCGTGCTGGCGGTCCGGCCGGAGCGGATCCAGGTCGGCCAGGCGGCCGAGAACAGCGTCGATGCCACACTCCGCGACGCCGTCTTCCAAGGCTCCAAGATCCAGCTTCATTTCGATGCGCGCGGCAACGACAATCTCATGGTCGAGACGAACGACCTTACTGGCGGCCTGCCGGCCCCCGGCGCGCATCTGAAGCTGGGCTGGGCCGTGGCCGACACGCTCGTCTATCCCAGGCCATGACCTCGACCTCGCGCTGGCGCGACCCGGTTGCCCTGCTGGCCCTGCCGGCGGTGCTCTATCTCCTGGCCGTCTATGCCCTGCCGCTCCTGTGGCTGCTGGCCAAGAGCTTTGTCGGTCCCACCGGCCTGACGCTTGCGCCCTACGTCGACTTCTTCGCTGATCCGTTCAACTGGCGCGTCGTCTCCAACACACTCAGCACCGCGATATGGGTGACGCTGGTCTGCCTGGTGGTCGGTTACCCCGCGTCCTTCGCCCTCGCGCGCGCCGGCGCAGGCCTCCAGATCGCCATGCTGGTCGCGATCATCCTGCCGCTGTCGATCGGCGTCGTCGTGAAGGCCTTCGCCTGGCAGATCGTGCTGCGGCGCGGCGGCGTGGTCTCGCAACTGCTGGTCGGGCTCGGCATCTGGGACGAGCCGCAGCGCCTGCTGTTCACCGAGACCGGCCTGGTGCTGGGGGCAGCCAACATCTTCCTGCCGTTCATGATCCTGCCGATCTACTCGGTAGTGAAGCTCATCGACCCGCGCCTCGACGAGGCCGGCGCGACCCTCGGCGCCGCACCTCTCTACCGCTTTGTGCACGTGACGCTACCGCTCACCCTGCCCGGCGTCGTCTCGGGCATTGCCTTCGTATTCTCGATGAGCGTGTCGATGTACGTCATTCCCTCGCTGCTGATCGGCGACCGCTTCCAGACACTGAGCACCCTGACCGGCCGTTCCTTCCTGTTCATGCGCAACGAGCAGCTCGGCTCGACGACGGCCGTCATCCTGCTGGTGCTGGCGGTCGGCGTCGTCGTCGGTTCGAGCTGGCTGGCGCGCCGCCTGGGAGGCAATACGTGAGTGCGGTCGAGCGGATGGCGCGGTTCGGCATGTGGGCTGCGGCTCTGTTCACCGTGGTATTCCTCATGACGCCCCTGCTGGTGACCGTCGCGGTATCGCTTGGCTCGTCCAGCGTCTTCACCCTGCCGCCACCCGACTGGTCCTTCCGCTGGTACGAACGTCTTGCCAGCACGCGCGGCCTGGTCCCCTCGCTCCTGACGTCGCTGCAGGTCGCCACCATCTCGACCATCGTGGCCATGGTGCTCGGTACGCTGTGTGCCATCGCCCTGGTCCGCGGCCGCTTCCCAGGGCGCGAATCGATCGTCACTTTCCTCGTCTCACCGCTCATGCTGCCGGGCCTGGTGATCGGCATCGCCATGCTGCAGGGGTTCAAGGCGGTCGGGCTACGCGAGGTCTACACCAGCCTGCTGGTGGCGCACGTGGTCATCACCCTGCCCTACGTGGTGCGCACGGTGTTCTCGTCGTTGTCGCTGTTCGACTTCACGCTGATCGATGCGGCGCGCACGCTGGGCTGCTCCTATCCCGCCGCCCTGATGCGCGTGATGGTGCCGGCGCTCGGGCCGGCCTTCCTGACCTCCGGCATGTTCGCGTTCCTCGCCTCCATGGACAACTATCCGATCTCGATCTTCTTCACCGACGCCTGGACCAAGACGCTGCCCATACAGATGCTGCAGTATGTCGAGGAAAATCCCGATCCGACCATCGCCGCCATCTCGACCGGGCTGGTCCTGCTGGCGATCCTGGCGCTGATCGTCGGCGATCGCCTGGTCGGTCTGCGCAAGATGGCGGATTTCTAGAGATGACCGAACAAGCCCGACCCTGTGACCTGCTGGTCACTGCCGACCTCGTCATGACACTAGACGACAAGGACCGTGTGCTGCGCAACGGTGCGATCGCCATCGCCGGCCGGACCATCGCCGATGTCGGACCCGCCGATGTGCTGGCCGAGCGCTGGCGGCCGATCGAGACCCTGGACGGCCGCGGCCGCATCGCGCTGCCCGGCCTGGTCAACGTCCACAATCACACGCCGCTCATGATCACCCGCGGCATGATCGAGGACATCGGCTTCGCGCCGATGTACACGCCCGGCATCCCGCAGGGGCACTGGCTGTCGGAGGACGACGCCTTCGCCCTGTCCAGCCTCGGCATGTACGAACTGCTGCGCGCCGGCTGCACGACCGTCGTCGACTACTATCGCTATCCGTCGTCCTGCGCCCGCGCCGCGGCCGAGATCGGCCTGCGGGCGGTGATCGCCGGCCGGGTGCACGACGCCGATCCGGCAGCCCTGGCGACCGGCCGCTACGAATACAGCCGCGCCATCGGCGAGCGGAGCCTCAAGGAGAACGCCGACCTGATTGAACGCTGGAACGGCCACGACGAAGGCCGCATCCGCTGCGACTGGGCCCCGCACGCGCCCGACACCTGTTCCGACGATCTCCTGCGCGAGGTCAAGAAGCTCGCCGATGCACATGGCGGCAACGTGCACACGCACCTTTCGCAGCTGCCGGTCGAGGTCGAGGCCGTCGAGGAGCGTACGGGCCTCACCCCGCCGCAGCTCCTCGACAAGCTGGGGCTGCTGAATGACCGGCTGATCGCGGCGCACTGCATCCATCTCGAACGGTCCGACATCGAGCTGTGCGGCCGGTCGGGCCTCACCGTGGCGCACGCGCCAATCGGCAATGCCAAGGGCGGACGCATCGCGCCGATCATGGAACTGCGCGAGGCCGGCGCACGCATCGCCCTCTGCACCGACACCTTTTCCGGCGACCTGATCGAGGCCATGCGCTGGTCGATCGCCATGCAGCGCATCAACCGCCAGGGCAATGTGCTCGACGCCCGCACCGCCCTCGGCTGGGGCACGCGCGACGGCGCGGAAGCGATCGGCATGGGCGACAGCGTGGGCTCGCTCGAGGTCGGCAAGCGCGCCGACCTGATCCTGCTCAACAACCGCTCGCCGTCGCTGGCGCCGATGGTCGACGGCTTCGGTGTTCTGGTCCACAGCGCCTCTGGCCACGACGTCGACACCGCCATCGTCGACGGCCGGATCGTGCTGTCGGGCGGCCGCCTCACGCTGGCCGACGGCGATGCGATCGTCGCACGCGCCCAATCCGTTGCCGAGACGCTTTGGCAGCGCGCCGGCCGGCAGACAATCCTCTAGAGTGCCGCCATGAAAATCCTCGTCGCCAATCCCAACACCTCCACCGGCGTGACCGAACGATTGGTTGCCTCGGCCAGACTCGTCGCCAGCCCGGGCACCGAACTGGTCCCGATGACGGCGTCCTACGGCGTGCCCTACATCGCCACGCGTGCCGAGGCGGCGATCGGCGCTACCGCGGCCCTCGAGATGCTGGCCGGCCAGCGCGGCAAGATCGATGCTGCCATCGTCGCCGCCTTCGGCGACCCTGGCCTTGGCGGCGCCCGCGAGCTGTTCGACTTCCCCGTCGTCGGCATGGCCGAGGCCGCCATGCTGGTGGCCTGCACGCTCGGCCGCCGCTTCGGCATCGTGAGCTTCTCGCGCTCGCTGGAACCCTGGTTCTCGGAGATCGTCGCCTGGCACGGCATGACCGGCCGCTGCGCCGCCATCCGCACGCTCGACGAGAGCTTCCAGTCGATCAACGACGTGCAGGAGGAGAAGGAGGCCGTGCTGATCGACCTGGCACTGCGTACCGTGAAGAACGACGCCGCCGACGTCGTCATCCTCGCCGGCGCGCCCCTATCGGGGTTGGCCAACAAGATCGCCGACCGGGTGCCGGTGCCGCTGGTCGACGGCATCCAGGCCGCGACCATCATGGCCGAAGGGCTGGTGCGCATGCAGCCCCGCAAGGCGACGGCCGGCACCTTCCGCCGTCCGGCGGCCAAGGAGTCGAAAGGCCTGGCGGCGGCCCTGGCCGACGTGATCGGCCATCGTGACGCGTGACCTGAAGGGCTACGGCCGCACCCCGCCCGACGCGCAATGGCCGGGCGGTGCGCGAGTCGCCGTTTCCTTCGTCATCAACTTCGAGGAAGGCGCCGAGATGTCGCTGTCCTCGGGCGATTCCTTCAACGAGAAGGTCTACGAGGTCACCGACGAGGTGACAGGCGTCGCGGACCGCTGCATGGAATCCCACTTCGAGTACGGCACCAAGGCCGCCTGGTGGCGCATCGCCGACTCGCTGGAGCGGCTCGGTGCGCCGGCCACCGTCAGCACCTGCGGACGGGCGGCCGAGCTGTCACCGTGGCTGATCGAGGATGCCGTCGCGCGTGGCCACGAGATCTCCTGCCACGGCTGGCGCTGGGAAAAGCATGCGCACATGGCCGAAGCGGAGGAGCGGCAGGCGATCGCCCGCACGGTGAAGGTTCTGACGGCCATTGCCGGTACGCGGCCGGTCGGCTGGCACACCCGTTCGACACCGTCACCCAACACGCGGCGCCTGCTGGTCGAGGAAGGCGGCTTCCTCTACGACAGCGACGACTACTCGGACGATCTGCCGTTCTTCGTCGAGGTCTCCGGCAGGCGGCACCTGGTGCTGCCCTACAGCTTCGACACCAACGACATGCACTTTCACCAGGGTTTCCATCGCTTCGTGACGGCGCGCGACTTCACCGAGTACACCACGGACGCCTTCGACACGCTATGGCTCGAGGGTGAGTGCATACCGAAGATGATGTCGATCGGCCTGCACCTGCGCATGATCGGCCGGCCCGGCCGCATCGCCGCCCTGGACCGCATCGTTTCACATATGCGGACCAAGGGCGGTGTCTGGTTCGCCACCCGACGCCAGATCGCCGAGCACTGGATCTCCCGCTTCGGCGGCTGATCCCTACTTCTTCGGGCGCACGATCTTGATGGTCGACGTCGAATGCAGGATCAGCCGGCCCTTCTCGTCCTTGAGGTCGCCGTCGAGGAAGCCGATCGAGCCGCCCCAGCGCATCACGCGGCCCTCGGCATAGACGATGCCCGGCCCCATCGCCTCGAAGAAGCTGACCTTGAGCTCGAGCGTCGGAACGGCGATGCCCAGCCGGCCCTTGACGATGGCGGCATGGGCCATGGAGGAGTCGACCATCCCGGTCAGGAACCCGCCCTGGCAGATCCGGCCCTGCGAATGGCAGAAGGCGGGAACGATCTCGAAGCGGAAGCGCGCATAGCCGCGCGTCGAATCGATATCGAGCAGCTCGCCGTTGAGGGTCTGCACCGCCTCCGGCGGCCGTGCCTTCAGCGCGGCCAGCATCTCGGAGTCGTGCGCAAATTCCTTGTGCACGTGGTGGAAATCGGGATGGGCTGAACTCATGGAGCGGACTCTGGAAACGGACTCTGGGGGAACGAACTCGGGTCGCGACGAACGCGCGCGCTCCTGTGCACCTTGTTCGGAAGGTCGATCAAGGCCCGCATTTCGGCCGACGAAAGACCAGCGGCGATGCGCCGCCTCCGTGGCCGGTCGAGGATCGCCGCCGGAAGGGAGCGGGTGGACGCCCCATACCCCGCAGTGGCAAACGTCTATCGTTTGATGATCAAACGATTGATCGCGTCCATCCGATGAGCTTCAAGGTCCGCATCGCCCAGGCTGGGCAAACCGTCGACGTGCCGCCCGGCGCCACCATCCTGGCCGCTGCGCTCGATGCCGGCATTGCCTTTCCGTTCGGCTGCCAGTCGGGCAACTGCGGCGCCTGCAAGGCGCGCCTCGTGCACGGCGAGGTGGCGATGCGAGCATACTCCGACTTCGCCCTGACCGACGAGGAGAAGGCACGTGGCGTCTTTCTCGCCTGCCGCGCGCTGCCGCGTCACGACAGTGAGGTCGCGTGGCTCGAGGAGGACGACTTCATCTTCCATCCGCGCCGCAGGCCCGACTGCCGCGTGATCGGCATCGACGATGCGACGCACGACATCAAGCGCATCCGCCTGGAGATCGTCGCGGGCGGACCGTTCGTCTTCTCCGCCGGCCAGTTCGCCTCGGTGACGTTCGAGGGCTGCCCGCCGCGCGACTACTCCATGGCCAACGTGCCGGGCGATCCGATCCTGGAGTTCCATGTCCGCATCACGCCGGGCGGCGCCACCTCGACTCACGTCTCCGGCCGGCTGAAGCGAGGGGATGCCGTGTGCGTCGAAGGCCCGTTCGGCCCTTCCTATCTGCGCGAGTCGCATCGCGGCCCGATCATCGTCGTCGCCGGCGGCTCCGGCATGGCGCCGATGAAGTCGGTGGTGGAGCGGGCGCTGCAGAAGGCGCTGCCGCAGCCCATCCATTTCTATTTCGGAGTCCGCACAATGCGCGACCTCTATCTGCACGAGCACTTCGCCGCCCTGGCGGAAGCGCATGGAAATCTCCGTTTCGTCCCGGTGCTGAGCGAGGACGGGCCCCCCGGAATCCGTCGCGGCCTGGTGCACGAGGCGCTCGCCGACGACTTCGACACGTTCGACGGCTGCAAGGCCTATCTCGCCGGCCCGCCGGTCATGGTCGAGGCGGCCGCGCGGCTGTTCGAGCAGCGCGGCATGCGGCGCATGGATATCCATGCCGACGCCTTCTACACCGCCGCCGAGATGGCGAGCGCCGGCCGCAGGACGGGAGCGGAGATGTGACGACGACTCTCGCCGGACGGGTCGCCATCGTCACCGGCGCCGGTCGAGGCATCGGACGCGCCATCGCGGGCGCCTTGATCGAGCGCGGCGCCAAGGTGATCGTCGCCGACAACGGAACCTCGCCTGACGGCACAGGCGCCGACCCGATGGTGGCGCGCGACGCGGCGGCTGCGCTCGGAACCAGGGCCCTCGCCTTTCCGGAAAGCATTGCCTCGCCCGGTGCCGCGCGGCAGCTCGTCGACATGGCGGTCAGACGGCTGGGCGGCATCGACATCGTGGTGAACAATGCCGCCATCCGCCGCGACGCCACCATCCTCGATGCCGATCCGGGCGACTGGGATGCCGTGATCCGCAACAATCTCTCGTCTGCGTTCTATCTCATCAATGCGGCCGCACCGACGATGCGCGGTCGGAGCGCAGCCGGCGGCTGGGGGCGCATCGTCAACGTCCTGCCGGCAGCCGCACTCCGGGACGGCCCTGCCCAGGCGGCGCATGCCAGCGCAGGCGCCGGCCTGGCGGCGCTCACGCGTACGGCGGCATTCGATCTTGCCGGCACGGGCGTCGCCGTCAACGCGATCGCGCCTGGTCTGCAGGACGACGACGAAACGCAGACCGTCGCCAAGCTGGTCGCAACCCTTTGCCTGCCGTCATCCGGAAGCATCAGCGGCCGCATTTTCGAGATACGAGGCGACGAGGTCCTGATCGTCGAGGAGCCCCGACTTCGACCCGGGCCTCCTTTCCCCTTGGAAGGCGCGTGATTCGATGACCTCTCCCATTGCACCGCCGCGGCGCAGCGGCCGCCTCGAGCGTCCCTTCGGAGATCTCCACTACGAGGTGACGGGAAGCGGTCCCGCACTGCTGTTCGCCCACGGGCTGGGCGGCAACCACATGAGCTGGTGGCAGCAGGTCGCCCATTTCGCGCCGCACTACACCTGCGTGGCCTTCGCCCACCGAGGCTTCGCCCCGTCCGATGCCGTCCCCGGCGGCCCCGATCCGTCCGATTATGCCGGCGATCTCGCCGCCCTCGTCGATCATCTCGGCTTCGCCGACGTGCGGCTGGTCGGCCAGTCGATGGGCGGCTGGACGGTGCTCGAATACGCCATCACCCGTCCGGACAAGGTGAAGGCACTGGTGCTGAGCGCGACATCCGGCACGCTCGACCGCCGCGGCTGCGATCCCTCCGGCGGCGCCCAATACGATTCCTGGGCAGCAGACGCCGAGCAAACCATCGCAGCCGGGCTGGCCAAGAACGTCCATCCGGCGATGGGGATCGAGGCCGCACGGACATTTCCGGCCTTGCACCATCTCTATCGCGGCATCGACGAGATGGCGGGCGCGCTCGACAAGGCGAAACTGCGCGACGGGCTGCGCCGCACCGCGACGCGCCGCCTCGGCGACCTGGCGGACTTCCGCGTGCCGACCCTGCTGATCGCCGGCGACCGGGACATCGTCTTCCCGCCCTTTCTTGCAAGTGCCATCGCGGCAAGGCTGCCGTGCGGCAGTGCAGAGCTGATCCCCGACTGCGGACACTCGCCATATTTCGAGCAGGCCGCTACGTTCAACCGCCTGGTGGAGGCATTCCTCGCGCTCCACCGCTAGGAGGAGATGTTGTCCAGCGACAACCCGCGAATCGCCGTGCTGGGATTCGCCATCGAGTGCAATCGCTTCTCGCCGGTGACGACGGCCGCCGACTTCGAGCACGACGTCGACATTCGCGGCAATCGCATCGTCAGCGAGGCGCGATCCGGCGCCTCCATCACCATGCCTGACCTGCCTGGTTTCTTCTCGGAGATGGACCGCACCGGCACCTGGACGCCGGTGCCGCTGCGCGTGTCGCTCGCCCAGCCCGGCGGACCGGTCGAGGAAAGCTTCTTCAGGGGCTTCCTGGCCGAGATCGAGACCAGCCTCAAGGCATCGTTGCCCGTCGACGCGGTATTCATCTCGGCGCACGGTGCTGCGCTTGCCGAGGGTACGGACGACCCCGACGGCGACCTGTTCTCGCTGGTGCGCGGCATCGTCGGTCCTGACACTCCCGTGATCGCGGTCTTCGACCTGCATGCCAATGTCTCGCAGAAGATGATCGACAACCTGTCGGTGTTCGTCGGCTATCTCGAGAACCCGCACACCGACATCCACGAGCGTGGCGTCGAGGCGGCCAGGCACATGCGAGAGTGCCTGGCCGGCCAGCGCACGGCCATCGCCATGGTCAAGCTGCCGCTGGTGCCGCCGCAGATCGCCCTGCTCACTGCCCGCGGACCCTATGCCGACCTCATCAGGTACGGCCAGTCGCAGGTCGGCGGCGACATCATGAACGTCTCGGTGATGGCGGGCTTCGCCTACAGCGACAGCCCGAAGAACGGGCTGACGGCCGTCGTGACAGCACGCAACGCCAACCGGCGCGCGGCGGCAGGGCTGGCGCTCGAGATCGCCCGGCGCGCCTGGAGCATGAAGGAGCGCTTCAAGCGCGCCATGACGCCCCTGGCCGACGCCGTCCAGCTCGCCGTCTCCGTCGGCCGCGACCGGCGACGCAAGCCGATCATCCTGGCCGACGTCGCCGACAATCCGGGCGGCGGTGGCCGCGGCAACACCACCTTTCTCCTGCGCGCCCTGAAGGCGGCAGGTGCGAAGGAAGTCATCTTCGGCGTGTTCAACGATGCCGCCGTCGCCGCCAGGGCGCACGAGCTCGGCGAAGGCGCGTACTTCACCGCCTCGTTCAACTCGCAGGAGCACCAGGAATTCTCCCTGCCCTTCGACTGCGAGGTCCGGGTCGTGAAGCTGTCGGACGGCCGCTTCGTCGGCCGCCGCGGCGTGCTGCGCAACGTGTCGTCCGATATGGGGCCATCGGCGCTGCTCGATCTCGGCGGCATCCAGCTCGTGGTCATCTCCAACCGCTGCCAGTGCATGGACCCGCGGCAGTTCGAGATGTTCGGCATCGACATCGCCCAGGCCCGCGTCGTTGTGGTCAAGAGCCGCGGCCATTTCCGCGGCGGCTTCGACGAGTTCTTCGGCCCCGGCCAGATCCACGAAGTCGATTGTCCGGGCCTGACCTCGCCGATCCTGGCCAACTTCACCTGGACCAAGCTGCCGCGTCCGGTCTATCCGCTCGACGAGGAGACGACCTGGACACCGCCGGCCTCTGCGTGACTCACCGGTCCGGCAGCGGGATGAATTCCGTCTCGCCCGGCACGCCGGCGAAGCGGCCGTCGCGCCAGTCCGCCTTGGCGCGGTCGATGCGGTCCTTGCTCGAGGACACGAAGTTCCACCAGATATGACGCGGGCCCTCCAGCGGCGCGCCGCCCAGCAGCATCACCTTGGCGCCCTCGGCTCCCGCCACCAGCTCGGCCGCATGGCCGGCGGTCAGCACCGCCAGATCGCCGACGCCCAGGAGGCGGTCTCCGGTCGTCACCGCCCCCTCGGCGACATAGACGCCGCGCTCGGCATGCTCGGGTGCAACGGCGAGCTTGGCCGCCGGCGGCATCTCGGCCGCGACATAGAAGATCGGCGAGAAGTGTGTGGTCGGCGCCGTCCGGCCGGCATAGGTCCCGACGATCAGACGCAGCGCCGTGTCGCCCTCCTGCCATGTCGGCAGGCGCCCTGCCTCAACATGCTCGAACGAGGGCGCGGTCTCCTCATGGCTTTTGGGCAGCGCCACCCAGGTCTGGACCCCGTGCATGCGAAAGCCCGCTTGGCGCAGCTCCGGCTCGGTGCGCTCGCTGTGGACGATGCCGCTGCCCGCCGTCATCCAGTTCACGTCGCCCGGCCGGATCGCCTGCGCATAGCCCAGGCTGTCGCGGTGGAAGATGCCTCCGTCGAAGAGGTAGGTGACGGTCGCCAGCCCGATATGAGGGTGCGGTCTGACCTCCATGCCGTCGCCTCCGGGCAGCACGGTCATGGGGCCGAAATGATCCAGGAAGATGAAGGGACCGACCGTGCGCCGCTTCACGCTGGGCAGCACGCGACGCACTGGAAAGCCCGGCCCGAGTTCATGCGCGCGCCCCTGGATCAGCAACTCGATCGGGTCGATCATTCTCACTCTCCATGGCAATGGCTCTCTGTGCGGTTCCGCACGGAGTGACAACTTGTCCAACATAGTGTGCCGCCGCGCCTTCCGGCGCTAAATCATTGCAAACGCAGCTTGATTGGCTTTTTCACGAGTGTTGCATTTTTGCAACTTTTTGTTGGACTTGTGGATTATCCATGGCCAAGATCGGTTCTCAGCAGGGCAGACGCGGGGGGCCTCGACCAAGGGGGGAGGTCGGCAAATTCGCGTTCGTCGTGTGAAATTGGTTGAGTGTAATGAACGGGAGAGGCCGATGGCGTTCACGCCGACGCGAAACCACCGCGCGCCGCATTGGCGAATCGTCCCGAGCCTGATCGTTGCAGCCTTCGCAATATCTGCCCTTCAAATCGTTTCCGCCGCCGGGGCTTTCGCCCAGGCCAAGGCCCCCAGCAAGAGCCATCTCCGCGGCAAGCAGCCCACCAAAAAGCAGGCCGCCAGGCCGCAGCCGCCGGCCGAGGATATCCAGCCTTTCTACATCGGACCCGACGGCGCAGTCGGCCAGCAGCTCGCCGCGCTGCAGATCGACCCCGCCGATGTGCAGGCGGCTTCCGATGCCGTGAGCAAGGCCCTCGAACAGCTCGACGTCAAGACGACCAACTCCGGACGGGCCGTCCTGAAATCGCAGGGCGCCAACCAGCCCAAACGCCTGGTCGCCCTACAGCTTTATTCAGTGAAGTCGCTGGCGGTGGAACTGCACCGCGGCGATGACGGCAGCTACGGTTACAAGCTGGCGCCCAACGCGACGGAGAACGACGACGAGCGCATCTCGAGCGTCCCGAGCGCCGCGCCGGCCGCCGGCCCGGGCGCACGCACCCTGGTCGCGGGCTCCGTGACGGTGATCAAGGTGAATGCGGCGAATGTCGCGGCCACCCTCGCCTCGACGGGTGCCAGCAACGCCACCCTCAAGGAGCTGACCCAGGCATTGTCCGGCTTCGCGCCGAATGCAGCCAACGTTCAGGTTCTGAACGGCCGCACCGCGGATGGCGCACCGCGCGTGCTCTCGGCGACGCTCGGCGAAGGTGCCGCCCGCCAGTCCTTCTGGTGGTTCGCGCCGCCGAACGAGCCCGAGGGCTGGTTCGACGACAACGGACGACGGCTTGGCAGCACGGCGCTCGAATCGCCCAAGCCGGACTCCCGCATCTCCTCTCCCTTCGGCGTCCGCCGCTACTACGGTCGACGCAGAGGCGGCGGCTTCCACAACGGCCTCGATTTCGAGGGCAAGACCGGCCAGCCGATCTATGCGGCTTCCGACGGCGTGATCAATCATCAGGGCTGGTACTTCAACTACGGCCGCACCGTGAAGATCAGCCACGCGGACAATTTCGAGACGCTCTACGCGCACATGTCGCGCTTCGCCGAAGGCATGGGACCGGGCTCGCGCGTCCGCCGCGGCGACCTGATCGGCTACATCGGCTCGACCGGCCGGTCGACCGGCCCGCATTTGCACTTTTCCGTGATCGTCAACGGACAGTTCGTCGATCCTGCGCCATACCTTATGGAGAAGGGTCTCAACAGCGCGCTGGTCGGCGAGAGCCTGGTGTCCTTCCGCCAGTGGCAGCAGCAGGTTCGCAAGGCTGTTCCCGGCAAGTCCTCGAACGACGACTTCCGCGGCCTGCAGGGAGCGGAGCCGTGGAGCCACAATCCCTTCTCCTCGCGCGGCGGCCTCGATCGCCTCTGACGCGCCGCGCTCCGCGTTGCCCCCGCCGGAGTGCGCGCCGTTGCGCACTCACATCCGATCGCCTACGAATTGCGACATAGTCGCCGGGGCAGCCCGGGGGCCAGACTGGCGACAGGGGCAACACGAAAGGGAATAACGAATGATCAAAAAGTACTTGGTCGCCGGCGTGGTCGCGGCCACGCTGGTCGGCGCTGCCGGCACAGCCTACGCGGGCAAGGATCTCGACACGATCAAGGCCCGCGGGCACCTGATCTGCGGCGTCGCCACGGGTGTCGCGGGCTTCGCCAGTGCCGATAGCCAGGGCAAGTGGACGGGGCTCGATGTCGATGTCTGCCGCGCCGTCGCCGCGGCGATTTTCGGCGACGCCGAGAAGGTCAAGTTCGTGCCGACCACGGCGCAGCAACGCTTCACTGCCCTGCAATCGGGCGAAGTCGATCTGCTGGTCCGCACCACGACCTGGACGCTGACGCGCGACACCGCCCTCGGCTTCGACTTCACGGGCGTCAACTACTATGACGGCCAGGGCTTCATGGTGAACAAGAAGCTCGGCGTGAAGAGCGCCAAGGAACTCGACGGCGCCACGGTCTGCGTGCAGCCCGGCACAACGACCGAGCTCAACCTCGCCGACTACTTCCGTGCCAACAAGATGAACTTCAAGCCGGTGGTCATCGAGAAGGTCGAAGAGGTGCGCGCCGCCTTCTTCGCCGGGCGTTGCGACGTGTTCACCACGGACGCCTCGGGCCTCTATTCGACGCGTGCCGCCAATGCGCCGAATCCGGACGACTACATCATCCTGCCGGAGATCATCTCCAAGGAGCCGCTGGGACCGGTCGTGCGCCACGGCGACAACCAGTTCGCCGACATCGTCCGCTGGACGCTGTTCGCCCAGATCGAGGCGGAGGAGTACGGCATCACCTCGAAGAACATCGATGAGATGATGAAGAGCGACAACCCCACCATCAAGCGCATCCTCGGCGTCACGCCCGGCATGGGCAAGGCGCTCGGCGTCGACGAGAAGTGGGTCTACAACATCATCAAGCAGGTCGGTAACTACGGCGAGATGTTCGAGCGCAACGTGGGCCAGGGCTCGGCGCTCAAGATCGCCCGCGGGCAGAATGCCCTGTGGACGCAGGGCGGCCTGCAGTACGCCCCGCCGATCCGCTAGGACCTGGGCCGGCAGACCGTTGGAGAACCGCCGCCTGCAAGGGCGGCGGTTTTCTTTTGGCCTATTGCTTGCAAGCCCCGTGGCAGGGACACTGGCATCCACAAAGAAGAAATGGGGGCTTCCATTGCGCAAACTGGTTGCAGCGGCCATCGGACTGGCCGGACTCTGCCTTTCGTCGACCACCGCCCTGGCCGGCAGGGATCTCGACGCCATCCGGGCCCGCGGAAATCTCAACTGCGGCGTCGGCATCGGCACGGCGGGCTTCATGCTGGCCGACAGCCAGGGCAAGTGGCGGGGCCTGTCAGTCGATGTCTGCCGCGCCGTCGCGGCCGCGATCTTCGGCGACGCAGAGAAGGTGAAGTACGTGCCCCTGACGTCGCAGCAACGCTTCACGGCGCTGCAGTCGGGCGAGGTCGACATGGTGATGGGCAACGCCACCTACACGCTCACCCGCGACACGGCGCTCGGCCTCGATTTCACCGGCGTGTACTACTACGACGGGCAGAGCTTCCTGGTGCCCAAGAGCCTCGGCGTGAAAAGCGCCAAGGAGCTCGACGGCGCGACGGTCTGCGTGGCCCCGGGCACGACCACCGAGCTCAACCTTGCCGACTATTTCCGCGCCAACAAGATGACCTTCAAGCCGGTCGTCATCGAGAAGGTCGACGAGATCCGCGCCGCCTTCTTCGCCGGACGCTGCGACGTCTATACGACCGATGCCTCGAGCCTCGCCGCCACCCGCGCGGCCAACGTTCCGCCGCCACGGACGTTCGACGATTTCGTCATCCTGCCCGAGATCATCTCCAAGGAGCCGCTGGGCCCTGTCGTCCGGCATGGCGACAACCAGTTCGCCGACATCGTCCGCTGGGCGCTCTATGCCATGGTCGAAGCCGAGGAGTACGGCATCAACTCCCGAAATGTCGACGAGATGACGAAGAGCGACAACCCCACCATCAAACGCATCCTCGGCGTCACACCCGGCATGGGCAAGGCGCTCGGCGTCGACGAGAAGTGGGTCTACAACATCGTCAAGCAGGTCGGTAACTACGGCGAGAGCTTCGACCGCAACGTTGGCCAAGGCTCGCCGCTCAAGATCGACCGCGGCCTGAACAAGCTGTGGACGCAGGGCGGCCTGCAGTACGCCCCGCCGATCCGCTGATCGTACGCGCACGCACCATGAGTATGGCAGCAGCCGCCCCGGCATCGTTGGCCGGTTGCAAGCGTAGGATTCCCTCCTACACTGCCGTAAATATCCATCGCGAAAAGGGCGTGGAACAACCGCGCCGGGCAGGGGGACAAAACGGATGGCGGTACAGGCAGTGAGCTCCACGCCACGGGCCAGGGTGGCACCGTGGAACGATCCCATCATACGGGGCTGGGTTTTCCAGATCGTCGTCGTCGGCCTCGTCGGCCTGCTCGCCTGGTATCTCGTTTCCAACACCGTCGAAAATCTGCAGCGGCAGAAGATCGCCAGCGGCTTCGACTATCTCGGCCGCGAGGCGGGCTTCGAAATCGGCGATACGATGGTCGAGTACTCGCCGGCCAGCACCTACGCTCGCGCGATCTATGTCGGCCTGCTCAACACCCTGAAGGTGTCGGTCCTCGGCATCATCCTCGCGACCCTCATCGGCACGCTGATCGGCGTGGGCCGACTCTCGAACAACTGGCTGCTCGCCAGGCTCTGCGAATGGTACGTCGAGGCCTTCCGCAACGTGCCGCTGCTGCTCTGGCTCTTCCTGTTCTACAAGTTGATCAGCGAGGCATTCCCGGGGCCCCGCCAGGCCATCGCACTGCTCTGGAATTCGGTCTTCCTGACCAACCGTGGCGTCTACTTTCCAGTGCCGATGGCCGATCCGATATACAAGTGGATGGGCTTGGCCCTGCTGGTCGGCATCGGCGGGGCGTGGCTGCTGTATCGCTGGGCCAGGAAGCGGCAGGACGCCACCGGACAGCCCTTCCCTTCGCTCCTGGCCGGCATCGGCATCGTGCTCGGCCTGCCCCTGATCGTCTGGCTGCTGGGCGGGGCGCCGCACCATTTGAGCTGGCCCACTCTGCGGGGCTTCAACTTCACCGGCGGCACGGTGATCCAGCCGGAATTCACCGCCCTGCTGGTCGGCCTGGTCCTCTACACCTCGGCCTTCGTCGCCGAGATCGTACGCTCCGGCATCCTCGCGCTGCACAAGGGGCAGAGCGAGGCCGCGGCGGCACTCGGCCTGTCGCGCGGCCAGGCGATGCGGCTGGTGCTGCTGCCGCAGGCGCTACGGGTGATCGTACCGCCGATGACCAGCCAGTATCTCAACATCACCAAGAACAGTTCGCTGGCCATCGCCATCGGCTATCCCGATCTGGTGGCCTCCATCAACGTCACCATCAACCAGACCGGCCAGGCGATCGAGAACATCCTGATCATCATGGCCGCCTACCTTTCGGTCAGCCTGTCCATCTCGGCCTTCATGAACTGGTACAACAAGCGCATCGCGCTGAGGGAGCGCTGAGCCATGACCGACGCCATGCCCGTCGGCGAGCGCAAGCAGCTCGCTCCGCCCGTCGACGATAGCGGCCCGTTCGGCTGGGCCCGCAAGAATCTGTTCTCGAGCTGGGCGAACGGCATCACCACGGTGGTGCTGGTCGCGGTCGTCGCCTGGGTCCTCGCCTGGTTCCTCGATTGGGCGGTGTTCACCGCCAACATCTCCGCGCAGAGCGGCAACGAATGCCGCGGACAGGGGGCGTGCTGGGCGCTGATCCGCGAGAAGCTGCGCCTGATCTTCTTCGGCACCTTCCCCTATGACGAGCAATGGCGGCCGTTCTTCGCCGTCGTCGCCATGCTGGCCATGCTGATCCTGACCTGCGATCGGCGGATGTGGCGGCCCTGGCGCCTGCTCGTGATCTGGAGCATCGGCTCGTTCGTCACCTTCCTGCTGATGTTCGGCCAGCTCCACATCCCGCTCAGCCTGTTCCTCGCCGCGGCGCTGGCTGTCGGTCTGGCCGGCATGTCCTTCCGCAAGGCCATCGGTTCGCCGGCCGAGATCAACGCGTACCGCGCGCTCGCCGCCGCGGGCTTCGTCGGCCTGCTGCTGCGCCTCTTCGGCGTCCTGCCGGCCTGGAAGCTGCCGATCGCCCCCTTCAGCTACGTCGAGACCGGCCTGTGGGGCGGCCTGCCGGTGACCCTGATTCTCGCCACCTACGGGCTCCTGTTCGCCTTCCCGTATGGCATCCTGCTGGCGCTCGGCCGGCGCTCCAACCTGCCGCTCATCAAGGCGCTCTGCGTGGGCTTCATCGAGCTGATCCGCGGCGTGCCGCTGATCAGCCTGCTCATCATGGCGTCCGTGATGTTGCCGCTGTTCCTGCCGACCGGCGTCACCTTCGACAAGTTCCTGCGCGCCCAGGTCGCCGTCATCCTGTTCGCCGGTGCCTATATCGCCGAGATCATCCGCGGCGGCCTGCAGTCGCTGCCCAAGGGGCAATTCGAGGCGGCCGATGCGATGGGCCTGAACTACGTTCAGAAAACCACGCTGATCATCCTGCCGCAGGCGCTGCGGGTGGTGATCCCGCCGCTGATCAACACTTTCATCGGTTTCTTCAAGGACACGTCGCTGGTGCTCATCATCGGCATCTTCGACTTCCTCAACACGGCCAACCAGGCGCTGGTCGATCCCGTCTGGGCCGGCTATCCGGGCGAGATCTATCTCTTCGCCGCCTTCGTCTATTTCATCTTCTGCTATTCGATGTCGCGGTACTCCAAGTATCTCGAAGTCGAGCTCAACAAGGGAACCCGCCGCTAGGCGGGAAGAGGATGCCCATGGCCGCAACTGCGCACGATCTTTCCAAGGCCCCTTCGGTCATCACGCTCCGCAACGTCAACAAGTGGTACGGGCAGTTCCACGTGCTGAGCGACATCAACCTCAACGTCAAGGAGGGCGAGCGCATCGTCATCTGCGGCCCGTCCGGCTCAGGCAAGTCGACATTGATCCGCTGCATCAACCGGCTGGAGGAGCATCAGGCCGGCGACATCGTCGTGCACGGCGTCACCCTCACCAACGACGTCAAGAACATCGAGATCATCCGCCGCGAGGTCGGCATGGTGTTCCAGTCGTTCAACCTCTTCCCGCATCTCACCATCCTCGACAACCTGACCCTTGCGCCGATCTGGGTGAAGAAGACGCCGAAGAAGGAGGCCGAGGAGATCGCCATGAATCTGCTCAAGCGGGTGCGCATCCCCGAGCAGGCGCTGAAGTATCCCGGCCAGCTCTCCGGCGGCCAGCAGCAGCGCGTCGCCATCGCGCGGGCGCTCTGCATGCGTCCCAAGATCATGCTGTTCGACGAGCCGACCTCGGCCCTCGACCCCGAGATGGTCAAGGAGGTGCTCGACGTCATGATCGAGCTGGCCCGCGAGGGCATGACGATGCTGGTGGTCACCCACGAGATGGGCTTCGCCCGTGCCGTCGCCGACCGGGTGATCTTCATGGATCGCGGCGAGATCGTCGAGCAGAACGAGCCCGAGGAGTTCTTCGCCAACCCGCGCAATGAGCGCACCAAGCTGTTCCTCGGCCAGATCCTGCATCACTGACCTGCCATCGTCGACCTGCCGCCGTCGTCGGCCGCGAGGCACTGGAGCGGCGCGCCGCCAGCGGCTAGAAATCCGGGCATGAAAGTCCTCGTCACCGGCGGTGCCGGCTTCATCGGCTCTGCGGTCGTGCGCCACATCGTCCGCGATACCGACTGGACGCTGGCCAACGTCGACAAGCTCACCTACGCCGGCAACCTGGAATCCCTGGCGGAGGCGCGCGACAGCAACCGTCACACCCATTTCGAGGTCGACATCGTCGACCGCGCCGCCATCGACGGCGTCTTCGAGAGCTTCCGGCCCGACGCCGTGCTGCATCTCGCGGCCGAGAGCCATGTCGACCGCTCGATCGACGGCGCCGCGCCGTTCATCCAGACCAACATCGTCGGCACGTTCACCCTGCTCGAGGCGGCGCTTGCCTACTGGCGCAAGCTCGATCCCGCCGGACGCGCCGCCTTTCGCTTCCAGCACATATCGACCGACGAGGTCTTCGGCTCCCTGGGCCTGACGGGCAGCTTCAGCGAGACCACGCCCTATGCGCCCAACTCGCCCTACTCCGCCAGCAAGGCGGCGTCCGACCACCTGGTCCGCGCGTGGCACCACACCCACGGCCTGCCGACGCTGGCGACCAACTGCTCGAACAACTACGGGCCGTATCATTTCCCCGAGAAGCTGATCCCGCTCACCATCATCCGGGCGCTGCGCGGCCAGCGCCTGCCAGTCTACGGCAAGGGGGAGAACATCCGCGACTGGCTGCATGTCGAGGACCACGCCGAGGCGCTGACCCTCGTCCTGCGCAAGGGACGTCCCGGCGAGACCTACAATGTGGGCGGCGACAGCGAGCGGCGGAACATCGATGTCGTGCGCTCTATCTGTGCCCTGCTCGACGAGATGCTCCCCGGCAGCCCGAACCGGCCGCATGACAAGCTGATCGAATTCGTCACCGACCGCCCGGGCCATGACGCCCGCTATGCCATCGACGCCGCCAAGATCCGCCGGGAACTGGGCTGGCAGCCGCGCCATGCCTTCGAGGACGGCCTGCGTCAGACCGTGCGCTGGTATCTGGACAATCCCGGCTGGTGGGAGCGCGTCATGAGCGGCGCCTATCGCGGCGAACGGCTCGGCCTGACGGCTTGATACCTGACTGGCTGAGAGCTGCCGCCGAGGCGGCTTCCTCGACCAGCCAGTTCCAGAAGCGGCGCACCGGGGGCTTCTGCAGTGCCGCCTTGGTGCTGACGGCATAGTAGGCGAAGGATGTCGGCCACTGCACGTCGAGCGCACGGACGAGCCGCCCGGCGCTCAACTCGTCGTCAGCGTAGAGATCGCGCACCAGCGCCAGCCCCTGGCCGTCGACGGCCGCCTTGACCATCAGATGGTCGTCGGAGAAGGACGGTCCCGCCAGGCTGCGCGGAACCCGCACGCCCTGAGCCTCGAACCACAGGCGCCAGTCGGCCCGGTCACTGTCGTGCAGCAACGGAAAGCGCAGGCAGTCGGCCGCCGTCCCCATCGGGGCGTGGGACTTCAGGAGGGCGGGGCTCGCGACAACGATCATGGTCGGCGCCACCAGCCACGCAACCTCCAGGCCGGCATAGTCGCCGTTGCCGTGCCGGATCGCGAGGTCGACCGGCTCGCGCCGGAGGTCGACGAGCCGGCTCTCGATCTCCAGGGCTACGTCGATGCCGGGGCAACGCTTCGAGAAGCCCGACAGGCGCGGCACCAGCCAGCTCGCAGCGAACGAGGCCATGGTGCTGACGACGATCCGTCGCGACCGCGCGTCACGCGAATCGTCGCCGGCCGCCTCGATCTTGCGGAACGGCTCGTCGAGCGTCGCAAACAGCGACCTGCCGGCGCCAGTGAGCGTGACGCCGGACGATGCGCGGGCAAACAGGCGGCGGCCGAGCCTCTCCTCGAGAGCACGTATCCTCTGGCTGATCGCCCCCGGCGTCAGTGCCAGGGCGGCCGCCGCCTCCCGCATCCGGCCCGACCGGGCGACGACGACGAACGTGTGGAGCAGCGACAGCGGGACGGCCATGGCGAGATGTTTAGCATGGCTAATCACCCCCCGTTGAAAGCGTCGTTTGATCCATGGGTGCAGGCCGGCGATCTCCCCTCTGCAAGCTCCGGAGGGATTTCGTGCAGGCAGTCGGTTCACTGAACTCGTCGATCATTCGCTGGCTCGTCGTCGGCTTCGGCTTCCTTGCGCTTGCGCTCGCCTTTTCCGCACGCGCCACGATCGGCCTGGTCATGCCGGTCTGGGACCAGGAGCTCGGCTGGTCGCGCAGCTTCGTCTCCGCCGCCGCCGCGGCGGCCCTGCTCGTCATGGCCGTCGTCGCCCCCTTTGCCGGACGCCTCATCGACCGCAGCGGCATCCGCACGACGCTGGCGATCGGGCTCTCGCTGGTCGGCACGGGCTGCGTGGCGGTATCGATGACCAGCGACGCGATCGTGTTCGTCGCTGCCTACAGCATTCTCTCCGCCGCGGGATTCGGAATCGTCGCCACGCACGTCGTCTCGACCGCCATCGCCCGGCTGTTCGATCACGACAAGGGACTGCCGACAGGCATCGCGACATCGGGTGCCACCGGCGGCCAGTTCCTCATCGTGCCTCTGGTTGCCGCCCTGCTGGCGACCGCGAGCTGGCGATGGAGCTTCCTGGCCATCGGGCTGGGCTGTCTCGCTCTCGTGCCGCTGCTCTGGTGGACGCTCGCGGAACGCGGCAACGGCGCTGGCGACGCCGTCCGCCGAGTCGCCGCGACCTCTCTGTCCGCCGACATGTCGGCCATCCTGCGTCGGCCGGTCTTCCACGTCCTGTTCTGGAGCTTCCTGCTCTGCGGCTACACGACCGCCGGGGTGATCGAGACCCATCTGCTGCCCTACGCGGCCTTCTGCGGCTTCGCTCCGTTGCCCAGCGCCACGGCCTACGGAACGCTGTCCGCCGTCAATCTCCTGGGCATGGTTGCGGCCGGCTGGCTGACGGACCGGACGAACCGGATCGTTCTTCTGGGATCGATCTACATTCTTCGTGGCTTCACCTTCCTGGTGCTCATGAGTGTCGGTGCCGACTACGACCGTCTCGTGCTGTTCGCGGTGATGTTCGGCGCCGTCGACTATGCGACCATTCCGGTAACGGCGAGCCTCGTGGCCAGTCATCTCGGCCTGCGGGTCATGGGGCTGGCGATGGGACTGATCTCCGCCGGCCATGCCGTCGGCGCGGCGGCCGGCGCCTTCCTCGGCGGCTACCTGTTCGACCTCACGGCGCACTACGACTGGATCTGGGGAAGCTCGGCGATGCTGGCGATCGGCGCCGGCGGCCTGGTTTTCCTTCTTCGCAACGAGCCTCGCCACGCCCCGGCCGAGATCTGAACGGCCTCCTTCAGCGATCTCTTGACGGGTCAGTCGTCGAGTTGTCGCTTCAGCGCCGCCCAGGCGTCGATGATCGGCAGGATCGCCTCCTCCTTCTCGGCAGGAAGCGAGAACACGACGCGGTCGATCCCGAGTTCGCGGTAGCGCCGCAGCCTCGCGATGTCCGGCGGCACGCGGAATGTGGTGATGGGCAGGCTCGCCGGATCGCGCCCCGCCTCGGCTGCCATCGCACGGAAAGCGTCGAGCACGCCGATGCCGTCGCGATCCAGCCAGTCGTCACGCGGGATCCACCCGTCGCCGTAGCGCACGGCGCGGCGGGCCGCATAGGGGAAGGCGCCGCCGACGATGATCGGCGGATGTGGCTTCTGTCGGGGCTTGGGCCACTGCTTCATCCGGTCGAACGCCACGAACTCGCCGTGATATTCCGGCTCGTCCTGAGTCCAGATCGCCTTCATCGCCTCGATGCGCTCGCGCGCCAGCTTGTGGCGGCTGGCGAAGGCGGTGCCATGGTTCTCCA
>QFCS01001087.1_pt1 | contig 23254 bp, 22 predicted proteins | sample 3576561 | NCBI WGS metagenome assembly QFCS01 | reverse complement strand
GCCAAGCGCTAGCTGCTTGTTCCTCTCTCCCGCGAGCGGGAGAGAGTCCCGCCGAAGGCGGGGAGTGAGGGAACACACCTTGTAAATTGCACACTGCCGAAGCGTGCTCCCTCACCCGGCGCTGACGCGCCACCCTCTCCCGCACGCGGGAGAGGGGACAGCAAGCCGCAGCTGTGATCTGCTTTTGCTTTGTCGTTTGCCTTACCGGGTTCCCTTGTGACGCACCGAGCAGCGGAGCGCGCGCAGGGGTCGGCGGGCAAGGACGCCCGCCGCGCTTCGTCGCGACCAGAATGTTGCATCGCGTCGAAGCGTTGCCCCGAGCACGTGAGCAGCGCAGGGCACCCCAACGGGGTGCGTCACCAGGGTGTGCGCTCGATGCTTCCTTTCTTTGCACAAGCAAAGAAAGTACGGCCCGACCGGCGAGGTCGAAAGCCCTCAGCGCTCAGCTGAACCCCCAAGCGAAGCGCCGACAAAAAACAGCCGCAAGCGGGAGAGAGGACAAGCCGCTCAAGAGTCGCCACTCGCAATCACCCCGACTCGTCCATTTGCAGCAGGCACTTGCACCGCCCGCCGACTACTTTGCCCCACACCGGCGAGACCCGTTCCCGCCCCCGACGACACACCCAACCACGGCAGGTGCAACGATGGCTGGAGTTCTGCAAGGCGTACGCGTTCTCGATCTGAGCTGGGGCATCGCAGGCCCGATGGTGGCGATGCTGATGGCCGATCACGGCGCCGACGTCACCAAGATCGAGCCTCCGGGCGGCGATCCGTTTCGCGATCAGCTCGGCTACAAGGTCTGGCAGCGCGGCAAGCGCAGTGCCGTTCTCGACCTCAAGAACGAGGCCGACAAGCAAGCCTTCCTCGCGCTCGTCAAAGCCGCCGACGTGCTCGTCGAGAGCTACACGCCGGGCGTGACCGAACGGCTCGGCATCGACTACGCGACGCTCGAAAAGCTCAATCCGCGCCTGGTCTATTGCTCGATCACCGGTTACGGGCGCGGCACGCAGGACGAAGACCGTCCGGCCTACGACGCGCTGGTCGCGGCGCGCACCGGCCTGCATTGGGAACAGCGCGGCTGGCCCGAAGGCGCCTTGAATCATCTGGCCGGGCGCGACGATCCGTTTCCCGATCTCGATATCCCGTACGACTGGCTGCAGGGCGCCGCGCGGCCGGGACCGCTGTTTCCGTCTTCGCACTGGCCGAGCCTCGGCGCGTTCTTCTCCGCGAGCGTCGGCATCAACGCGGCGCTGCGTGCGCGGGAGCACACCGGTCGCGGACAGCACGTCGAAACCTCGCTGCTGCAGGGCGCCATGGCCGGTGCGGCCGGTGTCTGGATGCGCGCCGAGAACATCGATGCGCCCGGATTCGATTCCTGGATTCTCGGCAGCAAGGCGCCGAAGGGGCAGTTCCGCGCGGCCGATGGCGAGTGGATCCACAACTGGGTGCCGAACCCGCGCTTCATCATGAGCGCCTCGGCCGGCGACCAGCTCGATGCCTCGCCCGACCTGACCGTGCAGAACGATCCGGATCGCTTCGGCACCGGGCCCGAGGAACTGCTGGTGATGGCGCATTACCAGCCGATCCTCGCCGAGGCGATCGCCAAGTTTCCGGCCAAGGATTGGGTCGAAGCCGCAGCCAAGGCCGAGATGACGATGCAGAACGTGCGCTCGGCCGAAGCTTCGCTGGCCGACCCGCTGTTCCTGGCCGATGGCTGCGTGGTCGAAACCACCGATCCGGAGCTCGGCAAGCTGCGCACGGTCGGCCAGACGTATCGCCTGAGCGCGAATCCATCCAAGCCCGGATCGCATGCGCCGCGCGTCGGCGAGCACACCGAGCAGGTCAAGGCGGAGGCTGCGAAGGCCCAAGCCGCGACGGCCAAAGACGCAAAGAATCCCAAGCTCAAGGCGCCGCTCGAAGGCATCGTCGTGCTCGATCTCGGCCTTGCGATCGCCGGGCCGTTCGGTACGCAGCTGCTCAGCGATCTCGGCGCCACGGTCATCAAGATCAACGGGCTCTACGACATGTTCTGGCACCGCGTGCACATCGCCTACATGGCGAACCGCGGCAAGCGCAGCATCACGCTGAACCTCAAGGATCCGCGTGCGATGGAGATCTTCCACAAGCTGCTCGCCAAGGCCGACGTGGTGCATCACAACATGCGCTACGACGCGGCCGAGCGCTTGAAGATCGATTACGAGTCGCTCAAGAAGCTCAAGCCCGACCTGATCTACTGCCACACGCGCGGCTTCGAGACCGGCGAGCGCGCGGGCCTGCCGGGCAACGACCAGACCGGCGCCTGCCTGTCGGGCATCCAATACGAAGACGGCGGCATGCACGATGGCGGCAAGCCGCTCTGGAGCCTCACGAGCTTCGGCGACACCGGCAATGGCTTCCTGTCGGCCGTCGGCGTGATCCAGGCGCTCTACCATCGCGATCGCACGGGCGAAGGGCAGATGGTCGATACCTCGATCATCAACGCGGCCCTGCTCAATACCTCTTACGCGGTCGCCAGGCCCGATGGCAGCGGCTTCGACCGGCCCAAGATCGATGGCCAGCAGTACGGCTATTCGGCCGGGCATCGCCTGTACGAAACCAGGAAGGGCTGGCTGTGCCTGGTCGCCGCCAAGCCCGCGCACTGGGACGCCTTGCTGAAGATCGCGGACCTTGCGGGCGATGCACGCTTCGCCACGGCCGAAGCACGCGCCGAGCACGACGCCGAACTCGCAGCGGCGCTCGCCGGGCGCTTCGCTTCCGACGAGGCGAAGCAGTGGTTCGCCAAGCTCGATGCGGCCGGTGTACCGGCCGAGATCGTCTCCGAAGATTTCTCGCTCAAGCTGCACGAGAACGCCGAGTTCCAGAAGCGCCGCTGGGTGACTTCGTATGCGCATCCGCACGTCGGCAAGCTCGACCAGATCGGCCTGCTCGTCGATCTGTCCGACACGCCCGGCGTGATCCAGGGCCGGCCGATGATCGTCGGTGAGCACACGCAGCAGATTCTCGCCGAGCTCGGTTACGACGAGGCGCAGATCAAGCTGCTCGAAGAACAATTCGCCATCGGCTTCGCGGGCATGCCGCGCATGCCGCCGAGGAAGGCCGCATGAGCACCGCCGCAAGCGAAACCGAAGCCAAGCCGAACAAGCCCATCCGGCTCGCGCCGATCGTCACGCCCGATGCGAAGTTCTTCTGGGACGCGGCCGATCAGGAGCAGTTCCTCGGCCAGCAATGCGGAAGCTGCGAGCGCTTCCGCTTTCCGCCGCGGCCGATGTGCCCGCATTGCCACAGCCTGGAGCGCCGCGAGGTGCCGCTGTCCGGTCGCGGCACCGTCTACACCTGGATACGGCCGCTGCATCCGCCGGCCTATGGGTTTCGCGAGCCGCCGACGGTCGCCGTGATCGAACTCGAAGAGGGCATCCGCTTCGTCTCGAACGTCGAAGGCATCGCGTTCGAAGACATCACCGCCGGCTTGCCGGTGCAGGTCGCATTCGTCGAAACCGTAGGCAATCACAAAGTGCCGGTGTTTCGTCCGAGGGAGGAAAAACGATGAGCCGCGGTTTCGTTGAGGCCGCGATCGCCGGCATCGGTGCCACCGAATTTTCGAAGGAATCGGGCCGCAGCGAGCTGCAGCTCGCCGCCGAATGCGCCAAGGCCGCTTGCGACGATGCGGGCGTCGATCCGCGCGACATCGACGGCATGCTCACGTTCACGCTCGACAACAGCGACGAAGTCACGCTCGCGCGCTGTCTCGGTGTGCGCGATCTCGCTTACACGGCGCGCATTCCGGGCGGCGGCGCGGCTGCGGTCGCCACGATTTACCAGGCGATGGCGCTCGTCAACGCGGGGCTCTGCAAGAACGTGCTGATCTGGCGCGCGATGAACGAGCGCAGCCAGTATCGCTTCGGCCAGAACCAGAGCGGCGGCAGCTACAGCGCAGGCAACGGCACCGGCTCGCTGCTGTGGTGCGTGCCGTTCGGCGCGATGACGCCGGGAACCTGGGAATCGCTCGCGGCCCAGCGCTACATGCAGCGCTACGGCATCAAGAACGAAGACTTCGGCCGCGTGTCGGTGGTGCAGCGCCAGTACGCGGCGCGCAACCCCAAGGCCTGGTTCTACGACAAGCCGATCACGCTGGACGATCACCAGAACGCGCGCTGGATCGTCGAGCCCGTGCTGAGGCTTTTCGACTGCTGCCAGGAATCCGACGGCGGCCAGGCGATCCTCGTCACCTCGCTCGAGCGTGCGCGCGATCTGCGCCAGCCGGCCGTGAAGATCATCGGCGCCTGCCAGTCGATTCCGTACAACGTCGAAGTCATCTCGAACTACTACCACGATGCCGATCTCGCGCTGATGCCCGAGGCCGAAGGCACCGCCCAGCGGCTTTACGCCCAGACCGGCTTCAAGCCCGACGACATCCAGGCGGCGATGCTCTACGACGCCTTCACGCCGCAGGTGTTCAAGCAGCTGGAGGCTTTCGGCTTCTGCAAGCGGGGCGAAGCGCGCGATTTCGTCGCCGACGGCAATCTCGAACTCGATGGCCGCCTGCCCGTGAACACCAACGGCGGACTCATCGGCGAGGCCTACATCCACGGCATGAACAGCATCGCCGAGATGGTGCGCCAGGTGCGCGGAAGCGCAGTGAACCAGGTCGCCAAGGTCGAGCACGTGCTGGTGTCCTCGGGCATGGCCGGCGCGATCCTCGGTCGCGGCTGAGCATTCGATGTCGCCAGCGGCGCAGGCTTGCACGACACCGTCCGCCAGACGGCGCACGCTGAGGCTCGACAGCGGCGTCGAGCTCGACGGGCGCCCGATGACGATCGCGCTCGAGCTGGTCTGGCCCGAGCGCCTGCGCGAGCCCACGAGCGTGTTCGTCTGCGTTCCGGGCGGCGGCATGAACCGTCGCTTCTTCGACCTGATGCCCGCCGATGGCGGCGAGGATTTCAGCTTCGCGGCGCAGATGAGTGCACGCGGGTATCTGGTCATGCTCATCGACACGCTCGGTGTCGGCGAGAGCGACCGGCCGGACGACCTCTACGCGCTGACGCCCGAGCTACTGGTCCGTGCCAACGAGCGCGTGGTTGCGGCGGTGCTGGCCGGCTTGCGCGATGGAGGCCTGCTCGCGGATCGACCGGCCTTGCCGGATCTGCGCAGCATCGGCGTCGGTCATTCGATGGGCGCTTTGCTCACCTGCCTGCAGCAGGCGCGCTTCGGCACGCATGCGGCGATCGCCGCGCTCGGCTTTTCGACCGCGGGGCTGCCGCAATACCTGGTTCCGCAGGCGCGTTCGGCGACGCCGGCCTCGCTGTCGGAAGACGAGCTCGTACGGCTCGCGCGCTCGCAGTTCGGCGCGGCGCCGAGTGCGATGAAACGCGGCGAAGCGCCGAGCGACCTGTTCGCCGGAGCCAAGGCCGAGCCGCGCGGAATGGCCGCGCTCAAGAGCGCGCTCGCGCCGATGCTGCCGGTGCCAGCGATGCTCGCGATGATGCCCGGCAACATCGCCCAGGCCTGCGCGAGCATCGGCGTGCCGACGTTCATCGGCGTCGGCGAGCTCGATCTGACCGGAGGCGCGCATGCGATCCCGGCGGCGTTCACGCGCAGCCACGATGTCACTTTGCAGATCCTCGAGCAGGCGGGCCACAGTCATTTTCTGTTCGCCTCGCGAGCGCAGCTGTTCGAACGCCTCGGCCGCTGGGCCGCGGATGCGGCGCACGCCTGATCGACCTTGGTTCACGCCATTCCCAATGACTTCAACTCACTTCAAATAACTGATTTCGACATTCGGAGAACACGATGGGGACGATGCTCAAGGCCGGCAGTCGCTACAAAAGCGCGGTCAGCGACGTGCAGGTGATGGTCGTGAAGGCGCCGGCCGGCGAACACACGCTGCTGTGCGGCGGAGCGGAAATGCTCGCCGCGAACGCGGCCGCCGCGGAAGCATCCGCAGCGCCCGCCGACGGCGAGACGCTGATCGGCAAGCGCTACGTCAACGCCGACGAATCGCTGGAACTGCTGTGCACCAAGGGCGGCAAGGGCGCGCTGTGGCTCGGTGGCGAGGCGCTCGACATCAAGCAGGCCAAGCAGCTGCCGTCGTCGGATTGAAAACCGCAATCGAGCGCACCGCATGAACATCGCCACCTTGCTCGACATGTCCGCCGAAGCCTTCGGCGAACGCATCGCCATCGTCTCTGGCCGGCACCGCCTGAGCTTCGAAGAGCTCAGGAACAAGGCGCACGCGGCGGCGGCCTGCCTGCGCGATAGCGGCGCCTCGCGCGTGGCCTTGCTCGACGTCAACAGCCCGGCCGCGGCCGTGGCGCTGTTCGGCGCGGCCTACGCGGGCATTCCGTACGTTCCGCTCAACTATCGGCTCACGCGCGCCGAGATCAACGCGCTGGTGCAGCGCATCGCGCCGGCCGTGATCGTCGCGGGTGCCGAGCATGCGGCGCTGGTCGATGCGATCGACGGCGTGCGCGTGGTCGATCGCGAGGATTTTCTTGGCCTGCCGCGCGCCGATGCGATCGAGCCCGGCGACGATCCGCGGGCCGTGGCCGTGCAGCTGTTCACGAGCGGAACCACCGGCCAGCCCAAGGCCGCGATCCTGCGGCACGAGAACCTGATGGGCTATATCGTCGGCACCGTCGAGTTCGCGAGCGCGGACGAGGGCGATGCGATTCTCGTGACGGTGCCGCCGTATCACATCGCCGGCATCTCGGCGGTGCTGAGCTCGACGTATGCCTGCCGCCGCATGGTGCAGCTCGAAAGCTTCGAGCCCGCCGCCTGGATCGACGCGGTGGTTCGCGAGAACGTCAGCAACGCCTTCGTCGTGCCGACCATGCTGGTTCGCATCGTCGAGCAGCTGGAAGCCAAGCCGGTTTCGCTGACGAGCCTGCGCGCGCTCGCCTACGGCGGCGGCAAGATGCCGCAGTCGACGATCGAACGCGCCATGCGGCTGCTGCCGCAAGTCGATTTCACCAACGCCTACGGGCTCACCGAAACCAGCTCGACGATCAGCGTGCTCGGACCCGACGATCATCGGGCCGCGATGTCCGCCCGCGATCCGGCGCTGCGCCGGCGGCTGTCCTCGGTCGGCCGGCCGACCGCCGCCGTCGAAATCGAAGTCCGCGACGAACAGGGCGCGGTGCTCGGCGCCGGGCAGGCCGGGTTCGTGTTCGTGCGAGGCCCGCAAGTCTCGGGCGAATACCAGCAGCAAGGCAGCCAGCTCGACGACGGCGGCTGGTTCCCGACACGCGATCGAGGCTATCTCGATGCGGAGGGTTATCTGTATCTGGACGGCCGCGCGGACGACGTGATCGTTCGCGGAGGCGAGAACATTTCGCCCGGCGAAATCGAAGACGTGCTGCTCTCGCATCCGGCCGTCGCCGACGCCGCGGTGGTCGCCATGCCCGACGAGCAATGGGGCGAGGCGGTGGCCGCCGCCGTGGTGCTGAATCCCGGCGCGCATGTCGAGCCCGAGGTGTTGCAGGCGCTGGTGCGGTCCAAGCTGCGGTCCTCGCGGGTTCCGCAGGCGATCGCGTTTCGCGACCAGCTGCCTTACAACGAGCTCGGCAAGGTGCTGCGCAGGCTCGTGCGCGAGCAGTTCGCCCAAGCGGTGGAGGCGTAATCGCCATGGCCCTGCTGATCGATCGCAAACTCGAAATCGCCGCTCCGGCATCGGTGGTGTGGGAAGTCATCAGCGATCTGCCGCGCTATCCCGAATGGAACCGCTTCTGCATCGAGGCGCGCTCCACGCTCAAGCCGGGCGACGCCATCGACCTGCGCGTGCAGCTGTTCGCGAGGCCGCAGTGGCAGCGGGAGTTCGTGACCGAGTTCGACTCCGGCCGCGGCTTTGCGTACAGCATGAAGCCGGTCCCGGCCGGCTCCCTGTCGAGCCGGCGTTCGCATTCCATCGAGGCGCTCGATGCCGAGCGCTGCGTCTACGAATCCTGCTTCCGCCTTCAGGGCTGGCTCATGCCGCTCGTGCGTAGTGTGCTCGGCAGGCGCCTGCAGGCGGGCTTCGCGGTGATGAACGAAGGGGTTCGCCAGCGCGCGGAGTTTCTCTGGAACGAGCGCCGCAAAGGTCTGACGGCCGCCGGCTAGTCCAAGCTGAGTAGGACAGCAACGATGCCGTTTGCGAAGCTCACCAGGACACGATCCATGCCCCGATCCTCCAAAGCCAAGCAGACGATGCGCAGCCACGCGGCCACCGATCCGAAGTCCGCAGACGACACCCGCAAGGGCTCGCGCGTCGGCAGGCCGCCGCGGGTTTCGACGCAGGCGATCATCGCGGCCGCGATCGAGATCGGGCTCGAAGGCGTGACGCTCAAGCGCGTCGCCGATCGTCTGGGCGTTGCGGTGCCAACGCTCTACAAACACATCCGCAGCCGCGACGAACTCGTTCGCATGGCGGCCTTCGAGCTCACGCTCAAGCGCCGCGCTCCCGAACGCGAGGACCTGCACTGGTCCGAGATCGCGACCGGCTATGCGCTGAGCCTGTACGAATCCTTCGTCGCCGAGCCGCAGCTCGTCCACGAGCTCATGAAAGGCACGATGGGCCCGGACATCGAGCTCGACTTTCTCGAGCGCTTTCTCGATGCGATGACGCGCCAGGGCTTCAGCCTCGACGAAGGCATGCAACTGCATCACGCCGTGGCGATGCTCGCGATCGGCGCTTCGGTGGCCGCCATCTCGGTGATCTCCGCGCGCGCGCTGGGCGCACCGATGGACCAGGCCCTGCGCGAAGCGGCCGCCCAGCGCGAGGCCGAAACGCTCAAGCACACGCGCTCGGTGCTCGACACCTACGTCAACGCCGAATCGCGCGACTGGCTGGATTCGCTGCGCCTGATGCTCGAAGGCATCGCGGCGCGTCGTGGCGAAACGCTGCCGAGTTCGCTGCGCCCTATATCGAGCCCTTCGCCGGGCCATTCGCCGAAATCATAAGAGGAGTCGCTTTCATGACCGCAGCACCCGCAGCCAACGGCCGGATCGAGATCGATCGCCGCATGTTCAATCCGTACTCGAAGGACTTCATCCGCCAGCCGCGCGAGACCTGGCAGCGGCTCGTGAAGGAATTCCCGGTGGCCTACCACAAGGATTTGCAGATGTGGATGGTCAATTCGCACGAATACTGCGCGGAGATGCTCAAGAACAACATCTTCACGCCGAACTATCGCGTCTGGGAACATGCGCCGCCGGCCAAGGCCGAAGAGGACAAGAACGACTACGACCGCGTGTTCGATCACTCGCTGTTCACGGTGTCGACGCGCGATCACCTGAAGCTGCGCAAGCTCACCATGCCGGCGTTCTCGCGTCCGGTGATGGGCAAGATCGACGGCAAGATCCGCGACCTCGTGATGGAGTGCTTCGACTCGATTCCGGCCGACGCCGAGGAGTTCGACGTCTACTCGACGATCGCCGAGAAGCTGCCGGCGCGCTCGATCGCGCGCATGGTCGGCGTGCCGACCGAGATGGAAGAGTTCTTCCACGAATTCGCGGTCAACGTGGTCAAGTCCACGCGCATCAACCTGCCGGCCAAGCAACGCGAAGATGCGATCAACGGCACGCTGCCGGGGCTCAAGTTCTTCCTCGACGAAATCGCCAAGCGCCGCGCGGCCGAAAGCCCCGGCACCGATTTCCTCGGCAGCCTGGTTTCCGCACGTGACGGCAGCGACCAGCTCGACGATTACGACATCGTCTCGATCATCCTCGCGCTGATCACCGCGGGCTCGGACACCGCGACCGACCTGCACACCTACGTGATCCACGGCCTGCTCTCGAACCCCGAGCAGTACCAGCTGCTGCGCGAGCAGCCCGAGCTCATGGAGAACGCGATCATCGAGCTGCTGCGCTGGGGCTCGTTCGGCAAGTTCCCGTTCTTCCGCTTCGCTTCCGAAGACCAGGACTTCCACGGCCAGCAGATCAGGAAGGGACAGGCGGTGATGATCAACCTGCCGTCGGCCTGGCACGATCCGGCCAAGTATCCGGACTGGGACAAGCTCGACATCCGCCGCAATCTCGAAGGCAACCTGGTCTTCGGCGCCGGCGCGCATTTCTGCATCGGCACCTATCTAGTGCGCGTGCAGGGCGGCCTCATGCTGACCGAGTTCATGAAGCGGTTCCCGCACGCGGAACTCGCCAACGGCGATGGCGAGATCGACTACGACTACAACCATCACAACGCGCGCCGCATCACCCGGCTCAAGGTCAAGACCAATCGCCAGGCCCAGCGCAAGGCCGCCTGATGAGCACCGCCGAAGCCGCTGAAAAGCCCGCCACGGATGCGCAGATGAAGCGCTGGATCTGCGTGATCTGTGGCTTCATCTACGACGACGCGGTCGGCATGCCCGAACACGGCATCGCCGCCGGTACGCGCTTCGAAGACTTGCCGGACGACTGGATCTGCCCGGAATGCGGATCGCCGAAGTCGGCGTTCGAAATCTACGAAGAGTGAGTCAACGTACAGCGAATCGAAGGCGCTGATTTTCCCCTCTCCCGCTTGCGGGAGAGGGTGGTCCGTAGGAACCGGGAGAGGGAAAGCTCGAAAAGAGCCTCACTTTTTCAGATGAACCCTCTCTCCCCGCCTTCGGCGGGACTCTCTCCCGCAAGCGGGAGAGAGGAAAGGCATAACAAAGATCAGGCGTCGTAAAGCGACGCCGCGGAGTAACCATGACCAAGCATCCGATGAAGACGCGCTATCCGGCGCCGGCGGCGACCGTGCTGCGCATGCTGACCGATCGCGACTTTCATGCGCGCAAGCTCGAAAAGCTCGGGCTGCCCAAATACGAAATTCTCGACCACGCTTTCGACGGCCAGCAGTTCCGCATTCGCATCGAGCGTCGCGTTCCGGTGACGATGCCGGGCGGCAAGAAGGCCGGCGAAACCACGGTGATCAACGAGGAGCACTGGAACCTCGCCGAGCGCAAAGGCGTGGTGAAGGTCGAGACCAAGGGCATGCCGCTGCAGATGTCCTGCGACTCCTCGATCGCCGAGGACGGCGACGGCTGCGTCGTCACGCTCGACTGGAGCATCGAGGCGAAGATTCCCGTCGTCGGTGGACAGTTCGAAAAATTCGTCGTCAACGATATCGAGAGTCGCGCCGCGGACGAAACCCGCGTGGCGCTCGAGCTGCTCGAAGACTATCGCTAGCCGCATCGACCGACTCGTCCGTTTGCGCTCGTCGCTTCGGATGAGGCGCGAGGCCAGGCTGGCGCGCAGCATCCTCGCGGAACCGTGCATGAGGAGAACCATAATGAATCGCAACGCATTCTTGGCCAGCCTGATCGTGAGTGGCCTGAGCCTGCAGGCCTCGATCGTGCAGGCCAAAGTGCCCGAGGCGAAGGCTGCCGAACTGGGCGGCGCCACCTACACCTGCCTCGGTGCCGAGAAGGCCGGAACGCCGGGCGGCGTGCCGGCGTATTCGGGCAAGTGGACCGACAACTGGCCCGGTGTGAAGAAGAGCAACAGCTACGAGCCCGGCCCGTACGCGGATGAAAAGCCGCTGTTCACCATCACCGCGCAGAACGCGGACCAGTACGCGGCCAACCTCACCGCCGGCCAGAAGGCCCTGCTCAAGAAGTATCCGCAGACCTTCAAGATGAACGTCTATGCCAGCCATCGCGATTTCGGCTACGGCGAAGGCGTTTGCGAGACCGCGAAGAAGAACGCGACGACCGCCGAAGTGATCCACGAGGGCAAGGGCATCACCGGCACCACCGGATCGATTCCGTTCCCGTTTCCGCAAAGCGGCATCGAGGCGATGTGGAACGTCGTCAACTCGATTCGCCCGTGGACCGAGACCGCGGTCTGCGACATCGCCGACGTCTATGCCGACGGCAACATCGCCTGGGGCCGAGCCAAGTTCATGACCATGAACATCGGCAACCAGCCCGGCAAGCCGAAGAGCTTCCAGGAGAAGGTCAACGCCTACTTCTACCAGGGCTTCCAGCTGCCGGAGCGGCAGAAGGGCTTCGTCGCGGTGGGTTACCAGCCGAACGATTTCTCGGCCGATGCCACGCAGAGCTGGCAGTACCAGCCGGGCATCCGGCGCGTGCGCCAGGCGCCCGAAGTGGGCTTCGACTATCCGGTTCCGCCCGCGGGCCTGCGCACGGTCGACGACGACTACGGCTTCAACGGATCGCCCGAGCGCTATACCTGGAAGCTGGTCGGCAAGAAGGAGTTCTACGTTCCGTACAACAACTTCAAGATCAACGATCCGGCGGTCAAGTACGCCGATCTCGTCAAGCCCAACACGATCAATGGCGACTACGTGCGCTACGAGCTGCATCGCGTCTGGGTGATCGAGGGCACGCTCAAGCAGGGCGTTCGCCATATCTACAGCAAGCGCGAGCTCTACGCCGACGAAGACACCTGGCTCGTGAACTGGGCCGATGCCTACGACAGCCGCGGCCAGCTCTGGCGCGCCAATTACGTGACCTTCCATTACTCGCCGGAAGCCAAGACCTACCACCGCGGCGTGTCGGTCTATCACGACCTGACCTCGGGCGTGTACGAGGCCGGCTACCTGGTCAACGAGCGCGGCAAGGACTGGTGGAAGATCAACGTACCGCTGACTCCGGCGCAGTTCAGCCCGGACGCCGCGGCACGCGGCGGCCACTGAGCCGAGCCGCGCAGAACGCGACCAAACGATAACGACGAGCCGGATTGGGGCAGGGGAGAACGATGGCGAAGAACGACAGCGCGGCGCAGAAGACCGCTTTCATCACGGGCGCCAATGTCGGGCAGGCGAACCTGCTCGTGAAGGCCTTGTCGAAGCGCGGATGGCGCGTGTTCGCGGGCGTGCTGCCCGGCGCGCCGACCGACCTCGTCACCGGCGGCAACATCGTCGTCGTCGACCAGGACGTGTCGAACAGCGAATCGGTGACGGCGAGCGCGAAGGTCGTCACCGATGCGCTGGCCGGCAAGGGGCTCGATCTGCTGATGAACGTGGCCGGGGTCGCCAACGTCGGCGTCGGCGTGCTCGAAGGCGCCAAGTTCTCGGACGTGGAGCGGCTGTTCAACATCAACATGTTCGGGCAGCTGCGCGTGATCCAGGCGTTTTTGCCGCTGGTTCGCCGCAATGCGCCGGGCTCGCGCATCGCCAATTACAGCTCGGGCGCGATCCTCGCGAACCCGGTCGGTGCGGGCGCGTACAACATGACCAAGCACGCGATTCACGGCATGACGCTGACCTTGCGCCACGAGCTCGCACCGTTCGGCATCCAGGTGACCTCGATCATTCCGGGCGGCGTGCTCACGGCGATGTCCGCGAACTCGCATGCGAACACCCAGCGCACCTGGGGCGAGCAGCCCGCGGCCGTGCGCGAGGTCTACGATCCTTATCTGCAGAAGGTCGTCACGCAGGTGTTGCCCGACATGCTCGAGAAAACCGGCAGCTCGCCCGAGCAGGCGCTCGACGGCACGCTCCAGATTCTCGACAAGAAGAAATGGGCGCCGATGGAATATCTCGGCAAGGACGTGAAGCCGATGGGCCTCATGCGCCGGCTGATGTCCGACAGCCAGCTCGAAAGCATGATGCGCATGACCTTCAAGATTCCCACCTACAAATCGTTGGGCAAGGGCGCCTGAGCGAGCCGGAGATCATCGTGAACGCTGCCGCTCCCTCATTCGAAAAAGCCACCGACACCGAACTCGGCGCACTGTTCGCCAGGCTCAAGGCCAAGGCGCCGCTGCTCGCGCGCAGCCCGGCGGCGGTTCGCGCCGACAAGCTGCGCAAGCTCGCCAAGGCGGTGCTCGACGCGCGGCCCGCGATCCTCGAAGCGGGCCGCAAGGAACTGCGGCTCTGCGATACCGACATCGACGCGCAGCTGCTCATGGTGACGGCGGAAGCCGAGTTCATCGCGCGCAACCTCGAAGCCTGGATGCAGCGACAGGACGTGCAGGGCACGATCATGACGCTCGGCAAGCGCTGCTACGTGCAGTACGAAGCCAAGGGCGTGGTGCTCAACCTCGCCACCTGGAACGCACCGATCGCCATCGGCCTGGTGCCGCTGATGGGCGCGATCGCGGCCGGCAACAGCATGCTGCTGAAGCCTTCGGAGCTCGCGCCGCAATCGGCGCAGGTACTCGCCGACATCGTCGCCAAGGTCTTCGAGCCCGATGAATTCGCGGTGGTGCAGGGCGGCCCCGAAGTGGCGAGCGAACTGCTGAGCTTGCCGTTCAATCACATTTTCTTCATCGGCGGCCACGCGGTCGGTCGCCTGGTGATGCGTGCCGCGGCCGAGCATTTCGCCTCCGTCACGCTCGAAATGGGCGGCAAGAATCCGGTCATCGTCGATGCGAGCGCGGACATCGCCGACGCCGGACGCAAGATCGCCTGGGGCCGGGTCGCCAATTGCGGGCAGGTCTGCCTGGCGCCCGATTACGCGCTCGTGCATCGCAGCGTGCAGACCGAGTTCGTCGAGCAGCTCGGCGGCGCGATGCGCGCGATGTACGACGCCGACCGCCGTGGCTTTCGGCATTCGCCGGACCTGCCGCGCATCGTCAATCGCCGGCATTTCGATCGCATCAAGAGCCTGCTCGACGACGCGATCGCCCAGGGCGCGACGCTCGCATTCGGCGGTGAAACGGATGCGGACGATCTGTTTGTTTCGCCGACCATCCTGACCGACCTGAAACCGCAGATGCGCATCATGCAGGAGGAGATCTTCGGGCCGATCCTGTGCGTGCTGCCGTTCGACCAGCGTGAAGAGGTGATCGCCGAAATCGCCAGCCGGCCGAAGCCGCTCGGCTCCTACATCTTCGCCAAGGATCGCGAGGCGATCGACTGGTTTCTGGCGCGCACGACCTCGGGCAGCACCGTGGTCAATCACAACCTGATCCAGTCGGGCACCAATCCGCATCTGCCGTTCGGCGGTGTCAACGCGAGCGGCATCGGGCGCATCGGCGGGCGCTTCAGCTTCCTCGAATGCTCGAACGCGCGCGCCGTGGTCGAGGAAGGCCCGCCGATCACCGATCCGAACCTGATGTTTCCGCCGTATTCGGACAAGTACAAGAAGATGGTCGCGCAGATGCTCGCCAAGCCGGTGAACCTGCCGAACTCGGCGATCAACGCCATCAACGGCGTCATCAAGTTCACGAGCGCCTTGCGCCGCCGCTGATCGATCGGACGCGCGGGGTGAGCCCAACAAAAAAAGCCGGATCGATCGATCCGGCTTTTGCTTTTGCAGCTCGAGAAGCTCTCGAGAGAATCCCGAGAGAATCTCGACGAGCTCAGGCGAGCTTGGACTGATCGAAGATCGTCTGCAGCTGCTGCGCCATCATCAGATCGCCTTCGACCTGCAGCTGGCCGGTCATGAACGCGGTCATGCCGTTGAGCTTGCCCTGCAGCAGCTCGATGAGATCCTTGTCCTCCATCGTGATCGTCACGTCCGGGTCGGAGGCGGAGCCTTCGGTGACCGAGCAGGCGCCGTCCTTGATCGTCGCGTAGGTCGGCTTCGACGTATTGAATTGCAGTACGCACTGGGTGTCCGCGGCCTCTTCGGGAACCAGGGCCTGGGGCAGCTGTTTGAGAAAGTCGACCACGTCCATTGAAAAGCCTCCCTCCAAGAAGTTCGAGCTCCGAGCTTATCCGCCGACCGGAGCGCAAACCTCGTCAACACGGACGACTCGCCGGCACCCACGGTTTGCTTGGAGCCCGATCGCGCGCGATACTGCGTCCTGTTGCAGTGCAACATGACCTCTGGTTCCGTCCGATGCCCTCGTTCTCCTCGCTCGAATTCGTCCTTCCGCTGATCGCCCTGACGGCCGCCTGCGGCCTGATCCTCGCTGGCTTGATCTACGCCGACAAACGCCGCTCCAGGCCGGTTCGCAAGAGCGACCGGGCCTGCCTGCAGAACCGCAAGAACCATCCGGCCATCTGCGCCTGACCCCAGTGTCGCTCGCGAGATCGATCTTCCGGCTACGAGCAGGTAATCGACGGCGGCACGATTCCGACGGTTCAGCCGAAAACGGACATCCAAAATGCACCGTCTTCGAGCACTTTTTTACGCGTGCGAATCACGCAATCGAGGAAAATTGGCACAGCCGCTCCGCGGCTTGCACCGGTGGCAAACATAGCGGTCGATGTCGGTGCGTCACGAATCATTTTGGGTTCACCAACGGCGCCTATCGTGCGCCCCGATACCCCCGTCTTAGTAGGAAGCGCCATGAGCAAGGATTGCTTCGGCTGCCGATCGCTGCTGTCCCTCACGCACTCCGATCGCGTTCCCGTTTATCTCGAACCCCTGGTTCTGCCGGCCGGTTTTCGTGGTCGCGAACGGGTTGCAGGGCGGCCTTATTGCTGCCTGGCCTGCGGCAGCTATTGGGTCGATGCACCGCCGACTGCGGCCATGCTCCCGCGCTTCCGCCCGCTGTCCAAGGTGGTCGCGGCGAGCAGGCCGGCGCATACCAGCGCCCCTTCGATGCTCGAAGTGCTTGCGCCGGGCGCGCAGGTCGAGTCGCAGCGGGTTTCCGCGAGCTGATCGCCATCGCCTGGGACGCACTCCAGTGGCTGGCCATGGCCGCGACGCTGTTCGCGGCCTGGCTGGTGGCTTCGCAACGAAAAGCCCGGCGCAACTGGGGCTTCTGGATCTATCTCGTCAGCAACGCACTGTGGGTGGCCTGGGGCTGGCATGCGCAAGCCTGGGCACTCGTCGCGCTGCAGTTCGGGCTGGTCGCCTTGAACATTCGCGGCGTCAAGAAGAACGACGGCTGAGCGGCTTCAACGCGCGTCCTCGCTCGGCGCTGCCAGCGTGTAGCCCTTGGAGGGCAGGGGCAGCGCGGTCTTGTAACGCACCTGCTTGAGCGCAATGCTCGAACGGATGTTCGAAATTCCCGGGATCTTCGACAGGCTTCTCATGATGAAGCGCTCGAGTTCGCGGATGTCGGCCACCACCACGCGCAGCAAATAGTCCGAATCGCCGGTCATCAGATAGCACTCCATGACTTCCGGCCGCGACGACACCGCCTGCTCGAAGGTGCTCAGCGCATCCTCGCGCTGCTTTTCGAGGCTCACCTGGATGAACACGTTGAGCCGCAGGCCGAGCACTTCCGGGTCGAGCAGCGTGACCTGGCTACGGATCAGCCCGGCCGCTTCGAGCGCCTTGACGCGGTTGAAGCAGGGCGTCGGCGTGAGATTCACCGCCTTGGCGAGCTCGACGTTGCTGAGCCTGGCGTCGGCCTGCAGGCGATCGAGGATCGCGATATCGATGTGATCGAGCGTAGTCGGCCGGGACATTAGGGGATTCCACCTGAAAAGAGCGAGGTGGAAGAATAAATCACTGTGAAACGCCAGGTTGAGCCGCCAACTCAGAAGCCTATTCTGCGTGGCCTGGAGTAGCTTATCGGCCACCTTGAGGCGCGTTCACCCGCGAGCGATATGAACGATACGAATGACTTTCCGACCGGTGCCGGCACGGTGCTCTCCGCGACCGGCTCGGCCGCCGATGCCGACCCGACCGAAACCCGCGAATGGCTCGACGCCATCGACGCCATCGTGCGGACGCAGGGCAAGGAGCGCGCGCAGTTCCTGTTCGACCGGCTCGCCGATCACGTGGTCGGGCGCGGCGTGCAATCGAAGCGTGCGCGCGTGACGCCGTATCGCAACAGCATCGCGGTCGAGCACGAAGGCCCGTATCCAGGCGACCTCAAGATCGAAGAACGGCTGATGGCCGCGATCCGCTGGAACGCGCTCGCGATGGTGGTGCGCGCCAACAAGGCCTCGGCCGAACTCGGCGGACATATCGCCAGCTATGCCTCGGCGGCGGATCTGTTCGAAGTGGGCTTTCATCATTTCTTCAAGGCGGCCGGGCACGCGGACGGAGCGGACCTGGTCTACTTCCAGCCGCACTCGTCGCCGGGCGTCTACGCGCGCGCCTACCTCGAAGGCTTTCTCGACGAGGAGCACCTGAAGCACTACCGGCGCGAAATTTCGGGCCGTGGCCTGTGCAGCTATCCGCATCCGTGGCTGATGCCGGATTTCTGGCAGTTCCCGACCGGCTCGATGGGCCTGGGGCCGATCAACTCGGTGTTCCAGGCTCGCTTCATGCGCTACCTGCAGGATCGCGGACTGCTGAAAACCGAAGGCCGCCGCGTCTGGGGCTTCTTCGGCGATGGCGAGATGGACGAGCCCGAATCGATCGGCGCGCTGTCGCTGGCCGCGCGCGAGCGGCTCGACAATCTGACTTTCGTCATCAACTGCAACCTGCAGCGGCTCGACGGCCCAGTGCGCGGCAACAGCCGCATCGTCGATGAGCTCGAAGCGCTGTTCACGGGCGCCGGCTGGAACGTGATCAAGGTGCTCTGGGGTTCGGACTGGGACGTGCTGTTCGCGCGCGACACGCAAGGCGAGTTGCTGCGTGCGTTCGCGAGCACGGTGGACGGGCAGTTCCAGACCTTCTCCGCGAACGATGGCGCGTACAACCGCGAGCGCTTCTTCTCGCAGACGCCGGAACTCGCGGCGCTGGTTGCGAACTTGAGCGACGCCGAGATCGACCGGCTCAAGCGTGGCGGCCACGATGCACGCAAGCTGCACGCGGCTTACGCGGCCGCGATCGCGCACAAGGGCCAGCCGACGGTGATCCTCGCCAAGACCATGAAGGGTTACGGCATGGGCGCGGCCGGGCAGGGCCGCATGACCACGCACCAGCAGAAGAAGCTCGAGCTCGACAGCCTCAAGGCGTTTCGCGATCGCTTCGACCTGCCGCTGTCCGATGCGCAGGTCGAGCACCTGGAGTTCTACAAGCCGGCCGAAGACAGCGCGGAGTTGCGCTATCTCAAAGCGCGTCGCGAGGCGCTCGGCGGCGAGCTGCCGCGGCGTCGCAGTCGCTCGTCGCAGACGCTGACGCCGCCGAAGCTGCAGGACTTCGGCAAGTTCGCGCTCGAAGCCCAGGGCAAGGAAATGTCGACGACGATGGCCGTCGTGCGCATGCTCGGCAGCCTGCTCAAGGACAAGGAGATCGGCGAGCGCATCGTGCCGATCGTGGCCGACGAGGCGCGCACCTTCGGCATGGCGAGCCTGTTCCGCCAGGTCGGCATCTACGCGCCGCTCGGGCAGATGTACGAGCCCGAAGACCTCGGCTCGATGCTCTATTACCGCGAGGAAAAGAGCGGCCAGATCCTCGAAGAAGGCATCTCCGAAGCGGCCGCGATCTCGTCGTGGATCGCCGCGGCGACGAGCTACAGCGTGCACGATCTGCCGATGCTGCCGTTCTACATCTACTACTCGATGTTCGGCTATCAGCGCATCGGCGACCTGATCTGGGCCGCCGCCGACCAGCGTGCGCGCGGCTTTCTGCTCGGCGCCACGGCGGGTCGCACGACGCTCGGCGGTGAAGGTTTGCAGCACCAGGACGGCAGCAGCCACGTGGCGTTCGCGGGCGTGCCGAACTGCCGCGCCTACGATCCGGCTTTCGCGTACGAAGTGGCGGTGCTGCTCGAGGCCGGCATGCACGAGATGCTCGTCGAGCAGCAGGATCGCTTCTATTACCTCACCGTCGGCAACGCCAACTACGCGCAGCCCTCGATGCCGGCGCACGAAGGCGTGCGCGACGGCATCCTGCGCGGGCTCTATCCATTGACGAGCCCGCACGCTAGCGAAACGAACACCGCGCAAGTCCAGCTGCTCGGATCGGGCGCGATCATGACCGAGGTGCTCGAAGCCCAGCGCCTGCTGCAAGCCGACTGGAACATCGGCGCCGCGGTCTGGAGCGCGACGAGCTATAGCGAGCTGCATCGCGACGGCATCGAATGCGAGCGCAAGCGGCGTCACGGGCTGTCGACGCCGGACGCTTTCGTCACCGAACAGCTGTCGGCGACCCAAGGCCCGGTCATCGCCGCGAGCGACTACGTGCGCGCACTGCCCGAGCTGATCCGCGCCTTCGTGCCGCGCCGCTACGTCACGCTCGGCACCGACGGCTTCGGACGCAGCGACACGCGTGCGGCGCTGCGCGAGTTCTTCGAAGTGGATGCGCGATCGATCGTCATCGCCGCGCTCAAGGCGCTCGTCGATGAGCGCGCGATCGATCCCGAAGCCTGGAACGAAGCCCGCCGTCGCTATGCGCGCGACGGAGCGGGCGGGGCGTCCTGGTTGCGTTGAGAACCAAGCAGGGCAGGGTCCCGAAGCGTCTTCGCCTGGCTAAACGATCGCCGGCATCTGCTTGAGCAGCTTGTCGAGCGTGATCGGGTAGTCGCGCACGCGGATGCCGGTGGCGTTGTAGACCGCGTTCGCCACCGCTGCCGCGACCCCGCAGATGCCGAGCTCGCCGACGCCCTTGGCCTTCATCGGTGAGGACACCGGGTCGGTTTCGTCGAGAAAGACCACGTCCTGGTGCGGAATGTCCGCGTGCACGGGCACTTCGTAGCCGGCGAGGTCGTGGTTGACGAAGAAGCCCAGGCGCTTGTCCACCGCGAGTTCCTCCATCAGCGCGGCGCCGGCGCCCATCGTCATCGCGCCGATCACCTGGCTGCGCGCCGATTTCGGATTCAGGATGCGGCCGGCCGCGCAGACCGCGAGCATGCGACGGATTCGAATCTCGGCGGTCGCCGCATCGACGCCCACTTCGACGAAGTGCGCGCCGAAAGTCGACAGTTGCTGCTGCTTGCCGAGCTCGCCGAATTCGATGCCGTCTTCGACGACGACGCCGGATTCACCCGCGGCCTGCGCGAGCGTCACGCGCTTTTTTCCGAAGCGGATTTCGCCTTCGCTGAAACTGGTCTTCTGCGCATCGAAGCCGAGCTTGTCGCTCAGCGTCTGCCGCAGCTTCATGCAGGCCGCGTAGACGCCGGCCGTCGAACTGTTGGCGCCCCATTGGCCGCCCGAGCCGGCCGACACCGGAAAGCGCGAATCGCCGAGCCGCACGATCACGCGATCGAGTGCAACGCCCAGGGTCTCGGCCGCGGTCTGCGCGATGATCGTGTAGCTGCCGGTGCCGATGTCCGTCATGTCGGTTTCGACGGTGACGATGCCCTGCGAATCGACGCCGACGCGCGCGGCGGACTTCTGCACCGGGCTGTTGCGAAACGCAGCCGCGACGCCCAGGCCGACGAGCCAGCGCCCGTCGCGAACCTGCGCCGGTTTGGGATTGCGCCGGTTCCAGCCGAAGCGCTCGGCGCCGAGGCGCAGGCACTGGATCAGCTGGCGCTGCGAGAACGGCCGCTTGGCGTCTTCGGGATCGACCTGGGTATCGTTGAGGATGCGGAACTCGACCGGGTCGAGACCGAGCTTCTCGGCCATTTCGTCGATCGCGGCTTCGAGCGCCATCATGCCGGGCGCTTCGCCCGGAGCGCGCATCGCATTGCCTTCGGGCAGATCGACGGTGGCGAGCCTCATCGAAGTGAGCCGGTTCGGCGCCGCATAGAGCAGGCGAGTCTGCTGCACCGCCAGTTCGGGCCGCCCGCCCGGCACGTTGCCGGACCAGCTTTCGTGGCCGATCGCGCTGAGCTTGCCGTCCGCGCTCGCGCCGAGCCGGATGCGCTGGATGGTCGCCGGCCGATGCGTGGTGTTGTTGAACAGCAGCGGTCGCGGCAGCGCGACTTTCACCGCGCGGCCCGCCGCACGGGCGCCGAGCGCGGCGAGCAGCGCATCGGCGCGCAGGAACAGCTTGCCGCCGAAGCCGCCGCCGACGTACGGCGACACCAGGCGCACGTTCTGCTTCGGAATGCCGAGCGTGGCCGCCAGATCGCCGACACCCCAGTCGATCATCTGGTTCGACGTCCACACCGTGAGCTGATCGCCGGCCCAGGCCGCGATCGAGGCGTGCGGCTCCATCATCGCGTGCGCGTGGCCCGGCGTGGTGTAAGTGACGTCGAGCTGCACCGGAGCGTCCGCATAAGCGCCCGCGAAGTCGCCGACGGCGGTGTCCGGTTTTCCGCTGCCCGGCGGAGTGGCGCCGTGACGCGCGAGGCTCAGATCGGACGACAGCCTGCTGCGCGCGTACTGCACGCGAACCAGCTGCGCGGCGGCGCGTGCCTGCTCGAACGTTTCGGCGACGATGAGCGCGATGGCCTGATGGTAGTGATCGATCTCGGGCCCGCCGAGCAGCTTCGCGGCGTTGCGGCTGCCCTTGCCGAGCGGGCCCGCATTGGCCGCGGTCACCACCGCGAGCACGCCCGGCGCGTTTCGGGCGTCGTAGAGGTCGATCTTGTCGATCCGGCCCCGGGCGATACTGGAGCCGACGACGTAGCCGTAGGCCGGATCGCGGACGACGTCGTGACGCTCGTACGCGTAGGGCGCGGTGCCGGTGGTCTTGAGCGGGCCTTCGATGCGATCGGTGGGCTTGCCGACGACTTTGAGCTGGTCGATCGGATTGATGCCTGCGGGAGTGTCGAATTTCATCGCTCAGCCCTCGCTCTGGGTGCGCGCCTGCGCGAGCACGGAGGCCAGCGTGCGCTCGGCCAGCGTGAGTTTGTATTCGTTCTCGTGCGTCGGTCTGGCGTCGGCGAACAGCTTCTTGCTCACCGCCTGCGCGCCGCGTGGAAGCTCGCGTTCGGCGGCTTCGACGCGCCAGGGTTTGTGCGCGACGCCGCCGACCGCGACATGGCCGTTGCCGTCCTTCTGCACGATCGCGGCCACCGACACGAGCGCGAATGCGTACGAAGCCCGATCGCGAACCTTGTGATAGAGCTGCACGCCGCCGATGGGTTTGGGCAAGGTCACGGCGGTGATCAGTTCGTCGCTCGTGAGCGCGGTTTCGATATGCGGCGTCTTGCCGGGCAGGCGATGGAAATCGGCGATCGGAATACGCCGCTGCTGGCCGCTCGCATTCACGGTTTCGACCGTCGCATCGAGTGCGCGCATCGCCACCGCCATGTCGCTCGGATGCGTGGCGATGCAGGCCTCGCTCGCCCCGACCACCGCGTGCTGGCGGCTGAAGCCGTCGCGCGCCGAGCAGCCGGTGCCGGGCAGGCGTTTGTTGCAGGCCTGATTCGTATCGTAGAAGTACGGGCAGCGCGTGCGTTGCAGCAGGTTGCCGGCCGTGGTCGCCTTGTTGCGCAGCTGGCCCGACGCTCCGGCCAGCAGGGCGCGCGACAGCAGGCCGTAGTCGCGCCGAACGCGTTCGTGCGCGGCCAGATCGGTATTGCGCACCAGTGCGCCGATGCGCAGGCCGCCGTCTTCGGTGGCCGTGATGAGGGTTGGCAGGGATTCTGACGAAATCGCAGCAAAGTTATCTTAAGTGTCTGTTATTAATCGAAAACTTTCAATGTCCAATCCATAGGGTCCCAGGGGCGATCGTAGTCCACCACATAGTCGCCGAACCGGTTGATGTGC
>QFCS01002078.1_pt1 | contig 23380 bp, 23 predicted proteins | sample 3576561 | NCBI WGS metagenome assembly QFCS01 | reverse complement strand
TGATCTGAAGCTCATTGACCTTGCGTAGCGCGGCAAGATCGGAAGGCTGAAGAGGACGGGCGAAATTGGACACCAAATAGTCAACGATGTCCGGGTCTTCGAGAAAAGGGGTCAGCCGGTCCGCCCAGCCCTCGAACTGCGCGGTCTCGCCGATGCCTGAGAGGCAGACGGATTGGATGTCGTTGGCCTTACAGAAGGCATACAGCTCTGCCAGCCGGTCGTCGGTCAGGTCGGTATTGACGAAGGGAAAGTCGTCATACGTCTTGTCAGCCTTGATGCAGTAGGTGCATCGCAAGTTGCACTTGCTGGTGACTTCAATGATGAGAGTGCTGATCTTCGCATTTACCATCGGCGAATCCTTGAGCGTAAGCATGCCATAAATAGCGAGCCCGCTGTACAGTGTGAGCCGCCGTACAAAGGCTCCTTCGATGGAACATCCGGCTTTGTCAGCGCCTCGCCCGGGCGCTCCGGGCCGAGGATGCCAGCGCAAGACAAAGCCGGCGGGCAATCGCCTGATCGGGAAGGCCCGTCGACTTGCATTCCTGCTCGGCCTTGAGGACTGCCTGCAAGGCGTCGCCTAGTCGCCTGAGCGGCCAGGCGCGAAGGTGGCGTTCGAAGCGCTGCCGGACCGGGCCGCCCCGCGGCAGGCCGCGAGCCTTGAACATGGCCGTTTCGACGTTGCCGCGGCTGGCGTGCGCCGACACCAGGTGAAGCTGATCGGCGTGGCGCTGCAGCGCCCGCACCAGCTGCACGGCGTTGCCGCCTTCAGCGAAGACACGGTCGAGCGCCCGGTCAAGCGCGACCAGCTCGCCGTCGAAGGTCGCGGCGACGACGTCGTCGATGCCGATCGCCGCCGTGTCGCCCAGCACCGCCAGCGCGTCGGCGAGCGTGATGGATTTGCCCTCGTCACCCGCCTTGTAGAGCAGAAGCTTGTCGATCTCGCTGCGGCTCTGCCCGCGGTCACCGCCCAGCCGCTCGACGATCCAGTCGAGCGCATCCGGCTCGACGGAAAGTCCCTGCGCGCGGGCACCGCCCTCGACCAGCCCCTGCAGCGCTGCCTCGTTATCCATGTAGCAGGGCAGCGCGGCCAGTACCGGCTCGGTCTCGGCCAGCGTGCGCAGCCCCGAGCGTGGGGACAGGTTGCCTCCTTCGACGATGATGAGCGCGTCGCCGGCGGCCGCGTCCACCAGGTTCTCCAGTGCCGCCGTCGTCTCCTCGCCGGCCGGTCGCACGCGGATCACCCGTCGGCCGCCCATCAATGACATCGCGCCAAACTCGTCGGCCAGTCGCGCCGGGTCGTTCTTCAGCACATCGCCGGCAATATCGACGACGCGGAACGGGTCCTTGAGGTCCTCGCAGACCGTCCTGGCCAGCGCCAGCGCGCGTTCGGCGATTAATCCCTCGTCATTGCCGTAGATGACGACGCCGCGGATCTTCGGATCGGGCTTCTTCAGGAACGTTTCGACCTGGCGCGTTTCGATCTTCACGGCGGCATCACCCCGGGCGAAGCGAGAGGCTCTTGCGGCAAACCGAAAGGAGCTTCGCCTCGCTTAGCATGCCCGTCACACGACCACATTCACGATACGGTTGGGGACGACGATCACCCGCTTGGGCGTCTTGCCTGCAAGACCGCGCGCCAGATCGGGCAGCGCCAGGGCAGCCTGCTCGGCGACATCCTTGGCCGCATCCTTGGGCAGCTGTAGCGTGCCGCGCAGCTTGCCGTTGAGCTGCACCGCGATCGTGACCGTGTCGTCGACCAGCAGGGCATCCTCTGCCAGAGGCCATGGTGAATCGGCGAGAAGCGATTTGTGGCCCAGGGCCAGCCATAGCTCCTCCGCGAGATGCGGCGTCATCGGTCCGATCAGGCGGACGAAGATCTCCAGCGCCTCGCGCAGCGCCCAGCGGGTGGCATCGTCCGCCGGTTCCACCGAGTCGATGGTGCTCGCCAGTTCGTACAGCCGCGCTACCGCCTTGTTGAAGTGGAATGCCTCGATATCCGCCGACACGCCGGCGATCGCCTTGTGGGCGGCGCGGCGCAGGCCGAGTGCAGCGTCGGAGAAGGCGGCAGGTTTCGGCATGCCGGTCGGCGGCAGCGCCCCCATCGCCTCGGCGGCAATGCGGTACAGCCGCTGCTGGAAGCGCCAGGCACCGGTGACGCCGGCCTCCGTCCACTCCAGGTCGCGCTCCGGGGGGCTGTCGGACAGCATGAACCAACGCGCCGTGTCCGCCCCGTAGTCACGGATGATCTGATCGGGATCGACGACATTCTTCTTCGACTTCGACATCTTCTCCGAGCGGCCGACCTCGACCGGGCTCTTGTCGGAGACGCGCACCACCTTGCTGCCGGGCATGCGCTCGATCTCCTCGGGCGTCAGCCAGGTGCCGTCGGCTGCGCGATAGGTTTCGTGGCAGACCATGCCCTGCGTGAACAGGCCGTCGAACGGCTCGTCGCGATCCGTCATTCCGACCTCGCGCATCGCCCGGGTCCAGAAGCGCGAATAGAGCAAGTGCAGGATCGCGTGCTCGACGCCGCCGATATACTGGTCGACCGGCATCCAGTACTGGTTCTCCCCACGATCGAAGGGCGCGGTCTCGAGCCGCGGCGAGGTGAAGCGGTCGAAGTACCAGCTCGAATCGATGAAGGTGTCGAAGGTGTCGGTCTCGCGCCGTGCCGCCCCGCCGCATTGTGGGCAGGTGACGTGCTTCCAGGTCGGATGGCGGTCGAGCGGATTGCCCGGCCGGTCAAAGTCCACGTCCTCCGGCAATTCCACCGGCAGGTCGGTCTCCGGCACCGGCACGACGCCGCACCTGTCGCAATGGATCGCCGGGATCGGGCAGCCCCAGTAGCGCTGCCGCGAGACCAGCCAGTCACGCAGCCGGTATTGGGTCGTGCCCGTTCCGACGCCCATTTCCTCGAGACGCGTGATGACCTTCGCCTTGGCTTCTTCGACGGGCAGCCCGTTCAGGAAATCGGAGTTGATGATCACCCCGTCCTCGACGAACGGTTCGGCAGCGACGCTGAAGCTCGCGGCGTCCGCATCCGGGGGCATTACCACCGGAATGATCGGCAATCCGTACTTGGTCGCGAACTCATGGTCGCGCTCGTCGTGGCCGGGGCAGCCGAAGATCGCGCCCGTGCCGTACTCCATCAGCACGAAATTGGCAGCATAGACCGGCATCGTTCTGCCCGGCATCAGCGGATGCTTGGCCAGCAACGGCAGCTTGTAGCCCATCTTCTCGGCAGTCTCGAGATCGGCGGCGGCCGTGCCGGTCTTGCGACATTCGGCGACGAAGCGCTGCAGGCCCGGGTCCTGCTCGGCCAGTTCGGTGACCAGCGGATGCTCAGGCGACAACGCGGCGAAGGAGGCGCCGAACAGCGTGTCCGGCCGCGTCGTGAAAATCTCCAGCTTGCCGCGATCGGTGCCGGCGGCATCGGTGAGCTGCCAGAAGACGCGTGCCCCCCGGCTCTTGCCGATCCAGTTCGCCTGCATCAGCCGCACCTTCTCCGGCCAGCGGTCGAGCGTGTTCAGACGCTCCAGCAGCTCGTCGGCGAAGTGCGTGATCTTGAGGTTCCACTGGGTCAGCTTGCGGCGCTCGACCGGCGCGCCCGTGCGCCAACCCTTGCCCTCGATCACCTGCTCGTTGGCGAGCACCGTGTTGTCGACGGGATCCCAGTTGACCCAGGCCTCCTTGCGGTAGGCCAGGCCCGACTTCCAGAAGTCGAGGAACATCTTTTGCTGGTGGCGGTAGTAGCTGGGATCACAGGTCGCGAGCTCACGGCTCCAGTCCAGCGACAGGCCCATCGACTTGAGCTGGGCCTTCATCGTCGCGATGTTCTCGTAGGTCCACTTCTTGGGATGGACCTTCTTCTCCATGGCGGCGTTCTCGGCCGGCAGGCCGAAGGCGTCCCATCCCATGGGATGCAGCACATTGAAGCCGCGCGCGCGCTTGTAGCGGGCAATCACGTCGCCCTGCGTATAATTGCGCACGTGGCCCATGTGTATGCGCCCCGACGGATAGGGGAACATCTCGAGCACGTAGTACTTGGGCCGCGCTGGGTCCATCGTTGCCCGAAAGGTCTGGCGCTCGTCCCAGGCCTTCTGCCACTTGGCCTCTGTTTCGCGGAAGTTGTAGCGCACGGGGGTCGTGGACACGGACGGGATCCCAACATGGAAGAGGCCGCAGCGGATGCCCCGTGCGGTCCCGATCGTCAAGCGTTACGACGGAATACCTGACGGCGACGTCAGGAGCCGCCGGCGATGCGAAGCTGCCGCGCCCGGGTAAGGATGGCGTTCTCGATGTCGATGTTGGTGCGCGGATCGACCTGGGCATCGACCCAGTTGCCGCCGCGCGGCGCCATCGTCTGCTTGAACACCGCTACGCGCACGCCGTCGGCGCGCAGCTCGCGGTCGAGGATCGTCACCTGGACCTTCATACGCTCGTTGGGCGTTTCGGAAGGCGTGTACCAATCAGTGATGATGACACCGCCGAACGGATCGGCCGAGACCAGCGGAATGAAGTTGATGGTGTCGAGCGATGCCCGCCACAGGTAGGCGTTGACGGCGACGCCGACGCCGCCGTCCTCCTTTTGGGTCGGCTTCGACCCGAAAAGGCCACCAGGCCCGAACAGGCTTCCATCCTCGCGATTGCGGCCCCCAAGCCCTTGGCCCATGTCCCGCGTGTTGCGGTCGTTGGAGGGGCCGCTGCGTCGTTCCTGGACGGAGTTCGGATCGCCGCCGCATGCCGCGAGGACCGCGCTCATCAGCCCGGCCGACAGGGCGAGCGTCACGATGTATCTGGCCGAGACCGGCATCAGGGGGGCCCTCATTCTCTTCGACAAGTATTCAGGATAACACGGCGTCAAAAGGGACCTAAAGGGTGGGAGCGGCGAACTCAAGCGACCGCTTGGCGCAAGGCGTCAGTTTCAAATTGAAACTATACCCTCGGGCCAATTCCTTTCCGAGATGCACGATCGAAGCATATGCTGACGGATACTCTTCACGGTCTTGCAACGTAACGAAAAACGTCATGTGAATTGTGACAAAGACGCCACAGGTGCGGGGAGAATCGTGCGGTGCCGCGTCCATTTCTTGACCCTCGTTTGGGCGAAGTGTTCTATTGGCGTGGCCGTATTGGCGGGGTTCGTGTGTCGCTGAGTTCCCTGGTGTCCCACTTCCCGCCGGTCGGACAGGCCTTTTGGTACGTACCAGTCTCTGATCAATGAGAGAGGGAGAATGATGAAAAAGCTTCTACTCGGCTCGACCGCCTTGGTCGTCGGGGGCGCGCTGGCCGCTCCGGCCATGGCAGCCGATCCGATCAAGATGGGCATCGGTGGTTACTACACCTTCTATGCCCTGGCGGGTAACATCGACTCGACCTACGCCTACAACGGCTCCTTCACCAACTACAAGGGCCTCGCCTTCACGCAGGAAGGCGAAATCCACTTTGTCGGTCAGACCAAGCTGGACAACGGCACCTCGGTCGGTCTGACGGTCGAACTCGAAGCCTGGAACCCGAGCTCCACGGCCGCGAATGCCCAGATCGACGAAGCCTTCCTCTTCGCCTTCGGCGACTGGGGTCGTGTCGAGTTGGGTGCCCGCGACGCCGCCACCTACCGTATGTATTACGGTACGCCGTCGGCGCTGATCGGCTGGGGCGCCATCCAGCACAACCATAACTGGGCGAATTCGTCTGTTATGGCCAACAATAAGGGCTATGCCCGTACGATGGCGACGACGATCACGCCGACTTGGCAGGACGTCAACCGCATCAACTACTTCACGCCGCGCTTCCAGGGTCTGCAGATCGGTGTCGGCTACGCGCCGAAGCTGAATGCTGCTGCCGCTGCCGGTCAGGCCGCAACCGGTCCTGGCTCTGCTGCGGGTCTCTGCGGCTACAACAACGCCACGAACATCAGCAACTGCCCGAGCGCCGACTATGCTTGGCAGGACCTGTTCGACGTCGGCGCCAACTACCTGAACAAGTTCGGCGGCTTCACCGTCGCGCTGTACGGTGCGTTCGCCTACGCTTCGTTCGTGCCCGGCTACTCGCCGTTCACACCCTCGGCCAACATGGCGACCGGTGCCAACCTCACCTCCTGGAAGCAGTGGGTGGTCGGTGCTCAGTTCGGCTACATGGGCTTCACCGTCGGCGGTGCCGTCGGTTACGACAACAACGGCCTTGGCTCGAACTACTACACCAACGTCGACAACGACACCCGCTTCTACACCGCCGGCATCATGTACGAGACCGGTCCGTGGCAGATGTCGTTCATGTGGGCCGGCTTCTACAACACCAACGGCAACGGCAACTCGAACGTCGCGTCGATTGCCACCGGCACGAACGCGCAGACGCTCACCACCTGCTCTGGCGTACCGGGTTCGAACAGCACCTGCTTCAACGGCAATTCCGCCACGTCTCTGGCGTTCGGTACGAACACCGTGAACAAGTGGGAAGTTGGTGCCAACTACGCGCTCGGACCGGGCGTGAAGCTGACCGGCGGCGCGATGATGTACACCGCGTCGGGCCCGACCAACTCCACGAGCGGCAACTCCTGGGCGTTCCTGCTCGGCATGGACCTGCGCTTCTAGTCGCAGGTTGCAAGGCAATACGGAGAGAGCGGGCCTTTGGCCCGCTCTTTTCATTTACGAGCAGCAAGCCAGGCTGCGTCGGCTCGCACCTTCGCTCAGTCTTCCAGGCGGCCGACGGCGTTGACGAAGAGTGTCGGCAGGTAGGTTCGCGAAACCGGCAGTCGCTCGGTCGCCTGCTGGGCGAGGATCGAGCGGTTGTCCTCATGGTCGAGGACGAGCTGGAAGAGACCTTGCTCCACGGCACCGGCGGACGTGTCGAGCTCGGGTTCGCCGTTACGCATCACGCGATAGGCTACGTCGAGGCCGACATCGCCGCCGCTGTAGAATGACGACACGAAGCGCAGCCGGCCGAACAGGCGCATCAACCCCCGCACGGAAAAACGCCAATAGTCGTCGGGCGACGGATTGAAGGCCTGAGACCAGGCGGTTGACACGAAGACGAGGCCCCCTGGCCGCAGGAGGTTCTCGATGTTGCGCGCCGCCCGCCATGGATCCCGGGTGTGCTCCAGAACGTGGCAACAGATCGCCAGGTCGAAATCGCCACGGCCCAGAACCGGGCGCAGCGCCCGTGGCGTGCTACAGATATCGGCCACTGCATCGACGTTGCTGCCCGCCTGCAGGTCGAGCCCGACGAAGAGCGCCCTCCCGCCGAACCGCTTGTCGATGCGACTTCGCCAGTTCAGAACATTGCGGTCCGCGATCCGGCTGCGGGATCCCACCTGCAGGATGCGCGGCGCCTTCCGTCCATCCGGGCCCGCCACGAGGTCCAGCAATGCGTCGACCTCGTGCGCGACCCTCGTGCCGACGACCCGTAGTTCCGACCGCGTCCCCGCGGCCGCCGAGTCGCCGGCTGACCTCATTCGCGCACCACGACGATGTGCATGCGGCGCGGGCCGTGCGCGCCGAGCTCGATCGCCTGCTCGATGTCTCCGGTGCGCGACGGGCCGGTGATGGTGTTGACGGTCCGCGGCATGCGATCCTTTCCATAGCGCTGGCGGAGCCGCTGCCAGACGGCCTCGTAGCCCGCGACAACGTCTTCCTCGCGCAGGATCACAACATGTGTATCGGGCAGCAGATTGAGGCTGACGGGATGGTCGGGCCCTGACGCCATCACAACCGTTCCGGTTTCCGCGATGGCGGCGAAGGCGCCGGTGATGGCGACGGCATCGCCGGCCTCGGCGCGGCCGCGTCGTAGCGTCAACATGCGCTGACTCGCCCAGTCGTATGAATCGAGTGTCGCCGACGGCGCCATCGCCGCGGTCGGAGGAAGATTGTTCCGCGCGAGATAGGCTGCCACTTCCGCGGGAACCTCATTGGCTGCTACGCGTGCTATCGTCGCGTTGTTGAAGCTAGCCCACTCGCAGAATACCGCCACCCGCTGGTCCTGCGGGAGGTCGGCTCGCGCCACCGCCGGCCCTGGCGGCGGCTGCGCCAGTCGCGACTCGACCGCCTGCCGCGCGGCGCCAGTCACCTCGCCCCGGCGGAGAGCGCGACGGATGCCGTTCAAAATCGTCGATCGCGCGTCGGTCATGACGCCCGCCGCTTCCACTGGCTATGGAATGTTCCGCCCGGTTGGGGAGCGGGAAAGTCACGGAAGCGGGTCCAGCCGCCGGCGAGCGGCAGCGTTCCGTAGCGACCGTCGGCCCGGCCGAACAGGGCGAGCATGCGGTTGGCGAGCGACGTCAGGCGGCGATAGAGCGCCGGCCTTCGGGCGAGGTAGCCCCACAATGCCAGCCCCTGGCGGACGGCTCTCGGCGTGAGATGCTGCTCGAACTCGCGTTCCCGCCAATGCCGCATCAGGCCGGGCAGAGGAATCCGTACCGGGCAGACGCTCTCGCAGCGCCCGCAGAAAGTCGAGGCATTTGGCAGGTTGCCGGCCTCCTCGACACCGATCAGTTGTGGCGTCAGCACTGCGCCGATCGGTCCGGGATAGACCCAGCCATAGGCATGACCGCCGATCGCGCCATAGACCGGGCAATGATTCATGCAGGCACCGCAGCGGATGCAACGCAGCATGTCCTGCATCTCTGTACCGAGCACAGAGGAGCGGCCGTTGTCGAGAATGACGACGTGATATTGCTCGGGCCCGTCGAGATCGCCTGACCGCTTCGGTCCCGTGTTGAGCGTCGTATAGGCCGACGATTCCTGGCCGGTGGCCGAGCGCGCCAGCACACGCAACAGGACAGCTGCGTCCTCGAGCGTCGGGATCACCTTCTCGATGCTCGCCAGCACGATATGCATCCTGGGCAGCGTGTTGGAGAGATCGGCATTGCCTTCGTTCGTCACCAGCATCGACGAGCCGGTCTCGGCCACCAGGAAATTGGCGCCAGTCAGCCCGACGTCGGCGTCGAGGAACTTCTGCCGCAGGACGTGACGCGCTTCGGCGACGAGATCGTTGCGCTCGGTCAGCCGCTTGGTGAAGCCGAGCTTCGAGTGATGTTCCAGGAACGTGTCGGCGACCTGGTCCTTGGTGAGATGGACGGCAGGCGCGATGATGTGGCTGGGCGGCTCGTGGCGGAGCTGGATGATGTATTCGCCGAGATCGGTCTCGATCGGCGCAATGCCCAGCGCTTCGAGATGGTCGTTGAGCGCGATCTCCTCGGCCACCATCGACTTCGATTTGGCGACGGTGCGCGCGCCGACGCTGCGACAAAGATCGCCGATGATGCGGCGTGCATCCTCCGCCGTCGGTGCCCAGTGGACATGTCCGCCCAGTGCTGTGACCTTGCGCTCGAACTCCTCCAGGTAGAAGTCGAGGTTGCCCAGCGCATGGTTCTTGATGTCGCGTGCACGATCGCGCAGCGCCTCGAACTCGGGCAGTCGTTCGGCTGCCTGCCGTCGACGCTCAGAGAAGCCAACCTTGAGCTTGGCGAGCGAATCCTGGAGATTCGGATCGGCGAGCGCCGTCCCGACGTTTGCCTTGAATGCGTGAGCGGTCGATTGCATCAGCGTTTCGCCTCCGGCTCGCCGATCGGTGCGAGCTGCCCCATATCGGCCAGCACCTCGGCGACATGGCGAACCTGCACCCGGCAACCCTCCCGCTGCAGCTTGCCGGCCATGTTCATCAGGCAGCCCAGGTCGCCCGCGAGCAGCGTATCGGCTCCCGTCTTGTCGACGTCTTCGGCCTTCTCCCCCACCATGGCATTGGAGATTTCCGGGTACTTCACGCAAAAGGTGCCGCCGAAGCCGCAACACACTTCCGGTGTCGTCATCTCGCGCAACTGCAAGCCTTCGACCGAGCCGAGCAGGCGACGTGGTTGCTGCTTAACGCCGAGTTCGCGCAACCCCGAGCAGGAATCGTGGTACGTGACGACGCCCGCATAGCGGGCCGCAACCTTGTCGACTCCCAACACGTCGACCAGGAAGGCGATCAGCTCGTAGCTGCGCGATGCGAGTTTCTCGGCGCGCTCGCGCATCACGGGATCGTCTTCGAACAGCCCGGGGTAATGATGCGCCAGCATGCCGCCGCACGAGCCGGATGGCGCGACGACGGCGTCGAAGCCTTCGAAGGCTTCGATGACCTGCGCTGCGATGGCCCGTGTGGTGGTGCGATCACCCGAATTGTAGGCCGGCTGACCGCAGCAGACCTGCAGGTCCGGCACCTCGACCGTACAGCCGGCGTCCTCGAGCAGCTTCACGGCGGCGAAGCCGATCGATGGCCGAAACAGATCCACCAGACAGGTCACGAACAAACCGATCCGGCGGGATGGAATTGATGATTGGACGAGCGGCTTGGACACGACTTGAAGATTGGCAGCGGGTGATCTGCAGCGCAACAGGGGCGGTAACGGTGCTTCGCGACGTTGGCCGCCGCCATGGCCTGCTGTCGTCAGGGCTCCCAGGGAAACCTGTCGAACCACGCCGAGGGCATCCTCGCATTGAGTTCGGCGATCAGCGACTTGTCGAACGCACATCGCCACTCGTCGATCTCGCCGCGCCTGAAGTGGTAGTCGACATTTTCGTGAGTCGCGAAGGCGTGCTCGGCACGGAAGCGTTTCATGTCGCCGCCATAGAAGGCTAGCAACCGCTCCACTGTGGCATCCCGGTTCAGCACGAAGTCTTCGTAGCAGGTGAATTCGATCGCCAGCCCGCCCTGCTCCCCGGCTCTCACCCATCCATCGATCCATGCGACCACGTGGTCGAACATCGCAAGCTGAAACCTGGCCTTGTCGGCAAAATCGAGGGAGAAATAGCCTCGTGCTGCCAAGGCTGGCACTTCTTCCTTGTAGAGTTCGACGTGGTGCAAGGCTGAGAGATAGATCTGGCGAGGATCACGCGTATGGACGATCGCTCTGTCCAGTCCGGAGGAGCGCAGTGTTGCAACGTTTTCGGGATGCGGCCTCATGTGTGTCACGTAGGTCCCCCCTCCCCGGGCGCAATCCCTCGCCCACGCGGGGATGACTGTACTGGCCGGCGTGCCGTACGTGACGCATGGCAACCCGAAGCCACTCGGAATGATGTTGCCGAATGCCGTCGTTCCGCTCTTCTCCTGTGAGATGAACAGAAAATACGGCGACCCGTCATCGATGCAAGCCTGCCGAAGTTCGCGGTGATGTTGGACGCTTTCCTCGGTAGTTGTCGGCGGCACGAGGATCATCTCGGGACACCGGCCATGCAGACGATCGAGCAGTGCTGCCATTCGATCGTGTCTTCTGCGCCCCGCCCTGTCGTCGTCGTTCCTGGGCGAGAAGTAGTCGTCGCTTCCGAATGCTATATGGAATGCCGCTCCGTGCTCACGAACGATCTCGTGCCAGACGACGGCGGGCTCCTTTTCAAGTGCGCGGGCGATGTGCTCGAAGGCTGACTCGTAGTCCACGGCACTATACGCGGCCTGGAAGGCGGCAAGTTCCTGCATCGCTTCATTGCGGGGGTTCATTCCGTTCACCGCTGACATCCTGAAATTGCGCGACTCATAATATCCTCGGTGGCGACTGCCGTTCAGGCCCGCGGCGTGCTTCTTGCCACGCCGTGGGGAATCGTCCGACAGCGATCCTGGCGCCCGTCAGACGACGGCGGGAACCCGGCGGCGGGCCGGACCTGAAAGGCCCGAGTCTCTCAATTCTTGTTCGGCACCAGCACGATGGCACGGCCGTCGCTGTTCATCCGGCCGGCCCAGTCCGCCGCCTGCACGCCGGTCCCGAAGAAGACGTCCCCACGGGCAGGCCCCCGGATGGCGGCGCCGGTATCCTGCGCGATGGTCAGCCGGCGATAGCGCTCGGTGGCGCCCGGTCGCCGCGCCACCGGCCGCACTGTGTCGATCCAGATCGGCGTGCCGTATGGGGTGACGCCGATATCGACCGCCATGCTGCGCTGCGGCGTCAGGCTCACCCCTTCGGAGCCGACCGCCCCCCGGGTGCGCGTGTCGCGGAAGAAGATGTAGCGCTCGTTCTTGCGCATCACGTCACGTGCCTGCTGCGGGTTGCGCTTCAGCCAGTCGCGGATGGCAGGCCACGTCGCCTGTTCCTTCGTCATCACGCCCATCTCGACCAGCACCGCGCCGATCGCCGTATAGGGTCTGTTGTTCGAGCCGTCGAAGCCGAGATTCATCGTCCCGCCCTCGGCGAGATTGATGCGGCCGCTACCCTGTACCTGCACCTCGAAGAGCGCCACGGGATCCTGGACCCAGGCGATCTCCAGGCCTTTGCCCTTGAGAGCGCCCTGTTCGATCTCGGCCCGTGTCAGATATGGCTGGTTGCCGAGGTCTGGCGGCCGACGATAGACCGGTACGGTGAACAGCCGCGACGGCGCCTTGCTGCCGCGCATGTTGGGCTCGAAGTAGCCGGTGAACTTGCCCGGTGCCTGGACGACCAGTGGCCGGAAATTGTCTTCGAAGAAGGCTTTGGCGGCTCGATTGTCATTCGCCTTGACGGTCGCGGCGGCGTCGCAGATCCGCTGCCATTCGGCCGTAGCGATGGTCTTGGTGCCGCCGTCGGTGGCGATCTTCGTCTCGGGGCCGCTGGTCAATCTGGGGCAGGAGCGGCGGAACGTTGCCAAAGGCTCGCTGTGACGTTCCTCAGCCCAGCCGGCGATCTCGTTGTAGGAGATCGGTGCCATTGCAACGCGAGGTTCGCTCGGTACGCTCGTCGTTTCGGCGCAGCCGGCAACCACGCCGGCTGCGGCAAGCCAAGCCGCGCCGCCGCTCAGGACGGTCCAGCGCATCGTTCGAAGAATCTCCTTCAGCCTTCGCTCTCGGTCTTGATCAGCAGCCAGTTGGGATCGCCCGACTTCGTATCGCGGCGGAAAGTCCACAGGTCGACGACCTTCTGCACTTCGTTGGGATTGCCGTCGACGATCTGACCCTCGACGTCGCGCAGCACGTTGATCTGCTCGCTGACGAACCGCACCGTCACCGAGGCGAACGTGCCTTCAAGCCATGCCGCCGAGATGTCCGAGGCCTCGAAACCGATCAACGTCGTCTCGGCCTTCTCCTTGCGCTCGATGCGACCACGAATGGCCGAATCGAAGCTCGCGAAGGTCGGATCATCGAGCAACGGCCGCAGCGTGCCCGTGTCGCCCTTGGCAAAGGCCTCGACAATGGTGGTGAAGGCAGCGCGCGCACCGGCCGTGAAACCCAACGGATCGAAGCTCGGATCGGATGCACGGATTGCATTCACGCCCGGCGCGGCACCCGGCATCACCGTAGCGCGGATGCCGCCTGGGCCGGTGGTGGCGAGCGATGGACGCGGTTGCCCGTTGGCCGACGGCAGCGGCACGACGTTGTCATTGCCCGACGGGCCGGTCCCCGGCGCATCGCCAACACGCGGCGCTGGCGGCGGCGTTGGCGGCGAGAACGGGTCGCGTGCCGGCGGCCGCTCATTGCCCGTGCGTTTGCCCAGCACAGAGCGCAGCCGCAGGATCAGGAAGACCGCGACCAGCCCGATCAGGATGATGTCGTAGTTGTTGCCCACGATGGCGCTCCGCCAACCCTTGTCCGACTACGAAATTACATAGGCCCCGAATTGGGAAAGGGCAAGGCAACGGGCGCCCTTCGGCTCCGACCGTCAGGTCATGCCAGGACGACGAGATCCACCGGATGCGGGACGCCGGCGACTGTCCGGCCCGCCCGCCGCTCGCGCAGAGCGGCCGTCACATACCCCTGGCGCTCCGCCAAAGCATACGTCTCGGCGTCGACGATCGCGCGTGTCTTCTCGTCCTTGTTGTGCTTTTCGAGCTTGGCCGCGAAATTTACAGCATCACCAATTACTGTGAATTCCAGCCTCTCGCCGTCGCCGACGGCGCCGGAAACGACGCGGCCGGATGCGACGGCAAGGCCGATGGCGAGCGGCGGCAGGCCGGCGGTCCGACGCTCTGCAGCCCATTGTCCCGCGGCTTCCACCACGGCGTCGGCGGCCCGCAGGGCATCGGCGGCAGCGGATGTCGACGGTGTCACGGCACCAAATGATGCAAGAATGCCGTCGCCTAGGAACTTGTCGATGCTGCCGCCGTTGGCGGCAATAAGAGGGCAGATTCGGCCTTGGTAGTCTTGGAGGACCTTCATCACGTCGTCGGGTGGCAACTCGACCGACAGGCGCGTGAAGCCTCGCAGATCGACGGTGAGGATGGCGGCCTCGCGAATTTCTCCTTCGCCGGCGTTGATCGACAGGGCGGCGGTGCGGATACGGTTCGCCACGCTGGGATCGAAGAAGCGTGACAGATCGCGCGCCGCGACGCCTTCGCTGACGGAACGGACGAGCAGGCTGCGGGCGCGGGAGATGGCCACCGCAAGGACAGCTGTGGTCAGCAGGATAGCGATGATTTTCTCGGCCTCGGCCTGAATCAGGAAGGCGTTCGAGGTCATGTACTCGACGAAGTCGGTGGTCGCGTTGGCGGGTCCGCCGCGGCCCCCGAGCGCGTAGAGGATCAGCGCGATCCAGCCGACGGCGGCGGTCAGCCCGGCGAAGATCACGAAACGCGCTTCGAAGCGCAGGGCACGCAGAGCGATGAACAGGAAGACATACAGGAGGGTCGGCGCCTTCAGGTAGAAGACGGCCGGCTGCGCATATTTGTAGTGGAATGAGTAGATGAGACCCATCAGCAGGCCCATGTCCGCGACCACCGAGACATAGAGGAGCCATTCCGGCAAGGTGCGGCGATAGGCCAGCACCAGCCGTGCTACCGAGAACAGGGCATAGATGACGAAGACCTCGGTCTCGAAGGAATAATCCTCCTGAATCACCCCGGTCGCCATGGTTGTCGCCTCGTAGGCGACGGCCAGCAGACCGACCAGGACGAGTTCCGACCATCCGATCAGAATCTCGCTACGCTCCTGCTGCTGCCGAATTGTCTGTCGTACACGTTCCGGCAGGTTCGCGGTCCTGCCGCCTTCGAACAGCCAGTCCCGCAGGCGGGAAAGCATCAGCACTTCTCGAGCCACAGGCTGGCGGCCATGGCGTCTGGCGGCCGCGGCAGGCGGGCGACGATGGAGCGCGCCAATCGGTCCGCGAGCCGCCGCTCGGCCCAGACGCTGGCGAACAGAGGCTTGTAGGCGCGCGTCGTCAGCAGGGGGACAACGCCCTGCTGCTCGTTGTAGGCGCGCCAGCCCCACTCCGCCGGATAGTCGAAGGGCAGGAAGACGTCGTGAATGTGGACCAGCAGACCAGCCGGCGCCGCCGGCAGCACCCGATTCAGCAGGATGTCGACGTCGCTGCCCGGCATGAGGATATGGCTGGAGTCGATGAAAAGCGCATCGCCCGGCTTCAAGGCGTCCAGTATGCCCTGAGGGGCCGCCTGCAGCGTCGACGACACCACCCGCACGCCCGGAAGGTCGACGATGTCGGCGCGCGGCGCCGGATCGATGGCGACGATCTCGCCGACGCCGCCCAGCGCCCGTGACAGTACCCTGGTCGAATGGCCCGAGCCGACCTCGACGATGCGCTGAGGCTTGCGTTCGCGGACCAGTGCGTAGGCGACGACGGCGTCCAGCGTCGGGAACCACGACTGCTGGAACAGGCTCTTCATGCTTTCGAGCGCGGCCGCGTGCGAATCGACGGCGTCGAGAATGCCCGTGAAGACGTCCGAGGCTTCCTCGAACAGACGCTCGACCGCCGCATAGGGCGGTTGCGTTCCCGGCGGCGGCAACAGTGGTGCGTAGCGGTGCGGAATGAACCAGCCGCGCGGCTTCAGCCCCATCACTGTGGGAAGTCCGAGGGCGAACCGCCGCCAGCGGCCGCGCAGGCCTGAAGTTGCGCTCATCGTCTTGCGCTCACGTCGTCTCGCTCATCTCTGACTTCAAGGGCTGAGAGTCAGTCCTTCATGGGCGACCAGCACGCGGGGCAGGCCGCCTGGCGCCGTGCCGGGCCGCGCGGCCGCCGCCTCGCGCGCCACCCCGTCCATGAAGGCATCATCGTGGCTCGGATCGTGATGGAAGATCGCCAGCGTGCCGACGCCAGCCGCATCGGCCACGCGAACGCCCTCCTGCCACGTCGAGTGGCCCCATCCCTTGTAGCGGGGATACTCGGCGTCGCTGTAGCTCGAATCGTAGATCATCACGTCCGCTCCACGGCACAGCTCCACGATGGCTGCGTCCGGGCTGCCGCCGCTATGCTCGGTGTCGGTGATGTAGCAGATGGACTTGCCGGCATGCTCGACGCGATAGCCGGACGCGCCGTTGGGGTGGTTGAGCGGTGTGGTGCGCATGGCGATGTCGCCGCACGACAGGGTATCGCCGCTGCTGAATTCCCTGAACTGGACCTGTGCCTGGAAAATGTCGGGCGTGACAGGATAGAGCGGCGCCTGCATCAGGTTCTTCACGACCTGCTTGAGCGTATCCGGTGGCTTGAGGTGGCCTGCCCAGAGCCGCACGGAATTGCGCTTGTCGAACAGCGGCGCGAAGAATGTCAGACCGGAGATATGGTCCAGGTGGGTGTGTGTGAAGTAGATGTCGAGATCAACCGGCGCCTGGCGCGCGAGCTCCAGGCCCAACGGGCGTATGCCGGTGCCAGCGTCGAAGATAAGGCGACGCCCGCCGGCAGTCACTTCGAGACAGGAAGTGTTGCCGCCATAGCGTGCGTAGTCGGCGCCCGAACAGGAAATCGAACCGCGGACACCCCAGAAACGGACCTTCAGACCATGCGCCAAGGCCAACACCCCCTCGGGCACAGAGTCCACAGCTGCAACCCTCGCGTCAACCGAGGTCACCGCCGGCAGCGCCGCACTCACCGTGCGACTTGGCCGCGCTCCTGCCGGAACCCCTTCATTCACGGTTTGTTGCAGGTCGCCTGCCCTTCCGGCTTCGGGATGCGTTGCCTGCCGCCCCTTTAGGAGTAATATTTTCGACATGGATATCGAAAACCAAACTGCCCGGACCGTGATCGTTCAGCCGCCCATGCGGAAGGCGAAGTTCGCCATCGGCCAGGTGGTGAAGCATCGCATCCATCCTTTTCGCGGCGTCATCTTCGATGTCGACCCGGTGTTTGCGAATACGGAGGAGTGGCTTTCCTCGATTCCCGAGGAAGTCCGGCCGCGTCGCGACCAGCCCTTCTACCATCTGCTCGCCGAGAACGCGCAGACGACGTACGTCGCCTACGTCTCGGAACAGAATCTGCTGCCCGACGAAACGGGCAAGCCGATATCTCATCCCCAGGTGCCGCAGTTCTTCAAGGAGCTGAAGCGCGGCCACTACGTGTCACGCGACCGCGCGCTGCACTGAGCCGCGGCGTCTGCGCGACCCTCAGTTCACGGGAAACGGAAAGTACTTGTCGCTGATCTTCTTGTAGGTTCCATCGGCCATCATCTCGCCGAACGCCTTGTTCAGTGCCTCGCGCAGCTTGGCGTCCTCGCGGCGCAGGCCTGCGGCCACGCCGAGGCCCAGCGTCTGGTTGTCCTTGATGTCCTGGCCGACCAGTTCGCAGCACTGCCCATCCGGCTGCCGGCTCCACAGCCAGAGCTGCACCTTGTCACCGAACACAGCGTCGACGTCGCCTTTCTCAAGGGCCGCCAGCGCCTCGGCGAGAGTGCCGTAGCGCTTGAGCTGCGCCGAACGCCGGAAGCTCTTGTCCGCCCAGTCGGCGTGCGTGGAGTCACGCTGGATGCCGATGCGCTTGTTGCGCAGCAACGACGGCGGGCCGTCGAACGGAGCTCCCTTGGCGGCGATGAACGCGCCAGGTGACTGGTAGTAGCGCCGCGTCAGGCCCATCCGCTTGCGCCGGTCGGCGGTCACCTCCATCGACGACATGAGAACGTCGAACTTCTTGTCGAGCAGGCCCGGGATCAGATCGTTCCACTCGAAGGCGGCGAACTCGCACTCCGCCTTGATTCGCTGGCAGGCCTCCTGCGCCAGTTCCATCTCGAATCCGGCCGGCATGCCCTTGCGGTCGAGATAGTTGAAGGGCGGGAACGCCGCCTCGGTTCCAATGGTGATGCGGAAGGCGGGTGGTGCAAACCTGGAGGTGGGCTTGGCCGGCGTCGGCGACGGCTTGCTCGTTGCGGGGGCCGGCCTCGCCGGCGGCTTCTGGGCCGGCTGCTGGGTCTGCGCCGTCACCGGGCCGGCGGCCAGGACTGCCGCCGCGACAAGAAGAATCGTGCGCGTCATGCGATCAGCCGCTCCAGCACGCCATTCAGCCGTTGCCGTCCGGCTGCCGTTGCCCGCAGGCGTTCGGCGTCGACCTCCAGATAGCCGGCGGCTACAAGGGGCGCCAGCCGATGCTCGCCCGCTGCCGCCACGGGGTCGATACCCGTAACGTCGGCGAAGCCGGCCCGCTCGATGCCTTCGACCAGCCGCAATCCCATCATCAGCGCTTCCTCCACCAGATCGCGGCCGGTAACGGTCGTCTCCTCGGCCGTGCCGTGCCCCTGCCGCTCGACCGCCTCCAGCCAGGCTTCCGGCCCGCTGGCCCGACGGGTGGCGCGCTTGCCGCCGGGGGCTGCGAAACGGCCGTGAGCGCCGGGCCCGATACCGACGTAATCCTGATACCGCCAGTAGATCAAATTATGGCGGCAGGCCGAACCTGGACGGGCGTGGTTCGATATCTCATAGGCCGGCAGTCCCGCCGCCTCGAGCCGCACCTGGGTGAGCTCGAACAGGGCGGCCGCCTGTTCCTCGTCGGGCAGGGTGAAGGTGCCGCGGGCATGCTCCGTGAAGAAGCGCGTGCCGCGCTCGATGGTCAGCTGGTAGACCGACAGATGCTCGCCGGCGAATGCCAGCGCCTGGGCGAGCTCCGCTGCCCATGCCTCCTCGGTCTGGCCAGGCAGGGCGTAGATCAGGTCGAACGAGTGGCGGGCGAAATGCCGTCGCGCTGTGTCGATCGCTTCCAATGCCTCGGCCACGGAATGCTGTCGGCCGAGGAAGCGCAGAGAGTCGGCATCGAGCGCCTGGATGCCGAGCGATACCCGGTTGATGCCCACGCCGGCCAGCTCGGCGAAGTGCCCCGCTTCGACCGACGTCGGATTGGCCTCGAGGGTGATCTCGAGCTCGTCCGCACAGTCCCACAAGGTGCTGACGCGGCCGATGATGGCGCCGGCGATCTCCGGCACCATCAGGGAGGGCGTGCCGCCGCCGAAGAAGATCGTCTCGACCCGGCGATCGGGCGCTTCGCGTGCCGCGTGTTCGAGCTCCCTGAGCAGCGCGCGCTGCCAACGCCCCTGATCGATGCCGTCGCGGACATGGCTGTTGAAGTCGCAGTACGGGCACTTCGACTTGCAGAAGGGCCAGTGGATGTAGACGCCCAGCGGAGCGGGCGTCCGGCTCATCGGAAGCAGGCCTCGACCAGCTTTCGGAAGGCGCGCCCGCGATGGCTGATGGCGTTCTTCTCGGCGTCGCTCATCTCGGCCGTCGTGCGCGTGTCGCCCGCCGGCTGGAAGCAGGGATCGTAGCCGTGCCCGCCGCTGCCGCGTGGGGGCCAGACGATGCTGCCGTCGAGCGTGCCGTGAACGGTTTCAACATGGCCATCCGGCCAGGCGAGCGCCAGAACGCAATGGAAGGTGGCGGCGCGGTCCGCATCCGTGTCGGCGGCGCCGCGCGCCGCCAGCTCGTCCTGGATTCGGCGCATGCCGACCATGGCGTCGCGCGTCGGCCCTTCCCAGTCGGCGGTGTAAAGGCCGGGCTGGCCGCCCAGCGCCACGACGCTCAGGCCGGAATCGTCGGCCAGCGCCGGCAGGCCACTGGCATGGGCGGCCGCCAGCGCCTTGAGGGTCGCGTTCTGCTCGAAGGTCGTGCCGGTCTCCTCGGGGGCCGGCAGGCCGAGCTCGCCAGCCGAGACGATCTCGACACCGAACGGCGCGAGCAGGGTGCGGATTTCGCCGGCCTTGCCGCGATTGTGGGTGGCCACCACCAGCTTGGGGCCGGTGAAGCGGCGCGCCATCAGGCCGGCCCGGTGGCCGCCGGCCCGATGGCCGCCGGCTTGATGGCAGCTGGACCGATCGCCAGGCGCTGCAGCTGGGTGAGTTCGCCAATCCCCTTCTTGGCCAGCACCAGCAGCGCCAGAAATTCGTCCTCGGTGAACGGCTTGTCCTCGGCGGTGCCCTGCACCTCGACGATGCCGCCCGCCCCGGTCAGCACGAAGTTGGCATCGGCCTGCGCCTTGGAATCCTCCGGATAGTCGAGGTCGAGCACCGGCGTGCCTTCCCAAAGGCCGCACGATACCGCCGCCACCTGGCCGGTGATCGGGTTGGCGGCGAGCTTGCCTTCCTTGACCAGCCGCGCAAAGGCGTAGTGGAGGGCCACCCAGGCCCCCGTGATGCTGGCCGTGCGCGTGCCGCCGTCGGCCTGGATCACATCGCAGTCGATATTGATCTGCCGCTCGCCCATGGCTGCGAGGTCGACGACCGCCCGCAGCGACCGGCCGATCAGGCGTTGAATCTCCTGCGTGCGGCCCGACTGCTTGCCGCGCGCCGCCTCGCGCTCCGTCCGGGTGTGGGTCGAACGGGGCAGCATGCCGTATTCGGCCGTCACCCAGCCGCGGCCGCTGTTGCGCATCCAGGGCGGCACGCGCTCGTCCACAGAGGCAGTGCAGAGCACGTGAGTGTCGCCGAACTTCACCAGGCACGACCCTTCTGCATGGCGCGAGAAGCCGGGTTCGAGCGTGACGGGACGAAGCTGATCGGGGGTGCGGCCGGAAGGGCGCATCGTGTCTCCTGACAGGGCGGGGCGGCCGGTTTAGCGCTCCGGACCGGCCGAATCCAGCGCAGCACGGGACACATTGACCTTCCGTGTTGAAATACCTACATTTTTTCCATGCCGATTCATCGCCTGGGACCTGCGACGAGCGCCTTGGCCGATCTCACGTCTGGCCACCGGCAGGCCGCCTCCATCACCGAACTGAATGAGCGCGCCCGCGAGGTGCTGCGCCTGGTGGTCGAAGGCTATGTCGAGACCGGCGAGCCGGTGGGGTCGCGCGCACTGACCCGCCGCCTCACCGAAACGCTTTCGCCCGCAACCATCCGCAACATCATGGCCGATCTGCAGGATCTCGGCCTGCTCTATGCGCCGCATACCTCGGCCGGCCGCCTGCCGACCGACGCCGGCCTGCGCCTGTTCGTCAACGGCCTGCTCGAGGTCGGCAACATTTCGGAGGAGGAGCGCGAGAGCATCGAAGCACGCTGCGCCACGGTCGGCCGCAGCGTCACCGAGGCGCTGGAGCAGGCGACGACGCTGCTGTCCGGCCTGTCGCGCTGCGCCGGCCTCGTGATGGCGCCGAAGACCGAGCAGCCACTCAAACACATCGAATTCGTCCATCTCGGACCCGGTCGGGCGCTGGTCGTCACGGTCACCCAGTCGGGCCATGTCGAGAACCGCGTCATCGACACGCCGCTCGGCATGCCGGCGTCGGCGCTGGTCGAGGCCAGCAATTACCTCAACGCGCGCCTGATCGGCCGGACGCTGGAGGAGGCGCGCCGGCTGATCCTGGAGGACCTCAAGCTCAAGCGTGCCGAGCTGAACGACCTTACCGCGCGGGTGATCGAATCGGGTATCGCCACCTGGGCCGGTGAGCCGGGCAGTGCCCTGATCGTGCGCGGCCAGGCGCGGCTGCTCGAGGACATCACCGCGATCGAGGACCTGGAACGCGTACGCGCCCTGTTCGACGCGCTGGAGCGTGGCGAGAGCTTCGTGCGCCTGCTCGAGCTCGCCAACGGCGCCTCCGGCGTGCAGATCTTCATCGGCTCCGACAATCCTCTGTTCTCCAACACCGGCTGTTCGATGGTGGTCGCGCCGTTCCGCGATTCGCAGGAACGCATTCTCGGCGCGATCGGCGTGATCGGCCCGACGCGGCTGAACTACGCCCGCATCATTCCACTGGTCGATTACACCGCGCGCGCGATCGGCCGCGTGGTGGGCTGACGCGGGTCCGCAGCCTCACCAATCGCGTTCGTCGAAATCCTCGACCTGTTTCATGTCGTCATCGCCACGCGGCGGCCGTTCCTCGTTGCCGGGCTGCGACAGGACGTTGATCGTCGTCTGCGGCCCGATCAGGGTCACCAGCTCCAGCAGGTCCTCGCGCGAGAAGGCGACGCAGCCTTGTGTCGGTGCGTAGTCGTCGCGCGCGACATGGAGGAAGATCGCGCTGCCCCATTCGCCCTCCGGCGGATCGTCGTTGTAGCCGACGACCACGACCAGGTCGTAGAGCCCGTCCTCCCGCCACATCCTTTCATGGCTCCATTCGTTGGGGACGTGGACCAGACGGTTGTAGACCGGCGCCCGAGGGTCGTCGCACCAGCCGTCATGCTCCGCGATCGGCCGGGCCGGCAGGCGCACCTTGGGCAGCACCAGGCGGTCGTTGCGGTAGTAGATGCGGCGCAGCGGCCAAGTGCCGGCCGGCGTCGCGCCGTCGCCCTCCAGCTTGTCCTCGCGCACGCCGCCTGCGCCGATCGCGCAACGCCAGCGCCGATCGCCCAGCGTGGCAAAGCCGAGGCTGCTGTCGGCCGTATCGGCCTGCACCGTGAGAACGTCGCCGGACATTGATTGGACCTCCGCAGCCCTTCATAAAGGCTCGCTCTTGAGGGAGAAAGCGATGGCTTATGTCGTGACGCCGCCGGCCACGGTCGGCGTGCCGGTCAACGGGACCGGCGACCTGTTTCCGGTGCGCCGCATCTTCTGCGTCGGCCGCAACTATGCCGCCCATGCCCGCGAAATGGGCCACGATCCCGATCGCGAGCCGCCCTTCTTCTTCACGAAGCCTGCAGACGCCATCGTCGTCTGCGCCGACCCCAAGAACCCGACCAAGGTCGCCTACCCGTCGGCGACCAGGAATCTGCACCACGAGATGGAGCTCGTCGTCGCCCTGAAGTCGGGCGGCACCAACATCCCGGTCGACAAGGCACTGGACCATGTCTACGGCTACGGCGTCGGCCTCGACATGACCCGCCGCGACCTGCAGAACCAGGCCAAGGACATGGGTCGCCCGTGGGACATGGGCAAGGGCTTCGACCAGTCCGCCCCGATCGGCGAGATCTACCCGGCCTCGCGCATCGGCCATCCCGCGAAAGGCACCATCCAGCTCGACGTCAACGGCAAGACTCGGCAGAAGTCGGACCTCAACGCGCTCATCTGGAGCGTGCCGGAGACGATCTCCTATCTGTCGGGTCTGGTGGCGCTGGCCGCTGGCGACCTGATCTACACCGGCACGCCGGACGGCGTCGCCGCCGTGGTCAGGGGCGACACGCTGTCGGGGTTCGTCGATGGCTGCGGCACGGTGACCTGCACGCTGGTGTAAGGCGCCCCGCCGCGGCAAGCCCAAGCAAGTACAACAAGCAAACGCAAAGGGAGGGGCGTGCCATGAAGGTGAACTCGAAGATCCGCTCGGTCGAGACGCTGGCGGCCGATGCGGGCTGGCGCAATTACCACTTCGTCAAGGTGA